>JABAHS010115238.1_pt2 | contig 10089 bp, 10 predicted proteins | sample 7062111 | NCBI WGS metagenome assembly JABAHS01 (sample SAMN14534600, study PRJNA622989) | marine sediment metagenome | biome: marine biome [ENVO:00000428]; feature: marine pelagic biome [ENVO:01000023]; material: deep marine sediment [ENVO:00002113]; isolation source: pool of 4 deep marine... | reverse complement strand
TGTAATAGGTTTTATTCTTATCCTTATTATTACATACATTATAATCCAGCTTCTCGGCTGGGTTGTTACAAAACTCATTGGAACACTGCATCTAACCTGGGCAGACAGGGCGGCAGGGGGTGTGCTTGGCGGTATATTCGGAATTATCATTTGTACAATACTTATAGCAGGGCTTACTTTTTTCTATGGTGAGGAAGATACCGTATTTAAAAACTCCGTGACAACACCGTATTTAAAAACTGCTTACCTTCTCATAAAAGATTCAATACCCGATGATATTGATAAAGAGTTCCAAAGGGCAAGAAAGTTAATTAGAGACAAGGGTATAGTGGCAGCTTCCAAAGTTAAAGAAATAGTTGTTGAAGAATCAAAAAAGCAATTAGTGGAAAAAGCAAAAACCGAAATCAAACAAAACACCGATAGCGGAGTAGTACAAACAACACCTTCAGTACTAACAGATAGTAAGGATACGAAAAACAAAGGGGATGCTAAAACAGAGCAATGATAGGAATAGAAACATTAGACGAATTCGTTATAAGAAAACAGGCTGACTTTCCCGGTACTTCAGGTGAATTTTCCAGGCTTTTAAGAGACATAGGGCTTGCTGCAAAAATTGTTCACAGAGAGGTAAATAAAGCGGGTCTTGTTGATATTTTGGGAGAAACGGGATCAACAAATGTACAGGGTGAAGAAGTTAAAAAACTCGATGTCTTTGCCAACAGCCGTTTTATTGCATCTCTAAGAATGGGAGGAGCCTGCTGCGGGATTGCATCAGAGGAGAATGAAAATTTTATTATCATTGATGATGAATTGTCTCAAAATGCTAATTATATTGTTGCTCTTGATCCTCTTGATGGATCATCAAACATTGATGTAAATGTTTCAGTTGGTACAATTTTTTGTATATATAAAAGGGTCTCGCTCTCTGGAGGGCTTTGTCAGCTTGCCGATTTTTTGCAGAAGGGAACAAAACAGGTTGCTGCTGGTTATGTTATATATGGGTCTTCAACTATGCTTGTATATACCACAGGCCACGGAGTAAACGGTTTTACTCTTGACCCTACAATCGGTGAGTTCTGTCTTTCTCACCCTGATATTACAATACCGAGTTCGGGAAGAACATATTCTGTAAATCAGGGCAACTACTCTAAGTTTAAAAAAGGTGTGCAGAAATTTATAAGCTACTGCAGCGAAGATGATGAAGATTCAGGGCGTCCCTATTCGCTTAGATACGTTGGCTCGCTTGTTGCCGATATACACAGGAATCTTCTAAAAGGGGGTATCTTTATGTACCCTTCAACTTCGTCTCTTCCCGATGGAAAACTGAGACTGCTTTATGAGTGCAACCCTATGGCATTTATCGTAGAGCAGGCCGGAGGAAGGGCTATAAACGGTAAACAGGACATTATGAAACTGGACCCTAGTGATCTGCACCAGAGAACCCCTATGTATATAGGTTCAATAGAGCTTGTTGATAAGCTTGAAGAATTTGTATCTAAATATTCAAAGTAATAAACTACAGCTACGCAATAGTGATTGTACTGTCCAGATATACATCCTGAATAGCATTTAGAAGAGCAACTCCGTCTTTCATGGGTTTTTGAAATGATTTCCTTCCGCTAATAAGCCCCATACCACCAGCGCGTTTATTTATTACAGCAGTTTTGACGGCATCTTTGAGATCATTCTTACCAGAAGCCCCGCCGGAATTAATAAGCCCGGCTCTGCCCATATAGCAGTTTGCAAGCTGATACCTGGTAAGATCAATCGGGTGGTCGCTTGTAAGTTTGGAGTATACTCTGTCATGTGTCTTACCGAATTTGAGCGCCAGATAACCGCCGTTGTTTTCAGCCTGTTTTTGCTTGACTATGTCAGCCTCAATAGTTGCAGCCAGGTGGTTTGCCTGACCAGTGAGGTCAGAGGATACATGATAATCGGCTTCTTTAGTTTTAAATGCAGGGTTTCTAAGGTAAGCCCAAAGGATTGTTACAAGCCCAAGGCTATGGGCATAGTGAAAAACTTCAGAGATTTCCTGTATCTGCCTGGTGCTTTCATCGGAGCCGTAATATATAGTTGCTCCCACCCCTGCAGCACCCATTTGGAATGCCTGATCTACATTTGCAAATAAAACCTGATCAAACTTGTTGGGATAAGTAAGAAGTTCGTTGTGATTTAATTTTACGATAAAAGGAATCTTGTGAGCATATTTTCTGGAAACCGAGCCAAGTACACCAAGGGTACTAGCCACAGCACTGCATCCGCCTTCCATGGCAAGCTTAACCAGATTCTCCGGATCAAAATAAATTGGGTTTGGAGCAAAAGATGCACCGCCTGAATGCTCTATTCCCTGATCAACGGGGAGAATGGAAAGGTAACCGGTGCCTGACAAGCGGCCGGAATTAAAGAGTGACTGAAGATTTTTTAATACAGCATTTGGTCTGTCATTTTGACTGAATACTTCATCAACATAGTTAGGGCCAGGAAGGTACAGTTTATTCTTGGCTATAGTCCTGCATTTATGGTCTAAATAGTAATCTGCATCTTTACCTAAAATACTTGCACTATTTCTTGCTTTTGCCATTTTAGCTTCCCCCTGAATTAATCTGTTTTATCGTTCAAGATAGTGATGCCCGGAAGTTCGTTTCCTCCTAAATATTCCATTGATGCACCACCGCCTGTGGAGACATGACTTATTTCTGAAATAAGTACTTCTGCCTTTCTAAGCGCTGATGTAGTATCCCCACCGCCAACAACTGTAGTAGAACCGCGCCATGTGGCAAGTGCAATTGCTCTTGCTATGTGTGTTGTGCCCGATGAAAAATCATCAACCTCAAACACTCCCATAGGTCCGCTCCAAAATATAGTGTGTTTGCGTCTTATCTTGGAAATGAAAAGTGATGCAGTTTTGGGGCCTATATCAAATCCGTGAAGCTCATCTGGAATATTATCATCCACAACTATTAAATTTTTTCTGTTTTCAAAACTTTCAGCAATAATATGATCTACGGGAAGTACTATTTTCTTGCCATATTTTTGCAGTGCTTCAGTTACCCAGGGGATCATTTCCTCTTCTGTAACTGAGTTACCCACATTTACGCCCTTTGCCTTTAAAAACGTATATGCTACTCCGCCACCAATAATTACCTCATCTGCTTTTTCCATAAGGTTTTTCAGTGCATGAATTTTGTCTTTAATTTTTGAACCGCCCACAATAACAAGATATGGCCTCTTTGGGGTATCAATAAGCTGGTGCAGGAACTTAAGCTCCCTGTCTACTACAAACCCTGCAAGCCTTTTTTTAAAATGCTCTGCCATACCAAAAGTGGAAGCATGTGCTCTGTGTGAAGTGCCAAAAGCATCGTTTACATATATGTCTGCAAGAGAGGCTAATTGTTTGCAAAATTTAGGTTCGTTGTCTCTTTCTTCAATGTGAAATCTAAGATTTTCAAGAACCAGTATTTGTCCGTTTTTAAGATCTTTGACTGCTTTTTTTACTTCTCTTCCAACTGTTTTGCCTACAAACTTGACTTCTCTTCCAAGAAGTTCTGCAAGTCTATCTGCAACGGGCTTGAGTGAGAGGCTGGAAATAACATTACCTCTGGGTCTGCCCATATGAGAAGCGACAACAACTTTAGCACCTCTGTCTACAAGATAATCAATAGTTGGAACTGTTCTTCTTATTCTGTAATTTTCACTTATTTTTCCATCTCTGATGGGAACATTAAAATCCACACGCACAAAGACAGTTTTGCCTTTTAGTTCAGAATCTTCTAAGTCAGAAACTAACAGTTTATCGCTCAATGCTTTTTACCTGCAAACTCAATCAGATCGACTACTCTGGAGGAATAGCCATATTCATTATCATACCATGCTATGACTTTAACTAAATTATTTCCTACCATTGAAGTAAGCTGGGAGTCAAAAGTAGCAGAGTGTGTATCTCCTATAAGATCGGAAGATACAAGCGGCTCATCCGAATACCTGAGAAAACCTTTGAGGCTTCCTTTTGATGCTTTTTTGAATTCAGCATTTATCTGCTCAACTGTTGTTTTGCTTTTAAGTTCGGCAACAAAATCCACAACCGACACGTCTGGAGTCGGAACTCTCATTGCCACTGCCTGTAGTTTACCTTTTAACTCGGGGAAAATGACCTGTATCAAATTTGCGGCACCTGTGCTCGTGGGAATTATTGAAAGAGCAGCCGAACGTGCTCTTCTTAAATCTTTATGAGGCGCATCCAAAATCCTCTGGTCATTGGTATATGAATGAACTGTGGTCATCTGTCCGCGTTTTATACCAAATTTATCATGAAGCACTTTTACCACCATACTAAAGCAATTAGTAGTACAGGATGCATTAGATATTATGTGATGTTTTGATGTTCTGTAATCCTTGTGATTAACTCCCATTACAACCGAGAAATCTACTTCGCCTTTTGATGGTGCTGTAATAATAACCTTTTTTACAGAGCCTCCCATATGTTTGGAAGCAAGCTCCTTGCTGGTAAAAATTCCTGTAGATTCTATGACCTGCTGAGTTTTAAGTCCGTTCCAGTCAATATTATCGGGATCTCTTTCAGAAAATACCCTTATTTTTTTACCATCTATTATTATATTATTTCCGCTTACTTTAACTTCGCCGTCGTAAGGACCGAAGACAGAGTCATATTTAAACAGATGAGCAAGGGTTTTTGCATCTGTAATGTCGTTTATTCCCACAAAATCCAAACCTTTTCTTTGTAGCCCGATTCTCAGTACATGTCTTCCGATTCTTCCAAATCCGTTAATTCCTACCTTAATAGGCATTTAGTTCCTCCAAATTGCTGTAAATTTAAGATATTGCTGCTGTCAAAGCCGAAAAACTACCCAAATGTCAATCAGAGTCAAGTTGCTGGATATGCGAGTTTTTCTATATAATTAGGCTGATTTCTGAAGCAATCAATTCGTTCTTACATTCTGAAGCTTGGTAATAAACTCTTTTATCTCTTTTGATTTAACTTTCATGCTGACTCGGTTTACTATGAGCCTTGCAGTAATATCAGAAATTACATCAATAGATTCCAGTTTATTTTTCTGAAGGGTTTCACCCGTTGCAGTAAGATCGACAATAACATCAGAAAGCCCTACAATTGGAGCAAGCTCAACAGAGCCGTAAAGTTTTACTATTTCAACGTTAATTCCCTGCTGTGTATAATAGTCACTTGCTATTGCCGGATACTTTGTAGCTACCCTAAGTGACTTTGATGTGTCTCGTTCATAACCACTTGGAGCTGCTACAACTAATTTGCATTTTCCAATTCTTAAATCTAATGGTTCGTATAGGTTATACTTTTCTTCCATAAGGGTATCTTTTCCCACTATGCCGCAGTCAGCAGCTCCATACTCAACATAAGCGGGAACATCTGTAGGACGAACAACCATGGCCTTCATACCAATACTTGGGTATTCAAAAACCAGTTTTCTTGTGTTTTTTAGTATGTCACTGATGTTATAACCGGCTTTTTTAAATATAGCTGTAGCTTCTTCAAGTAGTCTTCCGCGTGAAAATGCGATTGTGATCATTCTTTCTCCCTCCAAATTTTAGCACCAATCTGTTCTAGTTTTTTGTCTAATCTGTCGTAGCCACGGTCTAAGTGGTATACCCTAAGTATGTCTGTACGCCCATTTGCTATAAGCCCTGCCAATACAAGTGAGGCACTAGCCCTGAGATCACTTGCCATTATTGGCGCTCCGCTAAGGCCATCTACACCCCTTACAACAGCGCTGCTGCCAACAAGTTTTATATCCGCTCCCATTCTTCTAAGCTCTCCTGCATGCAGATATCTCTGTGGAAATATTGTTTCATTTATAATACTAAGACCCCTGGAAATACTCATTAAAGTCATTAACTGTGCCTGCATATCTGTAGGAAATCCAGGGTAAGGAAGAGTTGTAATATCTACACTCTTTAGTTTACCAGTACCTTTTACCCTAACCCCACCCTTAACTTTTGTGATTTCAGCTCCTACCTCGATTAATTTTCCTATTACTGCCCCACTGTTCTCAAATGCGCAGTTTTTAAGCACAAGGTCAGCAGAAAGAGCAACCGCAGCAACCATCAGTGTACCGCTCTCTATTCTGTCTGGCATTACTTTATAGTTCTTTATAGGCTTTAATTTGCTTACTCCCTTAATTGTAATAATGTCTGTTCCCGCGCCTGTGATCTTTGCGCCCATTTTATTGAGTGCATTTGCAAGGTCAGTAACCTCTGGCTCACATGCAGCGTTGAGCAAGATCGTTTCACCGTCGGCAAGTACTGATGCAAGCATCATATTCTCTGTGCCTGTTACTGTGGATATATCAAATGGGATTATATTTCCTGATAACTTTTTAGCTTTTGTCTCTATGTATCCTTCATCGATGATGATTTTTGATCCAAGTATCTCAAGTCCTTTTAGGTGTTGATCCACAGGTCTTTCGCCTATAGCACAGCCACCCGGAAATGAAACTCTGGTTTTTCCAAAACGTGCAGTTAGCGGGCCCAAGACTAATACGGATGCCCTCATGGTTCTTACAAGCTCATAAGGAGCGATCCATTTGTTTATACCCGTGGAGTCAATTTCCAGTTTGCCTTTATGGTACTCAACTTTTGCTCCAAGCATGGTAAGAAGCTCCGCCATTGTACGTACATCAGCAAGATCGGGTACATTTGTAAATGTGTTTACTCCGCTTGTTAGAATCGTAGAAGCCATAAGAGGAAGAACGGAGTTTTTGGCTCCGCTAATGACTACCTCGCCCTTTAGCTTGTTTCCGCCTTCTATTACTAGTTTGTCCATTTTGCTTTAACTACCCTTACAATGCCCGATAAATCCTTAAATTGTTCGATTTGTTTATAACCATTTAATTCAAAAATTTCAATAACATGTTCAGCTTGATCGTATCCTACTTCCAATATACACCAGCCATTATTTTTAAGTACCCTCTTTGAACCGACTATTATACGGTTTATAACAGAAAAGCCATCACTGTCAGCTACCAGCGCTTTTATAGGCTCGTAATTTTTAACCCCTTTATCCAGATTTATGAAATCTTCCTCTTTTACATAAGGTGGATTTGAAACCACAATATCAAATTTTTCATTGCTTATGCATTCAAGAAGTGAGCCCTTGATAAACAAAGGATTGGCTTTATTTAATTTTGAATTGTGTTTTGCTTTGTGCAGAGCCTCTGCTGATATATCGGTTGCTATGCATACACAGTTTGGCACCTCAGCCTTTATTGTCACTCCTATACACCCACTTCCAGTACCAATATCCAGGATATATGGATGGCTGATTTCTTTTGCTAATTTTATTGCCTGTTCTACGAGAACTTCTGTTTCAGGTCTTGGGATTATTACATCTGTATCAACTATAAATTCTCTGGAATAAAACTCTTTTTTCCCCAGTATATAGGCAATGGGTTCGTTTGAGAGCCTTCTCTGAAGTAGCTCCTTATACTTATCAATTTCAGAAGAGCTTACAAATCTATCCTGATCCTTGTAATAGGCTAATTTATCTACACCGGTTGCTGCATGTAAAAGCAGGGATGCTTCGAGACCCGGGTTTTTAAAATATGGATCACTTAGCGTCTTCCTTCCAAAATTGTATAATTCTTTTATATTCATAAGGATGGTTCAGTATACATAATCATTTTTCTAATCATATATGTACTCTAATATAATACGGTATTTTTCTCTTGAACATTAAGAATGGTTCATATGACACATAAATTTATACTCGCATCGTCTTCTCCCAGGAGGATTAAGATGATTGGTGATTTAGGGATCAAATTTGAAGAAATTGCTCCTGATATTGATGAATCCCTGCTTGATGGTGAACTGCCCGAGGAATTTGTATTGAGGTTATCCAGAGAAAAAGCAGATTATGTAAGTTCTAAAGTAAACGAAAAAGCAGTTATTCTTGCGGCTGACACAATTGTGATCCTGGGGGAGATTATTCTAGGAAAACCGCTGGATGAAAATGATGCTAAGCGCATGCTTGAGATGCTATCGGAAAATACACACAAAGTTGCAACGGGGTTTACAATTATGGATCAGAATGGTGCAGTATTACACTCAGAAGCCGTTTATACAGAAGTAACATTTAAGAGCCTTGCACCTTATGAGATAGATGGATACATTAAAACTGGTGAACCGATGGATAAGGCAGGCGCTTATGCCATTCAGGGCACAGGCTCTTTTATGGTAGAAGAAATTAACGGGTCATTTACAAATGTAGTAGGACTACCGCTATCCAGGGTAGTCGATATACTATCAAATTTAGGATTATTAAAACTATTCAGCGAAAATGGGAATTAAAGAGAATTTAGAGGTAATCAATAAAAGAATAATCCGGGCTGCTGAGAGAAGTAGAAGAAATGCTTCTGACATCACACTTCTGGCCGTTTCTAAACAGGTTGAATCCGGGCGTATACAAGAGGCTATCGACTCTGGACATTTGAGTTTTGGAGAGAACTATGTACAGGAGTTTGTTTCCAAATATGACGAGCTTTCAGAACATAAAAATATAGACTGGCATTTTATAGGCCACCTGCAAAAGAACAAGGTTAAGTATATTATCGATAAAGTGAGTCTTATTCATTCAGTCGATAAGATATCGCTTGCCGGAGAAATTAATAAACGGGCAGAAAAGTTGGGAATATTCATGCCTATACTGGTTGAGGTAAACCTTGATGGTGAGCAATCAAAGAGCGGTATAGAGCCGGATGAACTGGGCAGCTTTTTGGATGAATTATCTGAATTCGATAATATTAAATTATCCGGACTGATGGCACTTCCACCTTTTTGTGAAAACCCGCAGGACTCGAGGAAATATTTTAAAACATTAAGAGAACTAAGAGATGAGTACAAATCCAGTTATAATAGTTTGAATGAATTATCCATAGGAATGAGCCATGACTATGAGATCGCTGTGGAAGAAGGTGCAACGATAGTAAGAGTAGGAACTGCGATTTTTGGCGAGAGACCTAAAAAGAAAATACATACTGAGAGGACCTAAAATGTATAAAGTAGGATTTATCGGTGCTGGTAATATGGCAGAGGCCCTTATTAAGGGGCTTATCGGTTCTAAAGTTCTTAGCAAAAAAGATATTACCGCAAGCGATATTTCAAAAACGAGAGAAAGTTATATCTCTAAAAAGTATGGCGTAAAAGCAAGTAAGAATAATGCTTCTCTAACAAAAGACTCTCAGGTCGTGATATTGAGTGTTAAGCCAAGCAGCATTAAAGAAGTGGTGGAGGAAATAACTTCTGATTTGTCGGCTGCAAAGATTTTAATTTCAATTGCAGCGGGAGTGACTACTTCAGTTATAAGCAATGCCCTTGGAAAGAAAGGCAAGATAGTAAGGGTCATGCCTAATACCCCTGCATTAGTACTCGAAGGCGCTTCGGCCATATACTTTGGAAAGGGTATAACTACTAAAGACAAAAAACTGGTAGAGAAAATTTTCAGAGCAATCGGAAAGAGTTTTACAGTGGAAAAAGAAGAGCTTATGAACGGTATTACGGCACTTAGCGGAAGCGGACCTGCATTCGTTTCACTTTTCATAGAGGCGCTTTCAGACGGTGGCGTAAAGACGGGGCTTCCAAGAGACACGGCGCTTGAGCTTGCCGTGCAGACTGTGCTTGGTACGGCTAAACTTATTTCAGAAGAAAATATACATCCGGCTAAATTAANNATTCAGGGGAAATGTGATTTCGGCAATCGAGGCCGCGGAGCACAGATCAAGAGAACTTTCAGAGGAGGCGTAATAGTTATGGATATTGGCGGTACATTTGTAGTTACAATAATTAAACTTATTATACTTATGCTAAATATATATATGTATCTTATTATATTTAGAGCTATTATTTCGTGGGTAAATCCTGATCCATACAATCCACTGGTTCAGTTTTTAAGAATGGCCACTGACCCTCCTCTAAGATTTTTAAGAAGGTATATCCCTCCAATCGGGGGAGCATTAGACCTGACTCCAATAATAGTAATATTTGTACTCTATTTTATCATAGAACTTCTTTCGCAGTATGCTTATCAGTTGTCGAGGGGTTTTT
>JABAHS010063237.1_pt3 | contig 10090 bp, 9 predicted proteins | sample 7062111 | NCBI WGS metagenome assembly JABAHS01 (sample SAMN14534600, study PRJNA622989) | marine sediment metagenome | biome: marine biome [ENVO:00000428]; feature: marine pelagic biome [ENVO:01000023]; material: deep marine sediment [ENVO:00002113]; isolation source: pool of 4 deep marine... | reverse complement strand
CTGGGTGCCGGTTCAGTACAGACATCCATCTTCAGCGTTCTATTCCACTCATATACGGTAGGCATCGCATCACTTTGGTTGCTGGGTCATAAGATTGCAAATCGGAGGCGCTTTACTACATTCTTTCTATCTCTGGCGATTATGACTATAGCCGGCCTCATAGGCATTATATCTTACGGCATGACCGGTTTTAACATTGAAGGATTAGCCATTCTAATGAGTCTTGGTGTATTGGCGCTCACAATGCTACTCGGTTTTGTCTTGTCCGGGTTGATGTGTCGAAATCATTACAGCAATTTGCGTTTTATGCTTTGGCTGGCCCTTTGGTGCGAGGTTGTCTGTATGGCAAGTATACTGGTCTTTTACTCCATTATGCAGGCTATTTACCGGTCTTCTATTTCGCTCTCTGAAATATTGTTTGAGATTTTCCCAGCAGGCTTGATATTTGGCCTGTGTGCCTATGTGATCATTGTTCCCTATATGATTCTTGCCTTCCGGAGTTCTTTCTTCCGGCAGCGATTCTACGACTGTTTTCACTTGCCGGCAATGGCAGCAGTTAGCACCGATGACAGTGAAGCCGATTCGACGAAGCAGACTAAAATCCCCGATATGGGAGGTGCTTGAGATATTTTGGAGATCACGAAATCAGTAAGTAACGTTAAAGGAGTCTGCTTATGAAAAAGATATTGTGTTTAATGGTGGTAACGAGTTTAGCAATCAGTCTTTTCATTTCATCGGCCGAGGCACAAGACCGGCAACTGCTGTTGTATCGCTCGGCACGTGAGGCATCGCGGACAATCGGAAGTGAATCTTACAAGCGCCTCAAGATGACTCGTGAACGCCTTCAGGATGTGGACCTGCCTGAATTTGAGTCTCGCGATCCGCTTTTCTATCGCTGGCCCACTCCTATGGTCAAGGCCGGTAGTTTAATGATTGCCTTAGACCGCTCCGGTACTTCCAGAGTACGTGACCGATTATTCATTGACTCTGATGGGGACGGTAGCCTCAAAGACGAGACTGCCGTGATAGCTCACAAGACCTCATCCCAGCATTCCAATTTCGGGCCGACAAAAGTCGTTTTTGAAGGAGAAGATGGTTCCATTCCTTATCATCTCAACTTCAGATTATGTGATCATGGCAGCCGGTATCTGTTTATCAGACCCGGCGGTTGGTACCAAGGTACAATCATCGTCGGCGGGAAAGAGCATCACTGTATCCTCATCGACCGTAACGTAAACGGGATTTTCAATGACAAGTCCATGAATGCCGAAGACTGTGACCGGATACAGATCGTTAAGGACGACGACGAGGGTATTCACTTTGTTGGCAACTACCTCGAAATTGAAGGTGATCTCCACTATCTTGAAGTCGCCCGGGATGGAGAGTATGTTAAGATCACAGCCGCAGAAGACGTAACCTTTGGAAAGGTTAAGATGCCCAAACCAATTACAGAGTTTGCCGCGGGCGGCGAGAACGGGCTGTTTGTCCGTAAGCTGGAAGACGGCGTTTGTTCGCTGCCCGTGGGCCAATACCACATCGACCATTGGACTACCGAACGCAAAGATGACGCGGGCAATAGCTGGAAACTGCAAGGCAGTCGGTTTTCTAAAAGCGGTCGCTTCAGTGTTAATGAGGCCGAAGAAATCGAACTCTCAATTGGCGAGCCGGTCATCTCAATCCTCACAACACGTGACAGAAGAGGCAATCGCTACTTCAGCCAGTCATTGGAGGGAAAGCTGAAGGAATCCGTTGCCATCACTCGCAACGGCAAAAGGCCCCCCGCCCCGAAACTGCATATCAGAAGCAAAGACGGAACGTACGACCGAACCTTTGACTTCAGGTATGGGTGAGGCGGCACCTGTTCGCTCTCGTGGCGAGAGCCCAGAAATTTGAAAGGTACACTGACAGCTACCGTTGAATTCGCCGGGCCGTTTCAGGTCGAAAGGAAACCTCTTAGCATCCATGTTGAGCCAACTACCTTCGGAATTAGATATGCCCAAATCTGGATGCCGGCGTTGGGTATTCTCCTCCTGTTGGTAATTGTAGTCGTTTTGGCGGCTCAAAAGAAAACTCAACAAGCAAGCGAGTTAAACTACTGAGGATGCTATATCTCTGCACTCGAACCTGCTGACTTTGGAGTGGGCGAGGTCTCTTCCCTTTGTTCAAAAATGCTGCCGAGCGTCAGAGCTTCAGTACGGCAAGCCGTGCATTCCAGACAGCGGACGCATCGCAAATCGTTGGGGCTTTTTTCCGGCTCTATCCCGTATTTGCACAGCTTGTGGCATCGCTCGCAGCTATTACACTTATCAAGGTCAAATCGCAGAAAAAAGGCCGAGACCCGATTGAAGAGTGTAAATATTGCTCCAAGCGGACACAATATCCTGCACCAGGGCCTTCTTACAAAGAAAATAGCCATCAGGAACAGCGCAAGGATTGTGAGCTTAAGCGCGTTGGGCCAGGCAACCTGTTGTCCGGCAATCGCCCGGCTGATTATGTTAGGCCCCGCCGCCTCTAACGCCCCGGCGGGGCAAAGACGACAAATAAAAAGCCAGTGCCCTTCTCCAAACAAGTATGGCACTGCTATAACCGCGCCAATGAGCACCACGTAGCGAAAATGTCCCGTCCATCTCGGCGGGTNNCCAAATCCTGCAGTAAGCCGAAGGGACAAGCCCAGCCGCAGACAATACTGCCCAGCATAATCCCGATAAGCACCAGCATCCCGACTGCAATGAACGGAAAGACATGTAATGCGCTGAAATTGGCAAGAACTCCGATCGGACATGCGAAAGTAGCCAACGGACAGGAGTAACAGTGAAACACCGGGCTGCAAATGCTATGAAAACGCCATCCCAGCGGATCCAGCCAAATTAAGAGAAAACCCAACTGTATCCATATCCGGTTAGGTACTATTTTTGACGTGAGTTGTTTGAGTCTATTATTTGTTGTCATGGCCACCATGACTCCCTGTTACAGCACTCAGGTAGGGCACGCAGAAGGTGGTTTGCCGCTATAGGTCCTTTTGATGGCTCCCGAATCAAGACGCACCAGGCCACCTACAGTCACGTCTCGAATGACGGCCGGCTCACGCAGGTCGAGATCCAGCCATTCAGATACATGTTGGGTCGTTTCATGTGGTGAATCTTCTTCGATTTCATCACTTGGCTGCACCATAATAAGAGTAGAATGAAAGATAAAGCCGTAAGCAAGTGCAATAACAGCAGCCGGAACCAGTAAAAGTGAGAAGACCAACCGCTTGTTAGAGAACCATTTTGACTGATACCTGCTGTCCATGGGACCAACCTTACCGAATATATCCAGCCTTATAAACGCTTGGCAATAATGGCGGAGGCGAATGGGAATCGAACCCACCCGGGACCTTCTCAGCCCCACACTGGTTTTGAAGACCAGGAGCACCACCAGGCACCTGTCACCTCCGCTCAACTGTTCTTCACGCCATTATAGAACATCATAACAGGTGAGCCGCCAAATGCAATACCCATCCAGGCCGCCTCGTCAATTTCTTCCTGCGAGAATCCCATCTTCCGGGCCTTCTTGATGTGCATCTTAACGCACGGCTCACATTTTGCCAGAACTGATAGGGAAAGAGCTACAGCTTGCTTGGTGTAGGCATCCAGCGCGCCGGGGGTATTTGCGCTTTTTAAAAATTCCTGAAACTTTCGCTGAATTTCACTTGTTCCGAGTTTATCGCCGGAAACCGCAGTTCCTGTGCCGTGCCCGTCCGCGCAACATGCAGTCTCTTCGACTTCAGGTTCGGCGCAGCATACTTGCTCTACTTCCTGTGTAACCACCGGCGCTTTTGCCGCAGGTTTTTCCTGACTCGGCGCCGGCATTTCACGTTTTCCCGTCGTCCGAACATGGACAAGTCCCGAACCTTTTCCAAGGACCTTACCAACAACGGAAGCCTCCGCAACGCCCTCGCTGTGAAGGGCTTTTAGAAAATCATCTGCGGCGTTTTCTGCAATCGCTATCAGCAAACCACCCGAAGTCTGTGCATCATAACATATATCAAGCATCTCCTGTTTCAGCCCATCGGCAGGGACCACACGGGCACTACATGATTCCTTATTTCTCTCAATGGCACCCGGCAGGATTCCATCGGCTGCATATTGTGGGACGCCGGCAAGAAGCGGAAGTTCATCCCAGATGATTTCAGCATCAACTCCGCTTTTCAACGCCATTTCCGTCAAGTGCCCGAGAAGGCTAAAGCCCGTTACATCGGTGCAGGCGTGCGCCTTGAATTTTACCATCAGTTCCGATGCCTTCTTATTCAGTGATGTCATCGATTTCGCCGAAGCTTCGATACTCTCCTGTTTAGCTCGCCCAATCTGTGCGGCAAAAGCCACTATCCCTGTACCTAATGGCTTGGTGAGCACGAGCACATCACCCTCGCGTGCTCGCGAATTTGTGACTATCTTGTCCTTCTCAATAGTGCCTGTTACAGCAAAACCGGCCTTAAGTTGGCTATCGTTTATGCTGTGACCGCCAATGATTGCCACTACCGCCTCCTTCATCTTATCGATCCCCCCGCACAGAATATCATGCATCACTTTGTCTGGAACCATCCGCGCAGGGAATCCGATCACTGAAACAGCCGTCATAGGCCTGCCGCCCATAGCATAGATATCGCTTACCGAGTTGGCTGCCGCCACCTGCCCAAAGACGTATGGGTCGTCAACCGAGGGTGTGAAAACATCCACCGTCTGCACCAGGGCCGTTCCGCCGCCCATATCATATATGCCCGCATCATCCCCGGCAGGCACACCTACCAGTACACGTGGATCGTCAAAGGTCGGAAGGTCTGTGAGAATCTGCTTTAGAAAAGCCTGGTCTATTTTTGAAGCGCATCCTGCTTTCTCCACGAGACTCGTCAATTGCACCGGCCCTGTCGGGCTTTCCAGCCGCTCGCCCGAGCACAAACAGATGTCTTTCTCTTTGAAAAGGTCGCAGGGACAAGGTTTCTTGGGATCACAGATGCAGTGCCCCAACCGTATGGAACGCTGCATGACTCTTTTTCGCCTTTCCATGTTCTTCATTAATATATCCTCGAAAAATCAGAATTAAGGTTATTATATCCTTTGTGTATCTTAAATCCAAACAAGTCAGTTAATATTTATCATCGGCTTGTTTCTTTCAGTTGGTCAGACGCCAGAATTGCCGCTCCCAGTGCCGCAGTCATTTGTGGATTAGGCGAAACCACCACGTTCTGTTTGAGAGTGGCCTGCAACGCGGCTTTCATACCGGAGACTAATGCCACGCCTCCCGTGAAGATGATGGGTAGATCAGTCTTGCGGCCGGCCATCGCCATAACACGCGTGGCAATGGCTGTCTGAACTCCCGCGACAATGTCTTCTTTTGCTTTACCGCCGGCGAGCAGCCCGATAATTTCGGTCTCTGCAAACACGACACACATGCTGCTTATCGCCGCCGGCTCTGTGCTTTTTGCAGCCATCTCGCCGAGATGTTCAAGGCTCACCTGGAGACGCTCAGCCACGACTTCCAGGAAACGCCCGGTCCCCGCTGCACAGCGGTCGTTCATCACAAAATCACGCACCTTTCCAGTTGTGTCCAGCCGCAGGAGTTTGCTGTCTTGTCCCCCAATATCAATAACTGTCATTACCGACGGTACAAGCCGGCGCACACCTACAGCCTGACACGTAATTTCAGTAACGGTTGTGTTCGCAAACTCAATTATATTCCTTCCATAACCTGTTGCCACTATCTTGTGTACATCTTTCTTTTTGACGTTGTTGTCCTTTAGAAGTCTTTCGAAAAGCTGCAATGCGAGCTTATTCTGTTCAACACCCTGGTCCGTTACGCCATTTGCTATTACCTGCTTTTTATCTGCGTCTATCAGGACAATCTTTATTGCCCTTGAGCCGGCATCTACACCTGCACAAATCATCTTTTCCTCCGTTCTTTCACCGTCTCTGCCAGTGCTTCCAGTTGTGTTTGCAGTTTCGGACGGATAGAATCCGTCATCACAGGCACTTCAATCTCCACAACAGGCAGGCCGAGCCTGCCCTGGACAATTTGACCTATGACCTCACCTTCCAGGGCGCAGTGACTGGCGCCGGGAATCCGGGAGATTAAAACCGCCTCGGCCCCAAACCTTTGGACATCAGTGCATATACGTTGGGCCCTGTCAACTGAAGAACCTACCATAGGATCGGCAAGTGCCATCCGGGCAAGAGCTTCCATTGGAGGAATGTTTTCGGGTATCTCGTCGAGCGCATGACTGAAAAGGTATTCGGTGCCGCATATTCTACCGCCGCACTCTTCGAGCAGATTCATCACTTTCAAATCCGCCACGGGATTAACCCAGAAAATCCTGGCCGCATCAGCATTGAGAAAGCCTTTGCCATCTTTTACCCGGCCTTCCACTTCCTCAACTAATTCTTTCAAGACAGCAGCCGTTTCATCCTGGTCGGAGCAGAAATGTATAGCGAGCATCTCTGCTATTAGCATTTCAAGGGCAGGAAGTGGACATATTTCGGCTGTGAATGTAGCATCCCGAAGTTTCGCCAATAACTTGCGAACCATGTTCGCTCTTTTGATCCCGGCAGAGAGACTCTCATTATCCAGCTTTTGTCCTGCCGTTTTCTCCAAGGCAAATCTGATCCTTTCCAGCTCTGATTCGACGAATGCAACCTGGCTTTGTGGCGCTGAGAATCCGCCCGGCAGTCTCACTGCCACTTCGTTCGGTTCCGGGTGCCGCCTGTGAGGAATTTCCCACCAACAGATCGGATGCCCAAGACAGTTAAGTCGCTGTGCAATAGCTGAGAAATCATCGCATGTTGCTCCGACACTGCAGATGAGCTTATCCGGGATAGGAAAGTGTGCCTCCGTGACGAATGCCCCCAACATCGCCCGCACCGGACAAAAAGATTCGTCAATACCGAGCGAATCCGCGATTTCCAGCAGCCCGGCACTTAGCTCCATCACACACGGAATCCACCAGGCTCCATCTGGATAAAAAGCCACTACATTGTCTAATGAATATGCCATCACCGGCACGGTGCCCAAGTCCTTCATCGTGCCGATAATCTTCTTTCCCTCATTACGGGCTTTATGCAGACGTTCTTCTTCCGTAAGGAGGAAATTCCATAGCCGAAGTGCCGCCTGCGAGTTGTCGTATCGCAGTCTCAAGAGCCGGTAGTCTCCGTCTTGTATGTGCCGGCTAAGAGCCCCGCCATAGCCGGCCTCCCACAAGCCCGATCGCTGCAGTTGCTCGTAACGCTCATCCCATTCTTCCAGCGTAATCTGTCTCGGCATATTGTTCATCGGAGCATCTCCACAAACGCCTGGATTCGCTGGATAATTCTTGCCGATAAAGCTTCGCCCCTGCCGCTTACGTCAATATCCAGAACCGGCAAATCGGTCCACTGTTTCAACCTGTAAAGCTCGGCGTGCCAGATGTCACACCATACGTAACGACGGAAAATAATTCCCCGCACTTTTCTGGAAGCAAGTTCTCGTTCAAACCAGTCATAAAGCTGGTTATTCGGCCTGCGCGACGCATCCGGAATACTGCCAAAGTACGCATTAACAAGCTCCATTAAAGGGGCTTCGTGGAGCCGCCGGCGGTCAAACTGTGCGCACATCCCACGCTCACCGGTTTCGGTGGCATCCAGCACGATGAGCCCCCCGCAGTCCTCAATTATATCGAATAAACATAAGTCTTCTCTTAGCAGCGGCCCTCCAATAATTGCCAAAGGTATACCGTCTGTTAGTATTTCTTTACCAGTGGTGTGTTTTTCAATGTCGGATTTTCCATCCTGGTTGAATTCTGCAATAGCTTCAGAGTACTGACGTGAACTCAAATGTCCTTTTTCGGCCAGGATAAACCTTCGGGCAGAATCATATTCGAGCATTATCTCTGCCAGATCTTCGTTCAAGGGCGTTTTGCCACCAAGCCCTGTGAGGAATCGGCCGAGCCGGTTAAGCTCTTCCAGATAAAGTTTCTGAACATCAGGGTGTTGCCATGTGTTTGGTACATTCATAAGGAAAGCGGGGGTGTTACCTCTGCAGACTATATCGAAACCTCTACGCATCTGGTCGCATACGGTCGTCATTATTACACCGCAAGCCTGCTGATTTGTCAGTGCCTCGTTGACAAAACTCTGCACAAAAGGACAAACGCCCTCGACGCTACCAATTGAGTGTGTGGTTTCCGCCGCAGTCATCATAAGTCTACTCGGCCGTAGACCGTGCGCTGCAATCCACTCGCTTGGCACATATGGACAAGTGTAGATAATCGTTTTCTTCACCTCAACACCTATGTTAATTGGTCCTTTGCTGAAGTGTTTCAAATAGAGCTTCTACCCGCAACGCTATTCGAGCCGAATCAGACGGCGAGTAGTCGGTCTCGATTCTCAGATACGGGATATTAAGCTCCTGCTCGGCTAATTGTCGGATTCGGTACGACTCGACGTCGTAAGTAATGCACGCCTGCCATATCAGATCGATAATGCACTGCGGGCGGTATTCCTCCGCCAGCCTGCGGAGAACTTCCAGACGACGGTCGTTGTGGGTCATTACTGAGCATGGAATCCGCAAATACTTTTCAGCCAGTGCAAGTATTGAGTCCTCTGCGCTTTTGTTAACGTCCTCGAGAATGGGCTTAAGACCTGTACAGTTATCCATACATACTACAAGCCCTCCGTGAGACTCGATAATATCAAGTACCCGTTCTGCCCCGTGAACAATCGGCACACCGGTCATCAACACTCGCACGCGGGAATTCCCGGAGGAATCGGTCTTGTGAGATTTGAAGAGCTTTTTGGCTTCTTCATACTGCTCAAGATCCACACTGATACCTGAGATGCTGCTCTTAAACTCTAAAAGTTGCCTGCCTGTCAATGGCGGGCAATCTGCCTTCATAAGTTCTGCTAACTGTCGGCGCAGAGTTCGCTCCATGTTCATAGTATTTATCGCGTGTCGTATTTTTTCTTCCGTGATCTCTACGCGAAAACGGTTCTCCATGTAGGCCCTGAATTTGCGTAGTTCACTTATCCAATGCGTCATCGCATCACTGTCATCCGGTTTTTGGGGCAGTTCCAGCACGTACATTGGCCGGGTCTCGCCCAACAGCTCATACATTTTCTTCTTGCCGTCGCACGTCGTCTCAGCGACAACCAAGTCAGCCATTTCAAGAAATGGATTTGCCTTCTGAAGATGGTAGCCATAGGTTGATTTAATAAGTGGGCAAAGGTTCGACGGCAAGTGCTCCTCCGCAGTGGCAATCGTTTCCGCCGAGCCGCCACACAGGCACACAGGTACGGCATCGGCAGCCATAATCAGCTCCCGCGGCGTGTATTCACACATTATACCAACGATGCCCTTGCCTTTGGCCTTCGCTTCCGACGCGTAATCATAACAATTCTGTATCATCCTGCTAAACCAGTTCAGAGGCCCATTCTTTGGGTCTCGTCCTGTTGAACTTTCCGCAGAGCATACGGGCTGAGACGAATTGCACACCTCCGCCCCATTGCCAGTATTCCTGCTGTTTTCGCCACATTCTTGCATTCTATATCTCATATATAAAACCGTTTCTTAGCTTTTCTTCCTGGCTACGAACAGGCCCTGAGCAATCTTATCTGCGTGGACCAACCGCTGCATGAAGGTCATTTCAGACGCCATCGACTGCATCAATTCCTGATCAAAACCGACCAGCTTGAGGGCATCGTATGTCAGTTGCATATTAAGCATGTTCAGGTACAGGTCCACATACGGAGCGAACCTGCCGGTGAACTCGGCATTGACAACTTCGCAGCCGTTTGTCTCCAAGAGGTTTCGATAACCTTCGAGGTCTTGGGCGTTCGGGAACTTCATAAATTTCAGAAATCGCTCCGCTTCTTCATCGCTAAGTCCCTTAGCGCCTTCAATCCAGTCGGTAAACGCGACCACACCTGCGGGTTTGATTATCCTCACTGCCTCAGATATCAGCTTTTCCTTATCAACGACGTAACACCACGCATCCTCTCCCCAGACAAAGTCTGCGCTGGCATCTTCAAGTCCGCTATCACACACGTCGGCAAGAGTAAAACTGATTTTGTTCGAGAGTCCCTCC
>JABAHS010078748.1_pt1 | contig 10093 bp, 8 predicted proteins | sample 7062111 | NCBI WGS metagenome assembly JABAHS01 (sample SAMN14534600, study PRJNA622989) | marine sediment metagenome | biome: marine biome [ENVO:00000428]; feature: marine pelagic biome [ENVO:01000023]; material: deep marine sediment [ENVO:00002113]; isolation source: pool of 4 deep marine... | reverse complement strand
AATGATATCGGAACCAAAGTCGAGGGCTATATAAAAGAGAATTTCATATTTGATAATTCCAATAATCTCGAAAGAGATCAATCCCTCCTTGACACAGGAATAATCGATTCAACCGGGGTACTGAGCCTGATTATGTTTCTCGAGGAGACTTTCGAGGTCTCTATCGATGACGAGGAACTGGTACCTGCCAATCTCGATTCAATCGATAAAATCGCTGTTTTCATGGAAAAGAAGATATCATAGAAGCGTGAACTATGCTGGTGCATAATTTTCTTCATGATTCCGCCGGAAGACTGCCGGGTAAAACTGCTATAATTTTTCAGGATCGGAGCTTCACCTACAAAGATATTTCCTCCAGAGCTCTGAGCTTGAAAGCCTATCTGTTAGAAGCCGGGATAAGAAAAGGAGACAGGGTTGGCATCTATCTTGAGAACAGCCCGGAAGCCGCCATCTCGATTTTCGGCGTGCTTTCGGCAGGAGGATGTTTCTCAATAATCAATCCAACTATTAAGGCCAAAAAACTAAGCTATATCATTTCCAATTCCAGCCCTGCTTTTTTAATAACAACCAAATCAGGCAAGGCTGTATTTGACGAGGCGGTCAGCGAATTGAAAAATCCGCCGAAGTTAATGCTCGTCGATGATGATCCCATAAAAGACATTTTTGAGGGCAACCTTCAAATAGAAGCCAATATTTCAGATAATCGAATAATAGATGACGATCTGGCGGCGATTATATATACTTCAGGGTCCACGGGAAATCCCAAGGGGGTTACAATGACCCACCGGAACATGTATTCCGCAGCGACATCGATAACCACATATCTCGAAAATGTAGAGGATGATATTATCTTAAATACGCTTCCCTTCTCATCTCATTTGACTATGGGCTCTATCAGCTTCTGATGTCATTCAAGATCGGCGGGACTCTGGTCCTGGAGAAGGGCTTCGGGTATCCATTCCAGGTTATAGAACTGATAAAGAAAAAAAAGGTTACGGGGCTTCCCTGCGTGCCCACGATGTTTGCCATCCTGTTGCAGCTGGAAAACCTGGAGGAACAAAAACTAACGTCGGTTCGCTATATCACCAACACTGCCGCCCAATTGCCGAGAAATTATATAGCCCGGCTGAAGGCGGCCTTCCCCAATGCCAGAGTATATTCCATGTATGGACTGACCGAATGCAAGCGGGTATCATATCTGCCTCCGGAACTGATAGACAAAAAGCCTGACTCGGTCGGTATCCCCATGCCAAACCTGGAGTGCTGGATAGAGGATGAAAACGGCCGTGAGCTCGGTGCGGGGGAAATCGGCCAACTTGTTGTGCGCGGAGCCAGCGTTATGCAATGTTACTGGAATGATCCTGAAGCTACCTCGGCAATATTGAAGCAGGGAAAATATTCTTTCGAAAAAAAGTTGTATACAGGCGACCTTTTCAAGAAAGATGATGAGGGATACCTGTATTTTGTCGGGAGACGGGATGATCTGATTAAGAGCCGCGGTGAGCGAATTGCCCCGCGGGAGATTGAGGATGTTATCTATGAGATTCCCCAGGTTCTGGGGGTGAGAGTAATAGGTGTGCCGGATAGGATCTTTGGCCAGGCCATAAAGGCAGAGATTGTATTGAAGGACGGCAGTGAACTGAAGGAAAAAGAAGTAAAATTGCACTGCAAGAAACATCTCGAGGACCTGATGGTCCCGCACCTGATTGAATTTGTAAAGGAACTGCCCATATCCGAATCGGGCAAGATAAAAAGGAAGGACTACTAATGCAATTCAGCAATAAGCTTCCCGCGATTGATCCCCGGGCAGAAAGAGATTTTATAGTCGATTTCATTAATGACCAGGTAAAACATCACTATAAAAGGGACGGCATTGTGGTAGGAATATCTGGGGGAATCGATTCAGCCATAACAGCTGTGGTTTCACAGATGGCAGTCGGCAATGATAAATTCAAGGCTGTCCTGTTGCCGGAAAAGGAATCCAATCCCATCAGTACCGAACTTGGAATCGAACTGGCAGATAAATTTGATATGTCCTACTCCATTGAAGATATAACCCCGGTCCTGGAGGGCTTTGGAGCATATGAAACAAGAGACAATATTGTCAAGAAATATTTCCCGGAATATGATGGTACCCAGAAATGGAAGATAGTGCAGCCGGGAAATCTGCTTGAAAAGGATAACATAAATTTTTACTCTCTCAAACTGGAGTCGCCTTCAGAGACAAAGAGCAAACGCTTGCAGCTCAGGGACTTGAGAACAATCATTGGAGCCACCGACCTCAAACAGCGGACACGCATGGCCAAACTATACCAGGTGGCCGAAACGGAGAATTATATTGTCGCAGGTACAACCAATCTTTCGGAAACCTATCAGGGGTTTTATGTCAAATACGGTGACGGAGGAGTCGATATCGAGCCCCTGGCCTATCTTTATAAGACCTATATATATCAGCTGGCTGACTTCCTGGGAATTCCCGAGGGCATAATAAAAAGACCCCCGAGCCCGGACACATTCAGCTCAGAGGTTTCAGATGATGAGTTTTTCTTCCGCATGCCATATCAGACGCTGGATCTCTTTCTCTGGGCGGTGCGGGACGAAATCCCACCGCAGGAGGTTAGCAAGAAGCTCGATATTGATCAGGAAAAAGTCGTGACTGTTATGAACGACATACGGCGCAAGTATAACGCCAGCAGCCACTTACGGATAATGCCCGCAAGCCCTGATAAAGTCCTGCCATAATAATGATCAGTGCAGCTTGATTTTCCTGTGGAGGCCTACTTTTTCATGAATATGCAGGTGCAGGACTGGTTATTTAGCTAATTGTCGGAAACATCTTTTTTAAGCCTTCAATCTTTGGAACTGTCCCAAGGACCTTTAGCCCAAATTCATTCTCGACCGCCTCCACTTTTTTGATTGTATTATCAAAAAGCTCAACCAGCAGGAGCGCACCGCCCCCCAGGATCAGGCCCAGCATAAAGCCCATCAAAATAATTTTTCTTTTGTCTGGCCATACCGGACTGAGCGGGGTCCTGGCCGGTTCGATCAGGTCGACCCGGGCCTGTCCCAGCACGGCCTGGGAAATCTGAAATCCCTCGAGCTGCCTCTTGAACTGATCACGCAATTCCCGCGCGGCATTGACCTCCCGGGTGATCTGTTCCAGCCGCGCCTGATATTCGGGCAGTAGCGTGGTCTTGTTTTCCAATTCAGATAATGAGAGCGAGAGATAATTCTTCTTGGAATAGAGAGCATCCATGATAATCCTGGAAAAGAACAGCTGTTGGAGCTTGGAGCGTTCATCTTCGGAAACATCGGTAAAATCCGCGGCAACTATATCCCCGATTTCATCCTCAATCTTGTTTTCAAGCTCTATGGCTTTGTCATTCAGGCGCACCATGGGAGGTGAACTCCAGGTCTCCGCCTGGAGCATATCGGCAATAGTATTGTACAAGTTCTTCAATTCGTCAGTATTCTCAACCAGAGCCTGGGTTTCATCAATTGTCAGTTTGTCTTTCGGCAAAGATGCGAGGTCCACCAGAATATCCTTTTCCCTGTTTTTCAATTCCTCTATTCTCAAATCTGTCTGCTTAATTTCCGAATTGAGAGCCCTCCTGCTCTGCTCGGACTCCTCCGGGCTATCCATCTGAAGCCTCATATATTCTTCTTCAATTTCCGTCTTCTGATTGATCTTTTCCTGTAAATCTTCTTCATATTTCTCAAGCTGCTCATATGAGAAATCCAGGGATGAATAAATGGATCGAATTACCTGCTGTTTCTTTTCATTCATGAAAATCGTGCCCAGGGTTTCCGCAAGAGCCCTGGCATTTCCCGGATCAGAGGCGGAGACTGAAATCATGACCTGATTGGTTCCCACCAGCTCAATTTTAATGCGATTTTTTAGGTTATTGACGAGACTGGTTAACATTATCTCCTCGACGGTCATCTCCGGATGCTCTGCCTGGTAAGCGCGTGCATATGCCTCCAGCTGGGGATTATTATCCAGTTCGAGGTTATTGACGAGCTGTGTCAAAAATGGGGTCGAAGTTATCTCATTCTGGAGAGCTTCCTCAATTCTCCTGGTTTCATTATAGGCACGCTGTCCCATGCCCATAAAATCCTCTGAATAACCCGTCATCCTCTTCAACTCGGAGGACAGCATGATCGGATTTCCAATAGAAATCGTGACTGAAGATCGATACACGGGAGTCAGGTATCTGGAGCCAAAATAGGCTGCTATAGTAACCAGGATGACGGGTAGTATCAGAAGCCATTTACGCTTCCAGATAATGATCAGGACTTCCCGCGGATTTAAGTGATATGATTTCTCGTCCGTTTTCATAATTCCTTCATCAAGGCTTAGAGTCCATCATTTATGATGACTTATTATACTTATCGGGCCTGCCATCTCCTCTATACGTATGGAATAAATATCAACTGCCATACCGGGGATGCTCTGAAAACAATGAATTCACATATTGCCGTCAAAAAATATCCAAAATTATATTAAAGTCAAACACAATTTGGTCTTAGATTTTATACACTCAGAGGAATCAAAAGTCCTATGCACTTCTTAATTTTGTGCAAAATAGGTACAATTTGATTCTAATATCAGCACTATTTCTCAAAATGAAACCTCGTCTTTATAAAATATTCCGGATAACCTCATTATACGCAGGCGGTACAGCATCAGTTGCTATCCCGGCACTCCGATTGCAGGGATGCATGAGGATATGAAAGATCGGAGGTATGGATGAAACCTGTTTTTGCACTTTTTCATGTTTTTCCCAAACGCATGAGATTGCTTTTAATTGTATTTGCCTTAATAATTGCGGCAACGGCAAATATCTCGGCCCAGGACCTGACATCGGTCACATTAAACTGGACAGCTCCCGGAGATGACGGGAATGTCGGTCAGGCGGCGCAATACGATGTCCGCTATTCCACTGGTCCAATCACGAATCAAAACTGGAATTCCGCCATACAGGCTGACGGGGAACCTGCACCTGCCCCTGCGGGAGATCCTGAGACTTTTACCATTAGCGGACTGGAATCCAACACAACTTATTACTTCGCTATTAAAACCGCGGATGAGGCGGGCAACTGGTCTGGACTTTCGAATGTAGCCATGGTGACAACTAACGATAATGTGCCGCCGGGTGATATAACAGACCTGACAGCATCATCGGATCAATAGCATTTTTCAAACTAAAATGCAAAACTTGAAATCAAGAGAATTTTAAAACTCTGGGAATGTGGGCAAGGCAAATTCCGCCTTGCTCACACAAATTTCAGATCTGAGGCGCATGAATTCCGAAGAATCTCTTAAAAAGTCATAAAAAATGACTCAGGACGTATGTTTTTGTTGACAATTTGGCATTGAAATATAAATATAGCACAATTTAAAAATTGAGTCAAAGCTTAGCATGGTGTTTAAGAATTAAACATCGTTTCAAAGTTAAGCATAACAGGAAGTTATCTATACAATAAGGATTTTATCCCACAATCTGTTTAAGAAAAGACTGACAGAGTACCCTATCCGGGATATGCGTGTTCTATAACAAAAATAATGTTGGGTCAGCACCAACTTAATAACTTTTTGCAAGACATATTATTACAACAACCTGGGTTACCGCTCCTGTGGGGGCGATCCCCATTAAGGGTGAAATTAAATCTCCGGCACTGGAATTGCGGTATTTCACCTGAATGGACAAAGGCGTAACCACCTTAACAGCGGGGTCGTCATGAGGGCTCGTGTAAGTTTAGACAGAATTCTGTATCTGCTCTTGAGCATAATTATTTTCAGTGCCGTTTCATTGTTTTCGCAGGGATCGGCTTCAATTACTCTTAATTGGACAGCTCCAGGGGACGATGGTGATATCGGAACTGCGGCAGTTTATGATATTCGTTATTCAACTAATCCCATAAATTCCTCGAATTGGGAATCTGCGGTTCAGGTTCAGAATGAACCGGCCCCCTCCCCCGCAGGAAACATGGAGAGCTTTAGGGTTTACAATCTCAGCCAGAATACAACTTATTATTTTGCAATGAAGGCCGCCGATGAAGCCGGAAACTGGTCCGGCCTGTCAAATGTGGCAGTGGTTTCCACGACTGATGAGGAGCCCCCTGATGCAATTGCCGATCTGGATGCAGAACCTGGTGAAGAAGAAGGGGATTTAATACTTAGATGGACAGCCACCGGAGATGATGGTACAGATGGTACCGCGACCTCCTATCAAATCTACTATTCCGAGGATTCAATAACTGAAAGCAACTGGCAATCCATGCCAATCTGGGAAAACCCACCAGAGCCCATAGCTTCTGGTCAAGTCCAGGAATTCACAATGACAGGACTGAAACCGGGGGGGATATACTGGGTGGCTATAACATCTCTGGATAATGTCGGGAATATGTCAGGGCTTTCTAACATTGTCAAAGATACGGCCAAATTTGAGTTTGCTACTGATGTAGATGATGATGATGAGCTTCCACGGGATTTCAAGCTGGAGCAAAATTTCCCGAATCCATTTAATCCGGAGACAATTATTGAATACAGCCTCTCCTCAGATGAATTTGTGAATCTCGCCGTTTACAATGTACTCGGACAGCGCGTTACAACCCTTGTAAATGAAATGCAGTCGGCCGGAAAACATTATGTCAGCTGGGGTAGTACCGATGATACCGGGACCAAGGTTTCCTCTGGACTGTATTTTTATGTCTTAAAAATCCGGGATTATGTGGACAGAAAAAAGATGGTCCTTCTGAAATAGCCCTCCAATTGCTCGCCGTAAAAACGGCCGAAGCCGATGACAGGTATTTTCTTCAATCCAGCATCACTTATTAAGCATCGTTTTAAATATAGAATTTGATATCCAGTATAGGTCATTTTATTTTAGCTAATTATATTGAGAATGATTCAGCACCTATATGCTTAAGAGTTGAGGTAATTCAGAAATTAAAAAAAAATCAAAAAATGATTTTGGGGCGTTATTTTTTTTTATAAATTGGCAACCAGCCGACAATGCATCTGGGGTAAGCCTGAAAAGGCTTCCGCATCTAATTGCAGGGAAAATAAAAAGTGTTGCCATTTATCACGGTTATCATTCCCGTATACAACGAGGAGAAATATATTGCCGATACCCTTCGGCAAATTGCCTCGCAGAACTATCCCCGGAAACGTTATGAAGTACTGGTTGTTGATGGTATGTCCACAGACAACACCCTGCAAATTGCCGGTCTGAATTCATCATTATTCCGAAATTTTTACGTCCTCAAAAACGGCAAGAGGCTTTCCAGCTCGGCCCGCAATATCGGTTTCAAAACAGCCAGGGGCGAGTATGTTATAATAATTGACGGTCATGTTTATATCGAAAATAAGAATCTTTTCAGGGACATGATCACTATATTCGCAGAGACCGGATTAGACGTCTTATCGCGGCCCCAGCCTCTGACTCCGCCCAAAAACCGCTTTTTCCAGAATGCCGTAGCCTATGCACGCGAATCATTCATCGGTCATGGAGTTAATTCAACCATTTACCACAGGCATTACAGCGGTCCTGTCGATCCGTCATCAAGCGGAGCCATGTATAGAAAGAGCATAATTTATGAGGTCGGTCTGTTCGATGAATCGTTTGATGCAGCCGAAGATTATGAGTTTAACTACAGACTCTCTTTAAATAATAAACTATCATATACAAGTCCAAAATTGACTGTATTTTATTATCCGCGTAACAGCCTGTTGAGTCTCTTCAGGCAGATGAAGCGTTATGGCCTGGGAAGAGGAAAAATGCAGAAAAAGTATAATGATGGTTTAAGATCCGGAGCGGTGGCGCCTCCGATGTTCTTCCTGACTTTGTTAACCATGATCATCCTGTCATTGTTCGTTGACCAGCTCTGGACATTGCCATTGTTGATGGGTGGAATTTATTTTTCGGCAATTACTGTCGCGGCCGGATTAGTCGCATCCGAGAAAGGTCTAAAATATTTTCCTCTTTTGCTGCCAATTTATTTTGTCATTCATGCAGGGATGGCTTATGGCGTGATCCGAGGCCTGCTTTCAAGGAATGAATCACAACATCAAAAGGACTCAGGGACGGCAGAAGAGAATATAAATCAGGATGCCCCCGTATGAATCCAGTATTTAAAGCATGCGGGGTCTCCAGCCGGTTTCCCGTCTTCTCACAATAACCGGCTGTGATATTGGCTGCCGGTAGCCTTTTGAACCGCCGGACTGGAGACTGAATCTTTTCAGGGCGCCATAGTCCTCAGGATCTATGCCCCATTCCCTGTAGGCCTTCCAGAATTCATCCCTGGAAGGCAGAAGCTGTCCGGCCAGATGAGTAACCAGTATAAATTTCCGGTAATCTGACACATTCAGATCCCGGTAGGCAATGTAAATCTTGGAAAGCGCCTTTTGGGGATCAAATTTTCCATCCGGGCGGTATTCGCTGACCTGCTGATTAATAAATTGAAAATCTGCCGGAGTATAGCAGAAGTCAAAGGCATCTCCGGACAACTGTCCTTTTTTACCGGACTGGTAGATTTCTCTCCAGAACTTGTTCCCATCGACTATGCCGATACCTACAAATATAAACAGGTTACTGCTGAAGACCGTCATTATCCAGATTGATAGAAGATGATTGTCCAGCATACCGTCCTGAAAAGTCAGAATAACAGCCAGCGACGGTATTAACAGAATTCCGACAGCTACCGATACTGCACCGATTGAACCGCATTTCCCCAGCCGGATAAACAGATGTTTAATTGGAGCAAAGGAAAACAGGAAAGAAGCTGTTAAAAATCCGGCTGCTACGCTGAAGAGAAGTGCAATTAACCAATGAATCATTTACGATCCCCCTTTTTAAAAGTGGACAACTAAAATATGTTTTGCCACAAAACTATCAAATAGGCTTCCATACCAAAAAGCGTTAATGGATATAGATATATTTTTTACAATATATCTATTAATCATTATATGCCCTTCAGCTACCTCGTTTTATTTCTCCCCCAAGGCAAGTAGAAAATCACTAGAGTAATGATATCGCAGGCTAATATTTTAGTGAAAAATATAACTAATGCCGCCCTCATGTCAAGGGAAANNTTAGGGGGAAAGCTTACAGCGAGCTTTGTCAGCATATTCGACATTGCAGTTTTTTCCCGTACTTCACACATTCACAACAGATTGTAGAGTTTGGGGAAATTCCGACTATTATTTCATTGTTCAAAATATGAACAAAAGCCCGGTAAACAGGACAGGTTTTATATCATATAAAAGCATTGTTAATTAATTTTGAGATAAGGGCTTACACATCTACTATGAGTATGGTACTGAATTTGCTGCTATTTGCAACTAGAAACTCTAACAATTTACAGGGAGGCTTTATGACCAGAACCAATTTATTATTGGTCGGGGCTGTGTTGGTTTTGGCAACTTTCATACCTGCATCAGCATTCGTTTTTCAGNNAGATCTTCTTTCAGTCACTCCACTGGACAAGGGCGCCGAATTTTGGGGAAGTTTAAATCTTGGAGGGACAGGCTGGTCACAGATGCAGATTGGAGCCAATTATTTTGGACATCCATACGCGGGTCACGAAGGTGATGGCGCCAGTCTCCTGGAACTCGGGCTTGACAACCTGGAAGGTTACACAATGCTTTCCCAGAGCTTCAGGAACGTAGGCAAACATGGATGGCATTTTAGTCTGTTCGCGGGCATCGGCTATGCACATGACCGCGAGACTTACTATTACCTGCAAAATGAATGGGCGATGATTGATGCCGGAATGAGTGCAAGGCTTTCTCTCGATTTTTCCAATGCTGAAATCTGGTCCTATAATCCAAATACAGGTGAAAGATTGTATTTGGGATGGGGTAATGCCTTCAATCTTGGTCTGGATTGGAGCCATGTTTCCAGTATGGGATTTAATATTGCTGGTGATGTTCCGTTAGACGGTGAGGATCACAATTTTAGAGTTGAGGCTACCCCTGCACCCGAACCGACATCTCTGGTTTTCATTGGATGTGGATTGCTGGGGCTGGCATTACTGAGGAGGAAGCTTAAAAAAAATTCATCGAATGTCAACTAGAGCATGGTGAAGC
>JABAHS010050399.1_pt3 | contig 10093 bp, 12 predicted proteins | sample 7062111 | NCBI WGS metagenome assembly JABAHS01 (sample SAMN14534600, study PRJNA622989) | marine sediment metagenome | biome: marine biome [ENVO:00000428]; feature: marine pelagic biome [ENVO:01000023]; material: deep marine sediment [ENVO:00002113]; isolation source: pool of 4 deep marine... | reverse complement strand
GAGTCATTCACATAAACCGAGTGGCCAAGGTTGTAAAAGGAGGGCGCAGGTTTAGTTTTAATGCGATTGTCGTGGTGGGCGATGGGAACGGACACGTGGGTGTTGGATTGGGTAAAGCCAATGAAGTGACGAGTGCTATTTCAAAGGGGGCGGAGAACGCCAAAAAGAACCTGATTCGGGTTCCACTGGTTAATGGAACCATTCCTCACGCAATGCAAGGTAAGTTTGGGGCCGGAAGGGTTTTTCTAAAACCCGCATCCCCTGGAACCGGCGTCATTGCCGGAGGTGCAGTTCGTGCCATTGTTGAGGCAGCAGGCATTCAAGACATTTTGACAAAAACACTCGGATCTTCGAATCCGCATAATGTCGTGAAGGCTACGATGGAGGCCTTGTCTAATTTGTTAGATCTTTCGGTGGTGGCAAGAAAACGCGGGTTGTCAATAGGCGAAGTGTTCAACAAAACTACGATTGAATAGAGATGGCCAAAAAGAAACAGATCAAAATCACGCAAACCAGAAGCACAATCGGACGGACGCCAAAACAGAGAAAGACCATTAAGGCGTTGGGGCTGAAGAGACTACATCACACGGTGACACATAATGATACGGCTCAAATTCGGGGCATGATTAATAAGGTCAATCATCTGGTGAATGTTGAAGAATCGTAATTAGGTTGAGAGTAAAAAGAATGAATTTAGGTTCGCTAAAGAAACCGACAGGTTCGAAAAAATCTAAAAAGAGAATCGGACGAGGAGAAGGCTCTGGTTACGGCGGTACGGCAGGCAGGGGGCACAAAGGTCAGAGATCCCGGGCAGGATCTAAGCGACGTCCATGGTTTGAGGGAGGGCAGATGCCGCTGCAAAGACGGGTTCCAAAGCGTGGTTTCACAAACATCTTCAAAAAGGAGGTTCAAATCGTGAACCTCCGTGACTTGGAAAAAATTGATAAGGTCGATGAGATAACTCCCGATGTTCTTTATAAGTCGAGAAAGATACGCAAAAAAGATGTATCGGTGAAGATTTTGGGCGACGGAGAAGTGAAAAAGGCGCTTAACGTATCGGCGCACGCTTTTAGTGCTTCGGCTAAAGAAAAAATCGAAAAAGCAGGGGGCAAAGTAACCGTTCTATGATGCGTAGTTTTCAAAGTGTCTTCAAGATCCCCGAGTTGAAGCAAAGAATCATCTTTACTTTGCTGATTCTGGTCGTCTATCGAATTGGGGGACACATTCCCATCCCCGGCATCAACGGTCAAGCATTGGTTGAATTTTTTGAACAAGCGACACAAGGCCGCGGCTTGCTGAGTTTTTATGACTTGTTTGCCGGAGGGAATTTCCGTCGAGCAACGGTTTTTGCTCTCGGCATTATGCCTTACATCTCGGCCTCTATCATCATTCAGTTGCTCGGTGCGGTCGTCCCTTATTTTCAAAAACTTCAGAAAGAAGGGGAAGAGGGTCGCAAAAAGATCACACAATATACGCGCTACGGTACAGTGTTGATTTCTGTGATGCAGGCTTACGGCGTCAGCATCTTTCTGGAAAGCCAAACCACTGCCAATTTGCAAATCGTTCTAAATCCTGGATGGTCTTTCAGATTGTTAACGATGATCACGCTTGGCGCCGGGACCATTCTTATCATGTGGCTTGGTGAACAGATAACGGAACGAGGGATTGGAAACGGAATTTCACTCATCATCTTTATCGGTATCATTGCTACCTTTCCCAATGCGGTTTTGGATGAATATCAGCAAATCAGCGCTGGAAATCGTGCGTTACTAACGGAAGTTTTCTTACTTGGTTTGATGGTGCTTACTATTGCGGCCGTTGTCGCTTTGACTCAGGGGACACGAAAGATTCCAGTCCAATATGCAAAGAGGGTTGTCGGGAGAAAGGTTTACGGAGGACAAAGTACGCACATTCCATTGCGAGTCAACACTGCTGGCGTTATGCCTATTATTTTTGCGCAGTCGATTATGTTTGTGCCACAAACGGCCCTGACTTTTTTCCCGAACAGCGAATTGATGAACTCAATCGCACGATTCTTTGATTTTCAATCCATTGGATATTGGATTATCTATGGAATATTGATTATATTTTTCACATACTTTTACACGGCGATTGCATTCAATCCTGTGGATGTGGCAGATAATATGAAAAAGTACGGCGGTTTTATACCTGGCGTAAGGCCTGGAAAAAGAACGGCCGAATTCATTGATAATATTTTGACCCGGATTACGCTACCGGGCTCTATTTGTCTGGCCGTAATAGCGGTATTCCCGTATATTATTACTCGATTCGTTAATGTAGGATTTAATTTTGCTTCTTTCTACGGGGGAACATCGCTTTTGATCATCGTCGGTGTTGCCCTGGATACACTCCAACAACTGGAGTCGCATTTACTGATGCGACACTATGATGGCTTTATGAAAGGTGGGGGTAAGATAAAGGGCAGAAGACGGTTTTGACGAGCCTGAGCGCTGTTGATTTGATATTGGCTAATGATACACATACGTAGCAAGCGCGAAATTGAATTGATTCGAAACAGTTGTAAAATTGTTGTCGAAGCGTTTGAAATTGTGCGCGACATGATCAGGCCCGGAGTTGAGACAGGCGTTATCGATAAAGAGGTGGAAAAATATATCACTTCAAAGGGGGCTCGGCCTGCATTTAAGGGCTATAACGGTTTCCCGGCGAGTTCTTGTATCTCTGTTGAAGACGAAGTCGTGCACGGGATTCCGGGAAAGCGAATCCTCAGAGAGGGTGAGATTGTAAGTGTCGACATTGGTGTTGAGTGCGAAGGCTTTTTTGGAGACAGTGCGAATACTTATGCAGTAGGGGAGATTTCTCCAGAAAAAAAACGCTTGATGAAGGTGACGCTCAATGCCTTAAACGAGGGTGTAAAACAGGCAAAAGCTGGAAAACGTTTGTCAGATATTTCTAATACGATTCAAAACATTGTTGAGGGAGCTGGATTCTCCGTTGTGAGAGACCTTGTGGGCCACGGAATAGGTAGAAAATTGCACGAGGATCCGCAGATCCCCAATTATGGAGCACCAAACTCTGGCCCGAGATTGAGGCCGGGGATGGTTTTGGCAATTGAACCTATGGTGAATTTGGGAACCCACAAGGTAAACACAAGATCGGATAACTGGACCGTTATCACAAAAGATGGTTTGCCTTCTGCACATTTTGAACATACGGCTGTGATCACCCAGGATTGGCCGGACATATTAACAACTATAGTGAACTAACGCTCTATGGCTAAAGAAGAACCGATAAAGGTAGACGGAACGATTATTGAGACCCTGCCAAATGCCACCTTTAGGGTGGAGTTGGAGAACGGCCATCAAGTGCTAGCTCATATCTCTGGCAAGATGAGGATGCATTTTATCAAGATTCTACCGGGCGATAAAGTGAGCCTGGAACTTTCTCCATATGATTTGAGCAGGGGTAGAATCGTCTACCGATACAAGTAAGGAGCAGCATGAAAGTTAGATCTTCTTTAAAGCGTATATGCGACAACTGCAAAATCATTCGCAGAAAAGGCCGACTCTATGTCATCTGCTCGAACCCGAGGCATAAACAGCGTCAAGGTTAAGATGAGGTTGGATGAGTGAAAATAATGGAGGTATATCGTGGCTAGAATAGCAGGAGTTGACCTACCGAAAGAAAAACGTGTTGAGGTTGGCTTAACATATATTTACGGAATTGGTCCTTCGAGCTCAAGAAAAATTCTCAAGGATACTGGGGTAAACCCGGATATTCGAGTTAAGGATCTGTCCAACGATGACGTTGCTAAAATCCGAGACATTATCACAAAAGACTATAAAGTCGAGGGTGCGCTACGCACTGAAGTAACCATGAATGTCAAGAGGCTCATGGATATTGGATGTTACCGTGGATTACGACATCGGAAGGGATTGCCGGTTCGAGGACAGCGTACGCACACAAATGCTCGCACAAGGCGAGGTAAAAGGACGGCAGTAGGACGCGGAAGATAATAATCTGAGATAAGAAGAGTCGAAAACAGGGATAATTCTAAATGGCGCAAGCAAAAAGACAAAGAATTAGAAAGAAAGAGAAGGTCGAAGCAAACGGCGTCGCTCATATAAAAGCTACGTTTAATAATACCATCGTCACATTGGCCGATCAATATGGAAATGTGATATCTTGGGCTTCAGCGGGTAAGATAGGTTTTAAGGGTTCAAGAAAGAGCACGCCGTTTGCAGCACAAATGTCGGCCGAGGCGGCGGCAAAAGAAGCTATTGAATTAGGACTGCAGCGAGTGGAGGTGCTAATTAAGGGGCCGGGAGCAGGTAGAGAGTCTGCTGTAAGGTCATTGCAGGCTACTGGTTTGGAAATTACGGCGATTAAGGATGTGACGCCGATTCCCCACAATGGTTGCCGTCCACCCAAGAGAAGAAGAGTGTAAAACTTACGTATTTGGAGGTTTCACGGCTATATGGCAAGATACGTTGGACCAGTTTGTAAACTCTGTAGACGGGAAGAGCAAAAACTCTTTCTGAAGGGCTCGAAATGTATGTCTCCAAAATGTCCTGTGGAGAAAAGGACTTATCCCCCGGGTCAGCACGGGACAGCTCGACGGTTTAAAAAATCAGAGTACCAGATTCAGTTGCGGGAAAAACAGAAAGTAAAAAGAATTTACGGCTTACTGGAAAGACAATTCCATAAGACGTTTGCGAATGCGGAACGCCAAAAAGGAATTACAAGCGAAATTCTGTTGCAACTGTTGGAACGTCGATTGGATAATGTCATCTATCGATTAGGATTCGCACCGTCCCGTAAAGCTGCAAGGCAGCTTGTTCTTCACCGTCATTTCTATGTGAATGACAGGGTTGTTAACATCCCGTCCTATACTCTAAACGCAGGCGATGTGGTTCGAGTAAAGGAAAAGAGCAAAAAACTGGAAGCCATTCATGCCTCTCTGAAGAGGATGCGAGACGGCAAGCTGATGCCGTGGCTAGACTTAGATAAGGCAGGCATGAAAGGCAGTTTGTTGAATATCCCGTCAAGGGCAGACATCCCCTTGGAGGCGAATGAATCATTAATTGTAGAATTGTATTCAAAATAATCTAATTGGAGAAGTCTCGTATATGAATTGGCCTAATTTGCAAATGCCAGAAAGCATTGAATTGGATGAAGCTACCTACACGAGTACGTATGGGAAGTTCATTCTTCAACCGCTCGAAAGAGGGTTTGGCGTCACAATTGGAAATGCTTTACGCAGAGTCCTGCTTTCTTCTCTGTCCGGCGCTGCAATTAGCATGATACGTGTTGACAGCGTACTGCATGAACTCTCGACAATTCCCGGCGTAGTAGAAGACGTCGCAGAGGTGATCTTGAACTTGAAGGAAGTTCGTTTTAAGCTGCTGGATAAGCGACCGGATAAAGTCGTGGTTCATTTGAAAGGACCGGGCGAATTCAAAGCAGGTGATATACAGAATGGGTCCACCGAGTTTGAGGTGCTCAATCCGGATCATCATATTGCGACAATGAACGATGACGCAGAGTTCGAGATGGAATTGCGAATCACGCGTGGTCATGGCTATGTACCAGCGGAACAGAATAAGCAAGCTGATCAGCCAATCGGTGCCGTTCCTATTGATGCAATTTATACTCCAATCAAGAATGTTTCTTACCATGTGGAGAATACCCGATTGGGAGACAGGACCGATTATGAAAAGCTTTTGCTGGAGGTACAAACAGACGGCAGTATGACGCCGGATGATGCGTTGACGTATGCAGCAAAGATATTAAAAGATCACATCCAGATTTTCATCAATTTCGANNTGAAGATGCCAGTGGATGAGTTGGAGTTGTCTGTTCGGTCTTACAACTGCTTGATGGCTGCCAACATCAAGTCAATTGGGGATTTGGTCAAAAGAGATGAGCAGGAGATGCTGAAATTTCGAAACTTTGGTAGGAAATCTCTACAAGAACTGACTAAGATTCTCGAGGAAAAAGGACTTCATTTTGGTATGGATACAGAAAAATATTTAAAAGGCGATAGCGAGTAACATGCGACACAAAAAGGTGGGTAGAAAGTTAGGCAGAACGGCGAGTCATAGACGAGCCTTGTTTGCAAACGTTGCATCAGCGTTGTTTAAACATAAGCAAATTAAAACGACGACCGCGAAAGCTAGACAAGTCAGGAAAGAGGTTGATAAACTGATTACGTTTGCCAAGCGAGGTACTGTGGCGGATCGTAGGCAAGTGCTGAGAAGAATAGATGACAAAAACGTGGTCAAGAATCTGTTTGATGAGATAGCGCCTGCATATCAAGATAGAAACGGTGGTTACACACGGGTTATCAAACTTGGGCGCCGTCAAGGTGATGGAGCGCAGCTTGCACTCTTAGAGCTCGTCGGATTTGAAGGTGTTCAGCTAGAGAAGCAGAAATCTCGAGAGGAAGCTAAAGCCAAGAAAGAAGAGAAAAAGAAAGACGAAGCTGAGAAAGAAGAAGAAGCGGAATAGATCATCTAGTATGATTACAGAATGAAACTTTCAATAATCCGAAGTCGATTGTTGTTTTTGCAGTCGGCTTTTTTTATTTAAAAAACATTAATTATCTAAGACAGTTTCATCATGGAGGAGAAATATGTTCCGGTCAAAGCGCCTCGCGGCCTGAAGTTGTCCTGCAAGGGATGGGGTCAGGANNTGCTACCAGCAAATTGTCAGTGCGCTAAAGGAATTGGAAAATGATGAAACGCTGTTAATTCAATCAGGAAAGCCCGTGGGGGTTTTCAAGACCCATACGTTTGCACCCAGGGTGCTAATTGCCAATTCGTTACTTGTGCCGGCTTGGGCGACTCCCGAAAACTTCCGCGATTTGGAAGATAAGGGGCTGATTATGTACGGTCAGATGACAGCCGGAAGCTGGATCTACATTGGTACTCAAGGAATCTTGCAAGGCACATACGAGACTTTTGCCGCCGCCGCTCATAAGCACTTCGGTGCTGATTTGAGAGGTAAACTGCTCGTGTCAGGTGGGTTGGGAGGCATGGGGGGAGCGCAGCCGTTGGCCGCTACAATGAACGGCGCAGCCTTTCTCGGGGTTGAAGTAGACCGCAAAAGAATTGAGCGACGTTTGCAGACTGGCTACTGCGATAAAATGGCTGACGATCTCGACCAGGCACTCAGAGTTGTTTTGGCAGCCAGGGAGAAAAAGGAAGCCATTTCGGTAGCCTTGGTTGGAAATTGTGCAGACGTCTTGCCGGAATTGGTTGCGCGAAAGGTCGTTCCCGACGTCCTAACAGATCAGACGTCTGCCCATGATGAGCTAAACGGTTATGTCCCAGCCGGTATCTCTTATGAGGGTGCCTTAAAACTCAGAAAAGAGAATCCAAGGGAATACATTGAGAGAAGCTACGTTTCGATGAGTAAACACGTGCAGGCCATGCTTGAACTGCAAAAGATGGGTGCGATCACGTTTGATTATGGGAATAATCTCCGTGGCCAAGCATTTAAAGCTGGCGTGACAAATGCGTTCGATTTTCCCGGTTTTGTTCCTGCTTATATCCGGCCCCTGTTTTGTGAGGGCAAAGGACCGTTTAGATGGGCCGCCCTTTCTGGCGATGAGGCGGACATCCGTAGAATCGATGAGTTGGTGTTAAAGTTGTTTCCCGAGGACAAAGCCCTCGGTCGATGGATACGTTTGGCTGGAAAAAGAATCGCTTTCCAAGGTTTGCCTGCAAGGATTTGTTGGTTAGGCTACGGAGAGCGTTCAAAGTTTGGTCTGGCCATAAATGAATTGGTGCAAAAGGGAGAAGTCAAAGCACCTATCGTCATTGGTAGAGACCATTTGGATACGGGCGCTGTGGCGTCTCCGAATAGAGAAACGGAGGGTATGCAGGATGGATCAGACGCCGTTGCTGATTGGCCAATTTTGAATGCTTTGCTTAACACCGCATCGGGTGCGACCTGGGTATCCGTTCACCATGGAGGGGGGGTCGGAATTGGAAACTCGATCCATGCTGGGCAGGTCATGGTTGCCGACGGAACACCAGATGCCGCTTCACGCCTGGAGAGAGTTCTCACCAATGATCCTGGAATCGGTGTGGCAAGACACGCTGATGCAGGATATGAGGAAGCCAGGAATACCGCTCTCAAGAAGGGGGTCAAAGTACCCTTTCTTCAATAAGTGTTTTAGTTTAGCTAACCAGAACAGACAATTAAGATTTTGAAAGCCGATTTTTTGCTGAAAAACGCTCAATTAGCGACCCCATTGGGCAGCCCAGAATTTGTTCCTGCAAAATTCATAGTGATTGAGAATGCTGTCTTGGCTGCCCATCGCGGCAAGATAGTCTTCGTTGCGGAAAACAACAAGGAAGCCTCTGAGATTGAACTTGAAGAATCTGCTCAAGTTATCGATTGTAACGGCAAAACTGTGACGCCAGGTTTTGTTGATTGCCACACGCATCCGGTTTTTCACGGTACTCGCGAGGATGAATTTGAGATGAGGGTCATGGGAAAAACTTACGAGGAGATTGCTAGGTCAGGTGGTGGGATCAAAGCTAGCGTTCGCAGCCTCAAACAGGCATCCAAGGATGAACTTTTGGCAGAAATGTTACCCCGTTTGGATCGCTTCCTCTCGCATGGTACAACTACTATCGAAGCCAAAAGCGGTTATGGACTCTCAGTGGAAGATGAACTCAAGTCACTTGAAGTTATTTGTGAGGCAAATCGTGTTCATTCTCTGGACTTGGTGGCTACTTTCCTGGGCGCTCATGAAGTACCTGATGAATATCAGTCCAACAGATCCGACTACATCGATTTGGTCATCAAAGAAATGATGCCTTTGGTTCAAAATCAAAAATTAGCAGATTTCTGTGACGTGTTTTGTGAATCGCACGTTTTCAACGTAGAAGAATCTCGAAAGATCTTGCAGGCGGCAAAGGATTTGGGTTTTGGTTTGAAAATCCATGCCGATCAGTTAACCCATAATGGCGGCACAGCCCTGGCCGCTGAACTTGGAGCGGTTTCCGCCGACCATCTGGAGTTTTCCACCGAAAAAGATTGGCAAGATATGCTGGACAGTCAGGTTGTGCCGGTGATGTTACCGGGTGCGGTATTCTTTTTGGGAAAGGATCGATATGCTCCTGCAAAGCGTATGCTGGAATCGGGCTTACCGGTCGCCATCGCCACGGATTTTAACCCTGGCACCTACATGTCTGAATCAATGCCTCTTATTTGCACCTTGAGTTGTTTAAAACTGAAGTTTACTCCGGCACAGGCTTTCACGGCGGTAACCTATCATGCGGCCTTAGCCATAAATCGTGGGAACTTGTTAGGGACTCTTGAAGTAGATAAGGAAGCTGACTTGGTAATCTGGGATGTACCAAATTACAAATATATTCCCTACCATTTCGGGGCGAATCTTGCACAAACGGTCGTAAAGTCAGGAAAGATTGTATGGAAGAACGAATCCCCGGAATATACAAAATACTAAGAACTTTCCAATGTTTAGGTCGACAAGGCTCGTTCCTGTATCTTTAGCTGGTCTTATACTTTTTGTCTGTTGCACACAGGACGCGCCGATACAAGGATTTGACCCAAATCAAGGTTTTGATCCTGATGATCGCGGCGAGATCGACAGAACTTTATTGGGCACGTTGGAAGAGGTCACCTTTAGGGATACTGTAACGAACACCGGGTCCAGTCCGTTTTTGTTGCTCGGAGCCTTTCGGGACATCGAGACACGGATATTACTGAAGTTCGATAGTATCCCCGATACAGTGGAGGTGATCGATGCGACAATTCTGCTGAGAACAAATGCGATTGTCGGGGAAACCAGAGACAAAACGGCCTTCACCGCCACAGTTCACCAGGTAACTTCGGATTGGGATGAATCTACGGTTTCGTTTGAAAATTTCCAGGATGCATTCGATCCAAACCCACTCGCAAGCAGCGAAATCCTTTCTGTAGATCGAGAACCAGCAAGTGGAGAGGATTTAGACGTTGAAATTGTCAGTTTTGACCTTGCCCCTGAAGTCATTGAATCACTTACAGACTCTACGTCCATGTTCAACAGGTTTGGTGTGTTTATTGATTTTTCGTCGGATAGTCGTTTTATCAAAGA
>JABAHS010155780.1_pt2 | contig 10098 bp, 11 predicted proteins | sample 7062111 | NCBI WGS metagenome assembly JABAHS01 (sample SAMN14534600, study PRJNA622989) | marine sediment metagenome | biome: marine biome [ENVO:00000428]; feature: marine pelagic biome [ENVO:01000023]; material: deep marine sediment [ENVO:00002113]; isolation source: pool of 4 deep marine... | reverse complement strand
CGTAACTTTTCTCATCGACTTCAATAAGGATATGATTAGTGTCAATTTGATCACCCTGACGCTTGTTAAGCCGAATAACGTGGAACCCAAAACTCGTTTCCACTACTTGTGAAATATCACCCGGCTCAAGGGACGATGCTGCAGCCGAATACTCAGCAACAAAATCATCCATCGACATCATGGGAAGTTTCCCATCCGAGGAAGCCGAGGGACCGTCACTGTATTTTCTGGCCATTTCTTCAATGGTTTTGCCGTGGTTGAGTACCGAATCGCGCAACTGCTCTGCCAGCTTTTTTGCTTCGGCTCTGGCATTTTGCAAGGGGGGAGGTACAGAAACGATTTGTGATACGGCCACTTGTTCAGGTATCATCGGCAGTGAATCCTGAGGGATCTTGTTAAAATACGCTTCAACTTCAGGCCGTGTTATAGAAACATTGCCGCGCTTTTGCTGCTGAAATTGTTGCACAATCATTTGCTCGCGATAATTGTCTCGCAAATCAGCCCTGATCTGAACAATACTTTGTCCCATCTGTTCTTCCAAGGCTTGCTCGCTACCTACCTGGTCAACGTACGAGTTTATCTGTTGATTAATTTGCTGATCAACTCTTTCATCAGAAACCGTGATAGAATCGCGCTTGGCTTGGTCAAGCATTACATGGCGATCAATAATATTTTCCAATACGGTATACCAAATTTCTTTGCTAAACGAAATCTGCTGATTGCGTTGTCGCTGAAGCTGCATCATATATTGCTGTACCTCCTGATCAACATCCGACTTGAGGATAATATGATCATTAACAACAGCAACAATCTGATCTAATTTCTTATTAGATGACTGATTTTGTGCTTGTGATAGGAGAGGAGTTAAAATTAATGAAATTACAAAAAAGAGCAGTAAATATGCTTTATTCATTCGTTGAGTTGTTTTCAAGGGTATCGTCGCGCGTTGAATTTTGATTAGGTTTAGTAGGTAAAACGTTAAAAGTCTCTACTTCATTATTCGATTGAGCCTTAAGATAAAGATTCTTAACAAAGGAACTGAAATTTCGCTGCCGATTATTTAAGGTCATCCAATCTTTAATTTGTTCTATAAGCCATTCCAAGTTGGGATGATCACCTTCAGATCGCGTTTCAATCAGTTGCACAAAGTGATAAATGCCGTTCACCCGCTGAATGGGAGAGATTTCATTTTGTCCGATGACCTTTAAATATCGGTTCATTATATCTATATCCTGTGCTGCCATCGAAATAGGCCAGTACTGATCAGACTCACTAATAACGGTTGAAGGATTTATGGCGTAGGTGCGGGCAACTTCGGGCCAGGGAACTCCATCTAACAGATCCTGGCGGGCATTACGTGCTTTCTTGATGGTGCTCGTGCGCATGTGTCGAAATTTTACAAAATCTTCCTCGAGCACAAATTGCTCTTTATTTGCCTGATAATACGTTCTGGCTTTCTCATCTGTTATCTGTAAATCACTTTCATTGGATGCCAATACATAATCTTTGAGTGCCTGGCGAAGAATTTCTTCTCTTGCCTGCTCAATTTTTTGTTGGATGGCGGGCTTCTGTTCCAAGCCGAGACGCTGCGCTTCCTGTAGCAACAGCTGCTGGCGGATCCAGTTATCCCGGTATTGAGTTAAGGCCTCAACACTATCCTCGGATATAACAGCGTCAGGAATATCATCAACAGCCTGATCAACCGTCAAATATTCGTTGCCAACGCGTGCAAGGGCATCTTCAACATTTTGTTGGCTTGTTTGCTGACAAGAGACAAGTGAAAACACGGTCCCGACTATAATCAACAGATAAAATGTATTTGTTTTTTTTGATCCCATAGTCTGTTAAAATAACATTCCAGCAATTGTTGCAGTCATTAAATTTGCAAGCGTACCGGCTAATACTGCTTTAAGGCCGAATTCAGCCAGCTCAGATTTCCTACTTGGAGCCAATCCGCCTATACCCCCGATTTGAATAGCGATAGAGGAAAAGTTTGCAAAGCCACACAAAGCAAATGTAGCCATTCTAATTGTTTTATCACTAATTTCTGAGGCACTTACCATCTCTGACAGTTGTAAGTAGGCAACAAATTCATTGAGCACCACCTTTGTGCCCAGTAAAGAACCCATATTGATGGCATCGGCCCACGGAACTCCCACTACAAATGCAATGGGAGCGATAATCCAGCCAAGGACTCTCTCAATGGTCAAAGTCCCGTCTGTAATCATAGCATTAATACCGGTAATACTGCCAAAGCTTTCAAGGAAATAGTTGCCCATGGCCAGCAATGCTATAAAGGCCAACANNGGCCAACAACATAGCGCCAACATTTCCAGCTAATTTTAAGCCCGTTGAAGCACCGCTGGCCGCAGCATCGATACCATTTGCATCTGTCTTTTCCACACTCATATTAACTTCACCTTTTGTTACCGGCTCATCCACTTCGGGATACATAATCTTGGCGATAACAAGGGCAGCGGGGGCGGCCATCAAACTTGCCCCGAGCAGTTGTTCGGCAAACATGAGGCGTCCAACATCTAACGCCACATCATGAGCCTGGGCATAGGAGTTGCCCAGCATCTGTACATATGCAGCCATCACTCCACCGGCAATCGTAGCCATCCCGCCGGTCATAACAGCCAACAGCTCAGATTTTGTCAGCTTTTTAATATAAGGTTCAATTACCAGGGGGGATTCGGTTTGTCCCACAAAAATATTCGAAATAACCGCTAATGACTCAGCTCCCGAGGTCCCCATTACTTTTTGCATTCCCTTGGCCATATATTTTACAATACGCTGTAGAATGCCATAGTGGTATAGAATAGCGGTAAGTGAAGCAAAAAAGATGATTGTCGGTAACACCTGAAAGGCAAAAAAGTTTCCCATACTACCTTCCATACCCGGGCTTTTGGCTAAATCACCGAAAATAAATTTAGCCCCTTCAGTTGTAAAATCTAACACGATGACAAAAAAGGAAGAAACCCAGCTAAAGAATTCCTTTGGCCATCCTAAGGGTGCCCAATATTCAGACATTTGCCGACCCTTTAGAATAAATACAGCCAAAACAAACTGTATTCCCAGGCCCGTACCAACTAATCGCCAATTAATATGTTTTTTGTTTTTACTAAATAATATAGAAATGCCGATAATAACCGCCATTCCGATCATACCACGAAATATGTCAATCATGATTCGTTTTCTTCTTTCATATTATCTTGTTTCTGGATAGGCTGAATAGGCTTTCCCCTTCGCTTGTCAACAGGAGGGCGGTAACAATGTCTGGCACGGGGTTCATAAGCGTCCGTTTCGCCAACGAGTACCCGATCCTTACTTTCTACGACCCGTTGTGAATAGTGAGCCATCGTCCCACTTTCTGCACAAACAGCATGCAGTTTTGTTACATATTCTGCGATGGCAAGCATCTGGGGCATAGGTTCAAAGGGACGCCCCTCAAAATCCATGTCTAGACCAGCTACAATTACTCTTTTACCATCATTAGCCAAGGTATTAGCTACATTCATCAACTGCTTGTCGAAAAATTGGGCTTCATCAATACAAACCACTTCAGCTTCGCCGGTAAGCAACACAATTTGATCAGCGGTATCAACAACTAAACCGGGCAAAACATTTTGATTGTGTGACACCACATCTTCCTCATCATAGCGGTCGTCAACCTTTGGCTTTACAACCACAACTTTCTGGCCGGCAATATGGGCTCGTTTGGCACGTCTGATTAGCTCTTCGGTTTTGCCACTGAACATCCCCCCACATATAACTTCAATCCAGCCAACTTTGTGTGGTACAAATGACGGTTCGTTAAGCATAAATTCTTTTATTATAAATGATTCTGGGTGCCCCTCTTAAAGCATGGAATATATCTTTGTAAGGGTAAAAATAAAAAGATGAATTCGAATTGTATGCTATGCTGATTGCAAATGATTAGTATCTACTTCATCTACCGATTTACATCCCGATAAGGCCATTGTCAATTCAAAATCTGCGCGATAGTTTTTGATGAATTCTTGCACGCCTTGTTCGCCCGAAATTGCCAGGGCATAGGTATAGGGGCGCCCCAATAATACCGCATCGGCTCCCAAGGCAATAGCTTTGAATATATCACTTCCTGATCGTATTCCGCTATCCATAAGTACGGGCACCTCGCCATTTACTTCATCAACGATATCCGGCAATACTTCCACAGCACTTACAGCACCGTCGACCTGTCGTCCGCCGTGGTTTGATACAATAATGCCATTCATATTTCTTTCAATCGCTTTGCGCGCATCCTTGGGATTCAATATCCCTTTTAAAAGGATGGGTAAATCGGTTAGGGATCGCAAAAAAGAAAGGTCATCCCATGTTAACGAGGGACGCGAGTAGCACTCTATAAAAGTCTTAACGGCTCTTCGGGGATCTTCAGAAAGCAGATTAGTCCAAAAGCCACCGGGATAATTTTTTGCCATCTTGATCAGTGCCTTGATCGAGTTCCAAGTGAGCTTAGGTGGCTCATCAGCATCTCCAAGCGACGTCTTCATCATTTCTTGAAAAACCGGATCGCTGGTATATTGTGCGATACCACGTCCACGCAAAAAGGGAAGGTAGTCGAGATCCAGGTCCCGCGGACGCCATCCAAGCATGGTGGTATCAAGCGTAAGTACGATAGCTTCACATCCACATGATTCTGCCCGACGCACAAAACTCTCAACAAGATCATCCGATGTGCTCCAGTATAACTGAAACCAGCGAGGCGAATCTCCCATAACCGCACTACAGGTTTCCATATCAACAGAAGCCTGACTTGAAAATATAAACGGTACGTTTTCAGCAGCTGATGCTTTGGCTACGGCCAGATCTGCATCGGGATGAGCCATATCCAAGACCCCAATAGGTGCCAGCAAAAAAGGAACCGGGTAGCGGTGTCCAAATAAGGTGACTCCCGTATTAGGTTCTGAAACATCGTTGAGCATGTTTGGCGTAATTTTCCACTTGCCAAAACTGGTCCGGTTCGATTTTTTGGTTATCTCGCGCCCCGCAGAACCGGCTATATAAGCAAAAGCTTCTTTTGACAGCCTCTTTTTTGCAGTATTGCGAAGCTTTTCAAATGAAATGGGTATTGTTCGATCGTTACCCCGAAGGCTTCCTAAAAAAATGTCGGTCTGTCGTTGTCGGGAAAATGGTTTGTCGGAAGCCATGTTTATTTAACATCTTTTTCCTTCATGAGGTGACTCTGCCGATACATATCAACAAAAAGCCAGATAATGGGGTAGGGCGGAAAAAATACAGAGCATGCAAGCTTTATATTTTTTTTGCGGGATTCCGGCAGTTGAGAAAGCCCTGCTATGCCGGCCATCCAGAAAATAAAGGCAAGAAAAATAGTAAATGCGACTGTGATTGAACCGATAAATCCGAAGCTATTATAAAAGGTTTCAAGCATTGAGTTTATACTCTACTTTAACAGTTAAATTCCTTATTTTTGTGGCTTGTCATTGAAAATAAAATATAAAGAATAAATACCACATGCTCCCTGTAGTTTCAATCGTAGGGCGGCCTAATGTAGGCAAATCTACAATCTTTAACCGACTTATCGGCAGCCGCAAGGCTATTGTTGATGATCAATACGGTGTTACCCGCGATCGACATTACGGTGAATCGTTCTGGAATGGCCGTGAATTTAATGTTATTGATACCGGTGGATATCTGCCAAATGAAACGGATGTGATGATACAAGGAATCCGGGAGCAGATCCATATCGCTATTGAAGAGTCTGATCTTATTCTATTTGTCGTCGATACTGAAGCCGGTATTACCAGCCTCGATCAATCCGTGGCACAACTGCTGAGGCAGGAAGAAAAACCTGTATTGCTGGTGGCCAACAAAGCTGATAACGAGGAACGGGAGCTGAACGCTACAGAATTCTACTCCCTGGGATTTGAGGAATTATATCCTATATCAGCTTTGAGCGGACGAGGTACGGGAGACTTACTGGATGAGGTCGTAAAACTTCTACCTGAAGAAAAGGATGAACCAGAAACATCTGTTCCAAAACTAACTGTGGTAGGACGCCCCAACGTTGGTAAAAGCAGCTTTATCAATGCATTGCTGGATGATGAGCGCTGTATTGTGACGGATATCCCCGGAACAACTCGTGACTCCATCAACAGTAAACTTATTTACAACGAGAAAGAATATATCCTTGTGGATACGGCAGGGCTCAGAAAGAAAGCCAAGGTTAAAGAGAATGTTGAGTTCTATAGCACTGTCAGAACTGACCGAGCTCTCAAAGAGTGTGATGTCGCCTTATTAATGCTCGATGCTATGCGTGGTTTTGAAGAGCAGGATAAACGTATTCTGAGAGATGCGGCGAAATATAACAAGGGCATAGTCATTGTCCTCAACAAGTGGGACCTGGTGCCTGAGAAGGACACAAATGTCCACAAGGAGTTCGAAGAGTATGTGTACAGCCGCGTACCAATGATGAAATATATTCCCATTGTTTCTATCTCAGCAATACACAGAAAGCGTATTCACAGGGTGATTGACGTCGCCGATAAGGTTTTACAGGAACGTAAAAAGACCATAAAAACATCTGATTTAAATGATTTTATCGAACGCATCTTGAAAGAAAAATCACTGCCCGTGCGTCGGGGGGTTAAGCTTAAAATAAAGTATGGTACTCAGGTAAAGGCTGATCCTCCTGTATTTAAGTTTTTCATGAATAAACCTGAGGAACTACCGGCCAGTTATCGACGATTTATCGAAAATAGGATACGTGAAGAGTTTGGATTTACCGGTGTTCCCATTACAATGAGATTCGTTCAGAAATAATTGATATTCCTTTTGACGCGAATCGTTGAATCAGTTATTTTTCCACCGATATCGCGTTGAGCAACAACCAATTTTTTAATTGCATACTCATGCCAACACCACAAAATTTAGAACAGCCTAGAGCAAATGCGCTCAATGAACAATTTGACCGAGAGCGTTCTTTTTCTCTTTTGGAAAATTTATATCTGCCAGAAATCTTTAAAGCGTTGTGGTATTCGCTTAAGCAGATGTTCCAGCCTACTGTAACGTTGCAATACCCCGAAGAAAAGTGGGACCCCCCGTCTATATTTCGAGGTCGCCCGGTGTTGGTTGAAGATAATGGCAAAGAACGCTGTGTTGCCTGTGGACTGTGTGCCCGAGCTTGCCCGCCGCTGGCCATAAGTATGCAGGCCAATGAGGATTCCGACGATCCCAAAGAGCGTTATCCTGATTTTTTCGAAATCAATATGCTGCGATGCATTTACTGCGGATATTGTGAAGAGGTATGTCCGGAAGAGGCGATCGTCATGAGCAAGGATTATGATATTGTTTTTGAATCCAGGGAAGAGGCTATTTACGACAAACAGCGTCTGCTTGTTCCAAAAGAAGATCTCAAAGAACGCCTAGAGTTCTTACGTGAATATAAAAATCGTCAGTTTGGTCAATTCTGGGATTTCCAGGAAGAGAATAACATCCACTCTGTGCGTGACCGAGATCAAGAGTTTCATTCCGGGCTTTCACTTGTTGAAATGCTTGAACAGCAACGTCATAATGATGATGTTGAGCCCGAATCTGAATGGGTGAGATAGTCAAATCATGACTGATCGAGAAATCTCACAGGAAGACCTTGACCGCCTAGTTGATGATGCCTCATATCTACAGGATGAGGCAGAGGCAATGCAATACGTGATCGATGAGGTTCCCTATTCAAAGGCACCTCCTGAAGGACGTTCAATAGCGGAAATGTTATTGCTCATTGATCATGCTCAGCTTTCCTACTATCGGCCGATCATGGAAGAGGCCATCGACAATCCTCGTCCCACGCATCTCGAAAACTTTACCCATTTTAAAGAAAATTTCGAGAAGGATGAGGAAAAATTAGAGAATGTGCATAAGATCCTGAAAAAGATAGCAAAACATAGAGGACTTGTAAATGCTATTAAAAACATTTCCCTAATTGATTGGGAAACAGTTATTTACAAAGATAATCAACAGATTATCCTTTTCGACTTTATGCAAGAAATGATTCGCTTTGAAAGAGGGATATTGAGAGATATTGCCGACCAGGTGCGGATTCACAATCAAGACAAAAAACAGCAACGTGATATTGAACAGCGTCGCTCTAAGCGGCCGGATCAACATCCTACCGAAAATTAATACTGTTAATACAATCCTTTATGATCTGGGCAACATTGTTACTCATATTTATCAGTGGATATGTTGCTGCTAAATTTTTTACCCTTACAAATAAAAGGGGACGGCTTAAATTTCTTGGGCTTACGGTTGCATCCATCATATTTACAATTATGCAATTGTCCGTTTTGATGGATTATTTAATGACGGGTCCCAATGTAACCACTGCAGCAGAATTTATCGTTGAATGGGGACATGTGACGAGCTTGGCATTTGTACTCAGTTCATTGGCTATCTTTATCCGGGAATCGAAACCGGTTTTTGCTCAGTTCCCCATGATTTATACTGCTTTACCCCTCTTAATTATCATTTCATACTTGTTGGTTCAGGATACATATGCCATTAAAACGTGGCTATTAGCAATTTACCAGGGGGGTGCAATCACAATAGCACTGCTTATGTATGCTGTTTATACCTATCGCCGTACGGAGTACGCACTAATATTATGTGGAGTGATTGTTTTTCTGATTTGCTACATCCTTTTTTGGACCATTTCCGAAATACAGGATTCCTATCAATGGATATGGAAGCTACTGGTAGGTGTGGCCATGATCACAAGTATTTTAGGATACGAACAGACCGAAAAAGAAACTGCTGTAAATACTGCATAATCTATTATGGCGACAGAAATTAATTCAAAGGCCCCGAACTTTACGCTGCAGAATACTAAAGGTGAAAAGGTTACGCTATCTGATTTTAAGGGTAGGGCGAACGTAGTACTCCTGTTTTTTCCCGTTGCGTTTTCGAGTACATGTACAAAAGAACTTTGTACGGCAAGAGATAATATGAAGTTTTATGATTCGCTGGATGCCCAGGTGATAGGAATAAGCGTTGATAGTTTCTTCTGTCTACGGGAATTTAAAAAAAGCGAAAACTTAAATTTCACCCTGTTAAGTGATTTCAACAAGGAGGCATCAGCCGAGTATAATGTTTTATACGATGATTTTTATGGAATGAAAGGGGTTTCCAAGCGGGCATCATTTGTCATTGACAAACAGGGCATTATACAATTCAAAGAGATATTAGAGGATGCCAGCGAACTACCAAACTTCAAGCAAATACAAAAAGTGCTTGCTGATCTTGATTAAATATCTGACGCAAGCATTTCCCAATAATTGGTAGAAATATACTTGGAATATCTGCTACATGTATAATTATAACTTATTGACATGCAATAAGTTATAGTGTTATTATGAACATTTTATAAAAAGAACTTAGTCCCGATATTCGACGCCGAATTTATCATTTATCTGTTGCCAATCTTCTCCGGTAAGCTTTTTACTCGGTTCTCCGGGTGGTACTCCGATAGCCCTAAAGTAATCTTCAAATCCCGACGGACTGTATCCGAATACCATCCTCAGCATGTTATTGCTTTCATTTTTAAGGCCGTGCCAGACCGTTCTGGGAACTAATGCCATACTTCCTCTTGTCACATCATATTGCTTATCCCCAAATGTAAGGATACCGCTTCCTTTCTCTATGAAAATAAGTTCTTCCTCAGAAGAATGTTTGTGTATTGGTATGGCGTCGCCGGGCTTAATATCCTCGGTAAGAAGGGACATTGATTCAATATCTTTGTTTCGTTTGTCTACTTTAACAGTAACACGACCTTGACGATCTCCGATTAGATATACTTCTCCTTCATCTGCGTTGAGCACTAAATCCGGATTCGCATGACTCCCGGTAATATGATTCACAGCAGGCATACTCGGAAACATGCTGCCAATACCCAGAAGTGCTGCGGATGTTAAGAATCCTTTTCGTGAAATTGATCTCTCCATATGATTACCTCCTCATCTATTAACTAAGGTATATAACGCACTCCTCAATTTTTTGCGCGTTTTTTTGATGTATTAGATAAATAATGAACGGAAAGCTAAA
>JABAHS010099325.1_pt2 | contig 10099 bp, 13 predicted proteins | sample 7062111 | NCBI WGS metagenome assembly JABAHS01 (sample SAMN14534600, study PRJNA622989) | marine sediment metagenome | biome: marine biome [ENVO:00000428]; feature: marine pelagic biome [ENVO:01000023]; material: deep marine sediment [ENVO:00002113]; isolation source: pool of 4 deep marine... | reverse complement strand
TTAAATCTTTTGCAGGACTATCAAGGGGATTAATACTTGTAACAGGCCCTACGGGCTGCGGAAAATCAACTACTCTTGCAGCAATAGTTGACCACATTAATAAAACCCGAACAGACCATTTACTAACTATAGAAGACCCAATAGAATTTGTACATACAAGCGATAAATGCCTTATTCACCACAGGCAGGTAGGCATTCATACAAAGTCATTTTCCGGCGCTCTCAGGGCTTGTCTTCGTGAAGACCCGGATATCATAATGCTTGGTGAGATGAGAGATTTAGAGACTATTGAGCTTGCAATTACCGCTGCCGAAACCGGTCACCTTGTATTTGCTACTCTTCATACAAGCTCTGCGCCCAAAACAATAGACAGGGTAATAGACGCTTTCCCGGCAGGACAGCAGGCGCAAATAAGAACCATGCTTTCAGAATCACTTAAGGGTATAGTCTGTCAGCAGCTTCTCAAGAGAACTGATAAGCCCGGCAGGGTTGCCGCACTTGAGATTTTGGTCGTGAATATTGCCGTATCAAACCTTATAAGGGAAGGTAAGATATTTCAGATTCCATCAGTTATGCAAACCGGAAAACAGCTTGGTATGCAGATGCTGGATACAGCGATCATGCAATATTACAAAGATGGCGTCATTTCCGCTGAAGAAGCATACTATAAAGCAAATGATAAGCAGTTGTTTGAAAAGTTAATAGATAATAAAATGCATTAAGCCCTAAGTGTTTTATACTGATAAATCTTAACTTGATAGCTTAAAACTCTTTTTGCTGTATATGACTTAAGATTTTTTGTATATGCTAGCGCAGGCTTCATGAAGTTTACTAATATTTTTCTCGGCTATTGATAATATGTCTGCAAGCCTTTTCTTATCTTCAAAAGACATATTAACTATCCGCCAGACTACTTTTATATGATTTGGCAAGCACTCAGGGAACATTTCGTCGTTCCAACCCATTACATTTACCCTCAGCAGTTTGCATGAAAATATTCCTAATGCTAGTATTATCAAGACTGGGGGGGAAAACAAGAGAAATATGCGTGCTGTTTATAAGTTCGCTGTTTATATCCTTTCCTACAAAATCACACAAAATTCCCGATTCACTAATATTAATTATTTCTCCACTAATATCGTCATGATCAAGATGAGCAATAACCTGCGTGCCCGGAATATTTATCCTCTTATGAGCCCTGCGGGTTCTTAGGTCACAGGCATCCAAAATTACAGAGCGAAGCTGCATGGAGTTAAACGGAGGGTTCAGCACATAACTTATACCAAGCGCCTTAATATCATTTATTTTTTTCTTAGAAGATTCTGATGTCACGAAGATGACAGGACAGTTCCTGTTGGTTGATTTAACCTTATTTATAACCCCCCCCGGAACCGCTTTGCACTATTTGTTTACCGTAAATAATTACGTCAAAATTACTGTGATCAAATAGTTTTTCACCTGCATCTATGTCTGTAGCCTCAGATACCACAGCATCACCAAGCTCCGACATGATAAAGGTCTTTAAAAGCAGAACCGAAGATCTGGAATCGTGTACGATAAGGATATTCATAGCTTATTCCTTTTAGAGTTAGATACTTCAAACCGATATATCATTTTAGTTATACCTGCCTTCAATAAAATCTCTTAATTCTTTAATCTGACTATTTTTTGTCTCCTCAACCGAGCCGCAAAATATAATCCTGCCTTCATATAAAAACGCAATTTTATCTGAAACTTCGAATGCGCTGGAAATTATATCATGCGTAATAATAATACCTGTCATCCCAAACTTGTATTGCATATCTCTCATAAGCTCGTTTATCCGCTTAATGTTAATCGGATCTAGCCCTGTTGTGGGCTCATCATAAAGTAAAATCTTTGGGTTCATGGCAAGAGCTCTTGCAAGCGCCACCCTCTTTTTCATTCCGCCGCTAAGATCCGAAGGGTATTTGTCTTCAATTCCCTTAAGACCGATTATCTCTAAATTCTGCTTTACCATAGATTCAATTTTATCCTCAGGGTAATCAAAATTCTGTCTAATAGGAAAAGCTATATTTTCATACACATCCAGCGAATCAAAAAGCGCCGATCCCTGGAAAAGCATTCCTATTTTTTTTCTTACTCTTAATATTTGCTCCTCATCGAGGGTTGTAATATCTTCTCCTTCAACAAAAATTTTACCCTTATCAATATCAATTAACCCGCATAACTCTTTTAATATCACGCTCTTTCCCGAACCACTGCCGCCGAGGATACAAATATTCTCTCCTTTTTTTATCTTGAGGTTAATACCCCTGTGAACATGGTTTGAGTTAAATGATTTATGCACATCAGAAAACTCAATTATATATTCGTAATTTTCACTCATTAGATACTAAAGCAATAAATATGCCAAATACTTAATTCTGGCAACAGTATAAACAGCAAAAAAAAAGGAAGAAAGGAGAATATCGCTCCCTTCTTCCTCTTCAGTACTTTTAAAATATTTATAATTTATTTACGAGCACTAAACTTAAGCCCTGCTTCGTTTCTATCCCAGGTTTTATCGTTTATTTCCTTTAATTCAGCAACCTTAATTTTCTGTGTGGCTGTCATTGGAAAACCATCTTCATATACTTCTATAAACCTTGGAACCATGGCTACGATTACTCTTTCTGCCATCCATTTACAAAATTCTACAGGATCAAAACTGGCTCCTGACTTTAGAGTAACATTAAGCTTAATCTCATCATCCGATACNNTAGTATCTTCCGTCCATTCCTCTTGCAAACAGATCGTCTGAGTTAAAAAATCCTTCATCGTCAAAAGCTTCATTTGTTCTCTTTTCATCTTTAAAGTATTCGTTAAGCGTCGTGTGCGGAATCATGGGTCTTATATAAAGCAGCCCCTTAGCCTCATCTGGTGTTGTTGGATTTTCAAAAGGATCCCAAAACGGCCTGATAACTTCATTCTGCACAAGTGGATTTCTAAGTTCTGTGTAGTAACCTTCCATAGGATAACCAGAAGATCCCGGCCTGTGATCCTCGGCGTCTTTCCAAAGAACCATACCCATTTCTGTTGAGCCATAACCGTCAATGACCCTTACGCCAAACCTCTCCTGAAACTCAGCCAGGTTTCTGGGAGCAGGAGATCCAAGCATAATTCTAATGTTGTGTTTTTTATCCCATTCGCTGGGCGGTGCTGCCCACAGGTATTCTGCTACGGCTCCCAGCATGTTTGCACAGGTTGCCCCGCACTCTGAAGCCCACTTCCAGAAGCTTGATGCCGAAAAACGCGGGTAAAATACCGCTGTACCCCCAGAGCCTATTGCGCTGAAAAGACACATAACCTGAGCATTTGCGTGTCCCAGTGAAAGAACGCTCATAAGCACATCGCCGCTTCTCACGCCCTGCTGCTGGAGATAACTTCTAACTGTCATAACAACTCCGCCGTGCTCTCTTACAACACCCTTTGGCATACCCGTTGTACCGGAAGTAAACATGCAGCGCTCAAGATCGGAAGTAGTAACATTCATATTGGGATTAGCATTTGATGCGCTGTCAAAACTGCTAAAAGGAGCTGTTTTTATACCACCTATATCTGAAGGTATGTTCCCTTCACCCGTTACGAATATATTCTGTAAATTAGTCAAGTCTTTGGCAATTTCTTCCAAGAATGGGATACTTCCCTGGTCGACTATTAAAGAAATCATATCAGAGTAGTTAATGATATAAGCAAGTCTCTCACCTTTTTCATCTTTATTAATAGGCACCTGTATTGCGCCTGCTTTATGAATTGCGATGATTGATGCAACATATTCAGAGCAGTTAATCATATACATACCAACCTTACTGCCCTTATTAACGCCGTAATCAGCCATCAGTCCGTTAGAAACTCTGTTTGCCCATTCATTTGCCTCTTTATATGTGTAGCTCTCTGTTAAATTTCCATCATTATCAGCTACACGGAATAAAGTTTTGTCCGGGAACTGCTCTGCACCCATTTCCAGATATTTAGTGATCGGCAGCCACTGAGTAGTATCATCAAATGTGCCGTGCGGGAGAGTACCTTCTCCTACATATTTAGAACCTCTAGGTTTGAAAAGTAATCGCATTTAAACCCCTCCTCCATTATTTGAAAAAAATATTGTTTTAGTATACACCTATAAAGATATTATTGTCACGCAGTTTTTTATACCCTTACAACCGTATTATAACTGTCTGACATCTATCTTTATATGTAATATTTTATATTATTATTATAAAACAGGTAATTTTAAAATATCTGAAACATAATTTCAAATAAAAAATTAATAAATTTTAATTTTTTTAAATAGACTTCACTTAAATCGCAATGCAATTTGCTGTTTAGTTAAATGGAAAACAATATCCTGTATAACATATCGGTATTCGTAATCGGTATTATCATACTTTACTTTGGCGGTGAGGGCCTTGTAAAGGGCGCTTCCAGACTTGCCAGGAGTCTGGGCGTTAATTCAATACTCGTAGGCTTAACTGTGGTAGCATTCGGCACTTCCGCCCCTGAGCTGGTTGTATCAATAATCGCATCTCTAAAAGGCTCAAATGATTTAATAGTGGGTAATATTCTAGGCAGCAATATTTCCAACATAGGGCTCATTCTCGCAACAGCCGCACTTATTTACTCTATAAGAATAAAGCTTACGCTTATAAAAGTTGAGCTTCCCTTCATGATAATGTTATCATTGCTGCTGTTTGTTCTATCAAAGGATTTACTTATACAACGCTCCGAAGGCGTTGTTCTTTTCGCATTATTAACATCAATAATTATTTACAGTTGTTATGACGCATTTAAAGAACCAAAACATATTGAAAGAGAGTTTGATGAATTTCTGGAAGCTGATAAAAACTATTTCAAAAATTCTCTTTACATAGTATTTGGACTTGTTGGTTTAAGCGTCGGCGCAAAGCTCCTTGTCGACTCGGCCATATCAATAGCGCAGGACCTGGGAGTCAGCGAGGCTATAATAGGAATCTCCGCAGTTGCAATAGGCACCTCCCTGCCAGAGCTTACTACATCAGTAATTGCAGCGCTAAAAAAAGAATCGGGGATAATAATTGGCAATATAATAGGGAGCAATATTTTTAATATCGGAATCCTAGGGATAGTATCGGTTATAAAACCTATAGAGATAGAGCAAAGCCTGCTTAATTTTGAATTTGTTATAATGATTCTATTCTCTATTGCACTGTTGCCCATAATGAGAACAGGTTTTAAAATCACAAAAACAGAAGGGACATTGCTACTTTTATTTTACTTGATGTTTTTAAGATTTATTTTTTGAAGGTAGTTAAGCAGTTTATATCTAGTCTTTTCTTAAAGTGAGCTTTCTAAGCTCCTCAATGTCTTCTTGGGTTAGTTCCTGAGTGTCTTCACTACTTAATTTCCTGCCGGTACCAGCACTACCATTTCCTGGCTGAGAGATTGTTGGTTGAGAAATGTCCTGGCCTGCTTCACCCGCTGCTTTATTTAAAGAATTATCTTCGAGAGGAGGCAGTTCAATCTCGAGTTTTATATCATCAGAGCCGGCTTTAGACAAATCGCTGCTAACCTGAGAACTACCTTGCCCTGGTTCATTGGCGCTAAGGCCCGGATCTAAATTTTCAATACCATTGCTCACATATTTTTGTGCCGACCCGCTTACTTCAGTTCTGATTTGTTCTATTTCCTCTTTGGATAAAACCCTAGTCTTGTCACCGGCAAGTTCATCTTCTAAGCTTATTTCGGCAACGTCATTGGCTTGTTTGCTATCTACAGAACTGTGAGCTTCGTTACCAGCCTGCTTTTGTTTATTCTGCTCATCAATACTGGGAAAGTTTATCTCTATCTTAAAATCACTTTGGCTTGGAGAAGAATCCTCGATGGGCTCATCATCAGGCCTAATTTCACTTGAATCTACATTACCCGTTTGACTATCTTCACCCGTTTGACTATCATCCAAAACATCCGGCTCTAACTCTATGACTTTATCATCAGTTACTCCGTCAACTGACTTAGATGCCGCATAGTTCTCAGTTATGATAATATCCTCCAGCTCTTCGGTTTCCCAGTCCTTGTCTTTCAGATCAATAAACTCTGCGGTATGGAGAAAGAGGATAAAATTACGGGTACCCTGCTCATCCAGAGGACTTATTTTTATCAGATCGCCAATGGTATTTGCTTCTTTTATAGAGTTTGCAAGTTTAAGCTCTTTTGTAGACTGGAACTTGAGCGTTGCTATATCCTGAGCCAGCCCCCATCTTCTTGCAATTATAGTGTTATCTGCATTTAGCAGATCAGATATATGAGAATCATCTATGATAGACTTTTGAACAGCATCATAAATCACCTGGAGCGGGTTTATGTTGTACATAACCTCCAAGTTCAATAGATTAGTATCCTTATAATAGAATTTGCCGGTAGTAAGACCAAAACCTTCCATAAGCCTCTTTCTGATTTGGTCTTCTAGGATAGTTGAGAGCTGATGAGGACTTATTTTGCCCATCTTAATAAGGGCTTCGCCTATTTTTATATCCCTTTCATTAGCAAAGGCAACCGCCGCCTGCTGCTCTGCTTTAGTAATTATTGATTTACTTACAAGCAGCTCGGCAAGCGCAAAACGCTGGTTACTCCCATGTGAAAAAACAATGTTGCCCTGTAAAAAATAGACTTTTAGTTCAACATCCGATTGTATATATAAAATCCCGGTTTTGTTCTCGCGGTAAAAGAAACAAAGGATCTGGGGAAAAAACCGTTTTTCAATCTCGCCGTTTTCATCATAGTCATCAAGATCTTCAAAACTCATATTATTGCCGGTTGTAGTCTCACCAGTATATATAGTCGGCTGAGTAGTTTCTGTGTTATCCTCAGTGTTAATATTAACCGAGAGATCGGATGAAACGCCGATTTTAAGACCGGCTAAGAAATCGTCTACAGACTGAAACCTGGCCTCAGGTCTTTTTGCCATAGATCTTGCTATTGCAACTTCCAGGTCCTTAGACACATCCGGTCTTATTTCGCTAATAGGCGTAGGCGTAAGCTCTACATGGCCTCTTTTTATTTCGTAGTCGGAATTAGTATTACTTCCAAACGGGACCTTACCGGTCAGTATTTCATAAAATGAAACTCCGAGAGAGTAAACATCTGACCTATGGTCAACCTGCTCACCAAGTATCTGCTCGGGTGACATATACTTAGGGGTGCCTAGTACTGTGCCTGCAACAGTATGAGCAGAATCCGAAACTATATGCGCAATACCAAAATCCGTAATTTTAACCTCACCGCCGGTCAATATAAAATTATTGGGTTTAATATCCCGATGTATAATACCTTTGGAATGAGCATGGGATATGCCGGAGAGGATTTGCTTGAATATGTTAAGAGAAAAGTTGATTTCCTGAGGACCTTGTTTTTTTATTATCCGCCCTATGCTTTCACCTTCTATATACTCCATAACCAAGAAATAGCTGTTTTGCACCTCTAAGAAATCAAAGACTGTAACTATGTTTGGATGGGTCATCTGGGCCTGGATTTTGGCCTCTTTATAGAATCTTTTTATTATATCCGCATTGCTTAAAAGCTCAGGATGGATAACCTTTAGCGCAACAACGCGGTCAAGAGTTTCATGGATTGCCTTAAAGACCTCTCCCATTCCACCGACCCCGATGCTCTCCAATATTTTGTAATTCTCTATTCTTTGTCCTAAAAGTTCTGACATTTTATCTACTTATTCGTACCAACAGAATCGTCAAACAGCATATTTTTAAATATTTTTAGTATCTGACGGGCTTTCCTGATCTTATTCTTCTCTCTAAGCATTGCAAGCTGTACAGTTATATTATCTGCTCCGCCCCTGTCATTAGCTATTCTTATTAATTCATCACAAACATTTTCAAGGGGAAAAGAAGCTATTGTTTCCTGTATTTCTTCTTCATACAGATATTCTGTAAGCCCGTCAGAGCAAAGAAGAAAAATATCGCCCCCGACTGCATCTAAAGGGGGATATACATCGACTTCAAGCTGCTGAGAAGTCCCCACGGCTCTTAGCAGAATATTTCTTTCCGGTATTGTTCTTGCCTTTTCCTCTGTAATAGTACCGGCTTCTAAAAGCTCCTGCACTACCGTATGATCTTTTGATAAACGACTTATCTCTTTTTCTCTTATTAAGTACGCCCTGCTGTCCCCCACATGAGCTAAATGCACCTGTTCGTTATAATAAATCATTGCGGTGCAGGTAGTACCCATACCATTTAAATCACTATTTTCAGCTGATATTTGAAATATTTTCTCATTGGCCTCAGCTATTATTTCTTTTAAGATATAAGGTAAATTCTCTAAAGATTCAACGTCAATATTATTATCAAGCTCTTCAATAACTTTGGCGCTTGCAACCTCCCCGGCTGCATGTCCCCCCATACCATCCGCTACTACCATCAAAAAAGCATCCGGAGCTCCGTTATCTTTTATCGAAAAAGTTTTATATAAATAAGAATCTTCGTTATTAGTCCGGACTCTGCCTACATCACTATTTCCATAAGAAATGAATAAACTTGATTCCTGCATAACAATTTATTTTTACTGAGAAAAAACTATCCTGTAATTGCCGATCTGAATTATATCTCCTTTTTGTAGTACTCTTTCCTTTACCACGTTTCCATTTACCTTTGTGGGCTTTAAAAAAGAGCCCATGTTAACAAGCTTAAATGAGCCGTCTTTTTGTTTTTGAATAATTGCATGGTGCTCATTAATGAATAGTCCGCTAATATTGATATCGGCATCATATCTTTTGCCAATTGCAAAAAAATCGCCTTTTATTTTGATTTCTTCTTCCCCGTCAACTACTAACCTGGGATCAGACGAGCCTTTTTCACTCTGCATCTTTTCCAAAAACTTATCCCTTGTTTCTGAATCAAATATTACAGTACCATCATCTGCTCCCTTTATTTCCTCCGGCTCAAGCGGTTTCTGCCCATCCTCATCTAACTCCAATCTTAGTATATACTTTCCAATAAGCATAANNTCTTTTACAGTTATTTTATCGTTATGAACCGTGAGGATCGCATGACATCTCGATACGGACAGGTTGTTTATAACAATGTCATTATCCATATCCCTGCCAATAGCAATTAGTTCCTGATCCAGGACCTTTCTATCAACTTCCTGTGCATTTAAAGTTATACTTATAGCTGGTAAACTCATAACATATACCTCTACTTAATACTTTTTTTAAGATTATAAAGCATAAATTTATAGAATACTACAGAGAAATAGATAATAAAAGTAATTTGTGAATTAAAGGATATAAAGCCTTGCAAATAAGTAAATACAGAATGACCTACCGGTTATAAGCTCTTTTTATTTTTAGGGCTTCTTTGTATAACCTATATTTATTGTATGCCTGTTTAGCAGAGTGCTTTCTATTTGCATTTTTGATAAGCGCATTGTACTGATTGTACCAATAATTCATTTCGGTGTTTAGATGCTTAAATGTATTATTATTTGAAATCTGTACAATTTCTGGGCGAAGCTTTGAATCTATTACAGTATTGTCTGTTGTATAAGGTTTAGACCATAGGGAATCCTTCTTACTGTGACTATTAGTTGTTTGTGGAACTTGCAGAGTAAGGCTGTTTCTTAGCTGCTTCCTATAGGCTTGAACTTCAACATCAGGTTTAGCATAATAACTGCTTTGTTCATTAGAACTATCCAAATTGCTTGATTGTGAATTATCAAGAATGCTGACTACTGCCGTTACTGCCCCAAACAGAGTGATTATTATTAAACTTAGAGTCTTTCCCAGAGTTTCCACAACAATTTATCCCAAAAAACTATATTAACTAACGGAACCCGCCTTCATTTCCTAGGTTTGAATAAGAAAATATCATGTCATTAGCCATAAGCCCTAAACAACTATAATTACTGCATAATTTATAATAAGGATAATAAATAACCTAAAATTGTAGCCACGCCCATATAATTATTGCCAAATTTTGTCAGATTTCTGAAATATTGCTATTTTTTACATTTTCTCTCATTTTCTTATATACTGACTAAACAGATTATGAAAATTATGTCACTAGACGTGGGTACCAGGCGAATAGGA
>JABAHS010028847.1_pt1 | contig 10104 bp, 7 predicted proteins | sample 7062111 | NCBI WGS metagenome assembly JABAHS01 (sample SAMN14534600, study PRJNA622989) | marine sediment metagenome | biome: marine biome [ENVO:00000428]; feature: marine pelagic biome [ENVO:01000023]; material: deep marine sediment [ENVO:00002113]; isolation source: pool of 4 deep marine... | reverse complement strand
CCGTCCCAGTCGGGCCGGCCCGGCTCGCCGAACGGCGGCGTGAGGGCGTCGTGGAGGAGGGCGGCGGGGAGGTGGGTCCCCGTGCGGGGCACCAGCCACGTGAAGAGCTGGGGGACGCTGGTCAGGTCGGTACGGAACGTGGCCGGGTCGCGGGGGACGATGATCGGATCGTGCTCGTGAGCCCGGTCCCGGTAGGCGATCCGCCGGGTGACGAACCACTCCTCGGGCCCGTCGCCCCGGACCCGCTCGAGCTGCACGACGACCTCGCTTCCGGGACCGTGCTCCGGGTCGAAGAAACGGCTGCGCTCTGCCGTCACCGCCACGCCGGTCAGTATCGCGCAACCGCGGCGAGTCCCGGATGGGCCCATGGGCGGGGCGCCGCTGCCGCCGCCGTCGTAATCTCCGGCCATGGCGCCACCCGACGAGCTCCTCCATCTGCTCAAGGCGGGTCGCGTGCTCCAGTACCGGCAACAGAACGTGGCGCTGGTGTCGGCCCCCGAGGAGGCCGAGTTCCAGATCTCCTATGCCGAACGCTGGCTCGCGCCGGGTCTCGAGGTCCGCGTGGGGGAGCCGGCGGTCGTGGTGTTGTCGGACTCGCCCTACGAGCGGGTCGACCCGGTCCGTTTCGCCACCGTCACCGCCGCGGAACGGAGCCGGACGGGTCTCGATCTCACCGTCTCGGTCGGCCCGTGGCCCGTCGTCGAGGACGACGCCGCGCTGATCGCGCCCCTGCGGACCCACCCGACCAAGCCGCCGTTCTTCGCGTGGAGGGGGCCGGCCGCGGGACTGCGCCGGCCCCGCTCCGACCACGAGGCCCGGGAGGCGTGGCGGCGAGCGATCGAACGGCTGCGGGGAAACACCTTCTACGCCGGGTCGTCGTTCGCCCGCGTCGTCCGGGTCCTCGACCCGCACGGCCACGAGCTGCGGGGCGATGCCGGTCGGCAGCTCCGGCTGGGTGAGGTGGCCACGGCCGTCGTCGAGGTCCACACGCCCGGCAGCGACGACCCGGGGGCCGGCGACGCTCCGATGCTGTCCGTGCTGGTCGAGTCCGACCCGCCCGGAACGGTCGCGGGCGGTGTCGAGAACGAACGGGCCGACCGCGACGGCCACCTGTTCGTGCCGGTCCGGCCGCTGACCGGCGGGGCCCACGCGGTCGAGTTGTCGTTCGTCCCCGACCCGCTGCTCTCGACCCGGCTGCGGTTCACCATCGACGCGGACGCCGACCCGCGAGCCACCGCGGCGGAGGCGACCGCGGCGATCGAGCCCGGACCCCGGGAGATCGCTCGCGAGGTCGTCGGTGATTCCGCGCTCGTCCAGGCACTCGTGGAGCGGCTGCGCCGGCTCCCCGTGTGGGCCGACGACCCGGCGCAGTGGTTGACCCTCCTCCAGGATCACGTCCTGCCGCTGGCCCCCGACGATCCCAGGGTCCGCAGCGCGGTGGCCGAGGCGGCCTACGAGATCGGCGCCCACGAGACGGTGATCGCCCTGCTCGACGATCCATCCCGATTTCGCACCGGAGATGCGCTGCGGCGGCTCGTGGCCGGCTTGCGCTACGGCATGCCCACCGACGTGCGGGCGCTGCTGCGGGAGATCGACTTCGACGTCGACCGCAACGTCGCCGGCCTCGCCGATCAGCTCCCGCAGATGCCCGACGGAGCCATCCGTCAGATCGCAGAGGCGGTGCTCGACGGGGTGGCCGGGGAGGAGGTCCTCGACCGACTCCTCCCTCCGGTGTTCCAGCGGCTGCGCGACGACCTCGCCCTCCGGGTGGCGAGGGAGTGCGCCCCGGCCGACCCCGCGGGCTGGCTCGATCGGGCGCTCGACCGGTGGCCCGACCCGCACCGCGTGCCCGACGAGGTCCTGATCGAGATCCTGAGCTGGGACGTGGACGACGACGTCACCGCCCCCCTGGCGCCCTACGTCCTCGAGGCGGTCGAGCACCACGTGGAGCACGGCGACGTCGACCGCGTGATCGAGCTCGACCAGCGGGCCCGCTCGCTGCTCCCCCGGGCCGAGCAGGTCCGCGTGCGCACCGCGACGGCCCGGATGCTGCACGAGGCGTTCTCCGGGGACGCCGGGGACGCCGGGGACGCCGGGGACGCGGCCGACGATCCGGCCCGGGGCCTGCTGCTCGCCGCCGCGACCGAGGCCGCCGGCCTGGGCGACCCCGACCTGGCCGTCGAGGTCGCCTCGGCACTGCGGGGCCGCTGGCCGGAGGGAGACGACGACGTGATCGACACCGCCGTCGACCGTCTCCGCGGGGTCCTGGCGGATCTCGCCGACTTCCAGGAGTGGCGCGACCACCGGGACCACGCGGCGGCACTGGTCCTGCGGCCCGTCCTCGAGGGGAAGGTCGTGCACCTCGTGGGGGGCGACCCCGTGCCGGGTGCCGAAGGGCTCGCCGACGACCTCGGACTGCGGAAGCTGATCAGCCACGAGCCGGGCGATCTCGACTGGGCCCCCGGCATCGACCCGGACCGCGACGTGGTGATCCTGCTGTGGAACCGCGCCGGCCGCCACGCGGCCACGAGCCTGGATGCCGCCGGGGTGACCTATGTCCGAGCCGAACCGACCAGGAGCCGGATCCTCGACGCACTGGCCCGATGGTCCGGATCCGCCGGCCCACCCACGGTGGACTGAAGCCGACGCGGCCTTCGAGGAGGAGGCGAACCGGACACCCGGAATTCGGGGACCTAGGCCCGTAGGGGAAAATGTCCGGACTCGGCAAGATTGAAGGGTGAGCAAGAGCATCCCGCTGTCGCACGTCACGATCCACGGCCACGACGTGCGCTACCGCCGGGCCGGTGAGGGCAACCCCGAGACGATCGTCCTGCTCCACGGACTGGCCGGGAGTTCACGGACCTGGAAGGCGGTGCAGCCCGCGCTGGCGGAACACCACGACGTGATCGCCCCCGACCTGCTCGGTCACGGGGAGTCGGCGAAACCGATGGGCGACTACTCGCTGGGGGCGATGGCATCGGGACTGCGGGACCTGCTGTCGATCCTCGACGTCAGGCACGTCACCGTCGTGGGCCAGTCGTTCGGCGGCGGCGTGGCGATGCAGCTCGCCTACCAGCATCCGGAGCTCGTCGACCGGCTGGTGCTGGTCGGCAGCGGCGGTCTCGGTCGGGAGGTCACCTGGCTGCTGCGCATCCTGACCCTGCCCGGGGCCGAGCACCTCATGCCGTTCGTCTTCCCCCGCTTCCTCGCCGACCGGGGCGACGACGTCAACCGGTTCCTCCACCGGCGGGGGCTCCGCGCGCCGCTGCTCGGCGAGATGTGGCGGGCCGTCAGCTCGCTCGCCGGCGCCCAGAACCGCAAGGCGTTCGTGCGGACGATGCGGGGCGTGATCGAGCCGGGCGGCCAGGTGGTCAGCGCCCTCGACCGGCTCTACCTCGCCGCCCACCTCCCGACCCTCATCGTGTGGGGCGAGCGGGACGCGGTGATCCCGGTCGAACACGCCCGGGTCGCCCACGAGGCGATCCCCGGCAGCCGCCTGGAGATCCTCGAGAACGTCGGCCACTTCCCCCATGCGGAGGATCCCGACGCCTTCGTCGAGATCCTGCTCGACTTCATGGCCACGACCGTGCCCCACGGCGGCGAGGTCATCCACCTGCGCGACGCCCTCGCCGCGGCGTCGGCCGGCCACTGAGGCCGGCCCCTCATCCGGCGAGCCACTCCCGCCCCGGGCCCTCCGCCCGGGACTCGGCCCGGCCCGACGAGGTCACGCTGTGGCCGAGGGGGACGGCCGCCTGGTCGAGCAGCCACGGCGGCGGATCGGCGAGAGCCCGATGGGCGACCAGGAAGCCGTCGGCGGTGATCCCGAGCGCGGTGGCGAACTCGTGCAGTTCGTCCTCGAACTCCTCGGGCAGGAGCAGGTCGACCCCGCCGTTCGCCACCACGCCGCTCGCAGCCGAGGTGGCCCGCGCGCCGGCCACGAGCTGCTGGGTCCCGGCCGTGGGCCCCGACGCGGCACCGATGCCGCTCAGCGCGGCCGGGAATCCCGCCACGCTGAACCCGACCATCGCGCCGCTCCGCAGGTTGGCGCCCAGACCGTCATCGAGATCGTCCGCGTCGCCCGAGGCGTTGACCAGCAGGGTGGTCCCACCGGCGGCGGTGGCCCCGGCGGCCGCCCCCGCCAGCGAGACGACCAGCGGCGTGGCGGCGCCCGCCGAGACGACCACGACCAGGCCACCGGCCAGCGCCGCCGCCCCCATCGCGAGCTCGTCCCGGTGCGACTCCAGCCAGGTCCGGTCGAACAGGCCGTGGTCGATCACCGCCCGCGCGGCGACCACCACCTCGCCGGGAAGGTCCGGGGTCTCGGCCAGGAACCGCTCGAGATCGGCCCGGGAGTGGAAGCCGTCGATCACCCCTCCGGGGTCGGCGGCGACGTCGATCACGTCGGCATAGGGCGCCAGCGCCACCGCCACCCGCGCCTTGACCATGAACGACTGCAGATCGTCGTACGACACGACGCCGTCGTGACGGCGGGTGGCGCCGAAGCGCGGCTCGCCGATGTCGAGCTCGACCTCTGCCGCGGTGTCGAGCCGGGCCAGCAGCTCCGGATGGGCCAGGAGGGCCCCGGCCGCCCGTACCTGGCCCTCGGTGTACCGATCCGGGTGGTCGACCACGTGGCCGAGGTCCCGCAGCCCGACCCTGAGGTCGCGTCCCATCCACTCGTGCGGGTGGCGAGCGGAGTCGAACGTGTCGAAATGGGCGACGAGTCCCTCGAGGGCGAGCAGCTCCGGCACCGTGACGCCCAGGGCGCGAGCACCGGCCATCCACCCGAGCGCGTCCACGAGGGTGGCGCGACGACCGTGGAGATCGGCGGCGATGTCGGCCGCCTCCTCGATGTCCAGGTCGAGGGCCATCGCGACCGCGACCGCGGCGAGGGCGTCGTCGGCCCGAACGCCGCGGCCGACCGCGATGCCGAGCTGCCGGTCGATCTCGCGGACGTGGGCCTCGGCAGCCGCGCGGTCCAGCCCGAGCCCTGCCACGACGTCGTCGACCCGGGCCTCGAACCGGGCCCGCTGCACCTGACCGATGGCCCCGATCAACGACCGGCCCCCGGCCATCTCGGCCAGCACCGCGGCAGCCAGGGTCGGATCGCCACGCGCGCCGCGTCCGAGAAACGCCTCCACCTGGCGACGCCACTGTCGGACCAGGCGATCCAGCTCCGGGTCGTTGTCGGAACCCGGCCATCCGGTCACCCGGTCGGCGAGCTCGTCGATGGCCGACACCCGTTCCCACATCGAGTCGACGAGCGCGAGCCGGTGCCGCAGGTCGGCGGCCAGCTCGTCGAGCCGGTACTCGGCCACCCGGAGGCGACCCGCGGGACCCCGCTGGTCGGCCCCGAGCAGGTCGGATGCCTGGTCCATGAGCCGCAGGACCGCGTTGCGGTCCCGTCGGACATCGGCGGCGACACCGCGGAGGGTCATGCAGAGACGCAGGGCCCCGAGCCGGTCGAAGCGCAGCACGTCGGAGTGCGGTTCAGAAATCATGAAAATACACGAAACATCATTTCAAAACCCGGAATCAACACCCGGGTGCGGGCGAGCGTGGTCGGGTACGTTCGGGCGCCGTGGGGTCGATCCAGGTCAGCCACCTCGGGTGGTCGCTTCCCGGCGGACGGACCCTCCTCGAGGACGTGTCGTTTCGCGTCGGCGAGGGGGAACACGCCGCGCTCGTGGGCGCCAACGGCACCGGCAAGACCACCGTCATGCGGCTGCTGGCGGGAGCCGAGACGGGGGCGACGGGGACCGTCACCGTCGACGGCAGCATCGGCGTCATGACCCAACTCGTGGGCACCATCGGCGACGGCACCACGGTGCGGGACCTCTACCTGTCGATGGCGCCACCCACCATCCGGGAGGCAGCGCACCGGCTCGCCCGGGCCGAGGAGCGCCTCGCCGACGACGCCGGCGGGACCGTGCGCTACGCCGCCGCCCTCGAGCGGTGGGAGAGCGCCGGGGGCTACGACGCCGAGGTCCTCTGGGAGCAGTGCGCCCACCGGGTGGTGCAGCTGCCGTGGCGGGAGTTGGCCGACCGGCCGCTCGCCACGTTCTCCGGGGGTGAACAGAAGCGCTTGGCGCTCGAGCTGCTCCTCCGGTCCGACCACGACGTGTTGCTGCTCGACGAACCCGACAACTTCCTCGACGTGCCGGGCAAGATCTGGCTCTCCGAACGGCTGCGGGCCACGCCGAAGACCGTGCTGTACGTGAGCCACGACCGGGAACTGCTGGCCGAGACGTCCCACAAGGTGGTGACGATCGAGGCTCGCGGCGCCTGGACCCATGGCGAGTCGTTCGCGACCTGGCGGGAGGCCCGGCGGCACCGCATCGACCTGCTCAGCGACGAGCACCGGCGGTGGGCCGAGGAGCGCAAGCGACTCGTCGCCCACATGAAGGAGCAGAAGCGCCGGGCCGCCATGAGCGACGCCAACGCGAGCCGGGCCCGGGCCGCCGAGACCCGGCTCCGCCACTTCGACGAGGCGGGTCCACCGCCGGAGATGGTGAGAGAGCAGCGCATCGACATGCGGCTGGAGGGGGGCCGCACCGGGAAGCGGGTCGTCATCTGCGAGCAGCTCGAGCTGACCGACCTCACCTTCCCGTTCGACGTCGAGGTCTGGTTCGGGGAGCGGGTCGCGGTCGTCGGCCGCAACGGCACCGGGAAGTCGCACTTCCTCCGCCTGCTCGGCGGCGGCGACGTCGACCACGAGGGGGACTGGCGGCTGGGCGCCAGAGTCGTGCCCGGGCTGTTCAGCCAGACCCACGAGCACCCCGAGCTGCACGGCCGGCGGCTGCTCGACATCCTCGCCGACCGTGAGCTCGACCGGGGCCGGGCCATCCCCCGCCTCCGGCGCTACGAGCTCGACGGCGCGGCCGAACAGACGTGGGAGACCCTGTCGGGCGGCCAGCAGGCCCGGTTCCAGATCCTGCTGCTGGAGGTCGACGGCGCGAACCTGCTCCTGCTCGACGAGCCGACCGACAACCTCGACGTGGCGTCGGCCGAGGCGCTCGAGGCGGGCCTGGAGGTGTTCGAGGGCACCGTGCTGTGCGTGACCCACGACCGGTGGTTCCTCCGGGGGTTCGACCGGTTCCTCGCCTTCTCCGACGACGCCGCCGTCACCGAGGTGGACGACCCGGCCCGGGCGTGGCAGGAGTGACGGGGAGCCGACCCCGTGCCGCCGGCGTTCAGGAGTCGCCGAGGCGGCGCCCGAGCCGGTCGGAACCCGCTTCGAGCCCCGGGATCTGCAGCTCGACGGTGTGACCCCTGGCGGCCATCTGTTCGACGACGAGATCCTCCACCTCGCGCCAGTTCGCGGCGCGAGGGGCGGCGAAGTCCCGGTTGTAGGGCTGATCGAAGACGATCACCGTGTTCCCGGCCGCCCGCAGCTCGGCGATGTTGTGGGGCGCGTCGTCGATGTAGCAGTGGGCCTCGACCTCGGGCTTGGCCCCGAGGAAGCAGATGTCGCGGTACGGGATGCGGTACTCGTCGAGCCAGCTGACCGTGTCGGCGATGGCGGTGGCGTGCCCCCAGTTGACGTAGAGGCGGTGGGTCACGATCCGGATCCAGGCACCGGCATCGGAGAGCCGCCACAGGGCGTCGGCCGCCCCGTCGATCGGCGGCAGGGTGGCGAGCATCCGCAGATCCACGACCGCGTGGCGGTGGAGCCGGTTGTACTCCTCGGGGCCGAGACCCCACTCCCGGAAGTCCCACGAGCGTTCGTGCGGCAACGAGTCGGGGTCGATGCCCCGCTCGGCGGCGACGATCTCGCGCAGGCCGGCGGTGTAGTCGGCCACCACGCCGTCGAGGTCGACGCCGAACACGAAGGGGCGTTCGACCGGATCCATGCCCGAGGCTCCCACGTTCACCTTCGATCCGTGCGCATGCGGTCGCGTCCGACCCGCCGGGGGACGCAACGCCCCTGCGCCGACCCGTGTCGGGCCACCCACATCCGCAGATCGAGCACGGTCCATCCTGGCGCACATCCCTCCCACCGGGAAGGCCGGAATCCACAGGTGAGCGTACGTCTGTTCGGTCGGGTAGCATCGAACGGATGTTCGACGATCGCGGCCTCAACCCGCGCCAGCAGGAGGCCGTCCGCCACACGGGCTCGCCGCTCCTGGTCGTGGCCGGTGCGGGCACCGGCAAGACGCGGACCCTCGCCGCCCGGGTGGCACGGATCCTCGCCGACGGCGCCGATCCGCAGCGGGTGCTGCTGCTCACGTTCACCCGACGGGCCGCAGCCGAGATGCTCGCCCGGGTCGATGCCGGCGCCGCCGGGTCGGGGCGGGTCTGGGGCGGCACCTTCCACTCGACGGCCAACCGCCTGCTCCGCAACTTCGGGCCGCACGCGGGGCTCCACCCCGACTTCACCGTCCTCGATCAAGCCGACAGCACCGACCTGATGGGGATGGTGCGCACCGAGGAGGGCTTCGCCGAGCGGGGCCGGCGGTTCCCCCGCAAGGAGGCGGTGTTCGGCATCTACTCCCGGATGGTCAGCAGCCAGGCGAAGCTCGGCGAGGTGCTCGAGACCGACTACCCGTGGTGTGCCGACCACGCCGACGACCTCCGCACGATCTTCACCGCCTACACCGCCCGGAAGCGGGCCCACCACGTCCTCGACTACGACGACCTCCTCCTGTTCTGGCGGGGTCTCACCGTGAGCCCGGTCGGCGACGCGCTCCGCGACCTGTTCGATCACGTCCTCATCGACGAGTACCAGGACACCAACCCGATCCAGGCCGACATCGTGCGGGGGATGTGCCGACCCGACACCGACCTGTGTGCGGTGGGCGACGACGCCCAGGCGATCTACGGCTTCCGATCGGCCACCGTGGCCAACATGTGGAACTTCACCGCCCACTTCCCCGGGGCGACCCGGGTCACCCTCGAGCAGAACTACCGCTCGACCATGCCGATCCTGGCGGTCGCCAACGGCGTGCTCGGTCACCGGGGCGACCACTTCCACAAGGAACTCTGGTCCGACCGGCCCGAGGGCGTGACCCCCGCGCTGCGGATCCACCGCGACGAGTCGAGCCAGAGCGCCTCGGTGGTCGAGGCGGTGCTCGACGCCCGCGAGCGGGGCATCGACCTGCGGNNACGTGAAGTACGGCGGCCTCAAGTACCTCGAGTCGGCCCACGTGAAGGACCTGCTCGCGCTGCTGCGCATCCTCGACAACCCGGCCGACGAGCTCGCCTGGCACCGGGTGCTGGCCACCATGGACGGGGTCGGGCCGGCGACGGTCCGCCGCCTCACCGACGAGCTGGGGATCGGGCGGGAGACCGACGACGCCCTCGCCCGGTTCATCGACGGCGCGGGCACGGTCCCGGCCGCCGCCGCGGCCCAGTCCGAGGAGCTCCGCGCCGCGCTGGCCCACTGCCGGGTGCCGGAGGTCGCCCCCGCCGCCCAGATCGACCGCTTGGCGGGGTTCTGCGCCCGGGTGTTCCCCGGCCGGTACGACGACGCCGCGGCCCGGCTGGCCGACATCGACCAGCTCGCCGCCACGGCCGCCGGCTACTCGTCCCGCAGCCGGTTCCTCACCGAACTCACCCTCGATCCGCCGAGCCGGACCAGCGACCGGGCCGGCCCCCCACATCTCGACGACGACTGGCTCACGCTGTCGACGATCCACTCGGCCAAGGGACTGGAGTGGCGATCGGTCCACCTGATCCACGCGGCCGACGGCAACATCCCCTCCGAGATGGCGCTCGGCGACGACGACGGGCTGGCCGAGGAGCTGCGGCTGGCCTACGTCGCCCTCACGCGCGCCCGCGACGAGCTCACGGTCAACTTCCCACTCCGGTTCCACGTGCATCGCCACGCCACCGACGACCGCCACGTGTTCGCGCAGCTGAGCCGGTTCATCGAGCCGGTCCGCCCGTTGTTCGACGAGCGCGGCTCGGCCGGTCCCCCCGACCCGGGGGGAGACCCCGGGCGGGATGCGAACCTCGCCGCCGTCGGGGTGGCCGACGAGGTCGACGTCCTCTTGGCCTCGCTCTGGGACTAGGCAGACGGGCAGACCGGGAACCACGCCGGCTCGAGCCCGTCGACCAGTCCGAACGCGGCCTTGAGGCGGAGCACCCGGGCGACGCTCTCGT
>JABAHS010061943.1_pt1 | contig 10118 bp, 9 predicted proteins | sample 7062111 | NCBI WGS metagenome assembly JABAHS01 (sample SAMN14534600, study PRJNA622989) | marine sediment metagenome | biome: marine biome [ENVO:00000428]; feature: marine pelagic biome [ENVO:01000023]; material: deep marine sediment [ENVO:00002113]; isolation source: pool of 4 deep marine... | reverse complement strand
GGTTTTCGGCCTGTTAGGACCTAACGGCTCTGGAAAAACAACCACCCTGAAATTGCTCCTTGGCTTGCTCTATCCCACAAAGGGAAAAGCCGCGGTCCTTGGGGGTGACGGTTCTAATCCGAAAATCAGCTCTCGGATCGGCTTTCTGCCTGAAGAATCGTATTTATACAGGTATTTGAGCGCTCGTGAAACTTTAGATTTCTACGGCAGGTTATTCGGCCTGCCACCAAAAGTCCGAAAATTGCGTATCGAAGCGCTCCTTGATATGGTTGGTCTAAAGGCTGTTGCTAACAGAGCCGTCGGGACATTTTCAAAGGGTATGGCCCGCAGAATCGGACTGGCCCAGGCCCTGATAAACGACCCGGAATTACTTATATTGGATGAGCCGACAACGGGACTTGACCCTATCGGAACCAGGCAGATAAAGGATTTGATCCTGGAACTTGCAAAACGTGGCAAGACAATTTTGCTTTGTAGTCACTTGCTCGCCGATGTAGAAGACGTATGCGATAGAATTTCAATCCTCTACGGGGGCAAAATCCAGGCCGAAGGTCAGGTTAGAGAGCTTTTGCTTCAGTCAGATAAAATGCAGATTACTACCGACACGTTAAGCGATAACGCTGTTGAGAGGATAAAGAAGCTGATTAAAGACGAGCACGCCGACTGCGAAGTAATATCCCCGATGGAAAAGCTCGAAACTTTTTTTATTAAAACCGTTGCAGATGCCCAGCAGCAGGAACTGACTACAAGCGGGGCGGTCAGCACCACGGGAATCAGCGATTTTCTTGTTGCCAAGGCGGCAAAGGAAAATATACTCGACAAGCTTGTTTCGGCACCGGAATCAGGTCAAATTCCACCAAGATCCGGAAAAACCGAGCGTGTTGTCCCTGTTGAAACTGCCGAAACAAAACCCGATGACAAGCTGTTGCGTGAACTAACCAAGCCGGCAAAGCCTGAACAACCTAAGCCTGTTTCTCGTGAGAGGAAAATCAAAACGCAACCAGTTGAGTCCGAAGTACCAAAACCAGAGCAAATCCGAAAAAACATTTTAGACCGGCTCACAGACGGCTCATCGCCACGAAACGACGACCGTGAGCAAACCGATAAATCAGAAAATAAAAATGAAGATTAATCACAGCTTCTGACATGCGGAATTAAAACGAATCGAGTAGTGTTTTGAAAATATGATGTTGTTTTTTACGCATTAAGCTGTTGGGAAGGAGATTTTGGCGATGCGTAGTATCTGGGCAGTCGCCACCAATACAATTAAGCAGGCCCTGCGGATGAAAGTCGCCGCAGTTTTTATAGTTCTGCTGATTGTTTTGCTGCCGGTCATGGGTGTCTCGATGACAGGTGACGGGACACTGAAAGGCAGGCTCCAGACCTTTGTGAGCTACGGCCTTTCGCTCACTAATCTTTTACTTTGTTTGCTCACGATAATCGTCACAGTCTATGCTTTAACAAGTGATATAAAACAAAGACAGATATACACTGTTATTACAAAGCCAATCCGCCGCTATCAGCTTCTTTTCGGAAAATTGCTCGGCGTAGTATTATTGAATACGGCCCTGCTCGCTCTCTTTTCAGCAATAATATATACAATTACTATTTATACACCAAAACTTTCCGATGTCGACCAGGCCGATCTTACCCAGGTCAAAAATGAGTTTTTCACCGCTCGCGCGGCCCTGGTACCGCCTGAAGTCGACGTTACGAAAGAGGTACTTGAGACTTACGAGAGGCTCGAAAGAGAAGGCCAACTGCCTCCGGATGTTCCGCGGAGTAAATTCATAGAGGATTTTACCAAGCGCAAAAAGCTTGAGAAGCGGGCTGCTGATGTTGGCCAGCAATTAGTTTGGGAGTTTAATAACGTTCGAGTTGTCGACTCAAAAGAGCCCCTGTTTGTAAGGTTTAAATATGATGTCTCTATGAGTCCGTCTGATTCGGTGGTTTATAGCCGGTGGGAAATCGGTGACAGTCGGCAGTATCCCGCTGATGTTAACTATTATCCACGATCTGATCCCATTCGGACTTTTCGCGAATTGGAATTTTCTGCAGATTTAATCGCTGAAGACGGCTATCTGGCCATCAAGTTTCTCAACCTCCCATCAAACGGTACGACGGTGATGTTTCCCCCTGACGGTCTGGAAGTCCTTTACAAAGCCGATACGTTCGGCGCCAATTTTATGAGGGTTGTTCTGTTAATTTTGCTCCGTTTGATTTTCCTTGCGTCTTTAAGCCTTTTAGCCTCGACTTTTCTCTCTTTTCCCGTCGCCATATTGCTTTCTCTTTGTGTTTTTGTTACTGCAATTTTCAGCGGTTTCTGTTTGGAATCCTTTGACTATCTTGGCGAAAACTTAAGCTGGGTTTATTCTTATACCGTCAGGCCGGTCATTTCACTCTTACCCCAGTTTGATAAATTCAGCCCTTCAAAATACCTGGTTCCCGGAAGATTATTGAGTTGGCCCTTATTGGCTAAAGTCGCCGGCCTTATGATTTGTATAAAATCGTTTTTATTGTTATTGCTTGCACTACTGATTTTTAGATTCAGAGAAATTGCGAAAATTATAATCTAAGGATACTCGCTGCCCCATGCTCCGTATTAGAAAAGTATCGAGAATCAAGTAACGAGATTCGAGAAATGCATTTACGCGATAAAGTAATTTGGTTTGTATGTGTTGTTCTTGCGGTTGCCTTATTTATTGCCGCCGGTACCCAGCTTGATTTCATAAACTCCAAGCGTGAGGATATGGGCTTAATACTCGATAGGCCTGAGAATATTCCTCCTTCACTGGCTTTTGCGACCGTAGCAACAGGGGCTTTTCGCGGCCTGCTTGTAGATGTCTTGTGGATTCGCGCGGACAATCTAAAAGAGCAGGGACAGTTCTTCGATGCCAAACAGCTTGCTGAGTGGATAACCATCCTTCAGCCTCGTTTCGCGACAGTTTGGGAGTTCCAGGCCTGGAATATGGCTTATAATATTTCCGTCACAATACCAGCGACCCGGCCGGACCAGCGCTGGCGGTGGGTGAAGAATGGCTACGAACTTCTTCGCGACAAGGGTATCGAGAAAAATCCAAGAAGCATTCTTCTTTATCGTGAACTTGCAAGAACGTTCCAGCACAAAATAGGTGGAATATCGGATGATGCACACAGATATTACAAGCTCCAATTGGCTTTAGCTATGGAGCCGTTGGTCGGCTCCGGTAATAACCGGCACTTCGAAGCTCTTGCCGAAGCTCCGCTTCATTGGGCGGAGATTATAAAAGATGCGAATGTGCTGCCGTTAATTGAAGCCCTCAAATCAGCGGACAAAGAATTTTCCGATGATGAAAGTTTTGTCGGTCAATATTTGTCTTTAAGAAGAAATCCCGGCAGATTCAAACCCGCAGCCTTCAAGGTGATAGATAATTTTAGGGGCAAAAGAAGCCTCCAAAAGTTTGATATTTTTGCAAAGGCATACCAGTTGCGTAATACCTGGAAACTCGAACCGGTCCTGATGCACGAGTTGAATCAAAACTATGGACCTGTTGCCGACTGGGATGATCCCAACAGTCATCTGCCCCTTGACTGGCGACATCCGGATAGCCATGCAATTTACTGGGCTGTGAAGGGTTTGCAGATGGCCGGGAAAGGAAAGTATTCCCCGGATGAGACGAACACCGACCGTATCGTGGTCCATAGTTTGCATAACCTCTTCCGATATGGGAAAATTTTCGTTTATGACGTTCCGATGCGATGCCGGTAAGAATGGAAAATGCACCCCAAACTGCAGACAGCAAGCAACTAATCATGAATCAGGATATATTTATGCGTCCCGATTTGAGAATGTTTGAATCCTACAACCGGGCTATGTTGGCGGTTCTCGAAAAATACAAAGTACTTAAGGAATCCACCTATGACGCCATGCGGAATGGTTACCGGAATATGCTGAAAAATGCGGTACTTTCTTTCTATCAGGCGGGCTCATACTATGAAGACGCACATCGACGTCAGGCCCAAAAAATCTACGACCAATTAAGAGAGAGCTTTCCGGATATAGAAGATTTTAAAGATCCGCTTGTTGTTTTTGTAAGAAAAAGACTTTACGAAGAGATCGAAACCCTCGGAATATTTAATGCAAGAGAAATTATTTTAATGCTTTTGAGAGAAGCATACTTTAGATATGCGGTCCATGACGACAACGAGGCATTCGCCAGGGAAAAATGGGCAGAGGAGGCTTTTAAGATTTACAAGGAAAAATTTAGTGATGTTGACAGGGTCAAACTGTTGGAATTCCCGCGGATGAGGTACCTGGCGCTTCAAGACTTTCTGTATGACTGGCAGTATCCGCCTAACTTAAGGCGCAATCTGCTCGGACGCATAAAAATTGAAAGGCCCGACCTCTACAAGAAATTGGAACTTCAGGAAGAATTATTGCGTAAACAAAAACAACAACCGCAAGACTGATACTTCGTTTAATACACAATGTTTGCTATTGACTGCATGAGGCTGCTGACTTCACAGAGTAAGAATTGAAAAGCCAAAGTTCAAAATTCAAAATTCCACTGACCCCTTCCCAGAAACAAGCAGTCTTTCACGTTGAAGGTCCCTTACTTGTCGTCGCCGGCCCGGGAAGCGGAAAAACGGCCGTCATCACATATCGAATCGCGGCATTGATTGATTCGGGTATAAGCCCGCATAATATTTGCGCGATAACTTTTACAAACAAGGCTGCCGACGAGATGCGTCAAAGAACGCGTGCTCTGGGCACACCTGCCGGCCCACATATCAGCACATTCCATTCTCTGTGTGTAAGAATCCTCCGCCGTTATGCAGACAAGGTTGGCATAAATCCCAATTTTAGTATCTATGACCAGGCCGACCAGGCCAGATGTATCAAGCAGGCCGTAAAGGATTGTGAACTTGATACGACGAATTTCCCGCCTGCCAGAATGCTTGATGCGATTTCTACCCGACTCAAAAACAACCTGATAGACGTTGACGCTTTCAAAGTACAGGCAGACGATTATTTTACTAAAAATTTGGCACGAATTTACGACCGCTACCAGCACATCCTGACTGAGCACAACGCCCTGGATTTTGATGACTTGCTGGTCGAAACGGCTTTTTTGCTCCGGGATTGTTCCGATGTTTGCTCAGAGCTTTCGAATCGTTTCAAATTCCTGTTAATTGACGAATATCAGGATACCAATCGCGCCCAGTACATAATCGCCCGGGCCTTTGTTTCTGAGCATAACAATATATGCGCGACCGGCGACCCCGACCAGTCCATCTACCGCTGGAGAGGCGCCGACATTCGCAACATATTAGCCTTCGAAAAAGATTGGCCGGATGCCACTGTTGTCAAACTCGAAGAGAATTTCCGAAGCACACCCAACATCCTCGAAGTTGCAGACAGTCTAATTGCGGTCAACACATCACGGAAGCCAAAGAAACTCATCCCCACAAGACCATCCGGCCAGGATGTCATCGTTGATGTCTTCGAGGATGAAAATGAAGAGGCTGATGCTATTGCTCAGCAGATAAAGCAGTTTACTGAGCAGGGTATTTCTCTCAACGACATTGCCGTTTTTTATCGTGTTAATTCCCAGAGCCGCGTGCTCGAAGAAGCATTTATCCGAGATAAAATACTATACCAGGTTGTTCGCGGCGTGGAATTCTACAGAAGAAAGGAAATTCGCGACCTTCTTGCCTATTTGAAAATCCTCGTCAATCCTGAAGATGAGATTGCACTGTTGCGCATAATCAACACGCCGTCCCGCGGCATAGGAAAAACCACAATTGATAGGGTGCGTGCCTATGCTGTTGGTAATAGTATTTCCCTCTTCGAGGCCCTAAATAAAGCAAAGGATATTGCTACTCTTTCCAAGGCTGCACAAGCTAAACTCACAGTCTTTTTCGATATGATAGAAAGCTTCAAAAAGGATGTCTCCGGCCAGGTAACGCTGCTCGCAGAGCGTGTTTTGGTTGAGTCCGGTCTGGAAAAATCCCTTAAGGACCAGGGTGACCAGGGCCGGGACGCTCTCGAAAATATCAATGAACTGTTGAATGCCGCCTCTCAGTACGAGAAGTTTACAGAGCAGCCCTCGCTGCTCGATTATCTCCAGCAAATCGCGCTCTTTAGCGATACCGATACCTATGATTCTTCCAGTGGCAGTGTTGCTCTGATGACCCTGCACGCCGCGAAGGGCCTTGAGTTTGATAACGTCTTTATTATCGGCGTAGAACATGGTTTATTGCCCCACGAGAGAAGTAACGCACACGAAGACCGGCAGGAACTTGAAGAAGAGCGCAGGCTCTTTTTCGTCGGCATAACTCGTGCCAAAGCCCGGCTACACATAAGTCATGCCCGATATCGAACAATACGAGGCCAGCAGCTTAGAACAATCCCCTCACAGTTTCTGTACGAACTCGGCCCCACCGTCACCGAGCGGAATGATGAGGAGCAGGATTTTGATGATGATATTGATCTCCCGGAGATTCAGGACTATAAATTTAAAAAGGGCCAGATTGTTCTCCACAAAACATTCGGCCGTGGAATCGTCAAAAACTTCGTTGATATGGGGGAAAACAGCATCGTCGAGGTCGAATTTAGCTCTGGACGCACAAAATCTCTGATGTTAAAATACGCAAACCTTTCAAAGGTTTGATAACTATCAGAGGTAATAATAATATGGCTGAAAAACGGCCGAGCGAGAACGTACGAAAGCAATCCAAAAAGGGAATATCTTTCTTCACCCGGATTCTGATAATCCTTGTTGTGGTTTTAGTGTATTTCCTTGTCAAAATACTCCTGCTTATGACGGCCGCCCCCACAATATCCGTCGACTACGTCGCCGAATGGAACAAGCTCTCACGCCCGGATGATTATGAGCCAAATCAGAATGCAGTGCCTTATTATAAAAAAGCATTCGAGACGTTTTGGGATTTGCCACATTCAGCAAAACTCTACTACGATGTGTGGCCCAACGATTTGAATGACGTTGAGCTTCAGACTATTAAGAAATGGCTGTTGCTAAACTCACGTTCACTGAACTATTTGGAACAAGCATTCTCAAGACCATATTACTGGATTCCATTATCTGCTCCGCCATATCCTAATAGCTTCACTGGCGCTTTTGGTCATATGGTATCTCACCTTCAAACGTCAAATCTGCTAAAGGTATCACATATTCTTGATTTTCAGATCAAAGTCTTATTCACTGACGGTAGGATAGAGCTTGTACTGGAAAGAGTATTTCAGCTATATAAGATGGGTGCCCATCTTAGTGGCCGTAAAACGCTAAATGAGCAGCTAATGGGAATCAGGTTTAAGAAAATGGCAATTGACAATGTTTTTGGTTTCTTAGACAGACAACAGATTGATGCTAAAACCTTAAAGCAGTGGCAACAAATGCTTGAGCACGAAATGTACTCTGGTAGAAGAGAACTCTATTTTGATAACGAACGGTTCATCACATACTATATTATCCAACGAATATTCACCGATAATGGGAGAGGCGATGGACGTTTGATTCCAGGAAAAGCGGATCGGTTTATTGAACCAACGATCATTACTTTAATTTCGCCAACAGAAGAGCAAATGGAGGAATTTTTTCGTGACCGTTATTTAAAGTTTATATGGTCAGCACTAACGGGACCAGACAGGCGCAAAACAGTGGCGACCGTTGACAAGTTTTTCGCTTATGTTGATACTCTAAAACACCAAACACCTTGGCAACTTCACTCCCAAGGTATCGACTCAGATGAAGAAATCCATAGTATACTCAAAGGCTACGTCATAGAAGAAATCGCGCCTCAAGTTTACCAGGTGATTGAGATATATCAAAGGCTAAAGGCCAGAGAATCTGCCTTAATTACCACAATTGCTGTTTTAAGATACAAAGAGGATAAAGAACAATTTCCGGAAAGTCTTGACCAGCTTGTATCTGCCGGGTATCTTAAGCAGTTACCGATGGACCCATACAGTGATGGTCCCCTGGTGTACAGGCGACAGGGTAGTGACTTTATACTTTACAGTCTTGGTGCGGATTTTGATGATGATGGCGGCGTACACAGCAGATGGGGCGATTGGTACAAGGGTGGCGACCAGGTATTCTGGCCTGTCAAGACATTTTCTGTTGATTTAATTCCTTTATAAAATGTTTAATTAAAAATAGGAGATAGCGATGGAAAAAGAGATGAGTCGAAGAGATTTCATTCAGTTAACAGCAGGGGGATGTGCCTTGTGTCTTGCCGGGATCGGCTGTCAGCAGAGGCGATTGCGCCCGCACCGATGACAACAAAACTTATAAGCCCGGGCTGCAGAAGGTCGAAAGTCAAAGTCGCCAGGATATATATGGGGACACCCGCCAGTGACTATTGGCCCAAACCCAATATTGATTTGAAAAAGGAAATAAAGTTTTATGAATCGGAATTTGCGAAATTAGATGAGTTGACCGATGTCGAATTCGTTGTAAACGAACTGGTCGGCTCGCCGTCTCAGGTGGCTCCATTCAAAGATAAATTACGGGATGTGGACGGCATACTGGTTATTCATCTGACGATGAGAACGGGCGGTGTTGTCCAGGAAATCCTCACGGCAGAGAAGCCCACAATGATTTTCGCCGTTCCTTATTCGGGGCATGGATGGACCCGATTTGGCGAATTGCGCAAGCAGCCTGAGGGGGCCAAAATGGATTGTATTCTTACAAAAGATCATGCCCAACTTGCCGCCGCGATAAGGCCCTTCCGCGCCATTCATCATTTAAGAGAGGCGAAGATACTTAACGTCACCACGAGGTCGTTTGATTCGTATGCAAATGATGTGAAGGATAAGTTTGGAACGGAGATAAAAAAAATAGGCCTCCAGCGCGTCGTCGATGCCTATAACTCCATAGATAATAATAAGGCCGAAGCAGAAACGCGAAGGTNNAGATGGTCGTGGAGCCTTCCAGAGAAGAAATATTTAAGTCCTGCAAACTCGCACTGGCCTTTGAAAAGATGCTGGAAGAGGAAGATGCGACGGTGATGACCGTAGATTGCTACGGCACGATGTGGGACAAAACAATAAAACTGCCCGCCTACCCCTGCCTTGGTTTTTCAAGGCTGAACTGTATGGGTTTGGGCGGCATTTGCGAATCGGACCTGCGTTCTGCAATGACGCACATTATCTTCCAGGGCTTGGCAGGAAAGCCCGGCTTTATCAGCGACCCGACTGTGGATGAATTTAACAACACAATCATTCTTGCCCACTGCATGGGTACACCGAAGATGGATGGCCCGAATGGCCCGATGGCACCGTACAAATTGCGCACCGTTATGGAGCGCCGGCAGGGTGTCGTCCCGCAGGTCGAAATGCGAATCGGTGAAAGAGTAACGCAGGCCGAGCTCATTGGAACAGACCTCATGCTGTACTTCACCGGTGAAATTACAGATACCCTCGTCGGGCTTGAGCACGACAGGGGCTGCCGAACAAAGTTTGCCGTTAAAGTGGACGGCGATGTGACAAAATTATGGAAAAACTGGTCGCATGGATTGCATCGGCAGACTTGCTATGGGGATATTACCCGGGAACTTCAGCATTTCTGCAGATTTAAAGAGATTGAATTGATGGATGAGGTGACGAGAGCAAGCGCATTAGTTTAACCGAGAAACAATAGTTTCAAATGCAGCTTGTTCAAAATGTTTATCGGAAGTGAGGGTGGTTTTTTTGCAGGCTAAAGGCACAGCCGGGATCAGGTTGTGCCTTTTGTTTTAGGTATTGAGTGATAAAGGTGTCTTTGGTAAAATGCAGGTTGTTGTTATTAGGCTTTTCAAAACTCATTTAAAGGAGGACCTTATGAATCGCCGTGATTTTCTAAAAGCCGCCGGTTTAGGTGCAACATCGCTGGCATTGCCAGTGTCCCTGTTTGCCGCCGAGGAGTCCACAGAGCGAATTCTCGATGGGGCCGATGCACGCATTGAAAAGCACCGAAAAGGTGATGCGGCCTTGAGGCTTCTCGGGCCGGATGGCAAACCGCTGGATGCTTCCCTGGAAGTTAACATCACCCAGACGAAGCACAAATTTCTCTTCGGATGCAATATCTTCAAGCTAAAACGGTGCAGAACGCCGGAGGACAACGCCGCCTATGAAA
>JABAHS010026585.1_pt1 | contig 10119 bp, 15 predicted proteins | sample 7062111 | NCBI WGS metagenome assembly JABAHS01 (sample SAMN14534600, study PRJNA622989) | marine sediment metagenome | biome: marine biome [ENVO:00000428]; feature: marine pelagic biome [ENVO:01000023]; material: deep marine sediment [ENVO:00002113]; isolation source: pool of 4 deep marine... | reverse complement strand
GAGTTCCTCGGTATGGGTCACTGCGTAGCGCCACAAAGCATAGTAGCGGTTGGCCCGTAACCAGGCCGCTGTCTCCGGCCCCAACCGCTCGGCTGCGTTCCCGGCGTCCCCAAAGCGCATCAGCAAGCCGCCCAGATAGCGTAACCAACAGAGGACAAACAAAGGCGTCAGCAGCGCTGGCGGCAGTTGAAGCCGCTCCGCATAGGCTTTAACATAGGGACGTGTCCAGGCCGCCGGCCCGAAGAACGCCTCCTGAAAAGCGGGCAAATAGTGGCCCGTCGAACGGGCCTTGTGCCGGGCAAAGGCGACGTAAGTCAAAAAGAAAAAAAGATCGCCGGCCGGCAAGCCCCGGGGATCTGCCAGTTCCCAATCAACCACCCCCGGTCCGCCGGCCTTAAGCCACATAACATTGGGATGGCTCAGGTCACCATGCTCGAACACTAACGGCAGGCTGGGCATGGTTTCCGTACGCAACAGCCCTGCCAGTTCTTCAGTCCGCTCCAGCAACCCCTCCTCTTCGGCCGAGAGGGGCAGCCGCTCGGCGAAAGTACGCAACGGCCGTTCAACCAATCGACCGAACCAGTCGGGGTCACTCTCGGCGTCACAACGTGATGCCTGCTGCACCTCGACCAGCCAGTCCAGCATGGCCTGACAACAGCTCGCTCGATTCCGTCGCACCGCGGGTGGATCCATCGGCCGGCCGACCAGGGCTGTCTCGACCAGGATGTGGCGATCGTCGTACGCCTCAAAGGTAATCACCTTAGGGATCGAGTTAAACCCGCCAGGGCGGCTGGCCTGGATCGCCCGTAGATTGGCCACCTCTCGCGCCACACTGGGGCTGGCACCGGCCAGGCGGGGGATCTTGGCTACCAGGGCTGGCTCGGCCCTATCCACTCCACTCCCAGGATCTTCGACTTCCCCTTGGGGCAGCAAGAGAAAGACGACGTGACTGGAAGCCCGAAAGCGGGGCGTCATCATCACATAGGACAACCGTTCCGGCACACCATAACGTTCAAGCTCAAGTCGTTCTCGATTCGCCGCTAGAAACCTCAGAATCATACTCACGACTAACCTCGTTGGGCGACCAGGCTAAAGCAGGGTACGAGGCGTTCCAGCCACCCGCTCCGTACTAACCCCCCTCCCAACGCCCTTTTCAATTCGCTGCCGCCCACCCCCAGGGCGAACAGCAGCGCCCCCTGGTCGTGGAGGGGAATGATCTTAGTGCAGGACTCAAAGTCCGGCCAATGCCAGTGTATTTGAACCGGGTCGAACCCCAGTCGCTTGAGCGCCACGGCGCAGCCGGCCGGCGTTCGCCACCGCCTGGCCAACAATCCACTCAAGCGCCGCTGTTGTCGGACTAATCCCAATAGCCCATATGCCTCCAGGTACAAAAATCCGCCTGGCCTGACCAACTCGGCTAAGCCCAGCAACGCCTCACTGGCCGGCTGATGGGCCACCACCACATCGTACGGCCCCCCTAACCCCCCAGAGGGGGGAATTNNTCAGCGAGGCACTGAACAATCGCAATGCCTCCACCAGCTCCCCTTGTGCCGTCCCCAGGTAGGCCACCCGGCCCAGGTTTGGATCCGGCAACAAAAACCGCCAGTCCAGCCGCCTTGACGCCTGGAGCAGCGCTTCGGCATCTGTGGAAGCATCAGGGGAGACCTGGGCAGGGGAGCGGGGGAGCAGGGGAGCAGGGAAGATCTGAGCAGGGGAGCCTTTTTTCACCCTTGCCCCCCTGCCCCCTTGCTCCCCTGCCCAGCCAAAAGGGGGCTAATCACCTCAAACATAGCGGGGATGGGTACAGGATACGGATGGTAGACGGCGTAGGTTTCCTTATCCGCTAATACCCGCAGCAGGGCCTCACGCTGGCATTCCTCAGCTTGCTCGATCAAGGGGTTGCGGGCCTCGGGGAAGGCAAAACGGTACTTCAAATAGTAAGATAGGAAGTCCCCGCGTTCCTCTTGCAGCGAAAAGACCATCCGCCGGGCAATTTCCTCTGAGTCCATCGGCTCGACGGTCACCTCAGGGCTCTCGTGGCTGGCGACAAAAAAGACCTTCTGCAACCTGGCCTTCATCGGACTATGCTCCTGGCCAAACAAGGTTTGTGGTGGCAGGTTGACATGGAGCTGGCGCTTCAACATCGGGCGTATCCGGCGCATCAATCTGACCGGCGCCGAGCCGCCTCCCAGGCCACTGTTTACCGCCTGGTCTAGCGACTGCACCAGCAGATTCAACCCCCGCAGCCGGGTCCGGTCGCTTCGGCCAAGCAGGGCCCGATACTGCGGCAGGTCCTCCAGGTGCCAGTCCCAGACCCGAATCGGCTCAGGGATGCCATGCATATATTGGCCGTCGCTGCTGATATAAACCCATTCATCGCCCACGTACTGGGCCCCGTTGGCCGTGAAGGCCAGCAGGGTCTCCGTCTTCCCCCCTTTGGCCCAGCCGGTGGCCAGGACGCCAAGGCCGTTATAAGTGAAGGCCGAAGCGTGCAACGGCAAGGTCCCCTTGCTCAAGGCCGTCAAATTAAGGATCGGAATCAGCAGCGGTACCGCCGGCAGCCCCCTTTCACAGACAATCTCACATTGTGTCTGGCCAATCTGATCGAGGGGGATCTGCACTTTGACCCGGGTTTCATGCTTACCCCGCAGCACCAGGAAAGCATCATCGGTAAATGCGGCATCGTCCAGGCCGAGGTAGCGTATCCGTGAGGTAGTGGACAGGTGGTCCACAAAGCGGATAACAATGTCCGGTTCGCGTTTCAGAACTGCCTGGATCGGGCCAAGTTGCCGCGTCACCGCAGCCACATCACCTGGTATGGCGTCGATCAAGCGAATACCGACAATGCCGTGCAAATCATATTCAACCTGCACCGGAAAGTGCCCATTATTAATCGTCATAGTTTACCAAATCCTAAAATCGGTTGAACTATGGCCTACTTTAACATTGAACACTAAGAATTAAGTGTGAGATTAATTGGAAAATAGTAGGCAATCACCCTATCTGACCTTCGGCCCCCGCTCCTATACCCCCCTGAGCGGGGCACAGGGATCCTCGACATACTTCCCGGCGCTACGCTGCACGTTAAAATTTCATCTGTCTTGTCGAAGATACCCTCTGGGGTGAGGCAGTTTATTGGGCGTTTTTCTAACTGAATCCCTACTATATTCATATGAATTTTTATATTTGCTCATGCTATACTGAGTAAAGGTACAGGAATTATGCCTCATTCTTAATTATTCATTCTTAATTCTTGTTCACCCGTTTGGTCCGGCTCGACCGGATTAGATTCTTAATGATGTTGTTAATAGGGGTAAAGTATGGAGCTAGTACTTATTCGAAGACCGGGTGTTTTGTTATTCCGAAGAAGATATGAGCTACTCAAACGTATTTTCGATCTGTCCATTTGTCTGCTTATCTTGCCCGCGGTGATGGTGGCGATGGGCATTTGTGCGGCCTTAATCTGGCTGGATAATCCGGGGCCGATCTTTTTCCAGCAGTTGCGCACGGGCAAAGGGGGACGGCGGTTTAGAATGTACAAATTCCGCACCATGGTGACCAACGCCGAGGAGTTGAAGCTAAAATATGCCCATCTGAACGAATTGACCTGGCCCGACTTTAAAATTACCAACGATCCTCGGGTGACGCGGATAGGCCGGATCCTGCGTAAAACAAGCCTGGACGAGCTGCCGCAGATATTTAACATCCTGAAAGGGGATATGAGCCTGGTCGGCCCCCGGCCAACCTCGTTTGATGTGAGCACTTACTCACTGTGGCATACGGAGCGCTTAGAAGTGTTACCGGGCATTACCGGTTTGTGGCAGATTAGCGGACGGAGCGATGTTGATTTTGATGGGCGCCTGCGCCTGGACGTTGAATACATTGAAAACCGAAGTTTGTGGTTGGATATAAAGATCCTCTTTCACACGGTGACGGCTGTCTTTACCCAACGAGGAGCTTATTGAAATCAGTTGGCTATTGAGATAGAAATCCGGTTACGTAATACGTACTGCGTAATGCGTAATGCGTAATGCGTAAAAGGATGTTTCACGCTTCACCTTTCACGCTTCACCTTTCAGATTTTGACAAAACGGCCAGTCGACTTTATACTTTTCTTAGTAAGACGTTGTAAGTTCTGTTTCGGATGCGCAAAACATACCGCCCAGGCTACATAAGTCTGGGCGGTTTTTTTCTGTATCAGGACAAACTGCGCGTCATAAACATTTTTAGTTTTCCAAAGGAGTTTTTAGTCGTGAGTGAACGCCAGACAGGCACCGTCAAGTGGTTCAATGATAGCAAAGGGTACGGGTTTATCGAGCTCGACGAGGGTGGGAAGGATGTCTTTGTGCATCATTCTGCCATCGAAGGGGTCGGTTTCAAGAGTCTCAAAGAGGGGGAGCGGGTTGAGTTTTCGGTAGAACAAGGCCCTAAAGGGCCGGCCGCCGCTCAGGTGCGCAGCCTTTAATCGTTAATTACTTGAAGAACGGGTAAAACAAAAATGCCCCAAGTTTAATACCTGGGGCATTTTTGTTTTGGTGAAGATAGGTTTCAGATAGTTGTTTGCAAAATTATAATACAAAGCATGAAGGCCAAAAAACCTAATCCAGTAACTGATAGAATCGTTTTTATTACCTCGGTAGTTTCTGGATGGAGTTCCTGGTCTACAATTAAAAACAACGTGGCAAATATGAAGATCCCCACTAGAAATCCGATCAAAATAGCCGTCTCAAAACCAAAATCTCTGGTCGAGATCAGAGCAATGTTTAACCCCCAGATTGTGCCAATGATGATGTCTTCCAGGATGTCTTGGGGTGATAGATTCAAATTTTGCCCTGCTTGCTTAAGACTAAAACTGTGGCAAACCAGCCCGAACAAATCAGTCCAATGACCACCCATAGCCAGTAAATAGGTTGGTGATAATTGAAGGCGGCCAAAGGGATGACCACGAGGTAAATGACAGCGGCTAGCCATTTGGAGAGTCTGAGCAAGGGCCGCTTATGTTCGGGATGCTCCCTTGTTTCGGAGATACGTTTTAAGGACGAAGAAAGCACAAATATCCCGAGAATCAGGGAAATTGTTGCTATAGGAATGAGTACGGTCATCTTGCCTCCATGCTGCCTCTTGAATCTATGTTACCCATAGTCTTCGATTTGTGAGAGATAAATTATACCTAACCGCCCAAAAAGAAAAAAACTTCTGACTAGAGTTAGGCATCTAAGAGTCAGACCCTATCTATCGGGGCTGAATTGGATGGGGGAGGCGATCTTCATGTTAAGAACCCACTATTGGTAAAGCAAAGATGTCGGCTTTTGCGGATGGTGACCCAATAAACAAAAGCCCTGGCTTTTATAGCCAGGGCTTAAACTTAAAACGCTAAACTAACGCGTATTTATGTTATGACTTCGCGCCCATGGCGGGGGTAGCCGCTGGGGACTGCCCGTGGGCTTGCAACTTTTGACCGGCCGCAATCAACCAAGCACCGCTGCGCTGCAGCCAAGTGGGCTTATAGGACCGCCCCTGGCCATAAATCTGCCGCATCTCGGCCCGGCTCAACGGCTTGGTCCGGCGGTTGGCTTGCTTTTCCACTAAATACATCTCTGAGTTATACACGTTACGCTCTCCTTAAAGTGTCTGTCACTAATATCACGGTTAAGTCTTACGGTTAGGTCGGCCTTAAGCCGGGACTACGATGTCGGGCTGGCGCTGTCCTTTGAGCTTTTGGCCCAGGCTAATCAGTCCCTGCGCCAGAGCATGGCGACGGCGGGCGCCAAGACCCGGCTGGCGGGCCTGAAGCTGTCTGGCCAGGCGCTCCTGGGCAGACGCTTGCAAGCGTTCATTATACTGGCGATTCACTTCATGGCAGTCTAATAAGAACAAGTTATTCATAATCATCTCCTCTCCTTGACTTAGGCGGGCACTTCAACTTCTGAGCGGCTTACAGCCCCGAGCTTCTGTCCGGCGGCAATCAAGATCGCCCCAATCTGGGCGAGTAGGTGGCCTGCATGGCTAGCCTGGTTAGTCTGGCTCCACCGGCGCTGCCGGGCAGTCTCGGCCGCCTGGATCATTTCTTGGTGACGTATCTGGCCTAATCGGTTCAGTGTAATTGGGTCCATCATCATCCTCTCCTCAGTATGACTAAGCGGGTGTTGATCACGCCGCGATGTCTGTGTTTATGTTCCTCTACCCCCCTGAGCGGGGCACACGAAACAACTTTTCCTCCAGTATAGCTTGTCAGCGTCCCAAAACCGTTGCCAAAAGCGTCCCAAAGAGCGTCTCCCAAAAATTCAGTTGACGATTCTGGCGATCTATGCCTCCCGGGAGGCTCCTAGACGATACATCTGAGAAGGTGGCGGTCAGACCTGCCGCGTCCAGGCCCGTCATAGCCTGGTCCCACCGGTCGAAGGTGACTGACAGCTCCCACCATCTCACTGGCGGGCTATCAACCTCCTCTTTCTTTGCCTTTCACCCTATATAACGACGGCCAGCGGCTAAGTGTTTAAATGATTCATCGGCGCTAATGCTAGATGTCCCCATCCTCCAAAACTGTGACAGGCTTTTGAAATCTTTATCATTACCCTACAGGGTCAAGGTCTCTGATGTCTTTTGGCTAAACGACCCATTAGCATTATACTTGAGTAACATCATCGCCTGCTCTATGGAGCTCATCATTGGCCAAAAGACATCGACAGATCCTGGCAAAACTCGACCCGCTGGCCGTAGCACGGTATCAGATTACCGAAAAAGATATTCGGACCATCGAACGTTATTTGAAGATTATTCAAGCAGATCTGGAAGTGGTAGGGGTGTCAATCTGGCAGGAAATGAGAGATTTTCCAAGCGCCTACGCGACCAGCCTGGCCATCCATGAAATTGTCGAAATTCGCTTGCTGCAAGCTAAGGGGATTGATCCTCTCAAACTCGATACCGATACCTTACAGCAAACTCTGGCCTGGCATGTTGATGCTCATATTCAAGCTATCTATGACGAGCATTTATATCTTCAGGAGTACATCGCCCAGCACTATAAACAACTTTTCCAAATTGGAACGCTCCTGAAGGTCAACCGCCAGGATGTGGATGAAACTGATTTCCAACTTCTGCTCCAGAGTGACATTGGGGTGGTGATTGTGGAAGAGGATAAACTCGAAGAGGCTCGGCGGATCATGGCTGAATTGAAGGGAGAAACGGGATGAAAATCCGTAGATTACAACGTTTGAATGGGCAACAACAATGGGAAGACCACGGCTATGTCTATGAACGGGAAGAGGGTCGGTGTGCCTTTCGATTTAACCCCTTAGTTTGGGAAAGTACTGGGTCTCGCTTAAGCGCCCGCTTGTATGAATCTGGCACCCAACTAGAAGACGTGCAACAGATCATTCCCACCGGCGACCAACTCCGCTGGCTCGACATCGAGGAGATCGAGGGGGAGCCGGAAGAGATCAAAGCTATGCTTGATAAAGCTTGTAAGATTCCGAGGCCCCAACGGATATCAATTGTGAAACCCGCCGGGGCGTAAACCTAGCCGCCAGGCTAATTTTAGATCATAGGAATTTCCTTTTTTGTAGGTTCTGCATCCCCATGCGGAACGGGGGCGTAGGGATGCCCCTGCTACGGAGAAGAATAATTCAAGTGCCAGCGCTTTAGCCCCGCTCCGAGCCGGTCCGCGACCGGCGACGGATCACGGACCGGCTCAGAGCAGTCTATAAACGGCGTGAAACGTGAAAGGTGAAACGTGAAGCTTGAAAATCTGGATGAACGGTTGGCTGCTGTTGATACCCTTGTAATTTGTAGCCCAGCCTGATCAAGATATCGCCGCTCCACTTCAGAAACTGTTTACTCCGTTTCGGCCTGCTGCCTCTCGCTTCCTTAATCAACCGGTCGCGTTGGGCCTCTTGCCGCATGTGTGCTCGACGGGCTTCGCCAATTTCGATGATCTGATCGGGATTAAACATGATGACACTCCTTGCTGATAATAGATAGTTAGTAGATCGCAATCAGTTGCTCCAAGCCGGTCCGTGACCGGCGTTTGACGGGTCACGGACCCATCAAGAGCGTCCCATGGCGGCGTACTGATATTAGTAATCGTGGGCTGAGAACTCAGGCTTCTGCCAGCCAGTCCCCAACTCGACCATGAACTTAATGCGATTGAGGAAATGCAACCAGCCAACCTGATAATCTTCACAGGCCCGGTCTGGGGCAAATCCGCTGTGGACCAAGGTCAGGTGCGTCTTTCCCCCTGACCCCTCTAACGTCCAGGTGACGATCGTCTCCGGCTCGGCTTGAGAAGTCTGAGCCCAGTCAAAGACCAGCTTTTCATTGGGCACCAACGCCAGGATCTTAACCGGTCCGCCGCCGAAGTCCCCGCCGTAATCATAAACGCCCCCCACCCGGGGCTCAACCCGAGGCTCGGGGGCGATATAGCGTTTCAGCTCTTCAGGCTTGATTAAGGCTTGAAAGATAGCTTCTTTAGAGGCGTTGATATCCACACTGACCTGGACTTCGCCGTGCGGAACAGTGGAGAAATCACACCGGGCGCCGATTTTTTTTCGCTCAACCCAACTGCGCAGATTCTCCAACGACAGCGACCAGAAATCGGCAAACGCATATTGCCCCTCCTGATAGGGCGGTACGTCCTCGTGGATCACCGTCAGGTGGGTCTCGCCGTCCTGGGGCTCAAGCTTGATTTCAACCGTTGTCTCCGCGCCCCGTAACTGCCACTTAAACTTCAAGCGTCGATCTGGCTCGACCGCCAGCAGTTCGTGGTGTCCGGCGGCCCGGTCGGGGGCTTCGGGGGTAAATCGTCCCCAAAAGGCGTAGCGCCGCCGGGGCAAAGAAACCTCTGCCTCTTCACTGAACCATTGCCTCAATTCATCCGCTTGCGTCAGGGCGCGAAAGATATCCTCCGGCGCAGCCTTGATGGGTAATGTGACTTCAATTCGCTTGAGATGATCCATGGTTTATCTCCTTCTACAATAGTTGATTTAAGTGAGTTTAACCGTTTTCCCCACCTGCAGCGGCGGGTTTGGGGTAACAAGCCAGCATAAGCTGAAACGTATGATCGTCAGCCTCGACCTCTGAATCAGGTGACTGCCGGCCATATTTGCGTGCCAGGGCCTGAAACAGACTTTGCACCTCTTGCATAAACGCGGCCCGTTCGTCTCCATCGCGCAGGGTGATCTGGGCCGCTAGCCCCAGAGAGGGCACTTCCTCCTTTTCCTCCTGAGCCAGGGCAGCCACATTGGTCTGGAGTTCCTCGGCCAGCGACAACAGGAAACCCAGGCTCATCTGGTCTTGGGTCCGGCGACGACCGCCCAGGCGGCCGACAATGTGCGGCGATAGCCAATAGGAACGCGCCTTGGCCTGGTAAAACCCCTGCATGATGCCCCGGACCCGCTGTTCACTCGTCTTTTCGACCAGGCCAGCCCGTTCCAGAATCTTGACGTGATAGTAGACCTTTTGCGGAGACTCGCCGACCACCTCAGCCATGTCATTACAGGAGCGGGGCTCAACCATCAGTTTGAGCAATTGGACCCGCAACGGCTGAAACAGGGCGGCGGCTTGATCAATTTCTTGGATATAGAGCAGGTTCTGCATCATCAATCCTTAACGCTAATTCAAAAAATATCTTTATTGTAAAAATTTATTTTATTATAAAACAAAAATTGTAAATTGTCAAGCCCCAATTTGGGGCAATTTTGGAAAATAAAAAGCTCTGGAACGCAAAAAGGCCCCAGGGTTTGACCCTGGGGCCTTTTCATTTTAGCTATGCTTCAAGTAATTAACGATTAAAGGCTGCGCACCTGAGCGGCGGCCGGCCCTTTAGGGCCTTGCTCGACCGTAAACTCAACCCGCTCCCCCTCTTTGAGGCTCTTGAAACCGACCCCTTCGATGGCGGAATGATGCACAAAGACATCCTTCTCACCCCCGTCGCGCTCGATAAACCCGAACCCTTTGCTATCATTGAACCACTTGACGGTGCCCGTTTGACGTTCACTCACGATTAAAAACTCCTCTATACAATTGAAAGTTTGTTTAGACGCGCAGTTTGTTCCTAATACATAAAAAAACCGCCCAGACTTATGCAGCCTGGGCGGTATGTTTGCGCATCCGAAACAGAAC
>JABAHS010130736.1_pt2 | contig 10128 bp, 13 predicted proteins | sample 7062111 | NCBI WGS metagenome assembly JABAHS01 (sample SAMN14534600, study PRJNA622989) | marine sediment metagenome | biome: marine biome [ENVO:00000428]; feature: marine pelagic biome [ENVO:01000023]; material: deep marine sediment [ENVO:00002113]; isolation source: pool of 4 deep marine... | reverse complement strand
ACCGCCCCGGTGCTAGCGACGATCACCGTCTCCGGACCGCTGATCCGCCCCACATCCTCGGGCGAGCAGTGGTCGTGGTGCTCGTGGCTGATCAGAACGACGTCGGCCTGGGGCAGCGGGCCTTTCAAGTTCCACGGATCGAAGTAGATCGTCGGCGGTCCATCGAGACGGAAACTGGCGTGGCCCAGCCAGTGCAGGCGTCCCAGCAAACTCTCTGCAGCGTTCATCCTCATCCCCATCTTCATCCTCCTCATGATTCACTAGATACCGGGGGCAGTCACCTGTTGAGGGAGACGTCTATGGCTCCACCGGACTGCGAACCCGGAAGTCCCATCGTCATCGGACAGGCTGGACAGGAGGGCCGAGGCACGGTCGCTCCCAGCGCTTCGTGCGGCTCACCCGCTACCTCCTGTTGGCCCCTCGCGCAGACATTCTCGTGCCAGTGCGACCGCACCCCACAGCGGCGCGTCGTCGCCGAGCGCAGCCGGTACCACGTCGAATTGGAGTTGCGGCAGGGCCGTCTCGTGAGCCACGCGCCGTATCACCTCCCAGAATCGTTCGCCCGCCTTGGTCACCCCGCCGCCCAGCACGAACCGCTGTGGATCCATCAGGTTGGCCGCGTTACCGATGCCCACGCCCAGCGCCCAAGCGGCCACCTGCAGCGCCTCCCAGGCCAGCTCGTCTCCCTGCGCCGCCGCCCGGCTCACCAGTTGGGCCGTGACCGCCTCCAGGTCGTACCCGACCAGGGCGCGCAGGACGTGGCCCCGCCCCGGGCTCTCCTCCAGCCACTCGCAGGCCCGTTGCGCGATGTACGGCCCCGAGGCCAGCCGCTCCAGGCACCCTCGCTTGCCGCACACGCAAGCCGGGCCATCGGGGTCCACCACAGTGTGCCCGATCTCACCCGCCATCCCCCCGGCGCCCCGCCAGATCCGCCCGTGGAGGATCCAGCCGCCGCCCACGCCGGTGCTGACGGTGACGTACAGCAGGCTGTCGGTGCCACGGCCTGCTCCAAAGCGATGTTCGCCCAGGGCGGCGACGTTGGCGTCGTTATCCACACTGGTCGGCGCATCGAACTCCGCCTCCAGCATCTGCCGCAGCGGGACGTTCTCCCAGCCAGGCACGTGGTACGAAAGGCGCACCGTGCCAGTCACCGCGTCCACCGGCCCGCCGAAGCTCACACCGATCGCGACCGGCCGTTCCCCGCCCAGCACCTCGCGGGCCAGCGCGCGCATGGTCGCCAGGTCATAGTCCACGTCGGCGTGGGGAGGCGAGAACTCGCATCGATATGCCCGCCATGCCCGCTCGCCGGCAGNNGTCAAGCGCGAGGAGCAGCTCGGTCACCTTGGACCTCGCTAAGGGGGCGAGAACTGGGTGGCTCCCCGCCCGATCGGTGGAACGCGCGGCCGAATTCGGTGAACTCCCGAAAGCGTTCCAGCACCTGCTGGCAGGAGGCCGTGCCCGTCGTCCCGATCTGCTGGACGGTGATGGAGGCTACCAGGTTGCCCACGAGCGCGGCTTCCCGCGGCGCTGCACCAGCGCAGAGCGAGGCGACGATCCCAGCCATGGTACTATCGCCAGCCCCGACGATATCGACAGGGCCGGGAACGAGCACTCCCGGCACGTGTTGCACGCCTTCCCGCGTAAAGACGAAGATCCCCTCGGCACCGATGGTGACGAACACCGGCCGTCCCGTCTGCTGGAACAGCGCAATTCCGGCGGCCTGTACGTCCTGACGTTGCGGCCGCCCGCTGGCCTGGCCAGCGACGGCCCGCAGCGCTTCGCGGGCGTTGGGCTTGAGAATAGCGTGGCGGAAGAGGCCGATGCGCTCCCGTGAATCCACGGCGATGACCAAGTCAGGGCAGCGATGGCCTAGCTCTGCCAGGGCGGCTCGCACCCGATCAGAGACGACGCCGCAATTGGCCTCGACCACCTGGTCGGAGACGACAATGCCGTCGAATNNNNCGGGGTAAAGAGGTCGGGATGCACAATCAGCGGGTCGACGTCCACGCCGCGGGCCACGAGCGCCCGCTTCAGTTCGTATCCCTCCCCATCGTCACCGATGACGCCCAACGCCGTGACCTGCACATCCAGCGCCCGCAGATTATTCGCGACCGTACCGGCTGCACCGGGGCTGGGGCGCACGCCTACCACCTGGTACGCCTCCAGGCCAGTCTCCAGCGACGTCTCACCCAGGCGGCGGTCGAGGTCCAGATACTTGTCCAGGAAGAAATCCCCCACCAGCAGAAGCTTGATCGCGGTGAAGTGGTCCAGCAGGTGGCCAAGACGGGCTGTGTCCATAGCATCCTCTCTCCCTATCACGGCCCGTCCAACAGCGCCAGCACGCGGCGGCAGAGGTTGGGGAATGTGGCCCGGTGGTGGCCGCGGATGTAGAAGCCCTCGCCACCATCGGCCACGGTGCGGACCAGGATGGTCTTGTAAGGGCGGAAATAGTACAACGGTTCCGACTTGGGCGCTTCGCGATGATAGTCAGCCCCCACGTCCACCAGATCGAACACGGCGGTGGTGAAGTGGCGGATCGCCTGTCCCTGCGGACAGGCCACGTTGCGGGCCATAGCCAGGGCTTTGAGGTACACCTCCGGTCCCATCACCGCTGTGCCGAAGTTCAGCAGTACGCCCCCTTCCAGGTTAGAGACGGCATGCGCGAAGATCAGAAAGTCGTGGTACGAGGTGGCCCCCAGCGCCGCGCCGTCGCAGTTGGGGTGCTCGTGGATAATGTCGTATCCAATGCCGACGTGGACTGTGACGGGAACCCGCAGCCGATAGCCGGCAGCCAGAATACTGACTTCCCGGTGCGGGAACTGCTCCCGGTCGATCATTCGGCCCACCGCTTCGCCCAGCCCGAGTCCGTCCACGACGGCCTCCTGGATGGCTTCGTGGATGCGCCCGGTATCCTCCCACAGCCCGAACTGTCCCTCCTGGATGTAGCGGGCCACACTCTCGGTGGTCGCCCCGATGAGCGCCAACTCGAAATCGTGGATTGGGCCGGCCCCGTTCATCGCCACGTGGCTGATGAGGCCGCGTGTCATCATGTCTATGATGAAGCGCGACAATCCAGCCCGGATGACATGCGCGCCCATCATGAGGATCACAGGCCGATGGTTGCGGTAGGCCTCGGCCATCCGCTCGGCCACTGTCTCCAGGGCGGGATGCTCAAAGGGTGGCACGTCCGCATCTGTGGACAGTACGTCAGCCAGCAGCATATCGTGAACGCGCTCAGCAAGTGGTTTGAGCCGAAGACGACTGCGGTCGAAAGTAGGATAAGGCATAGCAGTCTATGGCTCCTGTCGGCAGAGATAAGCAATCAGCGCTTCGTGCTCGCGAAAATCAGGGACGATCAGGTCGGCGCCAGCCTGGATAAGCCGCTCCCGCTTCCAGGGGTCTACCCCCTGGCGCGTGGCCTCATTGCTGGCGACGCCGACAGCGGTGCCGCCCACCGCCTTGGTGTCCTCGATCTCCACAAAGCCGTCGCCAAAGGCGATCAACTCTGGTCCGGTCAGGTGATTTTCGCGCAGGATGCGCGCGATGACCATCCGCTTGGAGAAGTTCTGGTAGTCGTCCAGCGCGCCGTAGATATGATCGCCGAAGTAGGGAGGCAGACCCAGGGCCTGCGCCTCGTCGAGCACATAGGGACGGTCGGTGCCGCTGGCCAGGTAGCAGGTTGTACCACGGGCGCGCAGGGCACGCAGCATGTCCAGCGCACCGGGGACCATCAGGTCGTCCGGCGAGCGTCGCCCCGACTTCAATTCAGCCACGCGATCCTTGATGCGCGCCCAAAGCCGCTGCAGATACTCCCGTTTGTACGCCAGTGGATCACGGGCTATTCCGCCCCGCTTCTCCACCTCTTCGGCCAGTTGGATCATCTGGTAGATGGTCTGTTTGCCGGTCAACCGGGTCACGAACTCGGTGACGACGTGGGTCAGCTCTGCTCCGCCCTCATGGTCCGGTGTTTCCAGCAGCACCTCGACCATCATGGGGATCATCACCCCCTGCCAGCCCTCACGGATCAGGGAGATGGTGCCGTCGAAGTCGAACAGGGCAAAGCGGATGCAACCTCGTTCAATATGACGGTTGATGACCTCGATTTCGGTCCCGGATACAAGGAATGACATGGGCCAGGGATCAGAGAGTGGTGGCGCTATACCTCAACGTCGTCGCGGAGGGCGGAGGCGATGAGGTGTGTCAACACCACGTGCGCGTCCTCGATTTGCTCCATGCACGCGCAGGGAACGACCAAGCACACGTCACACCTCTCTACCATCTCACCGCCATCACGACCGGTGAAGCCGACCGTGGTCAGGCCCCGCTGACGGGCCAGGTCCAGCGCCCGAATCACGTTGGGCGACCGCCCGCTGCCGCTGAAGGCCACCAGCACGTCACCTGAATCGGCCAGCGCGTCGAGTTGTTCGGCGAAGATCGTCTCGTAGCCACAATCGTTGGCGTAGGCCAGGATCACGGGAACGTTGTCGGTGAGAGCGACGGCCTTCATGCGCGGTTGGCCCTCAGCCACGGTGCCCTTGAGCAGGTCGTTGACGAGGTGGGAGGCGGTCCCGGCGCTCCCACCATTGCCAATGAGGAAGACTTGCTTCCCTGCCAACCGGGCGCGCCTGAGGATGTCGATGATCCGGGCGATCTGGTCGCGTGGAAGCTGCTGCAAGACATTTCTGACCTCGTTCAAGTACCACTCGATATACGACATATCCCACTCCATTTCGACACCCGTATCTCAACATCTCAAACGTCTGAATTGGCTTTGACAAACTCGATCAGCTCATTCACCTGGGCGTAGGCCAGGCCGGTGACGGTATCCGCCGCGCCGTAGTAGATGGCGATGCGCCCGGTGGGCGCGTCGAACAACGCAGCACAGGGGAACACGACGTTCGGCACGTCTCCAACGCACTCGTACAGCTCCTGGGGCGAAAGGATGTACGGCGCTGTCCGGTACATCACCTTCCACGGCTGGTCAACGTCCAGCAGCGCCGCACCGGCGCTGTACACGAATCCGTTACACGACGTCAGGACGCCGTGATAGATTAGCAGCCAGCCCTCGGTCGTCTCGATGGGGGTTGGGCCAGCGCCGATCTTGGTGCTCTGCCACCCAGGTTTCGTCCCCATCACGAAGCGATGATGTCCCCAGTGACATATATCGGGGCTTTCGCTGTAGAACATGTCCCCCCACGGTGTGTGCCCCCGGTCGCTGGGGCGGCTGAGCATGGCGAATTTGCCGTTGATCTTCCTCGGGAACAGGACACCGTTCCGGTTATAGGGCAGGAAGGCGTTCTCCAACTGATAGAACGTCTCGAAATCGTGGGTATATCCCACGCCGATGGTCGGCCCGTGGTAGCCGTTGCACCACGTGATGTAGTATCTATCCTCGATCCAGCACACACGCGGATCGTACCCATAGACCCATTGCCCAATTTCGGGCTCGTCCGAGACCCATTCGATCCGGTCGTCCTCGATCTCCCAGTCGATCCCGTCCTCGCTCCTCCCGCTGTGGAGCTGCATATAGCGTCTCCTATCGTCGCAGCGGAAGACCCCCGCAAATGCGCCCCCAAACGGAACGACGGCGCTGTTGAAGATGCTATTCGAGCTGGGTATCAGGTCGCGCGGAATGACAGGGTTGCGGCTCGAACGCCACACCACGTCACGGCAATCGGGTGACCTTTCCTCCCAGGGGATGTTGGGCAACGCTGGCCCGATAATGGTGTGTTTCTCACTGGTGTTCTCCATAATATCTCTCCTTACCTACCCTGCACTTCATTCCTCTGCGAGCGTGAATTCCCAGGCGCACCAGAACTCCTCGGGATGGGGGTCGGGCGGGCAAGCGATGCAGCGGGTGCGGAAGCGGGGATCAACGGTGCGGGCGAAATTGGTGTATTCCACCAGACCCACCGGCTTGCAGGGAAAATCAGGCAGCCCCTTACGCGCACGCGCGGCCTGCACGCGGCAGTCATTCATCCGGAAGACGAGTGTGCGCTCATCTACGTCGAGCGTCTCCTGCACGTTGAGGTAGGCGTAGAGACGGTATCGCAGGGCCTGCTTCAGCGCCGGGATACCGCCGCCAGGCTCGATCCCCAGACGGCGCATGATGCGTCTGGCCTCGATCACGGTGAACTTCTCCCAGGCTCGCCGATCCAGCTCGATGGCTGTTTCCATGCCAAACTTCTCCTCGGNNNAGCCAGTTCTTGGCGGCATCCTCCAGCAGGTCGATCAACTGATCCTTGGAGAGTTGGTGCAGCAAGTCTCGGTCCGGCATTGGCATCCTCCTACTCCAGCAGGCCCTGCAGGTGGCAGGTGTCGTTCAACAGAACGAGCGTGTAGGTGGCGTCCTCCGCCACGTCGAAGACGTTCACCGCGCAGGTATCCTGCTGCAGCCGCCAGAAGTGCTCATTGCCCAACCCCAGCACGGCGCACAGCAGTACCCGGTTGACGACGGTGTGGGAGACCAACGCAACCGTCTGCCCCGGGTGTCCGGCGACCGCCTCGTCCAGGGCCGCCAGGACGCGACCCCGTACATCGTGCAAACCCTCCCCACCGGGGAAGTGCACCGTGTGGGGGGCCTCCAGCCAGGCCTGGTAGAGGTCGGGGTAGCGCTGCGCCACCTCGTCGGGCGAGAGCCCCTGCCACGCGCCGAAGTCAATGTCCAGCAGCCCCTCCAGCGGCTGGACGTGGAGGCCATGGGCCCGGGCGATGGCTTCCGCCGTCTGCATCGCGCGGCCCATCCGACTGGCGTAGACCGCGGCTACCGGCCAGCGGGCGGCCACGTAGCGCCCGGTCGCTTCTGCCTGCTTCAGTCCGAACCGATCCAATGGTATGTCTGCCCGGCCCCGGAAACGCACCTCCCGGTTCCAGGCCGTCTGACCGTGCCGGACCAACACGATGCGCGTCATTCGCCCCGCTTCCTGCTTGCATCCACGCGCTGCCATAGATGTCGCCAAGCGGCGAAATGGGCAATGATGAAACCGTCGAAATCCCGCACGCCGCGTACAAGCCTGACCGGCCCGCCCCTGTCAGGACGTACGTCCAGCCGACCGGTGCGGAGCTGGTCGAGCGTCGAAGTGACGCGCACCTGCTCCCAGTCAAACAGCCCAGGGTAGGTGAGCGCCAGGGCGGCAACCGAGTCCCACATCCCAAACCCCCCATCGCGGAACCACAGCCGCGTGGCTGCAAACCAGAAGCGCACCTGGCGGGCGATGAGCTGGGAGATAGGATCTCCCAGCGCCCGTAGCGTGGCGAACTGTTGGCTGCGGAAGATGGCCGTGAGTCCAGCCTGACCGGGGGCGATGGTGACAGGGCAGCCAGCGCGGATGGCCAGGGAAGCCGCCTGGGGGTCGAGCGAGAAGTTACGTTCCGCCAGCCGACGCCCGTTCCAGACCAGCGGCTCGGTCACGCCGCCCATAAGGTACAGGCCACGCAGTTTCGCAAAGAAACCCGGGTCCAGGGCGGCGGCGTGTTTGAGATTGGTCATGCTGCCGGTGGCGATCACGACGACCTCGCCGGGCTGGTCGTCCGCGGCGGTGACGAGAGACCGGGCGGCCCGGTTCGTCTCCGGCTCCTCGTCGGGACCAGCCGCGCCGCGCAGCGTGGCGACATCGCCATACCCCAGGCGATCTAGCAGGCGGCGGGCAGTGGAAGTGGTCACCTCCACCGGGCTGCTGCCATACGTCGTCGTGACGCAGCGGAGATGGACGCGCGGCTCCCCCAGAAGATAGAGCAGGACCAGCCCGTCGGCCACGTCCCGGAAGGGACGGCCCATCGTCACGTCGCAGTCGTAGATGACGGGGACCTGGTCGGAGGGGTCGACCTCCTGCAGCGGGACCACCTGCAGCGGATCGGCGCGTCCGACGGCATAAGCCGAGACCAAGAAGGCAGTGAGCAGCGCTGCAATCACCGCCGCCAACGCTGCAACCAGCCAGTACCACACACCCAGCGCGGCCGTCAACGCCGCACCGGCGGCGATGAGCACGATGGCGATCCAGAACCATGCACTGCGAAGCATCAGTGACTCCTACCTGCCTCTCTACTTGTGGGAGATATCCCTACGCCAGAACAATCTCGCGCAGATCAATCAGACCGGCATCGGTCGCGCCCAGTCCCAGCGCCTGGGCGGTGGACAGATGGCGAGCACCATCGATCACGTATCCCACGCCGAGACCCCGGGCCTGCCGGTGGCGCACGATGATGTCACGCCCCACCGTGTCGAGGGCGACGGGATCGAAGGAGACCAGTAGCGCGTTCTCCCGCTCAGGCCGGTTCCAGTCGCCGGGGCTGACGTCCAGCGCGGCGCCAATGATGAGGCGCGTCTTGTCTCGCACGTTGGGCTGGGCGTTTAGTTCGGCGATGGCCGGGTCGCACCAGTTGGCGTGCAGCGCCCCGGGCCGATCCACCGAACCGTAGTGGTTCTTCAACGCCCCACTCACCCCCGCGCCACCGTGCTGCTTGGGGGTGGGGATGTTCACAATAGCATCACAGGCGTCGAGTTCCTGATAGAAGCGGACGGTCGCCTGGGTCAGGGCGGCCTCCGATCCATCGCCCCGTGAGCCGTGACATTGCACCCCCGGTCCACCCTCGTTGAGCGTGTAGCCTGCGGCAGCCAGCTCATTGTCCGTGCGATCGAAGATGAGGATGTTCTCGGCTGAAAGCCCTGCATCCTGCAGCCGCCGAGCCACCCCATAGGCCACGGCAGGCTGGGTGGGGCCGTCGTAGGCAATGCAGTTGACCTTGAGCAGCACACGCTCGCCGGGGTCGAAGAGCGCACGCCAGACGGCCAGCGCATCGAAGCCGCCGGCGAGCGCACTGACGCCAGCGTCGAGCATCTGCAGCACAACCTCCGGGTCAGGCGTCCCGTCAGCCCATACGCCGTCGTGGCGCACGAGAACGACGCGGCTTGTGGCGGTGGCGGGCCAGTGGGCCATCAGCGCAACCCGGCTCGGCCCAGACGTGGGCACAGAGGTCGGGCGCGGCGGATTAGTAGGTGTAGCGGGCACGGGGGTGTACGTGGGTGGGATTGGAGTGGCGGGTGGGGGTGAGGGAGTGGGGGAGAGAGGTGCGGTTGACGACGGTTCTGCCATCGGCAAGGGCGACTGTGTGGCGGCAGGAGCTTCGGTGGCGCGGCGGCACCCGGTCAGCCAGGCGGTCAGCGCCCCCCCGCCCAACCCGAGGAAAGCGCGGCGCGAGACAGACCGAGCCCTATTCCGTCTCTCCTGTGCACGCTCAGAACGCTGGGATGTCATTGGACTTCTCTTGATGTCGCACGTCGGACCATTGTACCACGTCCGCCTAGAGGCGCAACGGATGAACCTGTTCTCGTGCCACGGGTGTAGTTCTGCACTTCGAGATAGATCANNCCCACTCGTACGCGCCGACGGTGAAGTCGATGCGCTGTGCGGGGCGGACGGCGCTGGCCCAACGCGGGTGGTCGTTCCAGCCCGCCTCGGTCACGTAGACCGGCTTGCTGTCGTCGCCATGGGCGACCATGATCTCGCGCAGCAGTTCGACGCGGCGGAAGTCGATCACATCGGGGGCAGGAGGCTCCTCCGGGGGAAACGTCAGCCCGTAGGCGTGGGCGGCGAGCGCATCGAAGTAGGGCGCAGCGCCGGCCTGGTACATCCGCTCCAGATAGACCAGGTCGCTCAGGCCCGCCGCGCTGCCGTCCGGCTCCAGCGTGGGGGCCAACGCACCGGCCAGCACAACCACGTCCGGATTGGCGGCGTGGGCGCGGGGAGTGACCGTCCGTAGCAGTTCGACGTATCCCTCGGGGTCCACCGGTCGGTAGCCCCACTCAAAACTGAGGTTGGGTTCGTTCCAGATGATGACGTGCTCCACCCGCCCCCGATAGCGGGCGACGAAGGTGGCCACGAAGTCGGCGAAATCGCCGTAATGGTCGGTGTCCAGGTAGGTGAGCGTGGTCTCCCGCTCATCGGAGTCGGGGCGGGCCCACGCGGGCACCCAGCCCAGCCGGGCGATCACGGTCAGTCCCTGGTTCTCCGCGTGCTTGACCACCACGTCGCTATGGCCCCAGGTGAACTCTCCCTCCTCGGGTTCGATGTAGGGCCAGGGGAAATACTCGACGATCCACGGGGCCCCCAGTTCGCGCACCATCTGCAG
>JABAHS010130717.1_pt1 | contig 10131 bp, 4 predicted proteins | sample 7062111 | NCBI WGS metagenome assembly JABAHS01 (sample SAMN14534600, study PRJNA622989) | marine sediment metagenome | biome: marine biome [ENVO:00000428]; feature: marine pelagic biome [ENVO:01000023]; material: deep marine sediment [ENVO:00002113]; isolation source: pool of 4 deep marine... | reverse complement strand
ACGTTGCACACCAATAGCCAGAATAGATTCCTTTGGCTACTTGGTGAGACCACACGGAATGTGTACTTACAACGTGTATACGGTGACAGCGAAGATGGACCGGTGCAAGCCTGGTTCCGCTGGCAACTGCCTGGCAACTGTATGACCATGTTTATGGATCAGGATGAGCTGTGGGCTGTCTGTGAGATGGCTAACAACGACTATGTGCTACTGCGTGGTGACTTCAACCGAACGCCTGCTACGACGGTCATACAGGCCGCTGACGGCCAGCTGGTGAACCCTGCTATTGACCTCTACGATGTAGCAAGTTCTGTCAGCTATGACGTAGCTAACATGAGGAGTAAGTGTTACCTCCCATTCAACCATGACAGCAACCTGACACCTGTTGTTATTGTGTCTGGGCAAGGTGGATCTAGTGGATATTTCCAAGAGGCTACCTATGCTACTGATGGTGGTGGTGATCACTTCCTAGCAGAAGCTATTGACCTGACAGCAGAAGCAGCAAATGTTCTTGTCGGTTATCTCTACAACTTCCAAGTTGATATTCCACGGACATACTTCCAAGCAGAGAATGGTGCAGACTACTCAGCCTATCTGAAGGTTGCTAGGATGAAATTCTCTCTAGCACAGACTGGTATTGTAGAGTTTACGTTGACTACCAGAGGTAGAGCAGCGTGGACATTCTCAGAACCTACTATTTATGCTGACTACTACCTCGGTGATGACGTTCCTATTGAACAGGAGCGAATCGTTACTGTACCAATCAATCAACGCAACACAAACTTTGACATCAGTCTAACCAGTACATCACCGTTCCCTGTCTCTCTGACAGCGATGATGTGGGAAGGACTGTATAGCCCACGATTCTATCAGCGAGTTTAACTATGGTATGGGGAGCAGCAATATCCGCCGGGGCAGGAATCCTCGGCGGTATAATGCAAGACAGCGCACAAGAAGAGGCGATTGAAAAGCAATATAAAGCAGACCTAGCATCTTGGAACTACCAATACGATGAAGCCATTCGTGGCTATCAGTGGGACAAGCAACAGACTAGGATCACAAAGCGTAATACATTCCAAGACATCAAGTATCAGGACAAGGCCAGGAGACAAGACTGGAAGTTCGAGATGCAAATGCGTGACTTTGATTACGCAAACCAGATGCGTGCCTATAACGTATCTGAACAGATGTATGGGATGCAGCTAAACTTCAATCAGATGGCTGCACAGACAGCACTTCAATCTGAGATGGATTGGCTGAATGAACGTGTCACAGAAGCTGCTTTCCAACATGAAGGCATGGTTCTAGACATGTATCAAACGCAGGCTCAGACAGGCTTCCTAGCTGCTGAGAACCTGCTCAACTTTAAGAACGCAGAAGGCCAGGCAGCACTACAGAATAGAGCCATTAACATGGCTATGCGTCAAGCAATGGGTGATGCTGCACTAGAGAGGATCGGTCTAAGGAACGAACTTGATAGGGCTTATGACGTAGCAAAGACGGCCAGGGCACAGAACAGATTAGATCTTCGTAAGACAGAAGAAGGAGTCTCGGCAGAACGCACGCAACTAGAAGTAAAGAAGGTTCAAGACGTAGGAGCAAACCTAGCGTTTCAATCAGGCCGATCTGCTGAAAAGATCATGCAGTCTGCATTGATGCAAGTTGGCATGCAACACAATGTCTTGAATCAAGCTATCGCCTCATCGGAGAAAAGCTTCAAGATTGCTAAGCGTGAGATACAAGACAACGTTCGTTATGCACAGAAGAACTTTGATCTGGGTAACAAGTTGGTTGACAAGAAGGTTCGGGATACAGTGGAACAGTCCATGCAGAAGAGTATGGAAGTTTCATTCAACCTTGGAATCGCTAAGTCCAACTATGACCTGAGCAAGAACAAGATCAATAGTGATTACAACTTCGCATATTCTCAGTTTGGTCTGGGGCAGCGTTCACTTAACGCTTCTCTCCAAAGTGCTGCACAATCCGTCAAGACGAGCCTGCAGAAGATCAACGCAGATAAGTTCGGTGCTGACATCAATGCATTCGGCAACCGTATGCTACAGCCCATCATGGCACCTAAGCCGCCTAAGCCTAGGAAGCTACCACGTCCAGAGTTCCTGATGCCACTGAAGCCTACCAAGCCACCTAAGCCTATCAAGGGTGCTGGTAGCAACAACACAGCAACAGCGATCTTCGACGGTATAGCAGGCATCGCTTCAGCCGCATTCACATAGCAGTAATCTAAATGGCAAGTAATTATCGCGGGTACGCTCGTCGAGGTTCATTCGATCCAATCAAAGCCCCTACACAGATAGTAGATAAACTGCTACAACAGGGGCAAGACTATGGCAACAAGTTGCGCCAAAACCAACAAATTAAACGCAGGCAGGAAGATCAATATCAGAATCAAGTAAACAAGAACGCACAGATTGAGCAAGAGAACGCATGGATGCGAGAGCAAAGCATCCGCCGTGACAACGCGCTACAGCGTGATGCTCATCTGAAGAATCTAAACCAGAAGTATAAGAATGCTCTGCAGGGTGTAGAGAATGCTAATAGAACTGCAGCTTCATTGGCTCGGTTCTCCTCTACTCTAAGCCAGGGCATCGCTCAATACCAACAAGAACGGGAAGAACAGCAGTTTGCTGAAGGTCTGAATCTAGTCTACCAATATGGTATCTCACCTGAGGAAGCACTAGAACTACGATTAGATATGAAGTCATCAGAGGTGACTTCTAACGCCAACAGCAAGATTGTAGAATCAATGATGGCCAGGGGTGTCCCTGGTGAAGTTATTGAAAAGTTCAGGCAACTGTCTGGCCATGCTAAGCTTGGAGCTGAAAAGGCTGTCATGCTGCAGGCTGGTGAAGGTTGGATGTCATACCGCACAGAGAACCTCAACCGAGAGTTTGATGTAGGTGGCCGCCAGGTAACGCTGGCTGAGCTAGAATCCAACCTAGATATTGCTGGTGTAAAGGCACTGGACAGTATCCTAAGAACTGAATACTTCCGTAAGTTCAAGAGCTTTGACCCTGCTATGGCGTCAGAGTTTATGATGGAACCGATGCGGAAGGCTGATGCTGCACGCTACCGTGAGCTTGATGTAGCAAAGACAAAGCAAGTCTATGCTGACGTTAAGGCAGAAGACCAGCAACGGACATGGATAACTGCTGAGGCTGAAGGTGCTCAAGCTGTTGTTGATATGGCCATGCTGGAAGCAGCTGGCAGTGATGATCCTAATGCTATTCGTAACGCTCGTAGGAAGCGTGTCTCTCACATCGCTGAAGGTGTGGAGATGGGAGCCATTGATGCTGAAATAGCAGAAGAGCTACTGGAACTTCCTATTACTTTGAAGGGTCAATCTCCACGTTCCTTTGAATCTCTGTATCGAGTAGAAGCAGCACAGCTACGGGAAGCTATCATGAAATCCCGTAAAGCTGATATGGCTGAGTTCAATCTTAGTCAAGCTGAGAAGAAGAGGCGTGGTACAGAGTGGACTGAGAAAGTCATGCAGTCTCTCTACAAAGGAGACGTTAGGCGTGAAGAAGTAGAAGCACTGATTGACGCTGCTGAAGAGAATGGTTTCTATCAGGCAGTGCCTAAGCTTACTAACTTCCTGGAAAATAATACGATTGAAGCTAAGCAGGAGGAAGCACTAGATAAGAGCTTTGAACAGAAGTTCAATATGGGGTATCTAACTCCAGAAGAGATTTCTGCAGCACCTGCTAGCCTAAGCTTCAAAGATAAATGGCTAGGTAAGCTCAACTCTCAGGGCGGTAGTCTTGGTCTATCAAGTGAAAGCAAAACGTCGGCTAAGAACTTTATCAAAGCTAGACTTACTGAAAGGGTAGAACTGGATGCACTAGGTGAACCAGATGCTTCATTGGTGCTGGCACAGAATCATGCTTTCAATAAAGTCCTGCGTGACACGGTTAACTACCGTAGGCAGGGCATGGGAGAAGAGGAAGCACTGCAGAATGCACTGAAGAACTTCAACGAAGAGTTTGCTGATGAGAAGGGAACTTACGCTGTAAGACCTTTATCTCTTGGCCCTAGTGGTGAAGCAAGTGCAGAGGTTACATTTGACAGGTTTGACCTGACTACTGCCAACGGTAAAGCTGAGAAGTCGATACCTATCCCTGATGTGGGCAGGATGCTTCAGGCTAATCCTAATGTAGTAAGAGAGCGGCCTCTGATTCCCTCATCTCAGATTCAACAATATCAACGTCAGCTCAATAATGCTGGACGTGGCGTCATACCTCCTATGGCTATTGACATCTCCCGTCAACTTGGTGGTAGTGTCAGCCCATTGGATGTTATGAACATGCAGGCACAGTTACAAGGTCTGCCTGTTGTTACTCCCCCTGAGTATGACGAAAGCGCAAAGAGTCGCATCAGTCCACGCATCCAAAGGTTGATCAATCAAGCTCCTACCTATGCCAATATGGAAATAGCACACAGGGAGCATAACCATAACCACGGAACGACACCCGGAGTAAACATGGAAGGAAGACTACGGAAAACACCAGAACAAACAGCTGCACTGGACGCTATTGCTAAGTATGAGTCAGAAGGAGCTGGCGGATACAACGCAATGAACGAAGGTGGAACCAATGGTGGTAGGACTGTCGTCGGTTACAGTGGACCTTCTAAGGGTAGACTTGGACGTAACTTAACGGACATGACTATTGGTGAAGTTATAAAACTACAGCAGCAGGGTAAGCTCCATGCTGCCGGTAGATACCAGTTTATTGGTAATACTTTACCTGGTGTTGTGCGTGATGCAGGGTTATCAAATGACACGTTATTTAATGCAGAAACACAGGACATCTTAGGTCTTACGTTAATGCGTCAACGTGGCATTCAGCCTTGGATTGGACCTGTAGATAAGGCTACTAATTTAGAACGAGAAATGATCAGACGCGCTGCGGCGCAACAGATTTCACTAGGGCCAAGCCCCTGGCGACAAGGTTCTAATATGCGATTTGAAGTCATCGAACATCTCACCGGGCATCGCGGTCATAGAAACTACGATGCAGCCCATGGAGGAACTAATTATCATGAGCATATTGCCTTTAGGACTCGTGAGCAGCGTGATGCTGCTATTATACTTTTGCGCCAAAATGGCATCAGAGTAGGTTCTATCGATAGACCGGGTGATGATGGTTATCATGGTCAAGGGTTAGCTATTGATATACCTGCTGATCAGGTGCCTGTAGGAGAAGAAGAAGCATTATCGAAACGTGTATGGCAAGTTCTTGGAATGTCTGGAATTAACTAATGGATGATTACACTAAGCATCTTAATCAGGTTGAACTTGATTATGATGAAGAAGCACAAGTAGAAGGTCTTCAACAGATTTCCGAGATGAATCGGAGACTGGTTGAAACCGAACAACGGCAAGAATACAACGATGCTGAAGAGGCTGGTGCGTTTGGTGAATCCCAGAACGTTGAACGTCCAGCACCAGAGCCACAACCTCAAGCCTCACCAGAGGCCTCTAGCAGCCCCGTGCAGGGCGATCCAACCGTTGAGTGGATGGGTGGTGGCCAAGAGCCAGCAGAGGCACCTTCTGGAGGCTCTGAGGAGCCAGCTGGAGAAGCACCACAGAAGTCACTTGCGGAACAGCGCAGGGACGAAATGGAGAATGGTAGGCTTGCTAGGAAGCTCCCACTACTCAGGGAACTGGATAAGCTCCAGACAGCAGCAGGAACCGCCGTAGGCGATACGCTGTTCGATCTGGCTGGTAAGCTTGGATTCCAGGGCGCTGAAGACTGGTGGGAAAAGCATAACCCCTCCTATAATAATGAAGCTGATCAAGCTGGTAGGGAAATCCTATCGTTGGTGATTCCTACACTGGTAGGTGGTGGTGTTGCTCTCAAGGCTGGTGGAGCATTAGCTACTGCATCTGGTAGCTCTGTTCTGCAAGGAACTACAGCAAAGGTTGTTGGTGGTTTAGCTGCTGAAGCTGGTATTGATGTTCTTGTTACTGGTGTGTCTGATACATCAGAACGTGATGAGAACCTTGCTGGTATGTTGGCTGAACACACTGGTATTACATTACCCTGGGCTACGTTGGAAGGTGACTCACCTGACATCAGACGTAAGAAGAACATCATGGAAGCTGGCCTGTTCACTACAGGAGTTAGTGCTTTCCAGCTCCTGGGAGAACTGAAGGCAGCACGGAAGGTCAAGCTGGTTCCTAAAGATGAAGCAGCTGCTAAGCTGATTGATGATGTAGAAGATCCTGTCAGTGACGTGATCACTACAAACCAACCACAGGCTGTTGTAGATGAAGCTGGTGAAGTGGTTGAAGCTCCTCCAGCACCAATGGAAGTAGATCCTCGACTCGGTAGGGTTGATGAACAGATCCAAGCTTTAGATGATCAAATGGCTAAAGGAGCCAAAGAGATTGAAGATGCTAAAGCTGCTGGTATTCCACTGGATAGTCTGAATGATGGTCTTGGTCCTGCTGTTGATGAACGTGGCCTGGCTTCGTTAGCACAGCAACGAGATAGACTGGTCAAGCGTAGAGCTAAGCTAGCCAAGAAATCTTCTGCACCTATTGAGTCTGCGATGGAAGACATCGAACTCAAGCGTGGAGAGATGCAAACAGCAGAAGGTAAGATCCGTCTTGCTGATGATATGGCTGGTGAATCTGGAACCTTTGACGAGTTCATCAATAACGTAGGCGATAACAACGCCAGAGCTGTGATGGGTTCAGACGCAAGTCCGAAGCTATCTCAGATCGATACATATAAGGTCCAGAACAATGCAGGAACTAATTATGGTCGAGTACATCCTGTTGCTACTGAGCACTTCCTTGATCGCACCTTGGCTGGTACGGGCTTGGAAGACAGGAGAAATGACCTTGAAGAACTGTTCAGCAAGATGGCACCGCAGTTCGACGCGTGGAGAGCCAACGGAGAAAAGATAACAGCTGAGATGATCAACGATGCCACTGATAAGCTAGTGGATTCACTCTTCTTTGGTGAAGGTGATGAAAGCTTTGATGCATTCATTGGTATGGTTGATAGCATGAAGAAGGATGTCTGGGCTGGTCAAGCTGTCCTGGATGATGATAGCTTCCAAGTTACATCCGCTGCTATCAAGAAAGCATTCCAAACGATCTATGATCCCAACAACATGCGTGCATCTGCACTGCTTACTCAGCAAGCTGCAGGTGAAATCGCAGACCTTGGTGTAGCAGCACGGATCGTTGATAATGCTGGTGGCATCCCTAAGCGTCAGATTGATATGGCACTGAAGCGTATGGAAGTCCTGGCTAGTGAAGTCAGAGCTGTCCAGTATGCTCGTGGTAAAGGTCTAGCTAACATGAAGCTAGGCCGTGGTAGGTCTGCTGAAGAAATCGCACAGATCATGAATACTTCAGCACAGGAAATCTCTGAAGGCTTCGCTAAGCATAAGAAGAAGACTAAAGATTTCATGAACATGCTGAAGTCCGTTAATGAAACTGATGGTCGATTCCTGCTACCGTTGTTAGATGTCTGGTCTGCAACTGACGGTAAGGTTGATAGCCTTGAAAGCATGTTCAAGTATGCTGAGAAGCGTGTAGGAGTTATCGGTAAAGCATTTGTTGACGGTGAGCCGCAGATCCCGAGTGTTGTTATTCAGGGTTTGAAGTCTACTCACTACAACAACGTGCTGAATGGTATGGCACCGTTGCGTGCTGCTGTTGGTAACACGACGATGATCGCTGTTAAACCTGCTACCGCAATGATGGGTACGGCATTTATGAAGGGCGACATGAAGCGCGCTCTTTATCAATACAGTGGATTCACTGAAGCCTTCCAACGTGGCCTGAAGGGCATGTCCGACACATGGCGTAGGACTGTTGCTAACCCAGAGACAATGGGTATGACAGCGCGTGAGTTCCAATCCAGTCAGATCAAAGACTTCGAGTTCATGGAGGCTATGGCTGAGCAGTGGATGGAAGAAGGAGATCTGGGACGTGTCGCCGCTTGGAACATGGGTAAGATGCTCTCCTGGTGGAATGGAAAGCTAATCCAGAACTGGGGTGTGTCTGCATTGTCAGCGATTGACGGTTTCACTAATTCATTCGTCGCAAGTGCTGGTGCAAGAGCCAGAGCTTACGATGAAATGTTTGAAGCCACTGGTGGCATGATGGATCCTGCAGCGTTGGATAAAGCACAGAAGCAAATCTATAAGTCATTCTTCGATGAAGATGGTATTATCAAAGATTCTGCTGTTGCTGCAACAACCAAAGAGATCACCATGCAGCTGGATAACAAGCTGGCTGATGGTTTGGCTAATGCTATGGAACATGTCCCCGCTATTCGTGGACTGTTCATGTTCCCTAAGACTGGTCTAAACGCTCTGGAGGTTGCCTGGTCCTTCAACCCTGTAAGCGGCCTAGGAGGCGCTGTGGGACGTGTTAGGAAGGTAATGGCAGCAGAGACTACAGAAGAGATGATGGACGCTCTCCGGGCTCATGGAGTGAATGAGTTCAGCCAGAAAGCATTTGATGCGTTGAAGGGTGAATACATTGGCCGACAGATGATGGGAGCTGCTGTTGTGACAGGAGCTGGCCTGATGGCTGTCAATGGTATGCTGACGGGTTCAGGTCCACAGGATAAAGGACAGAACAGAAGGATGCGTGAGATGGGCTGGAAGCCCTATAGCATCAAGAATCCTATTACTGGTGAATGGAGAAGCTATCAAGGCTTAGAACCATTTGATGGTATCCTGGGATTAACTGCTGATGCTGTCTATCATGCAACACGTCTGGATCAGCGCATCTACGAAGATACGCTGCGTAAGATCGGCTTTGCCATTTCTATGAACATCACCAATAAGACGTTCATGTCTGGCTTGGAACCACTTACTGCATTGTCTAGCACTAATGATGAAGGTGCTTGGTCTAGGTTCTTCGCTATGCAGACTGATGCTTTGATTCCTGGCACTGGTATTCGTAGCACATTGAGTAAGGTTATCACGCCTCAACTCAAGGATGTAGAGCGTGACTTCTTGAGCACACTAGCTAACCGCAACAAGTGGATATTCAAGGATGAAGCTACTCTGATTAACTACAGAGACTTCTACACTGGTAAGCCTGTCAATGGTGCTGGATCTTGGGTAGAAGCTGTCAACAGGGCAATGCCTATTATGCGTCTATCTGGTGGTACTGAACCGTGGAGACAGTGGCTATTGGCTCAGGGATGGGACAACCTACATGTTGTAACCGCTAACCCGAATATGCCGAAGGGAACTCCTATTACCCCCAGAGAACGTCAGTTCATTCACGACTATGTCAGCAAGAACAATCTAGTCGTACCTGAGATTGAAAAGCTGATGGAGAAGTTCGGCCCTGATTACTCTAAGAAGTTTGTCGAACAAGCTAAAGCAGCAGGACATAGTGATAAGGATATGCCTATTGGTGAGAACTACGTCCACGTTCAGTTGGATAAGATCCACCGTAGAGCCGTGAAGCAGGCATGGGATGCTATGGAGAAACTGAATCCCGATGGCAAATATACTAAGGCTGCAGAAGCTAGACGTAAGAAGGCAGCTAGGACTGGTCAGACGAAGCGAGCTGCTGATGAAGCTACAACTCTCAAGAAGAGTCTGGAGCGTGACCAACAAACACTTAAAGCACTTATTGAGTTCTAATGGCAACAGTAGAAGCAACCTATTCCTACGTCTCCGGTCCACAGGTATTTACCATCCCATTCCCGTACCTAGTTGATACCGATGTAAAAGTAGACGTAGACGCGGTTAACACAACGAATATAACGGTAGCCGGTTCACAGGTTACCGTTAATGATGTCCTGTCCGGTGGAGAATCGGTCAGGGTTTATAGGGTCACAGACACTGATGCTGCCGCTGCTGTATTCCAGCAGGGGTCAGCTATTAAAGCTGATGACCTGAATGATAACAACAGTCAGGTTCTGTATCGAACGCAAGAGATTGATGCAAGGGTTGTTCAGGACGATGGCAGCACATTAACGTCTAACTTCACCTTTAGTGGTGATGTAGAGTTCACTGGCACCATCACTGTACCAACACCTACAGCAGCAGGACACGCAACCACCAAGGATTATGTTGATAACAAGGCCCAAGTGGCTGGTAACGTTATCGATACAGACTATG
>JABAHS010132054.1_pt3 | contig 10136 bp, 14 predicted proteins | sample 7062111 | NCBI WGS metagenome assembly JABAHS01 (sample SAMN14534600, study PRJNA622989) | marine sediment metagenome | biome: marine biome [ENVO:00000428]; feature: marine pelagic biome [ENVO:01000023]; material: deep marine sediment [ENVO:00002113]; isolation source: pool of 4 deep marine... | reverse complement strand
ACCTTGGGAAAAACCTTTGGGAAAACCTTGGGAAAAACCTTAGGGAAAACCTTGGGGAAAACCTTTGGAGAAACCTTTGGGGAAACCTTGAGGAAAACCTTAGGAAAGACCTTGGGGAAAACCTTTGGAAAAACCTTTGGGGAAACCTTGAGGAAAACCTTGGGGAAACCCTTTGGGAAAACTTTACCGTACATAATATTTATTGGGGCAATATTGATATTTATTGGATTTCATTTTATTATTACATTTTTAATTTTTTACCCATACATTGTACTGACTTTGAAAGAGAAAGCTTACATAATTTATATCAATTGGTTCAAAAAGTAGGATATTTTTATTGTTTTAAGAATATTTGTTTTATCGTAGACAGGCCAAAGGAAATTCATAAAAAAGGCATATTGTTGCACAAAGATGGAGGAGCAGCAATAAAATTTAAAGATGGATATTCGATATGGTGTTTAAATGGGATTAATGTAAGCAAAGAAATAGCTATAACGCCCGCAGAAGAACTTGATTGTGGATTATTAATAACTGAAAGAAATGTAGATGTAAGGAGGGAAATAGGGAAAAAAATAGGAATTGAAAGAATGCTCAAAGACTTAAATGCTAAATGTATAGATTCTGGCTATACAGACAGAAAATATTTGATTGGATATTCTCCAAACAAATCGAAAAGGAAATTGTTCTATGAATTATTACTTTTAGATTTAAAAGATGGCAGAAAAAGACCATTTTTAAAAATGACTAATCCTAGCACAGGAGATTGTGAAATTCAAGGCGTGCCTCCTGATTGCAAAACAGTTAAGGAGGCTATTATGTTTAGAAATAATTTAACAACATATGAAGAGCCTAGACAGCTAACCTAATAAAAGGAGACATTAAATGTACGATCAACAAGGAGATGTATTATTAAAAAAAGTAGATTCTTTGCCAAATAAACAATTTAAAATTACCGAATCCAAAAAAGTAATTCTGGCAGAAGGGGAGCAAACAGGGCACAAACATGTCTTGAATGCTTTATCTTCTCCTGTTAAAGTTTATGAAGCAGACAATGAAGTGTTTGTAGAAATTTTTTCTCAGGCTGAGATAATTCATCAAGAGCACAAAAAAATAAAGCAATATGGTGACCATTATCTTCCAGGCTTATATAAAATAGAGATTGTCAGGGAATATGATCATTTAACAGAAGAAACAAGAAGGGTTCTTGACTAAAAGTTTTAAATATGGTAAACTGTTAATATTCACAAGGAGATTTTATGAAAACTATTAAACTTGCTAAAAAACAAATTGAAGATTTAGAGCTATACAAGAACGAAAAAGATGCAGCGGAAGAAGGGTTTAGGGCGGCTTGTCGTTATCTGAATGATAATAGAATCTATCTTAGTAAAAAACTTAAAGAACTTTTCCCTGGATCAAATGTTCTTCATTTAAACTGGAAAGATTGGACAGTAGAGATTGCTGAATAATATTCATAGGGCAGATTATCTTAATGTAATTTTAACCTCTGCATTTGGTATGTTAGGTTTTTCAAGGAAACGGATACATCATTTTATCATCATCGGGAGCTTCGTGCGGCCCATAGTTCTTTAAACGGTAAGTAGAAATGGATTGATAATCTGCCCTGTGTTTTAATCAAAGGAGGATTAAAATGGCAAAAGAAGCAAAGAAATCAAAAACCATAAACTTTAATTCATGGATAGCAGGGTTAGAAACAGTATTGTTTTTGTTAGGTAAAGACATTCTCCCTATTGATCCTGCAATACAAGCATCAATAATAATTGGTATCAATGCAGTTATCAATATTATTCTGAGATTCAAAACCTCTGAGCCATTGGCTGTTAAAAAAAAATAGATAGATTGACAATTTTAGATACAATTATTAAATACGGCAAAACATTTGAAAAAATGAACAAAAAGGAGTAGATCATGGAAAAAGATTTGAAAGAAATAATTGATTGCATCATTCAAAAAATGTCAAACTATCAAATTCAATGTAACTGCTGTGGATTTAGTGAAGATGTTGGTGATTAAAATTATGGAAATGATTCAGATTTACAAAAAAAGAGATCCTGATAGGCTTGTTCATACATCTAAAGGGCCAACGGTATATTATGATTTTTTGTGTCAGGAAAAATTTAGGTTAGAACAGCATGGAAGAATAGCAGAAATAAAGGGAGGTGAGCCGTTAGGGGGAGGCCGTCATGAAGAGATATATTTACTTGTTAACAAATTATTCTAATTTTGCCAAGCTACAACTTTAAATCAGGAATCGGAAAAATTGTAGCTTGATTGGGGCCACGGGAGCAGTTAGGCAAAGGCTGCTCCCATTTTAATCTTGAAAGGAAGTAGGAAATGGAAAAGAAAATTTTGTTATTTGTTCTATTATTTGCTTTATTGCCTATTATTTGTTTTGCCCAGTCTGATGTAACACTTGCATGGGATTGTAATAATGCAACTATAACAGGCTACAAGGTTTACAGATCTCAACAGTCTGGTATTTATGATCTTAATAATCCATCTAGTATCATTGGGGACCCCAATATTAGAACTGTAACTCATTATAAAATTCCTGATGGCACCTATTACTGGGTTGTCACTGCTTACAGGGAACACATTCCCGCCGTTGGGCTGCCTGCGCAAATAACAGAAAGCGGGTATTCTAATGAAGTTACTGCTAATCTTTTAACATCTCCGTTATTGCCTCCTGATAATAATAGAATTACTGTTATTGTAAATGTAAATGTGAATACACCATGACCCCAACCCAAAGATCCCTAAACAAGCTCCGCAAAGAAGGATGGGAAGTTTGTATTGTAGAAAAATGGATTCCTCAAGCCAAACGAAGAGTTGATGCTTTTGGGTTTGGGGATATTTTAGGATATAATACATTTGACATTTTCTTTTGCAAACCAGGAGAAGGATATCCTGTTGGCAATTTAGATGAAGTTAAGCATATTAAAAGGCCGATAACAGCTCTTTTCCAAACAACATCAGGAGCTAATTTTGCTGCCCGTAAAAAGAAAATCCTTGAAAACCCAAAAGCAAAAGGCTGGCTTGAATGTGGGAATGGAATATGTTTGCATGGATGGAGAAAGCTTAAAAATAAAAAGACTGGCAAATATCATTGGGCCTGTAAAGAGAAATGGATTGATTTATGAAACATAAAATAATTTTTATATTAATTTTATTTTGTATTATTGCTTGTGAATACAAAGCTTGTGAATACAAAACTAATAGGCTATTAGATATTGATCCTAATTGTATTTATATTAATTTTGATTCGGACCCTAAAGGAGAATGTACCAAATTTAAATTTAAAACAAAAAGCATTAAGCCTGCTCCACAAAAACAAATAATTTTTTATATAAATGACAAGCAAGAAATATTTGCACTTGATCCAAATGGTATTGAAACAAAAATATATTCTCCCACCTGGAAAGATAAAGAATTTGAGGATGAATTAAGTAAAGAACATAACAATTTTTTTATAACACTACATAGAGAGCTAGGATTATAGATAAAAATATTGAATGTGTTTTGATAGCAATGGCAATTATGGATGAATGGAGATCTGGTATAAATTGGTCAAAAATAAAATGGAGTTGGTAAATAAATATGCATTTTAAAAACCTTTATCCTAAAGCAAATATAGGATATAAAATCCCTGAATATCCTGAAGTTAGAAAGTCTAAATACAAAACAAATTGTGATTTTTGTGGAGCGCAAACAAGATGGTATGATAAAAAGTCTAATAGCTATGTATGCTGTGTTAGATGCATGGAATACATGAGAGAAGAAAATGAAATGGGATGATAGATACGAACATATTCAGATAGGCTTCAAGGATAATACTATGCAAATAGCACGAGGTGTAAATAAAGAAAAATGTGTAATATGCAAAAAGAAAACTTATTGGATTTATTTTTGTCCTGCTTCTTTAATGGGCGGTAAAATTACATATAATAATTATATTTGTTCAGAAGAATGCTTGGAAAAGATTAAAAAGGCTTAAAAAAATCTGGTAAAACATATAGTCTTTATTATGAGGTTAATCATTATTTTCTTTTATCACAAAATCATATATTTTATTTATTTTTTCTTTTAATTCTTTTATGTCGTCTTCTATGTTTTTGAGGATGGGAGATAATTCTTTATTAGTTGGCCTTTCGTCGAGACATTTTTTTATTTCCTGGATCTGTCTTATATTGGCATCAATTTTATATTTATGTCCTATAAGGAAAGAAGTAAGACCTATTATAGAGGTTATTATAATATAAACAACCCAGGGCTGCTTCCATATTTTATCATTTTTTTCTGTCATTATAGCCTCCCAGTATCCATCCTGTGTTAGATTTTAGGCTTAATGGCTATCATACCATTCAAAACTAAGTTTAGTGCCTTAAAATCGATCCTGAGCAATATTAGAATATTTTTTTAAATTTAAGTCCACTTTTGCCCTGCTCTAACTTTTTAAATTTTAATTGTCCTGGTTTCTTAGGTTGAATTTGCTCCTGGGGTTGCCCCTGTGGTAAAAACATGGGTATTGTCGGAGCAACTCTAAAGAAATCTTTCATAGCTAATCCGCCAGGTATATATAAAAGAGTATCCTTCCCTAAAGTTTTTAATCTTTTTTCAAATGCCTTTTGTATTTTTTCGGGATCTTGAGTTTCTAATCCAACCATCATAGGAGATGTAAAAAGAAAAAGCAAATCTGCTATTGGTCCTATTGTAGCAGGAACAAGGCTTCTTTCCAATCTCCACTGATCAATTGGCAAGGTTCCTATGGGGATTGTTCGAGTTAGCCACTTTTGACTTAACTGCTTTCCCATAATTCCCAATGTCGCATAAGCGGCCATAGCCCTAACGAAAGCCATATAGTTTTTATTTCTCCCCCAATCGGCTAAAAGCTCACCATAATTTTCTGGCCATGATTTAAACTGAAAAAATAACTTTCCTCCAATTGACTTTTGAATTAATGGAGAATTTTCTTTTGCATAAAGATATTGAGTTTTTGCTGCAACTTCTTTTCCAAACTCATTGCGGGCTTCATTAATCTTTCCTTGGCTAACAAGATTTCTTATCTCATTGCGTTTGGCTTTATCAACAAAATTGATTCCAGACTTGTCATAAAACTTTTTACTATGGCCATGTCTTTTAAAAAAATAATTAAATTTATTCTCTGCTCCGTAATAAGCGATACTCCTATTCATTTCGTCAGCTTTTCGGAACATAAATAAAGAAGCATCCCTTAACTTTTGCATTTTAGAATATTGTCCCATCTCAGTATAAAGCTCAGGAAGATATTCAGCCAATATCCCCTGACTCCTAGCTCTTCTGGTGCCATTAAACATGAGATCTCTAAAGCCAGAAGTAGTCCATACATAACCTAATTCAGATGCAGTGTTTAAAGACTGAAACATGTTCCTAATTGCACTCATCGGCCTAAATCCTATACCGCCAGCATAGACAAGATCCATCATCATTCTTGCTACACGATAAGAATTTTCATAGCTAAGACCCATATTTTCAAACAAAGCAGTAAATGAGTTATCAGCTAACGACGGATATCCCATCATCCATGTTCCCCAATCTTGAAAATGAGACTTCATTCCAGCAGCTATATTAGGGTTTTGAATCACATGCCGCCTTGCTTGCCGTATAGCAGGCAACATATATTTTTTCTTAGATCCTGCCTTAATATACATTTCATAAAGATCAAGAGAATTTTCTCTAAACTTTTCCATTTTTTTAGATTGTCTGCGTTTCTCAAAAAAGGCTATTATGTTTTTGGGCATATACTCAGGATACAACTCAGAAAGAACGCCCTGGTCTGTTTTGTCTATGTCCTCAAGATAAGGCATATACTGATGGAAAGGAATCATTCTTTCAACGCCAAAGAATGAATGTAGCCCCTCAAATTGCTTAGTCAACCAATCATTCCATTTAGCTTGCTTTTCATTAAGTATAATTGGTTTTAAATCTTTTTGCCCTTGGGTTATAAAATAGTCAGTATGTCTCTTAACTGTAACCTGCCTAAGATCTTCGGGAGTAAGTTGTAATTCTTTAACTTTTGCCCTTGCTTCCTGAATAGCTGTTGAATTAAACCTTTCTTTCATGGCATAGGCATGGTTAATTGGTTTATAGCCACGTTCCCATAATACAGAGTCTTTTCTAAATACCCTCCAAGATGGTCTTATCCAGTCAAGCAAAGTCCAATCTTTGCCAATGTCTTTTTCAAGTTCATCCGGCATAGCCATTCTCAATACATCATCAAATACCCCTTTTTCATGAGCACCCATATATTTTATTCTAAGTTTATCAACTTCTTTAAGAGTATTTTTATAAGATGGGGCTTCCTGCAAAGCTGCCTGCTCAAGAGCATCTTCATATAGTTGAATAACCCTTGCAGATTCTTGCTCAGTCATAGCATTTTCTTTTATATATGAAAAAGATTTACCTAGTTTTAATTCAGATATATCTTCATCCGTATACTTAAGCTTTGTCTTAAGCACTTCTTCTAAGGCTTTTCCGTATCGCATTTGATTATATGTAGATAATCCTTCCTTTGCTTTTGGAGCAGGAAGTTTTAGGTATTCTTCATAAACTGGCAATTCTAACGGAGCTTTTCTTCTCTGCAATTGTTCTAATCTTTCTTGGGCTACATCTATACCTTTTTGATTTTCTTCTATATAGCTATTTGCCTCTGCAATTATTTCCGGCTTGCCTGATGTTTTAGCCTTCTCCCAATATTCTATAAATTTTTTATTAGTTTTTATTTGCTCTTGTAAAGAAACTTGTAATAAATCCTGAGTTGAATTTTTAATATGATTGCCAATAGTTTTACTAAGAGCATTAGCTAATGATCGCTCACTGGATATTTTTTTGGTTACTTCATTTGTTATTTTTTGTATTTTTGCTTGATCGGGAAGATTGGGAGCGATTACTCTTTCATAAACCGATCTCCTTAAACCAGGATGCCTCAGTCCTCCATTCATTAAATAAGCACCCGTCTTAGCATCTTCTAAGCTTTTGCCTTGCCCTAACCCCCTAGCAATCCATTTATTTATCATAAAATCTTGAAATTCTTTACTCTGCCACATTTTTATAGTTTGTTCATGTCCCACAGCTTCCACCATTCCATAAAAACCCGCCTGAAGTAATATATCTCCAATATCGCTTGCTTCCAATTTACCATCTTTAATATATTTTTCTATTGCTTCTTTGCCTCCACCTATGCCAGCAGCCAAAGCAGAAGAGGTCCACAAACCTGATATCCCGTGTATCCCACCCATCATTGCGCCTATTCCAGCAGCTTTAGTTGGTTCCCATATAAGCTTTTTAGTGCCTAACTCATCACCTGTTACGCCACGTATAATATTTTCTCCTAATTCATTTGCACCCCAAGTCAAAGCTCTTTGAGTGGCAAAAGCAACCATTCTCGGAAAGCTTTCAGACCATAATACAGAATTAATAGGATTAGACAAAAACTGTGGAGTGACTTTTAACATTTGTGCTAATGGCTGCATAGGCTGGCTAAGATATCCATGTATGCCAGCAGTGACACTAGCCATTTTAGAAGCTATCATTTGAGATGAAAGTATATATCTTGTTAAAGTTCCACCTAGCTTGAATATTGGGAAAGCTTTTTCTAAAATATCTTTATCGCCAACAGGTAAAAGACCCTGAGTAAAAGCCTCCATCCTGTCTCCTAAGTCAGCAGTTTGGCGGAGAAGCTTTACTTCTTTAGCCATAGACAATTCTTCTTCTTCTTCAAGAGTTAAACGGCGACCTGGTTTCTCTGGAGGCATCGCCCAAAAAAGTTTAGGTTCTTCTTTTTTTTTGACCTCTTCTTCGTATATGTCTAAAAAATCTTTAGGAATAGGCATTATTGCATTTTCATAGCTTTAGCTTCTTCAAGCATTTGCAAAGTTTCATCTAAAGATGCCCCTGAATCAGCCATGTACCTATCAACAATTCTTTTTTCGGCAGCAGGTAAAGCGTTATATTTTCTTTTTGATGGACTGAACATATCAAATAACTTCCCTGCTCCTGCATATGGAGATTGCGGAGATACAAATTGTTGCTGAGGCTGAGGAGGTTGAGGTTGAAAAGGTTGAGGCTGAGGAGGTTGAGGCTTTAAAACATCATCAATAGTTTCTCCCCTCCTAAGCATTTCATCAGTTAATTTTTTAGCATCCTCTAACGTGGGCAATTCAAGCTCTGGCTTGACAGGAAGATTCCCATGTGCATCCCTTCGCCTTCTTCCCCAAAAACCAAGATTTTCATAACTAGCTAAATCATCTTTATACTTTTTTTCTATATAGTCTTTTAGCTCGTTCCATGTTTTAAACACAAGATTACTATAGTCCTTTTGAGATATTGGCTCAATTTCTTTTGGAATTTCGGGTTTTAAATATTTAGGCGTCACACCATATGGCTGATATTTACTCTGAAAAGCATATAACTTTTTCATGTCATCAGGGCTGGAAAAATCCAATGCATCTATCATTTGAGACAAACCCTGAGAATATTCAGTAATCTTTTGAAGCCTTTCCTGTTCTTGTTGAGCTTTTACATCTTCTCTTTTAGCCCGTTTTTCTCTTTCTTCTAATTCCAATTCTTGTCTTGCCCTATTAAGATCTAAATTTTCTTTTTGGATATTTAATTGCATACGAGTAAAGAAATTTTCCATTTTCTGTTGCTCTTGCTGTTGAGCAAGATTAAATATATTCTGGCCCATCTGAACAGCTTGAGCACCAGACATTCCGCCCCACCATGAACCCATTTATATCACCTCCATTAATTCCAAAGATTAGATCCTGTGTATTGGTTATACAGATTTTGTGTCCCTGCTAAATTCAATCCACTTGTTCCAGCACCATAAGAAGTGGCAGGCTGGTTATCTTGTCCCTGTCCCCACAATCCTAGATTCTGTCCCATTCCATAAAGACCTAAACCTGCATAAGCTCCTGATATGGCGGCAGGTATCATCCCAACCCCCTGATATGGAGTAGTTGTGGTTTGTCCATAAGGGGCTGATGCCAATGATTGAGCTGCTCCAATCCATGGGCTGGTTCTGGCTGTTTGTAAATTAGACTGAAGAGTCTGCAAATTGGTCATTGCATTAAGCACATCATATAAATTTTGTCTTTCCATCCCAATTTGAGCAGTCCGTAATTCTCTCCCAAGAGTAGATTCCATTTCGCCACGCTTTCCCAATACACCCCCAACATCTCTTTCATATTGAGATCCCATAAGACCCCCATATTGAGATATCCCACGTTGCTCCAATTCTCTTGCTGCCCTAGTATACCAATCACCTATTTCTTCCATGCCAGCTTTTTTTGCAAGGCCGAATTGCTCAGATATATAAGCAGGGTCAGCTATTTGAGCAAGAAGGCCACCTGACATACTAGCGTCTTCACCTGCTTGTACCGCTGGTGCCATTGAGGCTTCTGGCATCATTGTTGGCTTCTCGGCTTCAGGGGCTTCTTGAAGCTGATTATACATTTCCTGAATATCATATTTGGGTTGATATTCCATAAACTCATTAAATTCTTGGGTTTTTTTGGGCGAATCCCATCTGGCAGCCGAAGAATCATAACCTAAATCTTCAGCCTTAATAGCGCCAAAATCGAATACATCTTTACCAGGAGGAAGTTTTTCTCCTGCCTTTACCCTTTCCATAACCCATTCCATTAACCCTGCACCACTGGTTCTGTAAGCCAAAGAATCAGCATGTATTTTACTCATTCCTGCCAAATCTTGAAGCTGTTGAGATGCCTCTTTTACCAATCCAAGCATTTCCTCCTTGTCAGTACCCATATATTCTTTTAGGCTCATTTTTCTATGTGCCGCAACTTTTTCCATAACAGGTTTAAGTGTTTCACGCACTATTTCTTTTTCGGTTTTGGCTAAATATTCCTCTGTTCGGGCAGCTCCCTCTCTTTGTTGTTGATATCCAGAAATTATTTGTTCAACTTGAGGCCCTTGCGCAGGTGCCCCAGCTTGAGCACCGGGAGCGCCATAAATATATTGATTTAGCAGGTTTTGGTAATTTTGGCCCTGTGGATAAAGATTTGACATTGCTCCATAATAAAGAAGGTTTTGTAAACCCTGTTGCTGTGGATTAAGTG
>JABAHS010061491.1_pt1 | contig 10140 bp, 11 predicted proteins | sample 7062111 | NCBI WGS metagenome assembly JABAHS01 (sample SAMN14534600, study PRJNA622989) | marine sediment metagenome | biome: marine biome [ENVO:00000428]; feature: marine pelagic biome [ENVO:01000023]; material: deep marine sediment [ENVO:00002113]; isolation source: pool of 4 deep marine... | reverse complement strand
CCGAGCACAAGGCCGTGCTCGATACCGCCGCGGCGCTCGAGCGCCGAGGTTATGCGGTGACCTATCTGGACTGCGACAGCGACGGTCTCATCGACCCCGATTCAGTCGAGGCGGCTATCACCGATGCGACCGTGCTCGTTTCGATCATGCATCTGAACAACGAAACCGGTGTGATTCAGGATCTCGCGAAGCTCGGAGAACGCTGCCGGCGGCACGGCGTGCTGCTGCATGCCGATGCAGCGCAGAGTGTAGGCAAGGTCCCCATGGACGTCGCCGACTGGCCTGTGGATCTCGTGTCGCTGACGGCGCACAAAATCTACGGACCGAAAGGTATCGGTGCGTTGTACGTGCGCCCGGACGTGCCGCTCGTCCCTCTGATGTTCGGCGGTGAGCAGGAGCGGGCGCTACGCCCCGGCACGCTGCCCGTTCATCAGATCGTGGGCATGGGCTGCGCCTACGAGATTGCCGACCCGGCCGAAGAGGCGCCTCGACTTGCCGCGCTCAAGAAACGCCTATGGGCGGGTCTGTCCGGTATCGATGGGGCGCAGCGCAACGGACACGCCGAGCGTTGCTCGCCACATGTCCTCAACGTCACGTTTCCGGGCGTCAACGGAGAGAGCCTCCGGCTCGCGATCGCGGAGATCGCGGTCTCGGCCGGATCGGCGTGCAACGCCGAGACGCCGGAATCCTCTCATGTGCTGAGCGCAATGGGACTCAGCGATGCGCTAGCGGAGAGCACGTTGCGCCTGAGCCTCGGGCGCTACACGACCGAAGAGGAGATCGATTACGTCGCCGGGCGAATTTCCGACGAGGCCGGTCGGCTGCGCGCGCTCTCGGCAAGCGCTCCAGCTTGGTGCAGTAGCTGATACTGCCGAGCGCCACTTTGCGCTAAACTATTGAGTCTGCAATGGAATACAGCCCCGAGGTCGAGCGGCGCCTACACTCGCCCGAGCACGTTGCGGGCGTGGCCGAGCCCACCGGTCCGGTCGTGATGGGCGAAGCTGAGGATCGCAGTCTGAATGTCTGGGTCCGGTTTCAGGTCCAACTGCGCGGTGGCGCGATCGGGTCGGTCCGGTTCGAGGCCTATGGGTGCCCGCATTTTGTAGCGGCCGCGGATTGGCATGCCGAGCGACTCGAGGGTCAGCCGAGTGCTGCGCTCGCAGCGCCTGATACGCGGGCCGTGCGAGACGCGCTGGGTGTGCCGATCGAAAAGCTCGGCAAGCTGCTCGTTATCGAGAACGCGCTAGCAGCTTGTGCGACTGCGGTCGCGGCATGATGTGCAGAGCACTCTTTGGGCAGGAACGTTTAGCTAAGACGAGAAAATGGTTTCACTGACGCAAAATGCCGCTGAGCGCGTGCGCACGTTCCTCGCGCAGCGCGGCCACGGCTTGGGCTTGAGGGTCGGTATCAAGAAGACCGGCTGCAACGGCTATGCCTACATCATCGATTATGCGGATTCGGTCGATGCCGGTGACGAGATCTTCGATCAGCAAGGCGTCAAGGTCATCGTGGACCGCGAGAGCCTCAAGCTCATCGATGGGACCGAGGTCGACTTCGTCAAGCAGGGTCTCAACGAGGCATTCAAGTTCCGCAATCCGAACGTCAAGGGCGAGTGCGGCTGCGGCGAGAGCTTCAGCGTATGAGTCGTGAATTCGTGCATCCACTATTAAGGGACTAATGATGGCAACAGAACGTACTTTCTCGATCGTGAAGCCGGACGGCGTGCAGAAGAACCTCATCGGCGAGATCTATCGCCGGTTCGAGGATGCCGGTCTTGAGATCGTGGCCGCTAGGATGGTGAGGCTTCGGCGGGACCAGGCAGAGCAGTTTTACGCTGTGCATAAAGAGCGGCCGTTTTTTCCCGATCTCGTCAAGTACATGACGTCGGGGCCGGTCGTCGTCCAAGTGCTCGAGGGGGAGGATGCGATCAACAAGAATCGCGAGCTCATGGGTGCGACCGATCCGAAGCAGGCCGCCGCCGGCACGATTCGCGCGGACTTTGCCGACTCGATCGAGGAGAACGTCGTGCATGGTTCCGACGGTCCAGACACGGCCGCGCAGGAGATTGCGTTCTTTTTCGGCGGAGCGGAGATTTGCCCGAGAACACGCTAAGCGCGGCTCCAACGGACCCTGGCAAGCTCAATCTGATCGGGCTTGCCGGACAAGACCTCGAGGAGTTTTTCGACGGCTTGGACGAGCGGCCGTACCGCGCGCGCCAGCTGCTCGGTTGGGTTTACCAGCGCGGCGTGTTGGATTTCGGGCAGATGACGGACATCAGCCTGAAGCTTCGCAAGCGACTCGAGCTCATCGCCTCGCTTACGCTGCCCGACGTCATTCGTGAGGAACGCTCCTTAGACGGGACGCGCAAATGGCTCCTCGATGTCGGCGCGGGACAGGCGGTCGAGACGGTCTTCATTCCGGAACCGGGTCGCTCGACGCTATGCATCTCCTCGCAAGCCGGTTGCGCAATGGATTGCTCGTTCTGCGCAACGGGCAAGCAGGGATTCAATCGGAATCTCACGGCCGCCGAGATTCTCGGCCAGGTGCTGATCGCTCGGCGCGCCCTCGGGGGCGATACGCCGCTGACAAACATCGTGTTCATGGGCATGGGCGAGCCGCTCGCGAATTACCGAAACGTCATTCCCGTCGTCAAGCTGCTCGTCGACGACTACGCCTTTGGTCTCTCGCGAAGACGCGTGACGATCAGCACGGCGGGTCTCGTCCCGCAGATTCGGCGGTTGTCGACGGATTGCAACGTCGCGCTGGCGGTTTCGTTACACGCGCCGCATGATGCGCTGCGTGACGAGCTCGTGCCGATCAATCGGCGTCATCCAATCGAGGAATTGCTCGACGCTTGCTGGCAGTATGCGGAATGTCTGGCGTCGCGGCAGGTGACGTTCGAGTATGCGATGCTGCGAGACGTGAACGACAGCGCGAGCGATGCGCGGGCTCTCGCGCGTCTACTGCGAGGCAAGCCTGCCAAAGTGAATCTGATTCCATTCAACGCGTTCCCAGGGACAGGCTACGAATGTTCGCCGACCGCGACGATCGAGGCCTTCTCCAACGTGCTACGGGCTGCTGGAATCGTATCCACGATTCGTAAGACGCGTGGAGATGACATCGCCGCGGCCTGTGGGCAGCTCGCTGGGCAGGTCGAGGACCGCACGCTGTCGCGATTAGGCGCTAAACTAACGAGACTCACAAATTGATGGGCCGAGCCATGCGGATCAGTCTTGCCATTATCGCTCTGAGTCTTAGTCAGGCTTGCGTGACGACAACGCCCTCGCTCGGCACCGCATCTCCCGAGCAGGCGGCGATTCGGAACCTCGATCTCGGCGTCGCGTACATGCGCCAGGGGCGTCCAGACCTTGCATTGAGTAGCCTCCGGGAGGCGCTCGAGTTCAACCCGCGGCTCGCTCCGGCGCACAGCACGATCGCGCTCGTGTACGAGCAGCTCGACGATGCCGAGTCGGCGGAGGAGCATTACCGCCGAGCGACTCAGCTCAGCCCCGACGACGGCTCCGCAGCCAACAGCTACGCGGTGTTTCTGTGTCGCAGCGACCGATGGCAGGAGGCGGAGCGATATTTTAGCAGGGCTGCCGGCAGCAGCGGTTACGCGACGCCTGCCGTTGCGCTGACAAACGCCGGCGTCTGTGCCCGCAGTGCGGGTGAGCTCGCCGATGCCGAGCAGTATTTTCGTGAGGCGCTCGAACGTGACGCGATTGCCTCAGACGCCCTGTACCACCTGGCCGATTTGAGTCTTCAGGCCGAGGATTACCTTTCCGCTCGCGCGTTCACGCAACGCTATCTTGCATCGGCTGCGAGTAATCCTGAGGTCCTGCTGATCTGCGTTCAGGTCGAGCGGCGGCTCGGTGCCGATGCCGCCGCGCAGCAGTGTGCGCAGCAGCTCAGAAGTGGTTTTCCGAATTCGGCGGAAGTAGCGCGGCTCGACGCGCTCGAGAGCGATGAGCCGAGATGATCCGAAGTCGAAATCGGCCGAGACTTCGGACGATGAGCTCAGCCTAGGCGAGCGACTCAGGGCGGCACGCGAGACTCAGCCTCTTACGCGCGTACAAATCGCCGCTGAGCTTCGCATCGAGCCTCATTGTCTTGAAGCGCTCGAAGATGATCGGTTGGATGAGTTTCCGGCGCCGGTGTTCGCCAAGGGCTATCTCAAGCAATATGGCGCGTTGCTCGGACTGGACGAAGGCGACCTGCTTGCCCAGTACTACCGCCAGGCCGACGTGCGCGACGTCCCCGTCATGCAGTTCAAGCCGATTCGTCTGCGTGACGAGGATCAGATCCGTCATTGGCTTGCGGCAAGCGTCGTTCTCGTGCTGCTGATTGGTGGCCTTGTCGCCTGGTGGTTCTCACGTCCGCAGGCCGAGCCCGTGCCGGTCGAGCGCACTGAAGCGTTGCCGGAGGACCCACCACCCGTAGAGACACCGGTTGAGGCACTCGTTGCGCCCGCCGTGGTCCCGACGCCTCAGGTCGTCGCCGAGCCGCAGACGGATCCGCTGCTCGTCGGTCCCATTGTCGAGCAACCAGGCGTCGAGCAACCAGCGGCCCCGCAGGAGGACCCGGCGCCAGGTATCACGGTTCAGGTCGAGGTCAGCTTTCTCGAGGACTGCTGGACGGAGATCTCCGATGCGCGCGGCGAACGGCTGTTCTACGGTCTCGGAAGCGCTGGCGCTCGCTCACGCTTTGGCGCGCGGCTGCCGATCTCGATATTCCTCGGCAATGCCGGCGGTGTCGAGCTTACGATCAACGGCGAAAGCTACCCGGTACCGGCTGGCAGCCGCCAGGGTAACCTCGCGCGCTTCGTCATCGCCGATTCGGGCGTCTAGTTTCATGGCTGGGCTCATTCAGCCGGTGCGCGGCATGAACGACGTGCTTCCCGGCGACGCGGCTGCGTGGGCGTTCGTGGAGTCGAGTGCGAGGGATCTTCTCGACGGCTACGGTTACACGCAGATTCGTACGCCGGCCGTGGAGCGGACCGAGCTTTTCAAACGATCGATCGGTGAGGCGACCGACATCGTCGAGAAGGAGATGTACACGTTCGAGGACCGCAACGGTGACAGTCTGACCCTGCGGCCGGAAGCAACGGCCGGCATGGTCCGGGCAGGCTTGAGCCACGGCCTCTTCCACAATCAGCAGCAGCGTCTGTGGTGCAGCGGACCGATGTTTCGCCACGAGAAACCGCAAAAGGCGCGGTACCGGCAGTTTCATCAGCTTAGCGTGGAGGCCGTCGGTTTTGCCGGGCCGGAGATCGACGCGGAGCTCATCGCAATCTCGGCACGCCTTTGGCGTGTGCTCGGCCTTAAGAGCCCGACGCTCGAGCTCAACTCACTCGGTACGCCACAATCCCGTGCCCGATATCGGGAGTCGCTCGTCGCCTACCTCTCGGATCATCACGATGCTTTAGACGCCGATAGTCGCCGTCGGCTGGAGACGAATCCGCTGCGCATCCTAGACAGCAAGAACCCGGAGCTCGCCGAGCTGATCGAAGGTGCGCCGTTACTCGCGGATTTCCTCGATGCGGACTCCCAGGATCACTTCGAGCAGGTCAAGCAGTTGCTCGAAGACGTCGGAATCGATTTCGTGCTCAATCCTCGGCTCGTGCGCGGCCTGGACTATTACTCGCGCACGGTTTTCGAGTGGGTCACCGACCGGCTCGGCGCGCAGGGGGCGATCTGCTCCGGTGGGCGCTACGATGGCTTGGTCGCCCAGCTCGGCGGGCGCGACACGCCGGCGAGCGGCTGGGCGTTGGGCTTCGAGCGGGTCGTAGAGCTCTTGGCGGCCGAGGGCACTGACGTTCCCGAGCAGGTTCCCGATGCGTATCTCGTCACGGCCGGGGACGAGGCGCGACGGCGGGGATTCGCGGTCGCCGAGGCGCTGCGCTCGGAACTGCCGGCGTTCAAGCTCGCGATGGATTGCACGGCAGCGGGCTTCAAGGCTCAGCTGCGGCGCGCGGATCGCAGCGGCGCGCGACTTGCGCTCATCATCGGTGACGTTGAGCTCGGCTCGAACTCCATCGGTGTCAAGCCACTGCGCAGCGACGCGCCGCAAACGACCGTGAAGCTCGAGGAGCTCGCTGCGGTACTACTCCGCGAAGCCGCTCAATAAGCTTAAAATAGGCAGCCGGAAGATAGCCGGGAGGCTCGCGTGGACGAATTTCTCTCCGAAAAAGAGCAACTGGAGCAGATCCGCGAATGGTGGAAGGAGTACGGCTGGTACCTCATCGGCGGCGCTGCGCTCGGTGGTGTGCTGTTGTTCGGCTGGACGCGTTATCAGAGCTATTCACAGCAGCAGGTGGAGACTGCTTCGGGGCTTTACGATGAGCTGTTCGATGCCGTGGCGGATCGCGCCGACGTGCGGGCGACGGAGCTGCTGGCCGAGATCAGGGCCGACCACGCTTCGAGCCCATACGCAGATCAGGCGGGTTTGCTGATTGCCTCATTGCGGCTCGACCAGCAACAGACCGACGTCGCCATCGATGAGCTGCGCGCTGTGCTCGAGCAGACCGACGATGCGGAGCTCGCGCTCGTTGTTCGCCAGCGGCTTGCACGACTGTTGTTGCACCTGGAGCGCTACGAGGAAGTGTTGACGCTGTTGGCGGATCTGGAGCCGAGCCGGTTCTCGGGACGCTTCAGCGAGCTGCGCGGCGACGTGTATCTGGCGCAGGGTGACGTCGACCAGGCTCGTACCGCTTACCTGGAGGCATTCAACGCCGAGTTCACTGACGTCCTCGATCGTAACGTGCTGCAGATGAAGATCGACGACCTGCCTGTCGCCTCGATTGCGGACGTGCCACCGGCGATCGAGGCGGAGCCTGAGGCTCAGTCAGACGCCGAGGAGGGCGCGTGAGCCTACGTTCCTCAACTCTTCTTGCGGCCTTCGTCGCCGCCGCATCCGGTTGCGGAATATTTGGCGGCGGCGATGAGGATCCGATCGAGCCACCGGCCGAGCTCGTCGAGTTCGAGCCTCGGCTGGAGATCGATCGCGTCTGGAATGCGCGGGTCGGTGGCGCAGCTGAGGCGCTGCGTCTGGCGCTCTCGCCGGCGACGGACGGTACGCGGATCTATGCGGGCGCGTTCGACGGCCAAGTAGCGGCGTACGACGCCGAAACTGGGCGGCGTCTGTGGTCTACGCGAACGCAGCTGCCGCTCGCAGCTGGGCCGGGTTTCGGGAGCGGTGTCCTGGCTTTCGGTACGAACGACGGCGATCTGATCACGTTGGACGCCGAAACGGGCGAGGAGCGTTGGCGCCTGCAGGTCGGCGGCGAGATACTCGCCTCGCCGGCCATCGGTGCCGAGGTTGTCGTGCTGAGCACTGTCGACGGCCGCTTACGAGGGTACTCGGTGCTCGACGGACGCCTGCTGTGGACTGTCGAGCATCCCGTGCCGGCCCTGACGTTGCGGGGTAACACAGTCCCCGTGATCTCGGGCACGACCGTCGTGGCGGGTTTCGACAACGGTCGACTCGGCGCCTATGAGCTGGCTACGGGCGAAACGCGCTGGGAGGCACCACTAACGGCACCTGCCGGGCGCACGGAGCTCGATCGCATCGTCGATATCAGCGCGGGCCTTGCGATCGTCGGAAACGACGTCTACGCCGTGGGCTACAACGGTCGGGCCGTTGCAGTCGGGCTAGAGACGGGGCTCTTGCTCTGGCAGCAAGAGATGTCGAGCTACGCAGGCCTTGGTGCTGGTTTCGCCGACGTCTACGTCGCCGATGATTTCAGCCAGGTCGTCGCGCTCGATCGCCAAAGCGGCACGCAACGTTGGACACAGCCCGAGCTGCGCCTACGCGACATCTCGCGGCCGACGTTCTATCGCGGCACTGTCGTCGTCGGCGACCTCGAAGGTTACCTGCATTGGCTGGATTCGCAGGATGGCAGCTTCCTCGCGCGAGAGCGTGTCGGCTCGCAACGCATCATGTCGGCGCCGATCGTGGTCGGAGAGTACCTTTACGCGCAGGGTGAAGACGGAACCCTTGCGGCGTTCACGATCGCCGAGGAAGACAGCTAGGCAGATGCCTAGGGTGCATCATGCTCCCCGCAGTTGCGCTCGTGGGCCGGCCGAACGTCGGAAAATCCACGCTTTTTAACCAGCTGACGCGTTCGCGAGATGCGCTCGTTGCCGACTTCCCCGGCCTGACGCGGGACCGGCGCTACGGTTACGCTGAAGCCGACAGCCAGCAATTCCTCGTCGTGGATACGGGCGGGCTTGGCGAGGACGAGTCAGAGCTCGGCCAGCTCGCTGCGCGCCAGACGGAGCTCGCGATCGCCGAGACGGACGTCATCGTCTTCGTCGTAGATCATGCCGATGGGCTCACGGGTGCCGACGAACGCATCGCGGAGGAACTGCGCGGCGCCGACAAGCCCGTCATCCTCGCGGTGAACAAGGCAGAGGGCGTGGCTCCTGAGATCGCCGAGGCCGAGTTTCACGCATTGGGACTCGGTGCGCCCGTCGGCATCNNCACGAATCTCATCCTCGAGGCGCTGCCGGAGCCTACGGCTCTCGCGCCCGCGCTAGATGCCGACGCCGGCCCGGGCGTTGCCGTCGTTGGGCGGCCGAACGTCGGCAAGTCGACGCTGATCAACCGCTTGATCGGCGCCGAGCGTATGGTCACATCCGCCGAGCCCGGAACGACACGAGACAGCGTGCATGTTCCCTGTGAACGAGACGGCGAGCAGTTCGTCCTCATCGACACGGCCGGCATTCGCCGTCGTGCCAAAATCAGCGAAACGGTCGAGAAGTTCAGTGTCGTACAGAGCTTAAGAGCGATCGAGGAGGCCGGCGTCGTGATCGTGCTCGTCGACGCCCGCGAAGGCATAACCGATCAGGATCTTCATCTACTCGGCTTGGTCGTCGAGCGTGGTCGCGCGTTGACGATCGGTGTCAACAAATGGGATCACCTGTCGCGGGCGCAGCGGCGCGACGTCGAAGTCCAGATCGAGCGAAAATTGCAGTTCGTGTCTTACGTGCGTGTGAGCTTCATCTCCGCGCTGCATGGCAGTGGCATAGACACGTTGCTCGAGTCCGCGCTGGCTGCACATCGCGCGGCCGGAAAGACATTCTCGACACCTGAGCTCAACGAAATTCTCGATCGCGCCGTCACGGCCCATCCGCCCCCGGTCGTCGCGGGGCGTCGGTTGCGTCTGCGCTACGCGCATCAGGGCGGCCGCCATCCGCCGGTCATCGTGATCCACGGCGGGCGAACACAACGAATTCCAGCTCACTATCGGCGCTATCTGACGAATACGTTTCGTGATGCGCTCGGCCTCGAAGGCGCACCACTGAGGCTCGAGTTTCGCGCCGGCGAGAACCCGTTCGCCGGTCGGCGCAACGTGCTCACGCGCCGTCAGCTGAAGCGCCGCCAGCGCATCATGCGTCACCGCCGCTGACCATCATCGCAACGCGAGGTCCCGCNNAAACGCAAGTTTTCGCGCTCGAGGATGCGAACGCCGCGCTCGAAGCTTTACGCACGGGCGCCATCACGGGGAGCGCAGTCCTGGAAATCGGCGACAGCACCGGCGGCTGACGCGAACGATTCAATCCTTAGCAGGCGCGCTAGACGATGCGTGCTGATGGTCTACGCAGGGCGAGGTCCGTACACTGATGTCGGCGTCGCCGTGGGCGGAATCCCGCGTGCAACACCTCTCCCTCGCGGACCGAAGAGACGCTCTATCGAGGTATTGCACACGTGCTCCCGCTGAACGGTCAGCTCAACCTGAGACGCTGCGGTGATCCCCTGCAAAACGAAGACGACACCGGCGATCGCGCTGGGCCGGAACTTGCTCCTGCAGTTCCGGCACTTCCGCCGTCCATGGCGGTCGGCAGCGGGTGCGGTTCGCGCCGAGCGCAGTGACGTCCGCACCGCGGGGCCGCAGGAAGAACGCGTTCCTACATCGCTTGGTTTTTCGTTGGTGTATGCGCGACCGACTGGCGCTGAGACGGCTCGGCCCCGCTTAGCAAACAGAGTCGCTTACCCATTCGGACGGAGCGAAGAGAGCGGGAACCCACCCGATAGGCCCAAAGCGCGTCCACTGGTGTCCGGAGAAGGGTCGGTCAGCTCAGCGCGAGCAGAAACTCGACGTCCTCGTCGACCTGCGCTGGGCGCAGGTTGACGCCCTGC
>JABAHS010060101.1_pt2 | contig 10140 bp, 9 predicted proteins | sample 7062111 | NCBI WGS metagenome assembly JABAHS01 (sample SAMN14534600, study PRJNA622989) | marine sediment metagenome | biome: marine biome [ENVO:00000428]; feature: marine pelagic biome [ENVO:01000023]; material: deep marine sediment [ENVO:00002113]; isolation source: pool of 4 deep marine... | reverse complement strand
CCGCACTGAATGTCCGGAGAGACAAGCCCGTATGGTCCGAGCACTGGATGATGGAGCGCCGCTTGACGCCGTGGAACGACGGCTGAAAGTGCCACCGAATTCCGTCGAAGCCGAGCAGTCGCTGCTCGGCGGGCTCATGCAGGACAACGAGGCCTGGGACAAGATCGCCGACATCGTCGTCGCCGATGATTTCTATCGCAAGGATCACCGCCTGATCTTCAGGGCGATTGCCACGCTCGCCGAGGATGGACATCCCTGCGATGTCGTCACGGTATCGGAGCACCTCGGCAACCGTAACGAGCTCGAGGACGCCGGCGGCCTCGAATACCTGGCCACGCTGACCAACGAGACGCCAGGCGCCGCCAACGCCCGTGCCTATGCGCAGATCCTGCGCGAGCGTTCCACCCTGCGCTCGCTGATCAATGCAGGTAACGAGATCAGCGGCAGCGCCTTTGCGACCGATGGCCGGTCTGCGTCAGAGCTGGTCGACGAAGCCGAACGACTTGTGTTCGAGATCGCGGAGTCCGGCTCGCGAGGGCGGGCCGGCTTCCAGACCCTCAAGCAGATTCTTCCTGCGGCAGTGGACCGCATCGACCTGTTGTACCAGAAAGGTGGCGACATCACGGGCATCCCGTCCGGGTTCAACGAATTCGACAAGCTGACCGCCGGCTTGCAGCCCGGAGACCTGGTCATCGTTGCCGGTCGCCCGTCGATGGGTAAAACCACATTCGCCGTCAATATTGCGGAAAACGCGGCCATCGGTGCCCGCGTGCCGACCGCGATCTATTCGATGGAAATGCCTTCCGAGCAGCTCGCGTTTCGCATGATCTCCTCGCTCGGGCGCGTCGATCAGTCGCATCTGCGGACCGGCAAATTTCCTGACGAGGACTGGTCCCGAATCAATACCGCCGTGCAGCTCATGACGGATGCGCCTATCTATATCGATGACACGCCTGGCCTGTCGCCGACGGAGATTCGGGCGCGGGCGCGGCGTCTGAAGCGGGAGGCCGACCTGGGTCTGATCGTCATCGACTATCTGCAGCTGATGCAGGTGCACGGCAACACCGAGAATCGCGCGACGGAGATCTCCGAGATCTCGCGAAACCTCAAGGCGCTCGCCAAGGAGCTGAAGGTGCCGATCATTGCGCTATCGCAGCTCAATCGAAGCGTCGAGCAACGCCAGGACAAGCGTCCCGTGATGTCGGACCTCCGCGAATCGGGCGCCATCGAGCAGGACGCCGACCTGATCATCTTCATTTACCGGGAAGAGGTCTACAAACCGGACACGCCGCGCAAAGGCATCGCCGACATCAGCATTGCCAAGCAGCGTAACGGTCCGATCGGTGATTTCCCGCTGACCTTCGTCGGCCGCTTCACCAAGTTCGAGAACTGGGTACCCGAGGCCTACGCGGAAGAGGCGTATTAGTGGCATTCGGAGCCCGGGCCCGGATCCGGCTCGACGCAATTCAAGTTAACCTGGAGACGATCAGGGCGGCGGCGCCCGCCGCCAAGGTCATGGCAGTCGTCAAGGCCAACGCCTATGGCCATGGCCTGCTGCCGGTAGTGGACGCGCTCGATGCTGCGGACTCGCTCGCTGTCGCTCGCTTGTCAGAAGCGCACCAACTGCGCGCCGCCGGCGTCGATAAAGCAATCACCCTGCTTGGTGGCGTCCTGTCGGCGGCAGATCTTGTTGCAGCGCTCGATCTCGAGATCGACGTCGGCTTCCATCACGAAGATCAGATTCGCTGGGCGGAGCGTTGTGGCCGCGCTGTGCCGATGGCGTGGCTCAAGATCGACACGGGCATGGGGCGACTCGGTATCGCGCCGGCAGAGGCGACCGACGCAATCGGTCGGCTGGACAGGTATGCAGACCGTTTGGGAATACTCTCGCACTTCGCCAGGGCCGACGAGCTGGATCGCGCGACTACGCGGGAGCAGATCGCCAGCTTTGTGGACATCATCGACCGCTTCGACGGTGACGTCAGCATCGCGAACTCCGCAGCACTACTGGGTTGGCGCGATGAACTCGATACTTTGTCAGCATGGGCAGACAGCGGCCGCCTGTGGATCCGGCCGGGTTTGTCCCTCTACGGTATCTCGCCTTTCCCGGGCCGTATCGGCGCCGAACTCGGACTCGAAGCGGCCATGCAGCTCGAAGCCACGCTGATGTCCGTGAAGAGGCTCCCGGCAGGATCCCCGGTAGGCTACGGAGGCACCTGGCGAACAGAGCAAGACACCTGTCTCGGCATCGTCGCGGGCGGTTACGGAGACGGCTATTCTCGCTTTATTCCGTCCGGAACGCCGGTGCTCGTCAACGGCCGCCGGGTGCCCGTGGCGGGCCGTATTTCCATGGACCTGACCGCGGTCGACCTCGGTCCCGACGCGGAGGACTCGGTCGGCGATCCGGTGGTCTTCTGGGGCGACGAATTACCCGTCGAGCAGATTGCCGAAGCCGCCGGCACGATTCCGTATCAACTGGTCACGGGCGTCACCCACCGCGAAGCCGCCGTCTACGAATAACGCGGGGTCAGCACAAAAAAACAGGCAGCTCTGGCTGCCTGTTTTTTTGTGCTGACCCATCCTGACTGCTGGTTCTGTCAGGAGTTGAAAAATCCCATCTTCACGCCCGCAAGCTGCACGACGTCGTTGTCATTCAACTTGCGCGCCTGTGCGCCGATCGGCTGGCCGTTGACCAGCGGATAGTCGCCTTCCTCGCCACTTTCGACGTGCACGATGAAATAACCTTCGGCGCGACGCGTGATTGCGGCGACCTGGACGCCCGGGCGACCGAGCGTCGTCAGCGCCTTGGTCAGTTCCAGTTCGCGTCCGGCGAAAGCGCCGCTCAGGACCTGCAGCTTGGCGAGCGGCAGCGCGTTTGGCGCGTTGCTCGGATCAATGCCGGTGGAAGTTTCCGTATGCGCAACCGGTTCGACTCGTTCCTGTGAAATTTCGGGTTTCGGCGCCTCGGGCTCGGGCATGTCGACCTTGATGTCTTCACGATTTTCGGCCGACGGCTCCTCGGCCTCCGCCGCGGCATCTGCGGCTTTCTCCGCAGCAGCCAGTTTTTCCTCGTTGGACTGGCCGGCAGGGATGACCATGGTCTTCTCGAACTCGTCCTGCTCGGTGTCGGAGGTCTGCTGATCCGTGAATCGGAGCTGGTGATGGCCAATGGTGATGACGTCGCCATGCTGCAACGCATGCTTCTTAATCAATTTACCATTGACGTAGGTGCCGTTGGTGCTGTTCAGATCCTCGAGAAAGGAATCATTGAGGATGTTGATGATCAGGGAGTGGTGACCACTGACGGCGGGATTGTCGATGCGTACATCATTATCCGGGAGGCGCCCGATCGTGTAGCGCTCCTTCGACATGTTGTATTCAGCCAGAACCTGGCCATCCAGACTCAGGATTAAACGTGCCATATCAGATTTATCGCTCTCTTAAGATTTAGTCCATTGCAAAGTGTCTGCCCTGACACTTTGCCTCCCTATGAACCGAAAAGGCCTGACAGCTTGGCCAGCAGCCCCTTCTTCGCAGCGAACGAGTCGAGGACATGCGCCAGTTGCACGGACACGTTGTCCCGCCCGCCATGCTCGTTGGCAAGTTGCACCAACTGTTCACCAACCACATCAAGGCTAGCATTAAACGTGCTGATAGTTAAGTGAATATCCTCATCTTCCACCATATCGGGGAGACCGTCGGAGCAGAGCAGATAAATGTCATTGGGCAGCACGTCGTACTCCTGCACCTCGACTTCTACCGTCGGTTCCACACCGAGCGCCCGGGTCACGTAATTGCGGTTGGTCGAACGCTGGGCCTCTTCTTCTGAATAGAAGCCGCGGTCGACCAGCTCCTGCAGAAGCGAGTGGTCCATCGTCAGCTGCTCGAACTGCTCGTCGCGCAGCCGGTAGGCCCTTGAATCGCCCACATGGGCGATTGAAATCTTGTTGTCGTAGAACATGGCCGCGACCAGCGTGGTGCCCATTCCCTCGCAGTGGGTCTGGCTCTGCGCGGTCTGGAAGATGATCTTGTTCGCGCGGGCAACCGCATCGCGCAGCACGATCGTCTGGCGCATCAGCCCGGTATGCGGATCGATGTCATTGCGCTCCTCGCGGGTCGCGCCTTCGGCCGCCAGGTCGGTAATCGTCTGTACGGCGATGCCGCTTGCGACTTCGCCGGCGTTGTAGCCGCCCATGCCGTCAGCGAGCACAAGCAGGCCCATGTCACTGTCGGTTCCGATCGCATCCTCATTGTGCTCACGCACCATGCCGGTATTGGTGATTTCGGCAAACTTGATCTTTCCGCGGAGGCTCTTGTCTTTACTCATGACGGCAAGTCTCAGGCGGCGTACTGGGCACAGTTGCGCAACGCAATCGCCATTTCGGCGCCGTTTGCGAATCGATCTTCGGGACGTTTGGCAAGTGCCTTGAACAGGACCGTGTCCACGCTCGGCGGCACGCCCGGGCGGCGGTTGGAAACCGGTGCCGGATCCTCGGTCGTAATCTTCGTCATAAGCACCGCGATGTTCGAAGCCTTGAACGGCACTTCGCCAACCAGTAACTCATATAGCGTAACACCAAGCGAGAACAAGTCCGAGTGGCCCGTCAGAGTTTCTGCATTGAGCTGCTCGGGCGACATGTACATCGGCGTGCCGAGCACGATGCCGGTCTTGGTCCGGTTGTTGTCGGTCAGTCGAGCAACCCCGAAGTCGCTGATCTTGAGCAGGTCCTGCCGCAGGCTGTAGAGAATATTGGCGGGCTTGATATCGCGATGAATGACGCTTTGATTGTGCGCGTAGTCCAGCGCTTCAGCAGTTCGCGCGCAGAGCTCCAGGGCCTTGTTCGGCGCGAGCAGTTTTTTCGGATCGCAAAACTGGGTCATCGGCACGCTCTGCAGATACTCCATGGCGATATAGGCGAGGTGCTTGTCCTCGCCGCAGTCGAATACGGTAATGATGTTCGGATGCGCCAGGCGGCCGGCGGATTCCGCCTCCCGGAAAAATCGTAACCGGGCCTCTTCGAGTTCTTCGTCCTCGAATTCCTTCTCGATCGGGATGACCTTCAATGCTACTGCGCGATTGATGCGCGGGTCGCGGGCAAGATACACGGCGCCCATCGCGCCACGCCCGAGTCGTCGTTCTATGACGTAGCGACCCAGGCGCTGCGGCGTGCCTTTCTTACCGCCCAGCGAGAACTTGTTTTCTGGCGAGACCGAGCCTGCCTGGGTTTTCTTCATCCACTGGATGACCGCCTCGGCGCGCTCGGGCTTCGCCTGTTCCTCGAAGGCAAGTGACAGCTTGTACATCGCGGTCGCCAGTGTCTCCGAAGGACTGCATTGCCGGAACTCCGCGAACGCCGGCTCGAGCCGGCCTGCGGCGAGAAAATCATTGCCGCGTTTGAAGGCATTGACCGCGGCCTTACTAACCGCACCCGCCAGCCACCAGCTGAGTATCGATGCGCCGAGGAAGATGAAGGCTGCGCGCCCCATGTCGATGCGCATACGACCGATCAGGACGAACAGCGCTTCGAGCAGGACGACCGAAGTAATCATGATGGCCGCCACCAGGACGATATCCCTGCGGTTCCGGTCGGGAAGGAACAGGACAGCAATGATGGCTAGCAAAACCGGCGCCAGCCACTCGAGCGCCCGCACCCAGGAGGGTGAAATGATCGTGCGTCGTTGCTCGATATCGGCAAGTAACTGGGCGGTGATTTCCGACGGCGTCACAAACTGCCCTGACGGCAATACTGCCGCTGCCCCAACGAGTTCGGGCGCCGCATCGAGAAATACGGTCTTGCCGGCAAAGTTGCCGGGGGAGTAGTCGCCTTTGAGCAGGTCCGTTGCCGCGACACGGTCGACCGGCGCATAGTTGGAATGGAAAATTTCGAAGTCGGAATGTCCGACGCGGGGATCGGCCGCAAAGCCCGGCGAGGTCAGCGCTGCCGCCAGCGCGAGCGACGGGCGCATCGTCCCGCCTTCGAGGTGCCAGAGACGCGAACGACGAAGCACGTCATCGGAATCCGGCTGTAACAAGAAGACGCCGGTCCGGTTCGCAACGTCAGCCAGACGATGATCGACGGGAACGACGATTGGCACCATGCCGCTCAGCATCGCCGACCAGCCGGGCAGGGGATCGAGCGCGTTCAATTCCGGCGGTTGCGCGAGGACGATCCGCTGCGGTTGCTGATCGTGGATCAATTGCAGCGCCCTGCCGTACTCGGCAACCAGTTCGTCCTTGGACTTGCGTGCCGGTTCAATGCTGACGATGACGGCGTTGTCGGGCGGATCGGACTGGACGTTCGACGCAAACAGGTCGAAGAAGAAGCGGTCGGCCGCAATGAACCACGGCGCCAGCGGCCCATAGATCAGGACCAGCAGCACGCTGACAAACGCCAGTACCACCAGGCGGTCGCGATGTTCTTTTCGTTTCTCGCTCAAGGTCGTTCTTCTCTACATAACGTGGCGAGTATAGAAAATGGCGGCAGTTTTTAATGAGATACGGTTAGCATTTTTGGCGCGATAATTTGGCTGGAAGCGGTGCTAGTATTGGGATTCCGCTACCGGATAGGACAGCAGCGCTGGTCTGCCCGGTTTTTTCCATTTTGGACCATTAAAGATTTCCGGCCTGGAAAAGGATTCCTGCATGGCGAAGGCCAAGAAAGCTTATGTTTGCGCCGATTGCGGCGCCTATGCCGTCAAGTGGCAGGGCCAGTGTCCGGACTGCGATGCTTGGAATACCCTGACCGAAACCACGGTATCGGCGGCGGCATCCGGCGCGCGGCAGGCAGGCCTTGAACCCACCGCGCTCAGCGAGCTTACCGACGATCCCGGGCTGCGATTTCCTACCGGTTTCGGGGAATTCGACCGCGTGCTCGGCGGCGGGCTGGTGCCTGGCTCGGTCGTGCTCCTGGGAGGCGACCCAGGGGTCGGCAAGTCGACCCTGCTGCAGCAGGTCGCCGCGCAACTGCCCGGCGATCTGGATGTTTGCTATGCGACCGGCGAGGAGTCGCTTCGCCAGGTTGCGCAGCGCTCGCACCGCCTGGGCCTGGACAATCCGTCACTGAGCCTGCTCGCCGATACGTCGATCGACAACGTGCTCGAGCAGGCGGCCGCGATGAAATCAAAGGCCCTCGTTATCGACTCCATCCAGACGATGGCGGTGGCGGATATTCCGTCGGCACCGGGTTCCGTATCGCAGCTGCGCGAATGTGTGAGCCGCATCGTCAGGTTCGCCAAGCAGCGCGAGGTTGCCGTATTCCTGATCGGCCATGTCACGAAAGAGGGTGCCATCGCGGGACCGCGCGTGGTCGAACACATGGTCGATACCGTGATGTATTTCGAGAACGATCCGGGTAGCCGCTACACGATCGTCCGCGCCGTCAAGAACCGCTTCGGCGCAAGCAGCGAGATGGGCGTATTTGCCATGTCGGAGACGGGCTTTCGAGAAGTGCGCAATCCGTCCGCGATTTTCCTGTCCCGCCAGGACGAAGCTGGATCCGGCAGCGTCGTGTCGCCTGCATGGGAAGGCAGTCGTCCACTGCTCGTCGAGATCCAGGCGCTAGTCGCTGACGGCAACAGCAACTACACCCGACGGCTGGCCCAGGGTATCGATCAGAACCGGCTCGCGATGATCGTCGCCGTAATGCAGCGACATGGCGGCATTGCCCTGGGTGGGGAAGACGTCTTCGTCAACGTCGTCGGTGGCCTGCGGATCGCCGAGACCTCGGCTGACCTGCCTGTCGCACTGGCCATTGCATCGAGCTTTCGTGACCGGCCATGCCGCGAACGGCTGGTCAGCTTTGGCGAAGTCGGGCTTGCCGGCGAGGTGCGTCCGGTACGCTTCGGGGAGGAACGAATTCGCGAAGCAGCAAAGCAGGGCTTCACGACTGCGATTGTTCCCGCAGCCAATGTTCCGCGCAGCAAGATGGACGGCATCGACGTCGTCGGCGTCAAGTCGCTGGAGGCCGCGCTCTCGGCAGCGCTCGATTGATCGGCTCAGGCTAGCGCTGGTCTCTTGTGGTCGTCGAGGAGATGGACGCGCGCCAGCTGTACCCGGTTGTCCCGCGTTTCAATAATCTCAATCGGGTACTCCGCGATCACGAGGCAGGTGCCTGACTCGGGGATCCTCTCGAGGAACTCGACGATTAGTCCGTTCAGCGTTTTCGGACCGTCAGTCGGCAACTCCCAGTCCATCAGTCGATTGAGTTCGCGAATATTCGCGGTACCGTTCACGAGCCATGAGTTCTCGCTCTCGCGCACGATCTCTTCGTCGTCGTCAGCCGGATCGGTCGTGAATTCACCGACGATTTCCTCGAGGATATCCTCGAGCGTCACGATGCCCTGGATATCTCCGTATTCGTCGACAATCAGCGCGAATCGCCGGCGTCCTTTCTGAAATTGCAGCAACTGGGTGCTGAGTGGCGTGCCCTCGGGTACGAAGTAAGGGTCGTCGACGAGCGCCTCGAGATCCGACTTCGTGAACTCCATCTGCGTGAAAATGTTCGCGAGACGTCGCAGGTGCAGGACGCCGAGCACCTTGTCGATGTTGTCGCGGAAGACCGGCAGCCGGGTATGTTCGCTGTTACGGATCAGCTCGGCGATGTCGTCGATGTCGTCATCGAGATCGATACCGATGATCTCGTTGTGCGGCACCATCACGTCGTCGACGGTTACTTGCTCGAGGTCGAGGATGCTGAGCAGCATTTGCCGGTACTTGCCCGAGATTCTTGCGCCTGCCTCGTAGACCACCGTGCGCAATTCCTCCCGAGTGAGCGCGTAGCGGTCGCTATCCGTATTACGAAGACCGAGCAGGAACAGCACGCCGTTCGCCATGGCGTTCGTCAGCCAGACGAGCGGATAGAAGATCTTGAGTAGCGGGTAGTAAACGTACGCGGCCGGGTAGGCCACGCGCTCCGGATGTAAAGCCGCGAGCGTCTTGGGTGCGGTCTCGGCAAAGATCAGTACGACCAGCGTCAGCACAGCTGTGCCGATGGCAAAACCAATCTCGCCCCCGAGCTGCACGGAAACGACGCCGACGAGAGCGGAAGCGGAGATATTCACGGCGTTGTTGCCGAGCAGGATCAGCCCGATAAGGCGGTCGGGTCGTTGCAGTAGCCGTTCGGCAATGCGGGCGCCGCGGTGGCCGGCTCGCGCCTTGTGACGCAGTTTGTACCGGTTCAGGCTCATGAGGGCGGTTTCCGAGCCGGAGAAGAACGCGGAAAGCAGGAGAAGAATAACCAGCAGGCCGATCAGCGCTGCAAGTGGACTGTCATCGCCCAACGGATGGGCACCTCCTTATATACGACGGGCAGTTCGAGTTCATCAAGGCGGGTCCGGGCTGTCAAGGACGCGCGGCGCATCGTTGCGATCAGCTCCAGCTCCGCCCGAGCACTTCCTCGAGGATATAACGGCTGCCGAAATACGCGAGACACAGAATCGCGAAGCCGCCCAGGTAAAGGTATATGGCGCGTTTGCCGCGCCAGCCGGCGAATCGCCTGCCGGCAAGCAGCAGGCCGAACAAGGTCAGCGCCAGCAATGACAGGGTGGTCTTGTGAACGAGATGCTGCGCGAACAGGTTTTCGACGAAGGCGAATCCCGAAGAAACGGCGACGAGCAGGAAAAGAAAACCCGCTGAATTGATGCCGAACAGCAGCTTCTCGGTCGTTTCCATCGGGGCGAAAAGTTGGTTCGCGGAAGAAAAGATGCCGCGCCGCAGGCGGCTGTCCTGGATCAGCGCGTAGACCGCGACGATAGCGCCGACAGTCAACAGGCCGTATGCGAACAGGGAGATCAGGATGTGCGACTGGACCTGCAGGTTCATCGGATTGGCCGCTTCCGCAGGTGCCTGGCTGCCGGTCAGCACGGCAACCAAAGCGGCGAGGACCAGCAGTCCGCCGCACAAGCCCCGCAGCGTGCTTTCGGCGGCGCCGATGATGGCGATCAGCGCGAGCTGGAGGCCGATGAACGATGCGGTATTGCCGATGGAAAGTGCAATGCCGTCGGGCGTCAGTATCAGGAGCCAAAGCGTCCAGGCGTGCCACAGGAGGCCCGTGGCGGCGCTGACGAGGCCAATGAAAAGAAGCATTTTCTCCTGCGAGGCGTTGCCCGGAAGGCGGGTCATACCCAGCAGTACTCCGGCAA
>JABAHS010002516.1_pt2 | contig 10140 bp, 10 predicted proteins | sample 7062111 | NCBI WGS metagenome assembly JABAHS01 (sample SAMN14534600, study PRJNA622989) | marine sediment metagenome | biome: marine biome [ENVO:00000428]; feature: marine pelagic biome [ENVO:01000023]; material: deep marine sediment [ENVO:00002113]; isolation source: pool of 4 deep marine... | reverse complement strand
GGAACGAGGAGGCGCGGGCCTTGCTGGCCTCAGCAGGATACGATCCGGAGAATCCGTTGCGCTTCACGATCCACTACAACACTAACGCGCGTCATCGCAGAGTCATGGTGGCCGTGGCCTCGATGTGGAAAGAGGCGCTGGGCGTGGATGTCGAGATGCTCAATCTGGAGTTCAAGGTCTTGCTCGACCAGAGACACGATCGTTCCCAGTGGCAGATGATGCGCCAGGGTTGGTTCGGTCTTAACGACGCGTACAATTTTCTCGAGCTCTTCCTGTCAGAGACCCGCTACGGCGCCACCGGATTTGCCGATGCCGAGTTCGATCGCATGATGTTCGAGGCGAGCCAGACGGCCGACGCCGCATTACGCAAATCGCGCGTCGCCGATACGGAACGCTATCTGCTGGACGCGTATCCTGTCATCCCGCTGTACTTCGCTGTGCGCAGGCGACTCGTCAATCCGATCGTTCGTGGTTACGAAGCGAACATCGTCGACGTCGACCGTTCCCATCTGTACGTCATCGACAGGGACGCTGCCGGCGCAGGATTCTCTCCGGATTGAAAGGGCATGCGATGAGAGAGCTCCCCCAGTTTCAGGTCGACGCGTTCGCGTCCGATGTGTTTTCGGGTAATCCGGCGGCCGTCGTGCCGCTGGATCGATGGCCTGACGATGAATTGCTCCAGGCGATCGCCATGGAAAACAATCTGTCGGAGACGGCGTTCTTCATGCCATCGGAAGACCACATTTCCGGTTGCGCTGGTTCACGCCCGAGTCTGAGGTCAATTTGTGCGGGCATGCGACGCTGGCGTCGGCCTGGGTCCTTTTCAATCGGCTGGGCTGGGCCCATGAGTCGATCCGGTTCGAAACGCTGAGCGGAACGCTGACGGCCGCGCGCGATGGAGAGAGTCTGATCATGGACTTTCCCGCCTGGCCACTGGAGCCGCTCGCGGAGATGCCGGCTGGGGTCGTCGAAGGGCTCGGGACATCGCCGGTCGAGGTCCTGGGGGTGGCGACGCGCGACAATCTGTTCGCCGTCTATGACACCGAGAGCGAAGTGCGCGCGATAGACCCCGATTTCAGGCGACTGGCGGCACTTCATCCGGCCGGTGTGGTCATCACGGCACCCGGCGACGAATGCGATTTCGTTTCGCGATATTTCGTGCCCAGCTACGGTATCGATGAAGATCCAGTCACGGGGTCTATCCACTGTGGGCTCACGCCCTACTGGAGCCGGCGACTCGCCACCGATTCGCTCTACGCGCGCCAGGTTTCGCGCAGGGCTGGAGAGCTCTGGTGCACGATGGCCGGCGACCGTGTCTTGATCCGGGGCTACGCCGCGCTATTTCTCGAAGGTCAGATTTCCGTACCCGATTTCTGAATAGCCGGCAGGCACGACAGCATGGATCGGGCACCATCGATGCCGGCACCAGCGGGTATTTCGCGACGACGCATCTGCCGTGCGCGGCTCGCCGACAGCACAGCCTCGAAGATCTCGCGGACACCGGTCTCCGCTATGCCCATTTCCCCACCGAGTTCCGCGAGTCGGGCGAGCAGCGTGGCCTCACGGGCCGGGTCACGGACGGGTGCAGCATCCTCTGCCTTGAGATCGGATATCGAATCGACGACTCGGAATCGGCAGGCGATCAACTCGACCAGTCGTGAGTCGATGCGGTCGATCTCCGCGCGCAGAGAATCGATCGGCCGGCCAACTTCGTCGCCGAAGATCGGCCCGGAGGTCATGGCGAGCAAAAAAAGGATTGTCAAGCGTTTCATGACCCTGCGTGCCTCGCAATTTTCACGGATGATGGCCAGATCATAGCGGGTCGTATGAAGGCCGATCGATCCGTCCGAAGCCGGATCCGTGCAGGGTGAGCGACACGATGCTGCCGGTGGCGGGTTCCACGGTTCGCCGCAACGGTGCGCCGGCGGTAGAATCGATGGATGGCCGGTCTCATCATTCGAATCCTGATCACGTCTTTCGGGCTCTGGCTCGCATCGGCGTGGCTCGACGGCGTCAGCATCGAAGGTAATGGCACGTTCCTGCTCGCAGCCGTACTACTGGGGATGGTCAACGCCGTGATCCGTCCCATCGTGCTGCTGCTCACGCTGCCGGTAACTCTCGTGACGCTCGGGCTCTTTGTCCTGATCATCAACGCGGGTATGTTCGCGCTCGTTGCGGCGATACTCGACGACTTCGTCGTTGCCGGATTCTTCGATGCGCTACTCGGCTCGATCATCGTGAGTCTGACCAGCACGATCGCGTCGTGGTACATCGGTCCATCGGGCCGCTATCAGATCATGGTGATCGAACGCCGACGCTAGGTCGCCGCTGTCGCGATTATTCCGGCCAGCATTTCGCGAGGATGCCTGAGAAACGCTCTGCCTGATCCGCGTCCCGGGCCAGATAGTTGCAAAAACTCCGATAGCCCGACTTCGTGATCATGGGTTCGACTTCCTTTGCTCTCTCCAGGCTTTGCCGCGCTTCTTCTTCGCGCCCGGCGCAGCCCTCGGCGAGGCTCAGCATGACCCACGTCGGGTGCCAGCCGCTGTAGTGGTCCAGCGAAGACAGCGCATGGTCGCGCGCCTGGTCCCAGTCTTCGAGCTGCAGATACGCCATGCTCAGCATGCACAGTGCCCAGTGGACCGTCGGGTCGCGCGGACTGTGGCGCATCGCGAGCTGGGCGGGCGCGATGGCCTCGGCAGCGCGCCCGCTCAGAGTCATTGCGTAGGACAGCACGGTAAGGACGTAAGCGGAATTCGGATCGAGCACCCGTGCGCGTTCGAGGATGCGCGCGCCGTCTCGAGCCCGGCCCAGGCACGTGTGCACGTGGCCCAGCTGCCCCAGTACGACCGGGTCGTCGGGTGCGAGGTCGAGCGCGCGACGGCAGAGCTCAGAGGCCTCCTGGCGCACTGCGTCATGGTCCATTCGCCAGCCGTTGGTGACCTGCATCGCGAGATTGTTCGCCAGGTAGGCGAGGGCTCGCGGATCATTCGGGGCGATCTCAACGGCGCGGCGGTAAAGCGTCTCGGCCTGGGCGCAGGAGGCCCGATTGAACGCCGCCCAGCTCTCGGCCATGCCCCGCTGGATCAGTCCCCATGCATCCAGAGATCGCGCGTCCGTCTGACGAGCTCGCCGGCCCTCCGCTCGCTGCACCTCGGTACCGAGCGCAGTGACGATGCCGGCGCAGATCTCGTCCTGGACGGCGAATATGTCGTCGATTTCGCGATCGTACCTTTCAGACCACTGTTGCGAGCCGGTCGTCGTGTCGACGAGATCGACGGTAACCCGAAGCCGGTTGCCCGCCTGCCTGACACTCCCCTCGGCAACATATCGCACGCCGAGGTCGCGGCCGACCTGTCGCACGTCGAACGACTCGCCTTTGTAAGTAAAACTCGAATTCCGCGAAATGACGAAGAGCCATCCATTGCGGGACAGGTCGGTGATGACGTCTTCCGTCAGCCCGTCCGCGAGGAAGCCCTCGTCGCCTCCGCCGCCGGAATACGAGAATGGCATGACGGCGATCGAGGGCCTCTCCGGCAACTCGTAACGGACTCCGGTCTCTACAGAGGGCATCGCATTCGCGGGGCGCGTGTTGTCGACGTCCGCGACGAATCGATAGCCGCTGCGGGCGACGGTGCGGATGATCGCCTGGGTCCCCGAATCGTCACCGACGGCCTTTCGCGCCTTCATGATGCATCGTGTCAGGGAAGCCTCCGTGACGATCGAGTTGGCCCACAGAACGTCCTGGAGTTCGTTTTTCGGAACGACCCGATCGCTGTGCTCAGCCAGATAGGTCAGCAGATCGAACACCTTCGGCTCGACACGAACGATCTCGCCCGAGCGCCGCAGCTCGCGACGACCGACGTCGACTTCGAAATCGCCAAATCGGATGGTCGCCATACTTCCGCTGCCGCCGAACGATGCGGCATTCCCCCCGGCGGTCATTGTAACTGGCGCCCCCGGCGCCTCGTCCACCCTGGCTCAGCGGCGGAGTCGGTAACCGATACCGTAGACGGACTGGATGATCTCCTCGTCAGGTCGGACGGCGGCAAGTTTTCGCCTGAGATTCTTGACGTGGGTGTCTACGGTTCTGGGAGTCACGATTCGATGGTCGTCATAGAGCCCGTCGAGCAGGTCGTCACGCCGCACCGGACGGCCTTTGGAGCCGGCAAGGAGTGCGAGCAGTCTGAACTCCACGCGCGTCAGATCGAGTGCCTGACCATCCAGCGTCGCCATGTAGGCGTCGGTGTCGAGGCCGATACCCTCGGGTACCGGCATCGACGTGCCGACGCTGTGCACGCCCACGCGACGCAGCAGCGCACGTACGCGCGCGACCAGTTCGCGCGGGCTGAACGGCTTGCAAACGTAATCGTCCGCGCCCAGCTCCAGGCCGAGCAATCGGTCGATCTCGTCGACGCGCGCCGTGACCATGATGATGGGGACGTCGGAGAAACCGCGGACGTCCCGGCAGATGTCGAGGCCATCCCGGCCGGGCAGCATGAGGTCGAGCAATACAGCCGCGGGTTGATTTTCCTTTATCCATGCCGCGACGCCCGAGCCCTCTGCCAGATGGTGGACTTCGAAGTCGGCCGCCTGGAGATAGTCCCTGACGATATCCGCGAGCGACTGCTCGTCCTCGACGACGAGCACCGTCGGCCGGGCCTTCGTCATCTCTTCAGTGTCCGGTTTCATGCCAGGGGCAACTCCAGCACGACGGCAAGACCCCCGAGCTCGGATTGGAGCGCCCTGATGCTTCCGCCGTGCGCGGTCACGATGCTCTGGCAGATCGATAACCCGAGTCCCGAGCCACCCGTGCCGCGGTTGCGCGACTGCTCGACGCGATAAAGGCGGTCGAAAAGTCGCGTCAGATCGGCTTCCGGTACGCCAGGTGCCGTGTCTTCGACGACGAGTCGTGCCTTTTCGTCGAGGACATGCCCGCGTATGCGTACCTCGCCACCACGCGAGGTGTATCCGATACTGTTGTGGAAGAGATTCGACAGCACCTGTTTCAGCCGATCGGCGTCTCCCGCTATGAAGATGCCGTTTAGTGCGGCGACATCGAGTGTCACCGACAAATCTGCCTCGTCGAATCTCGGCTGCGCTGATCGCGCCGCATCGCCGACGAGTTCGCCAAGGTCGATCCGGGAAAGCTCGCAGGACAATTCGCCGCTGTCCGATCTCGCGAGTGTTTCGAGGTCGCTGACGAGTCGCGCCACTCTGTCCACTTCGTCCGACAGCGCTCTGAGGGACTCTTCGCCGAATGGACGCACGCCGTCCTCGAGCGCGTCCAACTGTCCCCTCAGGACCGCTACCGGGGTGCGAAGCTCGTGAGAGATGTCCGCCACCCACTGTCGGCGAGCCGCCTGGTTCCGCTGGAGCGTTTCTGCCATGTCGTTGAAGTCGTCCGCGAGCGTGCCGAGTTCATCGCTGCTCGAACGTTCAACCCTGACGTCATATTGGCCATTTCGGACACGTTTCGTCGCGTCAGTCAGTCGCTGGATCGGCGACAGCAGGTGCCGGGAGAACAAGAGCGCTACGATCGACGCGAGCAGCAGCGTGATCACGGCAGACAGGTTGAGCAGCCGCTGCCGCCTCTCGGAAAACTCCCGCTCGATGATCCCCAGCGGCCCCGCGGGTGCGAGGTAAAGCGTGCCGATGTTCGCACTGTTTACGGTCAGATCGCGGCTTTTGCCGACGGTCATGTCCGGCTCCGGACCGAACAGCAGGGATCCATCGGCGTCCAGGATCGAAAGCCCGGGTTCACCCGGCGGGCTATGGCGCGGCGGACGATGGCGCCGCGTGTTATCGGGGCGGTCCGTGTCGTTTCTGTCCGGCCGGGGTCGCACGGGCGGCGGACGAATAAAGCGCTCCCTGAGTAGCGGCATGCCGCCCCGGTCCTCGAGGAACGACCAGTTGCCTGACTCCTCATAGCGGGACTCGAGCATTGCAGCCGTCCTTGTGATGCGTTCGGACTGCGCCGCGTCCAAATAGCCGAGGAAGCTTTGCCGGAACGTGAGGCTCAGCACGATCAGATGCGCGAATATCACGAGCGCCGTCGCACCGACGATCGCAACCATGATCTTCTGCCAGATTTTCAACTGGAGTTTCATGCCTTCGCCTATTCTGCCTCGGAATCCGCCGAACACACGCACCGGATCCGGCATCCGGCCGGAATTCACATTGTCTTCACAGAGACTTCACCATCGCCCGAGCGGCCGCTACTACATTGAGGTCCAGCGGCGCGCCGGATCGCGCCTGGACTTGGACGAAAGCAGCAAGGAGACAATCGTGAATAGAGCAGCATTGGTTGCAGCCGGGATTCTCGTGAGTGGCATCGCGCTCGCACACCCGGATGGAGAAGGTCGCATGGGTGGTCCCTCGATCGACCGACTCGCGGAACGGCTCGGACTCGACGCATACCAGACGGAACAGGTCGAGGGCATCCTCGGTGGTGCCCGTGAGAAGGGCTTGACGGTGATGATGGAGATCCGCGACGAGGCGAAGGCGAAAATGGATGTCATCCATGCCGAAACGGTCGAGGAACTCTCGACGGTACTGACGGCCGAGCAGCTGGCGGAGTTCGAGGAGATCTCCCAGCGGTTCCGCAGTCGCGGCTTCGGACCTCGTGGTTTCGGGCCACGCCACGGACTCCGGCACTCGAGGTACGGCGACGACACCTGAGAACGATCGATCTGATGCAGACCCGCCACTTCCCCTCCATATAGCGCGGGTCGGGGCGGGCAGGTGACAGCCCGCCCCGTTTTTATCAAGGCGGTTGACAGCGCTGCGCTGCCCGGCAACGATGCCCGGCATCATGGATATAGACATAGCGGGACAGCGCGCGCTCGTCACCGGCGCTAACCGGGGGATCGGTCTTGGATTCGTTGAGGCTCTGCTCGATGCGGGCGCCCCCAGGGTATACGCATCGGCACGAGACGCCGCGTCATTGGATGCGGCGCTCGTCCTCGATACTGAACGCACCGGCGCAATAGAACTCGACGTCACTGATGCGGACGCCGCTGAGGCTGCCGCCCAGGCCTGCCCGGACACGACTTTGCTCGTCAACAACGCCGGTATCGTCGCGCCCGTGGACTATCGGACGTTGCTCGGGGCGAAGAATCTCGATGATGCGCGCGCGGAGATGGAAACGAACTTCTGGGGCATGCTCAACGTATGCCGTGCTTTCGCGCCTGTCCTTCGTGAGAACGGAGGCGGCGTCATCATCAATATCCTGTCGGTGGGCGGTATGGCCGTCTTTCCGCAGGTCGGCACCTATTGCGCCAGCAAGTACGCCGCCAATGCGCTCACCCGCGGTATCCGGGCGGAGCTCGCACCCTACGGCACCCACGTTACGGCAGTCTTCACCGGTGCGGTTGCGACGGACATGTCGGCCAACACACCGGGTCGGAAGATCACACCTCTCGAGCACGCGAACCAGGTGCTGGCCGACGTCTCCAAGGGCCGCGAGGAGAGCTATCCCGACTTTCTCGCGCAGCGTTACAAGCGCATGATCGACGAGGACGAGAAAGCATTCGAGCGATCGCTGCGGACGCGTCTGGAGACCTGACGTGAGCGCCGGGTGGCCGCGATGTTCGGCGATCGACGTCGGGTTCACATCTGGATCCGGCGCAGGCGCTCGCTGACCGTGGCGCTGGAAGTCATAGGCGCAGGATTCGGCCGCACGGGTACCGCGTCGCTCAAGATCGCGCTGGAGATGCTCGGCTTCGGCCCCTGCTATCACATGTTCGAGGTCCACGGTCATCCGACGCATCCTCACGCCTGGGAATCGGCAGTCGAGGGCGGACCGGTGGACTGGGACGCGCTTTTTGCCTCGTATCGTTCTGCAGTCGACTTCCCGGCATCGGCGTTCTGGCGCGAACTCGCCAACTACTATCCCAACGCCAGGATCATATTGTCAGATCGGGATGCGGAATCCTGGTACGACAGTGTCACGGCANNCCATGCTCGCGCCGCTGCCGCGTGATGCCGATCCGACCCGCGTCGCGGGTCGCAGGATGGCGAGACGCGTGGTGATCGACCACGTTTTCGATGGCCGGATGGCAGATCGCGATTATGCGATCGACGTTTACCGCAGCCACCGGCAGTCCGTGATCGACGCTATTCCCAAAGAGCGTCTGCTCGTGCATGCGGCGAGCGAAGGGTGGCCGCCGCTCTGTGAGTTCCTGGGCGTCCCGGTACCCGAGGAGCCCTATCCCCGATCGAACGATCGCGAGGAGTTCTGGGCTCGCGTCCCCGGAGTCGGCAAAGACTAGACCGGTCAGGATTCGGTCAGATCCGTCGTATCGAGCAACGGGGCGAGACTGCCGCCGGACTCGAGATCGCGTACCAGATCCAGTTGCGTGGCAATCTCCGACTCGAGATCGGCGACTATCCGGAGGAACTCCGGGTCATCGCGCAGTGATGCCATATTGGGATTGAGTGTCGTCCAGAGCCACCAGCGCATTCGCCAGCCACCATCGAATGCGGCCTTGAGTTCGGCCAGTGCGCCATCCCGATCGCCACTGAGCGCGAGTATTTCGGCCATGGCGATGCCTCGCCCGTACTGCCCGATGATCGGCTTGTCCGCGATTGCTGCCGCGGCGCGATCGAGCAGTGCGCCGGCCTGGTCCGTCTCTCCCGCTTCGATCAGCAGTCCCGCGATGTCGATGGCGGCACGGTAGTTCTGCCATCCGATCTCGGGCAACTCGTCGGCGAAGAGTTCAGGATGCGCGAGTGCGTAGCGAGCCAGCGCATCGCTCGCGCGTCCCTCGGCTTCGTCGATTACTCTGAGCATCTGCAGCCCGTCGTCCCGTAGCCGGCCCCTGAGCTTCTCGGCATGGACGCGGCCCTCGACGAGGTCGCCGGCCCGCAGGAAAAAGTAGGACTGTGTGTAGTAAGTCAACGCACCTTCGGGGCTCAGAGTGACGGTGCGATCCAGCATCTCGTTCGCCGATTCGAGCGCGCCGAGATCGATGTACATCCTCGCGAGCCTGCCGTAGAGCCACGGCTCACGCGGCCCGAACTCGATGGCCTTGCGGGTCCACTCGACAGCCTGCACGAAGTCGCCCAGCTCGTAGTGCATGTCCCCGACGCTCGAGTAGCCGCGTTGTGACTGTGGGTCGATCTCTGCTGCATGACGGTACTCCGCCAGCGCTTCGTCGAACCGGCCCATCGCCTCGAGCGTGTCGCCGTAAACGAGCCAGGCCAGTGTCCAGAGCGGGTCCAGGGTCACGGCTTTGCGGTCGAGTTCGAGCGCATCCTGCGGGCGTCCGACGCGCTTTAGCGCCTGCGAGTAGCTCACCAGCACCAGCGAAGAATTGGGATTCAGTTCGAGCGCCCGGTCGAGGGTTTCGAGCCCGATCGACGACAGTCGGTCGCGCGACTCCACAAGCGCGAGCGCGGCATGGGCCTCGCCATGTTGAGGGTTGAGCTCGAGCGCGCGCGTCACGGCTTCCCGTGCTCGCGGATAGCCTTCATCGGACGACAGTGTGCCGAATGTCGGCAGGTAGATGTATGTGTAAGCGAGACCTGCCCAGGCCGCCGCGAAATCCGGATCGAAACCGATAGCGTCCTCGAAGTGCGATTTCGCGCTCAAGAGGCTCGAGGCAGTCGTTTCGAAAAAGGCCTGCCGGCCGCGCTGGTAAGCGAACAGTGCGTCGAGATTCTCGGTCGGTACGGCCTCCAGTGCACTCGCTTCACGCGGAGAAAGCTGTGCTGCGAGTTCGTTCGCAACGACCCCGGCGATCTCGCTCTGGATCTCGAACACGTTGCTCGCCGTCAGTTCCCGATCGTACGTCTGCGCCCAGAGATGCAGGTCCGACTGGCCGTCGATGAGCTGAACGTTGATCCGCACGCGGTCCCCGGCTCGTTGAACGCCGCCTTCCAGTAGCGTCGCAACCCCGAGTTCGCGCGCGATCTCGGGGATCGTGAGCTCCGTGCCGCGGTAGCGCTGAACCGATGTGCGGGAAATCACCTTGAGATCTTCGATACCCGCGAGCAGCGTCAGCAGGTCGTCGTGGACACCGTCGGCGAAAAAGCTCTCGTCGCTCGACCCGGTGCCGCGATCGTCGAACGGCAGTACGGCAATGGATTTCATGTCGCCCGGTGAGCCTGTGGGCGTCGTTTCGGGCCCTTCAATGC
>JABAHS010080261.1_pt5 | contig 10146 bp, 14 predicted proteins | sample 7062111 | NCBI WGS metagenome assembly JABAHS01 (sample SAMN14534600, study PRJNA622989) | marine sediment metagenome | biome: marine biome [ENVO:00000428]; feature: marine pelagic biome [ENVO:01000023]; material: deep marine sediment [ENVO:00002113]; isolation source: pool of 4 deep marine... | reverse complement strand
CCTGACCAGGTTGCCCCGGCCGCGCCCCAAGCGCCGGCTCCCGGTTCGGCTCCTGCCGCACCGGCGGAGCAGACTCCGGCTTTACCGACCGACTCGACAGGCACAGAAAAATAAATTTTGCAATTGGGTGTTGACAGAACAAATTCAAATCAGTATAAATACACCCCGTTCGCCGAAGTGGTGGAACTGGTAGACACGCCATCTTGAGGGGGTGGTGGCCGCATGGCCGTGCGAGTTCGAGTCTCGCCTTCGGCACCAGTTATCAAAGAAAGGCCTGAGCAGATTATCGCTCAGGCCTTTTTTATTGTCTTGCAATTCCGGCGGCACCGGCTATTTTTGACAGAAACCGGAGGTCGCCATGCGTTATCTTTTTTTTGCTCTTTCTGCCGCCACCCTGCTCACCCCTTCCCTGTCGCTAGCCACAGAGGCTCCAAACAAGGAGATGGGCCAGACACTCTTCCATTCGGACGAACTTGGAACAAACGGAAGAAGTTGTGCCACCTGCCACCCTTCAGGAGAGGGACTCGAAGAGATTCAGGGGTGGGAAACACCCCTATTGAAGCAGCAGATCAACGACTGCATTCGCGGCGCCCTCGAAGGCGCCCCTCTCGACAACGATTCAACCGAAATGAATTCTCTGATCATTTACCTGCGGTCCTTCTGAATTCCTCCCCGGCGAAAACACTGCCTCAGATCGTCACTACTGTGACGATCTGAGGCAGTTTCACGTTTAAAAACCTTCCGAGATAAAGCGAGAAATACCGTCCCCGCATCAAATTAACCCTAGTGTTCGCATATTTGCATAGTTTGCTAAAAAAATCATTTTTGTACGCCCTTCGTTGGGGCATTTATTGCATATTCCGTATCTTACAATAAGGCTGGCCTAAAATTATACGGAGGTTGTTTTATGAAAAGGTTTTCCATCGCCCTGCTGTTCTGTCTTGGAGTGATCGCGACACTCGCTGCTCCCGTTTTCGCTTTCGACGACGTCACACCTGACGACGCCTTCACTCTGGCAACGAGCGATGACAATGTCTATATTCTCGATGTAAGGACTCCTGAGGAATGGTCCTGGGTCGGCCATCCGGGAAAAAACAAGCTGGACGAAGGAGCTGAGCTGGAGGGCAAAGTCACCAACATCTCCTACAAAATCGTGTACAAGGGCGATAAAATCCTCAATCCGTCGTTTATGAGTGATGTCGACGATGCCTTCGGCGGCATTGCCAATGTCGTCCTGATCACCATGTGTCGCAGCGGCAGCCGCAGCGCCGCAGCGGCTGCCGACCTCGAAGCTGCCGGATACAATGTTCTCAACATGGCGACCGGCTTCCAGGGCGGCAAGGACGATCGGGGCTATCGCACGGTCAGCGGGTGGGTCAATGCCGGCCTTCCCTATTCCTACAGCGGTTCCGCCTACAAAGACTGACTTGAATAGACGGCCAGCCCGACAAAAAAGGGACCGGCTATTCCAGCCGGTCCCTTTTTTTCATCGCCTCAGCAGTGGCGTCTCAGCAACCGCAGCCGCAGTTGTGACATACGATCTTGTCACTGCCTTCGGGTTCAACCATCTCCGGAGCAAAAGCCACACGGTTGACTCCCCGCCTGATATCCTCAATCAAGTCGGCGTTGGCACTCTTGCCGATGATGTGACCGAGACAGACATTGCCGAGTGAATCTTTTGGCGACCGGATGCGTACAGTATTGAGCAGGTCCGCATATCCTTTGACCGGCAGGGCGACCTCATGCTCTTTCCAGAAGCGCACGGCGACACCGAGAGAAGACAGTTCGTCAGCCAACTCGGCGAAAAAAGCTGCAATCATGTCGCCATCGACATCATAGCGCCAGTCGGCCCGGACAAAGTCGGGCTTGTAAAAAACGACACTGATTTCTTTTTGCTTCATGGTTCCTCTTTTTCCGATCATTCAGTCTCACCCGGCTGCATCAAGCGAATACCGGGGATCTTCTCCACTTCACCCGTCAACGGCTCGCGAACGAGCCGCCTGCTGAATCTGCCCTCAAGACCGGGGCGCAGGTAAATCAGCGACAGGGATTCGCCAGCCTCGCCCCACAAATACTTGCGCACGACATCTGCGAATTCACTGCCCTTGAGAGGATAATCGTCAACCTGCACAATCAGGTCTCCGGGATGCAATCCGGCGCGTTCCGCCGGAGAGCCCGAAACGACATCCAGCACGACGAGCTCGCCGCTGACGATGGGGACGGCCTGGATACCTGTGCCGGCAAACTTCTCCTGGGCGACACAGGGAGAGTTCAAGCAACAAAGGAACAGGGATAGCACGACGACGAGAGCAAGGCGGATGCGGATCAAAGCGAGTTATTCCTCATGTTCAATCCAGGACGTATCGCCACGGCCCTGGCGCAGGATCTGGACATCGTCGTCAACGAGACTGATGACGCTCGACGGATCTCCCAGCAGGATCCCGCCGTCAATGACGTAATCAAGCATCCGGCCCAGCTTTTCCTGGATGAGTCCGGCATCGTGCATGACGTCGGCGCCGGAGATATTGGCGCTCGTCGTCACGAGGGGGTGCCCAAGTTCACGAACGATAGCGAGGGCTATCGGGTTGTCGGGAATGCGCACGCCCACGGTCTTCTGCTTGGTCGTCAGGATATCAGGGACAACGCGAGTCGCTTCGAGAACGAATGTATAGGGGCCCGGCAGATGGCGGCGCATTGTCTTGAAGGCAAAATTGCTGACCTGCGCGTAATTGGCGACATCGGAGAGGTCGGAGCAGATAAAGGAAAATGGCTTCTTTGCGTCACGTTGCTTGATCTGGTAGATCCTCTTGACGCCCTTTTTGTTGAAAATATCACAGCCGATCCCGTAGGTCGTATCGGTTGGATAGGCTATTACGCCGCCCTGTTTGAGGCACTCGACAACCTGGCGGATCAGGCGTTTCTGTGGATTTTCCGGATTGATCGACAATAACATGATGACCAGCCCTCCCGGGTCGCATTCGGACAGACGGACTTATCTCACAACTCGACTCTCAAGAGTCTACCATATAACAGCATGAGCAGTGAACATCCAGGCAGGACACATAGCGGAAGCCAGGCGGCACAAGGCGCGTCAAGGCAGGCGTTGGCGCTAGAGGAGATAACGCACGCCATCCACCTGCTGCAGCGACTTGTAGATACTCTCCAACTGCTGCCTGTTGGCGATCCTCACCACGATGCTGACGGAAACATACTTCCCCCCGGCGCTTTCCCGGCTTTTCATCATATCGAGCGACACCGGCACGATCGCCGAAACGGCACGGTGCACGGAGCGGATGAACTCCTGTCGATTGTCGCCCACGGCCTTGAAGACATGGTCGGAGGGGAAGTCGATCGGATCTTTTCGCCCGGTTGCGGTCATGGCATCAGTCCTTTCACCCCTTGGCCGAGACACCGGTGTGGCCGAATCCGCCGCTGCTACGCCGGGTACCGTCAAGATCTTCGACGATTTCGAAGCGGGCTCGGCGGACCGGACCGATAACGAGTTGCGCGATGCGATCACCGTGATTGACGATGAAATCCTCGCGACCATGATTGATCAGGATAATGCCGATTTCCCCGCGGTAGTCGGCATCGATCGTACCTGGCGAATTGACCAGGCTGACTCCGCATCTCAGGGCAAGCCCGGAACGGGGACGCACCTGCCCCTCGAACCCCGGGGGAATGGACAGGGCGATGCCGGTCGGCACCAGTATCCGATCGCCGCTTTTCAGAACCAGAGGCTCATCGAGCGCCGCATACAGGTCCATGCCGGCAGCCAGATCGGTCATGTAGCTCGGCACGTTGGCATCGCCGCGAAGGCGCTGGACCTTGACAGTAACGTCTTCCATCATATCCTCAGCAAACCGTCAGGCAGTTCAGGAGAGACTCAGTTTTTCGGTCGGGTAGTTCGATGCGGGGACTTTACCCACCATCTGGATATTGAGCGATTCGTCCTCGAACAGCCGCTGCGTCATCTCTAGCAGTGAAGCGGCGCTGACATTATCGAAGCCGGCGGCCACCTCGTCAATCGGTACATGGCGTCCGAAATAGATCTCATTTTTCGCCAGGCGGGTCATGCGACTGTCGGTGTTCTCCTGGGAGAGGTAAAGCGTTCCCTTCAACTGCTCCTGAACCCGGCGAAGTTCCTGTTCCGAGACGGCTTCCTCCTTGAGTCGGCGCATCTCCTTGAGAACCAGATCCACGACTTCGAAAGCCTTCTCCGGAGCGGTGCCGGCATAAATGACCATCGCGCCGGCATCCGAATGACAGTTGAGGTAACTGTATATCGAATAGGCGAGTCCCTTTTCTTCACGAATCCCCTGAAACAGGCGCGAACTCATGCTGCTGCCCAGCAGGGCGTTGAGCAGGTAGGCTTCGTAGCGACGATCATGGTTCTGGGGCAGACTCTTGGTGCCGAAGCAGATGTGAGCCTGCTCGAGGTCTCGTTCCAGAACCTTGAAATGGGGATGATAAACCGGCAGGCTGCACACGGCAGGCCCCTCTCCACCGGGGAGGGCGGCAAATGCCGACTCGATGGCACCAGCGACTTCGTCGTGGTCGAGATCGCCGGCGGCCGTGACGAGAATCCGCTTGCCGCAATAACGTTGACGCAACGCCGAGAGAATGGTTTCGCGGCTCAACCCGGAGACCGAATCGAGGGTGCCGAGGACCGGAAGCCCGAGCGGGTGGTCCTGCCACAACGTCCGGTAGAAGAGATCGTGAACGTAATCCTCCGGCATGTCGGAGACCATGTGGATCTCCTGGAGGATGACATTGCGCTCCTTCTCCAGTTCGCCGGCATCGAAAACGGAATCGAGCAGGATATCGGAGAGCAAGTCGAGAGCCAGAGTCAGTTTGTCTCCCAGAACCTTGGCGAAGAAACAACTGTATTCACGACTTGTGAAGGCGTTGAGAAGCCCGCCGACCGAGTCGATTTCACGGGCGATATCCTGGGCGCTGCGGCTTCTCGTCCCCTTGAAGAGCATATGCTCGATGAAGTGAGAGATGCCGTTATTCTCGGGTGATTCGTGACGGGAGCCGTTTTCGACCCAAACGCCGAGGGAGACCGAATGGACTCCCTCGACTTTTTCGGAAATAACCCGGATACCGTTATCCAGGGTCGTTTTGCGAATCATTGAAACAATTATTCAACCTCGGGAAGAGATTGTCCCAGTGCTTCTTTGCGGGAGAGCTTGATCTTTCCCTGACGATCGATGCCGATGCACTTGACCAGCACCTCGTCGCCTTCCTTGAGAATGTCCTCGACGCTGCTCACCCGCTCCTTGGCCAATTCGGAGATGTGAACGAGACCATCCGTCCCGGGGAAGATCTCGACAAACGCGCCGAANNGCTTCACCGTCGGCCGATGCAATGTGGATAGTACCGTCGTCCTGGATATCGACGGCGCATCCGGTCGCCTCGATGATGCCGCGGACGTTCTTGCCGCCGGAGCCGATGACGGTGCGCACCTGGTCGGTCTTGACCTTGATGCTGGTGATGCGCGGCGCATATTCCGAGAGGTCGCTGCGCGGCGCGTCGATCGCCTTGGCCATTTCACCCAGGATATGGATACGGCCTTCGCGGGCCTGCTCGAGAGCCTGCTGCATGATCTCCCGGGTCACGCCGGTGATCTTGATGTCCATCTGCAGGGCGGTCACGCCTTCGGAGCTTCCGGTCACCTTGAAGTCCATGTCGCCGAGATGATCCTCGTCGCCAAGGATATCAGAAAGGATGGCGATGTCATCATCTTCCTTGATCAATCCCATGGCGATGCCGGCGATGGCTTGCTTGACCGGCACACCGGCGTCCATCAGTGCCATCGAGGTTCCGCAGACCGAAGCCATGGACGAGGAACCGTTCGACTCGAGGATGTCCGAGACGACACGGATCGTGTAGGGAAAGTCCTCGTGCTTGGGCAGAATCTGCGAGGCGCTGCGCTCGGCGAGCATGCCGTGACCGATCTCGCGGCGCCCGGGGAACAGGCGCATGCTCGTTTCACCGACGCAGAACGGCGGAAAGTTGTAGTGCAGCAGGAACTTCTTGAATTCCATGCCCTGGACATTGTCCATGCGCTGCTCGTCGACCGCCGTTCCCAGCGTGGCGGCGACCAGGGCCTGGGTCTCGCCGCGGGTGAACAGGGCGCTGCCGTGGGCGCGCGGCAGGTTGCCGACTTCGCAGGTGATCGGACGCACGGTGTCCATGTCTCGGCCGTCGATGCGGATGCGGTCCTTGACGACCATCTGGCGCACGACCCGCTTCTCGACCGCGCCGAGCAGAGAGGAGATCTCGTCCTCACGACCCTCGTACTCCTCGGCCAGCTGCTCCTTGACACCATCGCGGATGTCGGCCAGGGCTGCGTAGCGATCCTGCTTGGCGCGGATCTTGACAGCCTCGACGACTTTCGATTCGGCCAACTCGGCCACCTTCGCCTCGAGCTCGGCATCGACTTCCGGCAGTTCGAATTCGCGCTTCTCCTTGCCGACGAGCTTCGCCAGTTCGACCTGGGCGTCGATCAACGGCTGCAGCGCCTCGTGACCGAAGAAAATGGCGTCGAGCATTTCCGCCTCGGAGAGGAACTTGGCCTCGCCCTCGACCATCATGACCGCGTCCTTGGAACCGGAGACGATGATCTCGACGTCACTCTGCTCGCGCTGCTCGTTGGTCGGATTGGCGACGAGNNCGCACGGCAGCGATCGGCTCTTCGAAAGGGATGTCCGATACGGCGACGGCCGCAGAGGCGGCAACCATGGCGAGGGTGTCGGGATCGTTGACCATGTCGGCGGAAATGACCGTCGGCATGATCTGGGTCTCGAACATGTAGCCGTTGGGGAACAGCGGCCGCATCGGGCGGTCGATCAGGCGACAGATCAGGGTTTCGCGCTCGGTGGCGCCGCGCTCGCGGCGGAAAAAGGAGCCCGGGATCTTGCCGGCGGCGTAGAATTTCTCCTGGTAATTGACGGTCAAAGGGAAAAAGGACTGCCCTTCGCGCATCTGTTTGGCGGAAACGGCAGTGCAGAGCACCTTGGTATCGCCGTAGGTGACCACGACGGCGCCGTCGGCCTGGCGGGCCATCTTGCCCGTTTCAAGAACGAAGGGCTGGCCGTTGAATTCAACTTCTACTTTCTGGTATGACATGATGATCTCCTTGCCTTGCGGACCCGTTCACGGGCCCTGAGTTTGCTTTTGCATCGCGTCGATACAAAAAAGGCATATGGAGGATGGCCTGAGACAAGACCTGTAACCGATTACGTATCGGCACAGACCCTCTCTCCGGACAGCCTCCAATGCCTGTCCAAAAACCAAGGGCAGCGTACCCTTCCGTGGAAGAGCTTGCTGCCCCCGTTTATCTGCGGATTCCGAGTTCCTTGATGATTGTGCGGTAGCGCTCGACGTCCTTGCTCTTCAGGTAATCGAGCAACCGGCGGCGCTGACCGACGATCTTCAGCAGTCCGCGACGAGAATGATGGTCTTTCTTGTGGGTGCGGAAATGCTCGGTCAGGTAGGTGATACGCTCGGAAAGTAGAGCGATCTGCACCTCGGGAGAACCGGTATCTCCTTCATGGGTCTTGAATTTTTCAATAATTTCCTGCTTGCGTTCCGTGGCTAGCACTAGGCCACCTCCTTTTCTCTAATTGTCTCTATCGTCATTCTTTTCCAAGAAAGACTTTCAGTGTTGAAACGATGAATTATTATCACAGGACCGTCTGCCCTGTAAAGGGATTCCCGTCAGATTCCTTCGGGGAAAACGCGCAGCAGTTGAAAATCGCCGCGTTTCTCTTTTCGCCGCTCCGGGTCATATTTGGCCACGGCGAAAAGCCGGTCGCCATCGACGAGTGCCACAATCTCGCCGGAATCGGAGCGGGGCTGGCCGGCAACATGCGCCAGCTCCGGCGGGATGCCGTTGGCAAGACGAGCGATCCCTTCGTTTTGGACCTGCACGGCCTCCCAGCATCCGAGGGCGTCGCGCATCGACAGCAACGGGGGGGGCTGACCACTGTCGACAAGGGCGCCGAGCTCGTCCAGCGTGACCGCCGAGCGTTCGTCAAAGGCGCCGGTCCGCGTGCGGCGCAAAGCCGTCATATGGGCGCCGAGGCCGACCATCTGTCCGATGTCGTGGCACAGCGTCCGGATGTAAGTCCCCTTGGAGCAATCGACGTCGATGGTCACGTAGGGCAGATCGACATCCATGATATCGATTCTGTCGATATGAATCAACCGCCCGGGACGCTCGACCTCGATCCCCTGGCGAGCCAGTTTGTACAGCGGCACGCCGTCTTTCTTGAGAGCCGAATACATGGGAGGGACCTGCTCGGTCGAGCCGACAAACGAGCTCACGGCCTCGCTTATCCTCTGCATCTCCAGTCCCTCTACGGGATGACTTTCGAGCACCTGCCCCTGACTGTCCTGGGTATCGGTCACTTCGCCGAATTTCAGCGTGGCGCGATAGGACTTTCCGGATTCCAGAAAAAACTGGACAAGCCGCGTACCCCGTCCCACCGCAACCGGCAGCACACCGGTCGCCAGCGGATCGAGTGTTCCCGTGTGGCCGACGCGGCGGGTGCCGAGAAGCCGGCGCACGCGACGAACGACGTCGTGGGAGGTGATCCCCTCTTCCTTGTCGATGATCAGCAGACCGTCCATCCGTTACGCTTGACCGTCCAGCAGTTCGGCGACCCGGCCAAAGACCATTTTCTTGACCTGCTCGAATGGCCCCTCGACAACGGCACCGGCGGCGTTATGATGTCCGCCGCCGCCGAGGGCGCGCGCCAGGGAGCCGACATCGACCCTCCCCTTGGAACGAAAACCGACCTTGAACTTCCCTTCTTCGATTTCGCGGAAATAGATCGCCACCTCGACACCGGAGACGGAGCGCGGATAATTGACGAAACCGTCAGTCTGTTCAGCGCCTGTCCCGGTACGGCTCATCATGCCCAGCGTCGAGCATATGGCGGCGAGGCGGCCGCAACTCGATACCTCGAGGGTGGGCAGCACCTCGGCGAGCAAGCGCAAGCGGCCCTCTTCCTGGTTTTCGTAAAGGGCGCTCGAAACGTTCCAGACATCCACACCTTTGTCGACCATTTCACCGGCGACGGCAAAGGCCTCGGGATTGGCATTCGAATAGCGGAAGGAGCCGGTATCGGCCAGAATGGCGGTGTAGATACAGGTGGCAACGTCAAAACTGACAGGATGCCCGGCCTCCCTGAGCAGGCGGTAGATGAGAACGCCGGTGGCGCAGGCCTCGGTGTCGACGAGGTGGAATTCGCCGAACTTCTCCGAATGGGGATGGTGATCGATGTTCGCCAGGGAATCGCAGAGCCGGGGCAACGAGTCGTCGCCGGCCCGACGCAGCTCGCCCGCATCGAGAACGAACCCGAGGTCGAAGGGCTTTTCTCCTTCCAGGTCCGTCACGATCGTATCGGCCCCGGGCAGGAAGGAAAAAGAAGCGGGAACGCCGTCACGGTTGAAGGCGACCACATCCTTGTCCATTTCCCGCAAGGCGAGCGTCAGTGCGAGAGTCGACGCGATGGCGTCTCCGTCGGGGCTGCCGTGAGAACAGACGAGGAAGCGACGGCCGGACTCAATCCTCTTCAGAATCGCCTTGTACATCGTTTTGTTCCGTAGTGACGTGCTCGATCAGTGAATCGATGCGGTTGCCGTACTCAAGAGAGGAATCGTAGACGAAAAGAAGATCCGGAACGTAGCGCATGCGAACCCGCCGCCCGACCTCTCTGCGAAAGAAAGGCGTGGCCTTCTTCAGGGCGGCTGCGACGCGCTCGGCATCTTCCCCGGCCCCTCTCGTCGTATAAAAAACGCGGGCAAGATGAAGATCGGGAGTCACCTCGACGTCCGTGATGGTCACGAACTCCAGGCGCGGATCCTTGACTCCCTTGATCAGGAGAGATGAAACTTCTTTCTGTATCTGCTCGCCGACACGGCGTGAACGCTGGAATTCCAAACCGACCCTTTTCAGTCTCAATAATGCAGGTATTCCTTTTGGAAACCGCTGATTTCTGCGAGGCCGAGGCTCTCGATGTGTTCCTCGATTTTATGAAACACCCTGTCGATGCTCGCCTCGTCGACGGACACCATGGAGAACCCCAGAACCGAACTCTGCCATATATCGTGGTCATCGACTTCTGAGGCGGA
>JABAHS010002117.1_pt1 | contig 10154 bp, 17 predicted proteins | sample 7062111 | NCBI WGS metagenome assembly JABAHS01 (sample SAMN14534600, study PRJNA622989) | marine sediment metagenome | biome: marine biome [ENVO:00000428]; feature: marine pelagic biome [ENVO:01000023]; material: deep marine sediment [ENVO:00002113]; isolation source: pool of 4 deep marine... | reverse complement strand
GCGCCAAGCTCCGACCCGCGCTCTGCGTTGGCCTTCCAAAGTGCTTTCATGTAGACAGGGCGGGACGGGATGCTCAGCACCGTCGTAAGGTCTGTGCTGGCTAGCTCGTCCTGCGGAATGTAGATACGCGCCTTCAGCGTGTAGGTAGCGTCCGGCGTCGGGTAGACCTTCATCACGAGGCTAGTGCCGTCTTGGTACAGCGAGAAGTGGGTCGGCTGACCAGTCTCGTCGCTGTCCATGAAGTGCCACCGCTCCATCTTCTCTTGAGAGATTTCCTTGAGGCGGTACTCGTTGGAGGTCGTCGTGTTGAACATCTGCGGGGCGGAGTAGTCGCCTACGCGGAAGCTCTCTGATTCGCCCGTCTGCGTCACGTTGGCATACAAAAGGCGCGAACGGTCGTTGGTGTCAACGTCCGCCGCGCCTGCTGTGTCCACGTCATACTCGACCGTAGAGGCCGAGAGCGTGATTGTGACCGTCTGACGCAGCGCTTGCCACGCCCAGCCGGACTCCTCGATTTCTTCTTTCGCTTCGTTAACGAACTGTAGAATCATCAACAGGTAGTCGTCATCGGTATCGGTAGCAGACGCGCCTAGAATCAGGGCGTACTGTCGCATACCACGCAACACCTTATTGATTAAGTCTTTAGTCGTCGCCATCTTCGTCTATGTCCTCTGGCTCCTCCACGGGTAGCTTGGGAGCCGTCATTGCTTCGTACGTCGCTTCGAGTGCTTGTATCGCGCTGGCTGCGTCTGCAGCTTCTTCCCCGGTGAGGGGTGCGCGTCGCATCATAATGATCGCCGTACGCAGTTGTGCTGGTGTAATCATTCCCTCCTCCTATATCAATCGAATCCGTCGTCTATGCCGTCATCCGGCGGTGCCGGTATGTGCGGCGGACGTGGCTTCTCAAGGTCTTTCATGCGTCGGTCGCGATTCCACTTCCACGCGATGATGCCAAGAACTGCTACAAGTGCAAACCATTCCATTATACTGTCCCGTCGTGTAAGACTTTGTAAGTAGTTGTGCCGACTTCAATCTCGATGTACTGGTTGCCCGCGCCGGCTGAGCCGGAGCCGCCAGTGGTGCCGTCAGACTTCGTTATATCGAACGTGCTGCCGTCGCCGTTGGTGTACTTCGGGTTGTTCGGGTTGTCGTTCTTAACCCAGAACTGGCCCATAGTAGTGATGCCTGTCATTGAGTTGCCTGCCGCGTTCTCCTCAAGGTTCATAGAACCGATGGTATTGAAGCGAACATTGCGGTTGTGCATGTGCACCCAGCCGTCCTGTTCCCACTCCATAAGCGGCTGATTCAGTGCCGCTCCCGTACCGTAGGACTCAATGAAAGCCGCGTGGTTAACGGAGGAGAGTGAAAAACTTGCACCTAAATTAAATCCTTGACCAGTACCGTCATGCGCGTTAATCCAGTTATCACCGGAATTACCCGAGTTGATATGGATTAAGCCTACCGTACTTGCGGTGCTCTGATTACCCGTAAAGTGTAACTCAGTATTGTTGGAACCAGTAGCAGCAGCCTGCATGGTGATATCAGTATCCTCGATCCACGTGCCTGAGCCTGTGGAGTATTTGAGGGTGCTGCCGTCAGTGGTCCCTGCTGGAAGACTGCCCGCTGCGAGCGTCTCCCAATTGATGTTCGTGCCGTCTACCGCTAGAACCTGATTATCAGTACCTATGGGTAGAAGGGCGAGGTCACCGTTACTATCGACGTACAGGATGTCGCCAGCCGTGAGCGAATCTGAGAGCAGATTAGCGGCTGCGTGTTTGTGCCCTCTTAGGGCGTTAGGCCTGCGTGCCGACATTCGTAAGAATGGGTGGGAGCCGAAGCCCCCACCCTATCCCGCTTACGTGCTCGGGACGATAATGGCTTTACAGCCACGTCCGTCTTCGCCAGCAACGTCACCACGGATCGTTGCAACGCCGTAGAGGGCGTCAGCAACCATCAGGGTGCCGAGGGCTTCGAGCTTGTACTGCTCTTGTACTCGCGGCGTTACCTGCTCAGCAAGTACCAGCGAATCGCGCTGGAACATGAGAGCGGCACGGTATGCCGTCGAGTCGTTACCTTCAACCGTTTCGCAGTTGGAGCTAACGTAGACTTCGGTGCCGTAGATGTCACCGATGAGGCCGTTGCGAATGCTGTTACCCATTCCCTGCTCACCGACAAACGCCTGCTCTGTGTAACGGCTGTTACCCAGAAGGTTGTTCTTCTCGATGGGCGGAATAACGAGGTAACGATCACGACCCGGAACATCTTCGTCGTCGAACGTCTGGATTACCTTCCGGATACCGGCGTCGGCAATCGTAGCACCGTTACCGGAAACAGCCTGCGACCAGTTGGTAGAGCCGTCGGAACCGATAACAGCCTTCGAGTAGGCCGTGCCGCCACCCCATGTAGCAGCGAGCTGCAACAGCGAGGTGTCCGTCTGCTTAGCCAGTGCGTAACCAGCGTCGTCAGTGAAGAACCGGCGAATCGAAGGAAGCGCCTGTACTTCAGCAACGTCTTCGAGCAGACGAGCGTAGTGGAAGTGAGAGCCGATGGTGACCGACTTTTCGGTCGTATCAGCATACGTGAGCAAAGAAACAACGGTGTTCTCAGCTTTCGCAGAGGCGCTTGCGCGACTCGGAGCGGGGATGTGGATCAGGTCACCTTTCTTGCCGACATGCGGAATAAGGCTGACCAACTGCGCCATTACAAGGTTAGCCTTGTATGCAGCAACAGTTTCCGTGGCCCAAATCTCAGGAACGAAATCTTGAACGTCCGTAGCGTCGATACTCTGTGAGATATCAAAGTTAGACATTGTTTTGTTTCCCTAGTGGTGGAGTGTTGGTGTTAACCGCTTTTGATGTACCGACCCTCTCGGATAGCCTTGTGTAACTCGGCTTGGAATGAGGGGGAACGGTATTTACTTGGGTTGCTGTTAATGAGAGCAACGACATCAGCCTCGTAGATCGGGTCTGCTACGCTCACGGCCCCTGCGGGACCGGCACCTTCCGTGGCAACTCGACGAGCTTGGTCCACAGCAGTCTGCGATCTTTCGGCTTCAGTAGACGGCAAAGAAGAACTAAAATCGCGATAGTCCTCCAATAGACGCCTTGCAGCCCTAACCTGCTCAATGCCCAGACTCGGATCACATGCGCGCTGGAAGTCAGACTGACGACTAGGCGTACGATTACAGAAGTTCTGGAACTCCTCACTGGCGGCGATTGCCTGTACGTCACCGAAATCGTTGACTAGGGCATTCGTCTCCATTGCGAGGAGAGCGTTGTCAGCAACGTCCGCAGGGTCGGGTCGTCCCGCATCCTGCGTATTCTGCTGAACCAAGGGCTGTACGACTTTCCTGATGGTTTCCGCTGGATTGCGGATCAGGTCGTCGCCAGTGACATCGACGGGCACCGGCTCCGGCGTTGGGGCGGGAGCTTGCCGTTGGACGCTTGCCAGATCAGATACCAAGCCGCGTAACTGTCCTACTTCGTTCTGAATCTGCCCAAGCCTCTTTTCAGAGTGCTGGTGCATCTCCACAACTTCCATTACAGTCTTACCGCGATACTTCTCTGGCAATGCCTCCTCAGCCGCCGCTACTTGAGCCGTTAGCTCCTCTTTAGCGGTTTGTGCTGCTGCGGCCTGCTCTCCCGCGCTGGGCGCGATGATTTGTGACATCGGTTTACGCTGATATGCGCTAATGGTCATGCTTATTCCTCCTATCGTGCCGGCCCACACCATTGTGGGTTTACGGCCTTGCTACGAGCGGTCGAGGGATGATTAGCCCGCTGTGTCTGCACCGGGGGTCATGTTAGTACCATGTTCCTTATAGTGCTTCTTCTCGATTTGCGCTCGTTCTTTGCGGATTTTCGCCCACCTATCGCCCATCGTTGGATTACTCTCGGGGTCTAAGCCCATACGAGGGTCCATACGCGTGCCTGATATTAGGCGCTTACTGTCGGCTCCACATTCGACGCACGGGGTCAGCAGAACATCTGACTTGACCATGCTCTCGAATTTCGTGTTGCACTCAGTACAGCGGAAGTCAAACAAAAGTAGTTTAGCCATAATCCTCACTACGCTCCCGTTTGAGTTCCAGTCGTGCCTGCTCGTGATGAGCGGGCAGATCGACTAAGGAGGTAAGTAACTCGTACCGAATCCGCGCGGCTTCGAGTTCCTCCATTGATTTCGCGTTGAAGAATGCGTTGAGTGGAATGGCCTCCAACTCGTCCTTCCAACCAGCACTGAGGCGTACCCACCCCGGCGTCTTGAAAGTTGCATCCAACTCGCGAAAGAAAACTTGTTCTTTCTCTGTTAAGTCAGCCATGTTCCCTCCTACTTGGCTTACTGTCTAGCTGCGGGTTTGCGGAGTTGCATCCGCAGCTTGTCTCGTTCAATTTCGTTCTTGTCTTCGAGGATGTCTAACTGGCGCGATTGGTTCGAGGTTTCGACCAGATCGTTCATTATGCGCGCAGTCTCGCGCTCACCCTCTGCGGGCTTCATCGAGGCGTCCATACGCTCGTTGTCCTCTTGCGCGTCCTTGTAGCCGGCTTCGGCAAAGAGCTTCATGGTCTCTGCCTTAGTCTTCTCATTCTCAAGGATCGGCGCTGCGAGGGCCGCCTGTTGTGCTGCCTGCTCCTCTGGCGAGGGCTGTTTCTCCTCAATCGCCTTGAGCGCCTGCAGTACCTCTTGCTTAACGGGGGAGCCGCTATGCTCGAAGATAGCACGGATAATAGGCATGCCGGCTGGTGAATCTCCACCGACAACCTGTAGTAAGTTGACCATAAAGGACTGCTCGATTTCGCGAGCCATGATTCCCAGCGTGCCGCGCACGCGGAACTCGTAATCTTGCGGGTAGCGCTGTGCGTCGTACTGCATCTTGAGTCGGGCGCACCGCCTGACCAGCTTGGTCATAAAGTCTTCGATGTTGTACATCGTGCGCTTGGAGCGCTTGATAATGCCGCTTGCCGCAATCGCAGAGCCAGTAGCCGTTTCGTCACGCATACCCTGACGCAACATCGCAGTATCGAGAGCGCCTGTAGCCTGCTGGCCCATTCGCTCCAATTCCTGCATGTGCTGGTACGTGTTTCCATCCGGTCCACTAATCTTGAACTCTGAGAGAACCTCGTTCGGGTTCCCGCGAGTGCCCCAAAACTTACCGGGCCAAGCTGCTAGCTTGCTTCCCGGCGGCATACGAGTGAGGTCGCCTGCAAACATGGGATTGTTCGACCATGCCATAGCGTCGATGCGCGCGCGCATCTCGGCGTCCATAGCGCGCTGCATATTAGCGCCCTTCTCCGCGACGCCGCGACCCCAGAAGCGACCCGAGACGCTCTCGTGCTGATAGGCGACCATGAGACGTTCGCCGGTGATCAGCGGGTTCTCAATGACTCTCAGGAGATGCGACTCATTGACAACGGTGGCGATGACCTCGGTCATATCTGTCGGGGGAATAGCCTCGATCATCTCCTCGGGTAGTCCTACTCCATTACCCTCGGCAGTAGCCTCCATGAACAGGCGCGTCGGGATCAAACCGTAGTATTCGGTGACGAACGCGGTGTTCTTCTTGTGGCGGCGGTTGCCTTCGGGCGTATCGCCCCGGTTCGGGGCAATGATCGGCGTCTCGTGCTCTGTGATGAGCACGTCCTTGTAGTAGACACCCTCGTTCTGCTTCCGACGCAGTGAGGGCAGAGACGCATGGAACTCGTGAGCGCAGCCTTTCATCAGGTCGATGTCGTCGGCAACGGGGTCACCTACGAACTGGCCCGGCTCGATAGCCACCGGCTTAATGCAGACTTCTTCGACATCCTCTGCTATGAGGGTGCCATCCTGCTTGCGGAACGGCTTCTTGGTCGTTTTGACCTCGACCTGTATCTTCATAATACCGTTGCCGTAGAGGCAACCGTTGAGTACGGTGAGGCCGAATTGCTTGACGAAGCCCTCGTCTTTGAGGTCGTTAACGAGGTTGTTGCGCACAGCAACCATATCTGCCGGCTGCTGGTCGCCCACGTCGTCAGGCAAGTCGATAAAGTATTCACGCCCGAACACCGCCTCGATAATCTCGGCTGATGTCAGGTCGATAGACATAGACGTGAGCGGGCTGATCAGCTTGGATCGCTCCGTCTTGTACGCCCGGTGCTCGGGCATCCAGAAACCGCGCCACTTAGCGTAGTATTCGTCCCATATCTGCTCGTAGTCGCCATCGCGCAGCTTACGCCATGCGCCGATGTCGCCCATGATTTCGGAGACGATCTTGCCGCGCGCTCCGCCTTGCGCTGGCTTTTGATCTTCGCCAATGCCTGCGGCTTCGCGCTCTCGTACAATGCTGTTAGCCATTAGTATCCTGTAATGTTATCAAAAGGCTTGAATTGGGTCTCAGCCTCGACTTCAGATATATCGAACGCCATCATGGTCTCGGGAGCCATCTGGTCGATATAGGCCAGTGCGTCCACTAAGTCGTCATGGACGTACTTGCTGGGGAAAGACACCGCTTGGTCTAAGAACTTGCGGTTCCAGTCCGCTTTCAGGAGGTGAATCTTACCCTTTTGTGCCCGACCCTGCAGTGCCCATTGCACTCGGTCAAACTTGTTCTTGTTGCCATGCGTGAGGGGCCGAATCTCGAACCACCTGTTGTACTGAGCCATGTACTCTCGCATGTACGGCTCTACGGCCTGCATGAGGACGCCCTTTTCAATGCCTATTATCGGGATTCGATAATCATGTGCATTCTTGACGATCCTGTAGGCCGTCTCTCGGACGCCCCACTTGCCGTGATCTATCTTGGCTACGTACCAGTTGCCGGTGGCATCAACGCCTACTACGGCAATGGCCGTGTCGTCGAGCTTGCGAATCTCCCGCTTCCGGTCTGGGTCAGCGGCGAAGCCTGCCAAGTCAACGGCTAAGAAGTAGTCTAGGCCGTCGGGTAGCTTATCGACGATGTTGAAATCGGTGTCAGTGAATAGCTGGCCGCTGCTGGCAATGAACTTGGCTGCTATTTCCTGCTCGTACAGGTCTTCCGACCCGTTGGTGTACTCGTGTGCCATCTCCCGAAGCTCGTCGGGGTTGATGAGCGAGTTGTCGTGAGACGAGAAGTTGAATACGGCCCATGCCGACTCCTCTCCTAGCGACTCTTTTTGCCTACCGTCCTCAAGAGCCGACTCAATAAGCTCAAAGAAGTGGTTACGGCCTTTCGGCGTACCGATAAAAAGCGCGCCACCCCGCACGTCCGCCAGCGCTGGCCGGATAATCTCAGGCCACACTCGCGGCGGCATATCCGCGTACTCGTCGAGTACGGCGTACCTGAGCTTAAGCCCGCGAGCTGCATCGGGGTTATCCATGCCAAGAAGGCGGATTACGCAGCCCCCGAGTTCATCCGGCAGGTGTATCTCTGCCGTCTTTTCGAGGAGCCGTATTGGCAGGCCCGTAGCGTCCTCGATTACCTCCGCGAATTGCTTGAAGTATGGCCAAGCGTTTCGTCGGGCCTGTTCTCGGTCAATACCGACGTATATGACGTTGGAGGTCTTGTCGAGGGGCACCCCCATTGCATTGACTGACGCCAATGCCTCCTCATAGCATCGGATGACGGAATATACAGTCTTTCCGAAGCGACGCCCCGCAGCCACAATCTTGAAGCGTGCCGGGTGTGCATGAATCTCTGCCTGCGCCGGGTGCAGGTTAAACGCTAACTGCGCCATTGGCCCCTCCCAGCGCTGGGTTTAGTTGCTTCTGTCAGTGCGCTGCCTTGCAGCGTTCAGCGCGTTACGCGCTCTGATCATCTTCTCTTGTGCCAGCTTGGTACGCTGGTCGTCAGCGCCGTACTGGCTACGGGCTTCGCCGTAGGCCTGTCGTGCGGCTTTCTCTGCTTCTCGCAGAGCGGCGATATTGTCACTCATTGTTACTATCCGTAGTTTGCCCGTTACGAGCGCGCTCAATGAATTGTACAGACCTCGGCCGCTGCTTCGTTAGCAGCGCCTTCGCCTGCGCTAAAAGCCCCGTACCGACATTGCTATCGGTACGAGGCGCTTTCTTACTAGACTTTGGCACGGTTACGGTCCCTTTGCGGTGACCGGATCGACTTTCGGGCGCTTGCCGTCAGTCGTATCGCGCGGGTCTTGTGCAGCCTTCTTTTGGAGGGCTACAACTTCAACCGTCTTCAGATCGTTGGTACGGTCCGTAGACTTGGTGTTAACCTTTGCATTTTCCGCGTCAGATGTCTGATTAGCGAATTTGGCAGCCATGATGAACCCCCTTACTTGGTGTGTTCGTCGAGCGGCTTGCCAGCATCTTCAGTGTTCTCGACGTTGCTGATGTCCTTAAGCATGGCGTCATAGCCTTTGCCGTCGAAGGAATTGGTGCCTTCTCCGCCCTGCTTGGAATCAGTCGTCTGACGTTCTTTAAGATCAGCCATTTTATTCCTCGATTTCGCCAGTTTCGGCGTTAATGATGTTAATTGGTGCTTTTGCGTTAGCGTCTGTCTGAATAACGATTTGCAGCTTATTATCCGCTTTTGCAGCGTCTTCAGCCACTTGTGGGGGCATATTCGGCATTACGCGGTCCAACATGATCTTCATGGCGGCAATCGCGTCAGAATCCTTCTCAGCGAACTGCGCTATGCGCAATAAACGGTCAATTCCCTGTACGAGCTTCTCAGCCTGTAGCGGGTCGTGAACGTAGTCTCGCAGTGCCTTTTCAAAGGCGAGGCGCTCCAAGGTCATCTGATTGCGGATACCCTTGGCCTTACCGGCCGGATTTCCGCTAACGCCCTTTACGAAGCGCCCACCTTTGTCCCTCACAACGTCATTCATAGGTCAATCCCTTACAGATCGCCAAAAACGTTATCCTTGAACTTCAGTACAACGCCTTTGCCCTTGCCAACGGTCGCAAGCGACGTGTCAGCGGCAGCAATGTCGAGGTTCGCAGCGTTAATCTGCACAGTGTCAGCAGCAGTAACATTTGCAGCAAATACGACTTCTGCGGCACTCTGAGCCGGAGCAACGAGAACCAGATCACCAAGAGCAGCGCCGGGGACCGATACGGTCGCACCGGAAGCCGCGCCAGCGGCAATCGAGTCTTCCTCGAAGTTGAACGTGAAGGGGATAACGTCAAAAACGCCTTGAAACTGCCTCGGGCCTTTCGGGCCGACAGTACCAATCGTGAGAGTGGTGGGTGTTTCTACAGCCATTTTCTATATCCTTGAGTTTTGGTTTTAGGAAAAATGGACTAGCTGGCCTTTTTGGCGGCCTTTTTAGCCCGTTTCTTTGCCACGGAGGCAAATTCTACGTTGGCTTGCGAAAAAGCGTCCCGAACTTGGGCTTCTACAGCCTCTTTGCTCGGTACACCGTCGTAAGCCTTGCGCGAAACGCCAGAGCGCTCCGGGCCGGTGACTTTCACTGATACTTTCATTTTCGTCCCTATTGAGTTAGATTGAGCGGCTCAAAGCCCGCGCGGAGGGAGGTACGCAACCTAAGAGCCGCTCGATGGCCTTGCGGGCCATTAAACTGGTTGCTAGTACCTCTCTAGCCAAATGTCTGGTTCCCACAGGAGGTGCATACCACACATTGCAGCGGAATACCGCTGGGGGCTTGGATCATAGAGGCTTGGAGAACTCCTGTTTGTCCACAGCCCGTGCACTTTACGTCGTACAGAGGATTATTGGCCCGTTCTTCTTCCTTGCGAGCCTTATCTTTCTGGCGCATCTTCTTATTTCGCGCCTTTTCCCATTCATCGGGGTCTTCAATGAAATCGCCCGAATCTGGGTCTAATTTGGCATTTTCCGGGGTTTCGAGCACTTCGGGAGCCGCCGGAGGCGGCGACTCGCCCGATAGTGCTGCTACAGCAGCTTTCAGCCTCGAAACCTCGTCCCGAGCCTTCTCGGCTCGTGCTGAAACCTCTACCAGCAGGGTTTCAGCCTCAATCAGTTCGTTCTGAGCACCATCCAAGCCATCTTCAAGCGTTTGGAGCAGATTATTGCTCATTACCTTCGTACTGCGCCGCAAGAGCAGTCTCAAGTTGCTTGGTTACGCTCAGATTGACCATTTGAAGCTCTAAAAGAGCCTTCTGCACGGCCAAAGCCTCCTCCTGCACCTTGAGTTGCTTCTTTTCGATGCTGGCGCGCTGAAATTCGGCGTCAGCGATGCGATTAAGGGCATGAGCAACGTCATTTG
>JABAHS010005888.1_pt1 | contig 10162 bp, 27 predicted proteins | sample 7062111 | NCBI WGS metagenome assembly JABAHS01 (sample SAMN14534600, study PRJNA622989) | marine sediment metagenome | biome: marine biome [ENVO:00000428]; feature: marine pelagic biome [ENVO:01000023]; material: deep marine sediment [ENVO:00002113]; isolation source: pool of 4 deep marine... | reverse complement strand
CCAGTCCTCCACCCTGTAGAGGCGGTCTGCGAACTTGCTCACGGCAGCTCTGTACGAGCCTTGATATCCGGTGCGGTCTCGTTGCTTGCCGAGCTTCGTGAACTCGTCACAAAGCTCCTGCACCTCGTCGGGAACATCTTCTGGCCCGTTCTTGCGGGCGTCTTGACGTTCATCCATCCACTCCAAAAGCAGGGCGTTCTTCTTGTCTCCTGCTCGCCGTTTGAGCAGTCGCTTCACTTCGTTTCGTTCTGTTGCTTTCATCAGTACCTTTCTGTAGGGGACAAGCACGGGCGGGGGGGTCTCGGCATCATCTGCTCTCGGTTGAACCCCGCCCTAAACAGGCCTAACCGTTTGGTCTGCCTGGGGGCGAGATGCCGCAGGCCAGTGCTATGGCACGCCCTATACGACGGGAGAGGCACGCAAGCGATACGCTTCACCGTTCGGTAGAACTTGCAGATGATCCACAGGACCGAGAAGTGATCTCTTTACCACTCCCCCCGCCTGCTTGCTTGGTATGGTCCGAGTTCCTCTCCATCTGGCCTGTGGGCCGCCTCGGACGGAAATCTTCAGTGTTCGAGAAATCTAGCTCAGTAGCGAGCGTTCTCCAAGTAGCCTTCATACCACTCAGGCCACTCAGAATCCATCTCAGCCATCCAGGCCTTGACGTGTTTCCGTACTGCTTTGCGCTGGGTAGAGAGGTCACGCAGCGCAGGGTCCTGGGGCTTACTTGTCTCGTAGTCCCACACATTGATGACTTCGGTTGGCTTGAAACCGGTGTGGCCGAAAGTCAGCTCGATGTAGGGACCACCTTCGTAGTCGGCCCGCAGGATGCGGTTCTTGCTATGAATCGTGACGTACAAGCATTCTCCTACATGTTGTGCAAAGATCGCCTTCTTCGAGTCTCAATCAGTCGTTCCATCAGTTCCTTTCACATGTCGCACACTTCACCAAGCATCGTTGCCTTGGCTCGGCATGGGGAATCATCCACCCCTCTGCCCAGCGAAAGTAACGGGCTGGTATCGGTGGGAGAGAGAGGACAGCAAACGTGAGGGCGAACATGCCGCCGATCACAAGCAGAGTCACCGAGTGTCCTTGAGGTTGGCAAGCAGGTCATCGGCACAATGCTGCAACACGACAGCCTTCGCCTGAAGCTTCTGAATCGTCTTGCGCAGACGAGTACGATCCCACGCTGTGGGCGGAAACTCTTTGGCGCTGGTTCTGGCCACAGTTTCTTTGCTGCCAAAGTCTCGCTCCATCTGGACAGCAGCGGACTTCTGGCCTTCTGCGGTACTGCGGTGCAGATGAAACAGGGCGTCATTCACCTCGGCGGCAGCAACAAGCGCCTTCTCCAAGATGATTTGCTCATGCTCGGTGAGCACGAGATATTTTCGGGTCTCAATCTTCATCTTCATCCTCGAAGTGGTCTTGTAGGTAGAGGTCTCTGCCGGTCAGGTCTCCGTCCACTCTGTGGACATGGCTGTCGGCTGCTGATACTTCATGCGTGTGCATGAGGTGGCCGTTGATTTCGCTGTTTGCCATCACATAGTGGAAGTGGGTGTCCACGTACTTGCTCTCCTTCATCTTCCAGTAGAGGACGTTGGAACAGTGCTTGCGTGACTCCCAGTCATCCGGCCCCCAATCTTGGTCACGTGTGGGCCATTCCCCATAGCTTGTCACTGGAGCCTCGCAATCACTTCGTTGATTGTGTCGATGTCGGTCTGGGACCAGCCGTCCACAGCCATGAGATGTTCTTTGATTTTCTCTAACCTGGCGATACGAAACACGTCAGAGTCGTGCAGGTAGTCGTAAGGTCGTGGCTCGGGTCCGAATCTCCGAACGGCGACAGCTCGCTTGAAGTTGGAGTCCTCCACTTCTTCTTCGGAGAGTGCGGAAATATCCAAGATTATGCAGCCGTGCAGATCGGTGTATGTTTCCCCGTCGTTGAGGACCATGATGAAACTCATGCAAATCCTTCTGTGAGTCGTTGGTGCAGTTCGTCACGCAGCGCTTTCAACGAGTCAAGCGCTGCCAGCTCCCTGTCGATCTCCTTGATGCCGTCCAGGATCTGTCTGGTGGTCCTGGCGCTCTTGTGCATGTTGATCAGTTCTGCTGCCACTGTGCTCACCGAAGAAGGCGCAGCGGGTATGCCGCTGAGTGGCGCCTGTTCCAACACGATGCCATTGCCGTCCTCAACCAGTCGTACAGCTGCGCCGATTGCTTCACCAAGGGTGGCGGTTTGATACTTCTCCACCCAAGATCGTGAGTTGCGATAGAACACCGCATAAGGCTGAGCACGCAACCAAGTGCTTTCAAGCCGCTCTTTCGGGGTCAGGCCTGGCTGCACCCATCCCCTGAAAGTCCGTGGCCAGTCATGGGACACATGGAACACCCACACCTCATGCTCCACCCGCTGCTTCTGGATCTTGCCCACCAAGAGTGGGGTTTCGATCTCGGGTTCAATCTTCTTGGCGTGGAGCGCAAAGGACCTCAAGCTCCTGGAATCAGGCTTGCCACGTTGGGTGGTAAATGCGTGGCCCCGTTCCCCACATGAACAGAACAGAACGCCTTTGCGTGCAGCGCCCCAGCGGTACCCGTCACGATCACCCTCTGCCCACTGTATGCGATGGTCGTGGATGTGTAGGATCTGCATATCAGCTCGGTGGGAACAGTGGCTCCACTGTCAGGTCTGCGATGTGAGAATACTTCTCGACATGTTTCATTGCTTCGGCGAATGTCTCGAATGGTCCGGTGACTCGCCCTACCGTGAGTGCGCCTTCATCCCAATGGGCTGAAACCACGCAGTAGGCGGCGTCGGGCGGCTGGAACCTTTCGATCAACTTCACCACATCATTGCGGATTGGTGTCATCAAATAGCTCTCCTGGGTCGTCGTTGCCGTCGAATAGTTCCTCGAACTCGTAGCTGTTGGCTTCGATGTAGTGGAGAAAAAACTCGGCGACAGTCAAAGCGTCGTCGTCCTCATGGTCGCCTGCATAGTCACGGAGGCGGCGTAAGCCGTCACGCAACTGTTTCAGTGTCAATCGAGTCCTCCTGTTTCTAAGTCGAGTACGTGGGTGTCGCCCACTGTGTATGGGCAGCGCATATCTTCTCGGGTCATCCACCCTGGCCGGTACTTGATCGTGATGACGATGCTCTCCGATTCCAGGGTGATGTTGTACCAAGCGTCGTTCAGCTCGGTGGTGCTGCCCCATTCGGTCAGCTCGACCTTGGTGACTATCACGTTGTGTCTCATCCCAGAAGCCCCCAGATTGGTTCGATGATGACATCCTCCAGGTTGGGATACGACGGACGGTACCGATCGAGACCTGGGCTGCCTGTCTGATAGTGCGGTGGGGGCTGGAGTTCGACGTTGAGAATCCCATCCTTCATGTGAAAGCTCTCGACGAAGTAGTAGTCGGTGTCGTTGGTGAACTGCGAATGCCGGTCAGGGAAGCGAAGCACAAGGTACGGGACCTTGTACTCGACCACCCATTCGCCCTCCTCCATCCAGCCGTTGGTCAGCCAGGAGTCATACCTGATTGGCAAACCCAAGCGCATCAGCTCAGTGTGCGCCTGGTCTTGCCACGGGTAGACAGTCCTCATTCTTTCCTTCCCATGATGATGCGCCAGACGCTCATCTTCTCGTCCCATGTGAACGAGACTGCCTCATAATCGGAAAAGCTGGGATCGAGAGGCTCTCCACCTGCAATGGTGTCGTAGTAGTCGAGAAAGGCATCTCTCACCTCCTCTGCCGACATGATGATCTCGTAGTTGCCGGTTGGAACAATCCTCACGAGAGTTTCCTCCGAAACAGCTTGCCGCAGACCTCGCATTGCCAGATGTCAAGGCCGTTATAGCGCAGCAGGCCACCATCCTTCACATGATGGTTCCATTCGACTTCGCTCACGAGATATAACCTCGCTCTCTCATCAGCTCCTCCAGCTCGTCGATGTTGTTCATCAGCTTCTGTCCTTCAGGTGAACGAAGCTTGTGAACCGAGTCACAAGTGTGGAGAGCAAGGGTCCTTTCGGCCACTTCTCTTTCCTCTGCCTCATCGACAAGCATGTCGTATTCGTCCCATGCCCATGTGTCAGGCATGATTGGTACGTTCATCCAGTACCTCCTTCCAGAGGGTGTCGGTGTATCGGGATGGGTAGTGATGCTTGCGTTCATGCATCCTCCAGCGGTGGGGTCCCCCAATAGCCTGAGGAGGTCTTGCGAACCTCCCAAACAATGTTTCGGGCGAAGTCAGGCACATCCCGGAGATACTCCTGCCATGCTTCAGCCTGTTTGAGCATGGTGTCCTCAAGGTTGGGTGTGCGTTCACCGAAGGTCATGATGGGAACCTTGTGGGACCCTGCAGTGACTTGCAGTTCGTAGCGGGGTTCCTCATACCAGTGGGTTTCGCCCATTTCGCAAGGTCCACACATCCAGTCGATGCCACAGCCGCCGGTGTATTTGCCGTGGATGCAGACATCACCGGGATATGACTGCCAACCTTGGGGGAACTCCTGCTCGTAGTACGCCTCATGGGCTTCGCAGAAAACTTTTCCGCCCATATACCAAGTGCCACAGGGAACAGGTTCCCAGTCGTCACCCCTGCGCCAATCCTCCTGGGAGTCGTGGGGGCCTTGGGGTAGGTCAGACCATTCAATCATTTCGCTCCTTCCAGTTTCTCGAACACTTCTTTGGCGGTGGCTTTCAGGACACACCGTTCGGTGAGCTGGTCGATAGTGAGAGCATCCATTGGCTCTGTGGGGTCTTCGGACGGTGCGCAGAAGTAGTAGGCGACGTGGGGTTCGTTCTCCAGGTCGGCCAGACTGCGAAGTCGTACCCAGCCGAGCAGCTTTCCCATCCACCCATCATCGTGTTGGGCCTCAATCCGTTTGAAAGCTTCCTGGTGGTTGATGCCCCTACTAGCGGTGATGGTCGGCACCGTCTCGTCGAAATACTTGAGGCCCCGATTCCACTCTATGAGCAGCAGATAAAGTTTCGCCGGGTTGTTTCGGTAGTCGGTCACCTAAACCGCCGAAACTTTTTCCGCCGCTCAAAGTAGGTGGTCAACATCAGCTGGAGGACGACTCCTACGGCTATGCCGTAGAGGAATGCGACGGTGAGTGGGTTCATTCGACACCTCCCTTGGGTGGGTTGGACGCTTGGTGCCCGACTCGAACGGGACTTGAGTTTGCCTATACCAAGCGTCCCATAGGGACCCAGGGGCTGCTTTACGGCAGCGCCACGCAGGTTGACAGCAGGGGGGCGCTGTTAGCGTGGCCCCCTCCTGGGTCCCTATGGCACGCTTAGCGTGCCTAGTCAGACATTTCTTCGGCCCAAATGAACAGCGGTTCCCATCCTTCTGGTGAAGATTCTGGGGACAGATACTCGTCGAGTGCCTGCTTGAACCAGTTGGCTGCTTCGATTCGGGCTTCTTCTACGCTGTCGGCTTCGACAACGCAGGGGGTCGTGATCTCACAGTGGAAGGCGCTCATCGACCCTCGTTGATGCGTTTGGCTTCCTGTTTCCAACGTCTGGTGACGGTACGGAGCCGGTCAGAGATCTCACCCAGGGCTTCGATCTCGTCCTGGCCCCTCTCTCTTGCCTGTTCCAGGTCGGCGGCTGCTCTCGCCTCCAACCAGCGGAGAAACTTGGCCTTGTGCATCAGCATTGGGTCCTGACGGAGCAATGTGTTGCTGCGGGCCTGATCTTTCTCACGCCACATGGCTTGAGCGTCCGCTTCGCTGATCAGATAGCGAAGCTGGGTCATCGGTTACGAGCCTCCCTTCTTGCTTCGGTCTGCGCCCATCCGGGTGCTGGGATCATGGCGGTGCCGAGGATTCCCTTGCGAAAGTTTTTCGCACAGGGGCAGTAGACCATCACCTCAGGGCTTTGGCGGTCGGTTCTACCACACGCTTTGCAGCGATGCTCGACCCACGCACTCTCTGGCAACATGGTGCCTCCTTTGTGGGTTGGTGGGCGGGAATGGGGCGAATGTGGCCTATTTACCCATTCCCTTCAGGCGGCCACGGCGCTAGCCCTAGTTGGACGCTATTCGCCAGCTGGACGGGCGTGCACGAATGCAGGACCAACCAAGCGTCCCGTAGGGACTCGCAGCGTTTCTTCAGGCCCGTACGTGCCCCGCTCGCAATACGGAGCGGCCTTGCATTGCGACTTGCTACGGGTCCCTACGGCACGCTTGGGTGCCGTAAGTGGGCTACATGGATGCGAGCTTGTGGGCCTGTTCCTTCTGCTCTTGATATCGCCTCTCAATCGCTTGTCGGATGGCCTTGTCCTGGATCTGGCGTAACGCCAGTTTGGGGTTGCCGCCTGACTGCTCCAGCTCAAAAGCAATAGCGGCGAGCAGCTTGGGTAGATTCACTTGCTGTTGACCTCCCTACAGACTGCGTGCATGATGCTGCGCCATTCACGTCGGACAGGCTCGTAGCCTGTCACCTGGTTGTCCCGGAACCGGTCAGAGCATTCGACACACTCCACCCAGTCATTGGGAATGGCTTTGCGGCAATGGCAACGCTTCCACCCTCGGGGAAGGGCTTTGGCATTGCACGTCTTGCACGATCTGAGGGGTCTCTCATGGATGCATTGCATGGGACCTCTCACATGCTTGGGCAGGGTGAAAGGGGGAGCCGAAGCTCCCCCCTGGGCACCCTACGGGGTCGTCAGTTCGTCAAGTGCGGCTTGCAAGTCGCTGATGAACTGGGGCAGGTCCTCGGCAAAAACGCCGAGCTTCGGGATCACAGTGTCACCCTTCCGCTTGGAGATGGAAACATCACCAAACTTCTTGGCCTGTTCGCCCGTCAGGACCTTGACCTGAGGAGCAGTGGTCTGACGGACCACGGCCTGCGAACCGCCAATGGCGGCCTGCAAGGCCTTCAGCTCCTCCTGGTTTGCGCCCAGGGCAGCAGCGATTGCCAGCACAGAATCTGCTGACACGCTCATGAAGTAGATTCCTCCTTTCGGTCGGGCTAACTGGATGTTGCACCGACTCGTCAACCTTCACGCGAAGGCTCACGGGCCGGTACACGACCCGGGGCGCACTTGGCTTACCCTGTAAGCATTATTTAGGTCACCGCCACTCCTTCGATCATCCAGAGGGTGACATATCGCCCTTGTTCCTTGTCCCAACTCACGACAGCGACGTGCTCAGCATGGGGACTGTCATGCACAACATCCCAGCGGAACTCAAGAGTGCCGTTGAGCACAGTGCGCTCAACGAATGACCCTTTGCGTCCGCAAGGGCATCGCCCGTCCTGCCGGTTCCCAAATGAAGCCATAGAACCTCCTTGGGTCCCTGGGAACGCTTAGGTGGGCCCCTGGGGGCCTTAGGTACGAGCAGCTTGCTGAGGGCCTAGCCCTCAGTCCTCCATGCTGACCACGGATGCCGTTCCCGCCACAAGGGCACTACAGGCACCTTCCAGGACCGTACGCCCAGAGTTGCCTGGTAGTGGTAGACATCAGCCAGGCTGATCCACCCCAGTTTGCGGGCAGGCATGAACAGGCTCTGCGGGATGTGAGTTGCCTCATAATCCCACAGGGCATATTCGATCTCTGCTGCACAGAGGCCGGTATCCATGGGATGCAGCTCCTGGCTGCCATCCGCATTGACGTTCAGCAGCATTGCTGATCTCCTTCTCTAGGCCGTCAGCAAGCCGCTCGCCCCAGAATGGCCCCATGTGTGCAAGGCTGTGCGATGTGCTTCCGCATTTCATCCGGGCGAAAACCCGGCTACCTCGCACACAAGGGCCATTGCTGAGGGCCTAGCCCTCAGTTAGAAGGTGTCCGCATACTTCCGCAGTTTCTCCTGCATCTCGTAGCGGCCCTCCCTGTAGGCGTGCACCATTGCCCAGAAGGCATCACGATGGTCGATCAGACGCTCGTCCTCGTAGATGGCCTTCTGCGCCTCTGTCTGCTGCTCCCGGGCGATCTCACCAAAGATGGGATCGTCCAGGGCGCCGAATGCCAGCACGTACTTCCGCACATGCTGCATCAGCTCGTCGCGGACAGCGACGCTGCTCGGTGTACCGGCCATTGCTACCTCCTGTGTAGGCCGTCAGCAATGGCCCCTGTCGTGCGCATAGCACGGCGCTGCCCCCTGGTTTTCTCCTTAGGCACAGGCGCCCCATTACATGGTGCTCTCAACATTGTGGGCCGTTACCTCACTGTGTGGGGCAGCGCCCTACTATGCGCGTGCGCGCTAGACGGTTCTCACCGCATTGCGCGGTCCGTCGCGTTCCGAACCGAACGTGTGTTCGGTCCGTCCGTGCGGTCCGTCGTGCGGTCCGTCGTGCGGTCCGTCCGTGCGGTCCGTCCGTTCCGTCGTGCGGTCCGTCCGTTCCGTCGTGCGGTCCGTTACTACTAGGCGCCCCGGGCGTCCCATTCCCGGGGACTATTCGCCCCACGCACAAAGTAACTAGTCCATAGGGGGCCGAAAGACGGCCTGCCAGAAAATACCTTGCAATCCGTGATAGTTGCGGGGCGCAACAAAAACGACTGGAGACCGTTTTTTTCCATGTTTTACCATAGGTAGGAAATGGTAGGTTGCCCTATCGGTCGATAGATATACACTACGGCGATAGTGTTTAGAGATCTGGTTTTGGATGCGCCCCGTCCTGGGAATATATGGAAATCTCCAACGCTTTTGGATGCGCCCCGGGAACGACGAAACGCCCCGGGCGTGTGGCCCGGGGCGTCCCGTGGGTCGTGGACCGCTAGGCGGTCCGGACGGCGTCTAGATAGTCCGTGCGGTCCGCCACACGTTGGACGGCGTCGATACGGTCCCGTCGTGCGGTCCGTCCCCGTTCGTGTTCGGCGTGCGTGTCGCCCGTGGTCCGGGCCAACCGGTCCAACGTTTCCGCCATCGCCCGTAGAACTTCCGTCCCGGACGGTAGGACCGCCGAAACGCCGTCCCGTGGCCCGGATACGACGGCCCGTCCGTCATTCTCCGGAACGCCCGCATTGTGGACCGTCCACGACGCCCCGTCATTGGGCGTGGGGTCCGTGTCCCATGCATGGGAAATGGCCCCACGCACACGACGGGCCACGATCCGTAGGCGGTCCCGTAGGGCGTCCTGAATGGCCCTGGACGGGCGTTCATCGCCCGTAATGGCCCGGAATGCCGGGACGACGGCGTCCCACGCTACGACGTGCGTGGGGACGTGTTCGGCGGTGTCCCGGACGTTCCCGTCCTTGTCCCGTTCGCCCGTCGTGTGGACCGTGTCGAATACAAGGGCCACGATCCGGGCGTCCGTGTCCGTAATCCCGTTCGTCCCCACGAGAGCGAACACGGCGTCCACGACGGACGGAATCGGCAACACGTCCCGTTCCGGGCGTCCCGGGGCAACGTGTCCCGGAATGCCGGGGACACGGGCCGGGGCGATAGGGGGCGTCCACGCCGTGGACCCCGTTTCGGCGTCTACCGTTTCCATGTACCACGACGCATAGTTGGGGGATGCCTCTTCCCGTTCTAGAACGGCGTCGATACGTTCCATGGACCCACGCCCGGACGGTAGCTTTCCCGCAATACGACGGGCGTCGCCCCGGATCATGTTGTAGACGTGTTTCCCGTCCTGGACCCACGCCCGTGCCCAATCCGTCCCGTTCCGTCCCACACGACGGGCAATCTTCCGGAACGTCCGAGACGCTACTTCGTGGGCGTCCACGCCCGGGAACGCCCGGACGACGGACCGATAGGCGGTCCGATAGATACGTTCCACAACGGCGTCCGGAATCATTTCCACGCCTAGACGGTAGGCGGTCCTACCGTCCCGTTCGTCGTCCGGTTCCACGATCACAAGGTCGTAGGACCACGGGACCACGGGCCGTTCGTCGGCGTGTGCGTCCCACACGATCCGGTCCACGATCCGGAGTCCGGACCGTAGTCCGTCCCGGGCCACGACGGACGCCCGTCCGACGCATTGCGCCCCGGCCGGACATTCCGGCCCGTGGACGCACGACGCCGTCGTGCGGTCCGGTGTTGTTTCCGTTACTGGCATTTCCTGCCATCCTTCCCCGGGGGACCGTCCCCCGTCCCCTCCATGGTACCACCATTTCCCCACGCCGGGGCCATCATTCCCCCGGGAATGCCACGCCTAGGGGGACCGTCCCCCCGCTACCTAGAGTGGTTTTTTCGCCACCGTGCGTTAGCACGCC
>JABAHS010010766.1_pt1 | contig 10164 bp, 8 predicted proteins | sample 7062111 | NCBI WGS metagenome assembly JABAHS01 (sample SAMN14534600, study PRJNA622989) | marine sediment metagenome | biome: marine biome [ENVO:00000428]; feature: marine pelagic biome [ENVO:01000023]; material: deep marine sediment [ENVO:00002113]; isolation source: pool of 4 deep marine... | reverse complement strand
GCCCGGCGGCAAGATGATCATCCCGGTCGGCAGTCCCTATGTCACCCAACAGCTGGTGCTGGTCGACAAGCTGGCCGACGGCCGCGTGACCACACGCCAAGTGCTCGCCGTGCGCTTCGTGCCGCTGGTCCGAGAGGCCCGTTGATCAGGGCGGCGCTCGTCCTCGTCTCCGCCGGCATCCTCGCCTACGAGGTCTTGCTGATCCGGCTTTTTTCGATCGTCCAGTGGCATCACTTCACCTACATGGTGATCTCCATCGCCCTGCTCGGGTTCGGGGCCAGCGGCACCTTCCTGGCATTGACCCGAGAATGGCTCCTGCCGCGCTTCGCCGCGGCCTTCGCCGTCAGCGCTGCCCTCTTCGGCCTCACCGCCTTTCTTGGTTATGTCACGGGTCAGGGCCTGCCCTTCAACGCGCCTGCCCTGATCTGGGAGCCCAGGCAGCTTTTCTTCCTGCTCGGCCTCTATCTCATCTTTCTGGCGCCCTTCTTCTTCGGCGCCACCTGCATCGGCCTCAGCTTTCTGCATTACCGCGGCCGGATCGGCCAAATCTACGCCGTCAATCTGATCGGCTCGGCCGCCGGCAGCATCGGCGTCGTCGCCTTGCTGTTTTTCCTCGACCCCGTGCCGGTGTTGAAGCTGGTCACGTGCTTGGCCCTTCTCGGCGCGCTGCTCACCGTGCCGCGGATCGACAGACGTCGCGCGAAGGGCTTCGCCGCCGCGCTCAGTGTCGGCACGTTGATCACGATCCTAGCATTGCCATCCACTTGGACCGACCTGCGGCCCTCGCCCTACAAGGCCCTGCCGCGCGCACTGGAAGTTCCCGGCACGCGCGTCGTCGGCACGCACTCCAATCCGCTCGGATATCTGAACGTGGTGGAAAGCCGCGAGGTGCCTCTGCGCCACGCGCCGGGCCTCAGTCTCAACAACAGGCAGAGTCCACCTGCCCAGCTCGGCATCTTCACCGACGCCAATGCCTTGAGCGTCATCACGGCCTTCGACGGTGATCTGGCGCCGCTCACCTACCTGGACTTCACCACCTCGGCCTTGCCCTATCATCTCCTCGCCTCACCTCGCGTTCTGATCATCGGGGCCGGCGGCGGCGCCCCGGTCTTACAGGCGCTTTACCACCGAGCCGCTAGGGTCGACGCCCTCGAGGTCAACCCGGACCTGATCAGCCTGGTGCGCGAGCACCATCGAGACTTCGCCGGCGATCTCTACGATCGTCCCGAGGTCCGAGCCCATGTGCGCGAGGCGCGATCCTTTCTGGCACAAAGCGACGAGCGCTGGGACCTGATCCAGCTCTCGCTCATTGAGGGCGGCGGAGGCGGCAGCCTGGGCGAGAGCTATCTCTTCACGGTTGAAGCCGTCCAGGACTATGTCCGACACCTCCAACCCGGCGGCCTAGTGGCGATCAGCGGCTGGGCTCAGCTTCCACCCCGATCGGGCTTGAAGCTCTTCGCGACCGCGCTGGAAGCGCTCCACCGCGAGGGCGTCGCCGAGCCCGCCGGACGCCTGGCGCTCATCCGCGGATGGAGCACGACGACACTCCTGATCAAGAACGGCGCTTTTACCGCCGCGGACGCCGAGCGCATTCGGGCCTTCGCCGCAGCACGCTCGTTCGATCTTGCTTTTCTGGACGACTTGAAGGCCGTGGAGGTCAACCGCTTCAACCAGATGGCCGAGCCCTTCCTCTACCAAGGCGCCAAGGCCTTGGCCGGCGACGCCGCCGCGGACTTCATGGCGCGCTACAAGTTCGACATCGCGCCGAGCCTGGACGATCGCCCTTTCTTTCATGACTTCTTCAAATGGCGCTCCCTGCCGGAGTTCCTGGAGCGCTCGGCGCGCGGGGCCGGCTTTCTCGAGTGGGGCTATCCGATCCTGGCAGCGACCTTGGCCCAGGCGTTCCCGCTCAGCCTGGTCCTGATCCTGCTGCCACTGTGGCTTTGGCACAAACGAGGCACCGACGGCGAGGGCAAGGCCCGCGCCTTCACCTACTTCGCGGCCTTGGGATTGGGCTTTCTCTTCATCGAGATCGCCTTCATCCAGCGCTTCATTCTGTTCCTCGGCACACCGCTCTATGCCGCCGCGGTCGTGATTGCCGGGTTCTTATTCTTCGCCGGGCTCGGCAGCGCGCTTTCCGCCAGGATGGGCACACAAACCCCGCAGGATACGGGGCCCGCAGCCTTGCCGGGCCGACGCGCGGCCGTGGTTCTTTTCACATGCTTGATCGCGGTCTTGTCGCTAGCCTATCTCTTCGTCCTGCCGGTGGTCTTCGCGCAGCTTATCGCCTTGGGCGAGCTGGCGCGCATCGTCATAGCTCTCGCCCTGATCGCACCGCTGGCGTTCTGCATGGGGTTGCCCTTTCCCTTGGGTCTCGCCGAGCTGTCGGACGCGCGCCCGCGACTGGTTCCCTGGGCCTGGGGCGTGAGCGGCTGCGCGTCGGTGATGGGCGCCGTGCTGGCCCAGGTCCTCGCCATTCATTTCGGCTTTACCGTGGTGATCCTGGTCGCGGCGTTGGTCTATGTCCTCGCCGCGGCGGCCTTCACCTGGCCCACATCCTCTGAGCGGCCAGCGGCCTGACTACCGCCGCGCGAGAACCAGCCAAGCGCCGGCGCCGATNNATTTCGGCTTTACCGCGGTGGTCCTGGTCGCCGCGCTGATCTATGTGCTCGCGGCGGTGGCCTTCACCTGGCCCGCCACCTCGAAGCGACCGGCGGCCTGACTACCGCCGCGCGAGAACGAGCCATGCACCAGCACCGATGAGGAAGCTGCCGGTGATGCGCTCGCCGAGCATCACGTGACGGCGGTCCTTGAGCCAGCCCCGGGCCCGGCCGGCGAGCAGAGCATAGCTGCTGTCGAAGATCGCCGCGATCACCAGGAAGGTCGGACAGAGCAACCACAACTGAGGCCCGGCCGCGCTCGCCGGGCTGATGAACTGGGGAAAGAAGGCGGCCAGGAAGAAGAGAGACTTCGGATTGGTCAACGCGATCACGAAGCCTTGCAGAAAAATCGCGCCGCTCCGCGTGGTGCCGCTCGGCCGTTCCTCGGGCAAAAGCGGCGTGGCGCGCCACTTCTGAATGCCGAGCCAGATCAGATAGGCGGCACCGATCCAACGCAACCACTCGAACCATCCGGCCATCACCGCCATGAGCGAGGTCAACCCCAAAGCCACCACGATCAGCTGGATCAGGATCGCCGCCTGGGCGCCGGCCACCGTGACGATGCCTTTGTCCGTGCCGTGGGTGAGCGCGTTGGCGATCACCAGGCTGACCACCGGCCCCGGCATGATGATGAGGATCGCTGTCGCGACGCAAAAAGCGAGATAAAGCTCCCAGGTCATGGCCGATCACCTCGAGGACGTCATGCTCCATGCTGCCGCCGTGGCAGGTTCGGGTGAAGGTAGGCCGCACGGCGGTCTAAGACAAGCGGCACCACCGATGGGGCTTCTCGATAATTGCAATCTTAGTTAGTCAAAGCGAGCGTTGACCGAACCCCCGAAATCCAGTGTGATGACCCCCTATCGCTCGGGCGAGGAGACCGGAAGATGCATCGTCAAGCAGGCCAAACACCCGACTTCGGCTCGCGCACCCCGCCGCGAGCGATCCTCTGCTTGGCGGCATGCTTGATCGCGATCGCGAGTCTGAGCAACGTAGTGCAAGCGCAGGCGCCGAGCGATCCGAATGAAATCTTCGATATGTTCGACACCAATAGCGACGGAAAAATCGACCGCACGGAGTTCGATGTCAACAAGGTCCAGGTCATATCCGTCTTCGACGCCAATCGTAACGGCCAGCTCGAGCGCGACGAGACGCGCATGTCGGACGAGGCCTTCAACACTGCCGATCAGGATGGCGATGGGGCAATCAGCGGTTACGAGTTCGTCGAGTCGCCGCTCGGCAAGTTCGAGGCCTTCGACAGCGACGGCGACGGCTTGATCACGCGCGAGGAGTTCAGGGCCGTCGTGGAGGACCTTCGCGGCTAGTCCGGTGCCGGACCATCCATAAGCTGATAGACCTCCAGGGGGTCGTGCCGGCCTTTGACCACATGGGCGCCGCGGTCGGCGACCTCGAAGTCCTCCGGCAGGGCCTCGCGGACCTCGCGACTGATCAACACGACGACATCGTCATCGGAGCCGACCGTCTTGCCGAGAGCTTCCAGCCGCTGGGTCGCGTTCACCGCGTCGCCGACGATGGTGTAGTTGATCCGGTTCGGCGCGCCGATATCGCCCACCACGACTCGGCCGGCATGAATGCCGACCCGCACGCGCACCGGCGCCAAGCCTCGCTCGGCGCGCGCCGCATTATCGCTGGCGACGGCGCGCTGGATCGCCACCGCCGCGCGGCAAGCGCACGCGCTGGCGTTGTCGACCCGGTTCGGAGCACCCCAGAAGGCCATGACCGCATCGCCGATGTACTTGTCGATGGTGCCGCCTTCACGCTCGATACAGTGGGAGACCAAGGTCAGGTGGTGGTTGATGAAATCGGCGACCTCGGTGGCCGACATGTCCTCGCAGGTCGCGGTGAAACCCGCGATGTCGGTGAACATGATGGCCAGCTGCCGCTCCTCGGAGTGCGAGCCGACGCGCCCCTCCTTGATCAGGCGCGTGACCAGCGTATGCGGGACGTAGCGGCCGAAGGCGCGCAAGCCCTCGAGCATGGCATTGAAGGATTGGCTCAGATCATTGATCTCGCGAAAGATGCTTTGCGGCAGAGGCGCCACCTTGTCGAAGTCGAGCGCTCCGATCGTCGCCGCGCCGCTCGCGGCACGCCGGATCGGACGCGAGATCGCCCCCACGATCATGGCCGTGGCCACCAGAGAGCCAATCAGAAAAGCAAGCGCGATCGCCGTCGCCCAATAGAACTGCCTGATCGGCGCATCGACCATGCTGGCCAAGAGATAGGATCCGACCTGGATCATGCCGTCACCGTAGCCGGGAACCGCCCGTATGAAGATGAGNNTCCTCGATCACCACGTCGCCGAAGTCCGCCAAGGCCGGCAGGGGGGTCTCGGCCGATTCACCGAAGGTCCCATCGGCCATGAGCGGGTGCGCGAGTATCGCATCACGGCCATAGAGCATGAAGATCGTTTGACGCGGTGGGTCACTCAACGCGCCGGTCAGGGCGGAAAGCTCCTCGGTCGAGATGGCGACGGCGAGATAGCCGGCATAATCACCCTCGCGCCCGAGCGGCACCCGGTAGCTCAAGAAGGTCTTCCCCGGCCCCTCGCGATAGACCGGATCGCCCCAATAGGCGCCCGGTCGCGTTCGGGCTTCTTCGGCGATCGCAGTGAGCTGGGGATCACCGGCGATGTCGAGCGGCCGAGAGAGATACCCTTGGCCTGTATCGTCGCGACCCACGACCCAGCCCTTGCCGGCACCATCGACCAGAACGATCCCGCCGATTTGAGGTGCTGCGGCAAGACTTCCGGCGAGGAAGCGCTCGATATCGGCCTCGGTGATGGTAAGACGGCCGGTCGCGATCGCGTCGGCGATGAAATTGGCCTGAAACACGGCGGCGTCGAGGTGATCGCGCAAGGCCAGCTCGGTGGTATGAAGGTTGCGCGCGATCAGGCGCTTGGCGAATTCCTGTATGAGCCCGCGGCCGGAGGTCCACTGCAGCAGGAAAACCGACCCGACGGAGAGCAGCACGAGCGCGCCGATCACCAGCAGCAAGGTGGGCAGGAGCGAAAGACCCGTATGTTGGCCAACTGCCTCGCGCTCCTGTCGCCGGGTGGCCATCGGCTAGTCTTCCTCGCCGAGACCGAGCTCACGCATCTCCGCTTCGCGCATGCGGAACTTCTGCAGCTTGCCCGTCACCGTCATCGGAAACTCGGTGACGAAGCGGATGTGCGCGGGCACCTTGAAGTGGGCCAACCCCTCCTTGCAGAAATCGCGTACCTCGGCCTCGGTCATCGCTGCCCCGGCGTGCAGTTCGATCCAGACCGCGACCGTCTCGCCGAGGCGTTCGTCGGGAAGGCCGAAGACCGCGGCCTGGGAAATCTTCGGATGGGTGAAGAGGTAGTCCTCGATCTCCCGCGGGTAGATGTTCTCGCCGCCGCGGATGATCATCTCCTTCAGGCGCCCGGTGATGACGACGTAACCCTCGGCATCCATGGTTCCGAGGTCGCCCGAGTGCAGCCAGCCGTTCTCGTCCAGCGTGCGCGCCGTCGCCTCGGGGTCGCCGTAGTAGCCCTTCATGATGTGATAGCCGCGAAAGCAGATCTCGCCGATCTCGCCGAAGGGCACGGTCTGCCCGCTTTCCAGGTCCACGACCTTGACCTCCTGGTGGGGCAGGTTGCGCCCGACCGTGGTCACCCGCCGCGCCAGGCTGTCGTCGCGATCGGTCAGGTGGGTCAGGGGCGAGGCCTCGGTCTCGCCGTAGCCGATCAGGATTTCGCGGCAGTGCATCTCCTCCATGACCCGGCGCATCAACGCCTCCGGGCAGGGCGCGCCGGCCATGATCCCGGTGCGCAGGCTGCCAAGATCGAATTCCGCGAAACGCGGATGCTCGAGCTGGGCGATGAACATCGTCGGGACGCCGTGCACCGCGGTGCAGCGCTCCGCCGCGATGGCCTCAATCGTCGCTTCGGGGTCGAAGTGTTCGGCCGGGACCACCAGGCAGGCGCCCACCGACAGGCACAGCAGGTTGGCCAGCACCATGCCGAAGCAGTGATAGAAGGGCACCGGGACGCAGAGCCGGTCGGCCTCGGTGAAGTGCAAGGCCCGCGCCGAGAAATAGGCGTTGTTGAGGATGTTGTGATGGCTCAGCAGCACCGCCTTGGGAAAGCCGGTGGTGCCGGAGGTGAACTGGATATTGATGGCGTCGTCGCGGTCGAGCGTGGCGCCGATCGCATCTAGGTCTATCTCGCTGATACTCTCACCGGCGCTCAGAACCTCCCCCCAGGTCATGATGCCCGGATGCGGCGAGGCGGTTTCGCCGGGCGCTTGCGGATCGTAGAGGACGACCTTGCGCAGATGGGGAAAGCGCGCCGGCGCGATCGCCCCGCCGTCGTCGCGGCCTTGGGTCAGCTCCGGCAGCAGCTCGACGATCATCGCCAGATAATCGCTGGTACGGAAGCTGGGAATGAGGAACAGACCGTTGAGCTCCGCGCGCTCGAGGGCATAGGCCAGCTCGCGCGGGCGGTAGGCCGGGTTGATGTTGACCAGGATGGCGCCGATCTCGGCCGTGGCCATCTGCACCAAGAGCCACTCGATATTGTCGGTCGACCAGATGCCGATGCGCTCGCCCTTGCCAAAGCCGAGCCCGAGCAGACCGCGGGCCAGGCGCCGAACCTCCGCGCGCAAGGCGCTATAAGTGAGCCGGCGGTTCTGCGCGAGAGCAACCACGGCCTCTCGCTCGGCGAAGCGCTCGGCGATCGCGGCGAAGTGCTCGGGGATGGTGGCGCCCAGAAGGGCCTCCTCCCCGCCGCGGTGATGGTAGCTCAAGCCCTGCACCCGATGTCTCCCGCGGCCGACCCCGGTTATCTCTTCCGAGGTCCGTCCGTCATCGATAGATCGACCAGCGCCGTATCTCCATCGCCCGCCGCACCCTGGCGAGTGCCAACTCGTTGGCTGCCTCGCGGGGCGAGGTTTGGCGTTCGGCCGCCATGGTCAAGAACCTCCTCGGTGTTGCGGCGGATCTTCTCGGCGATGGTCTGAAGGGCGGCGCTCTCGCTCGCGCCCGCATACTCCATCGCCGCGCAGATCACCCCACCGGCGTTGGCGATGAAGTCAGGGATGTTGAGGATCCCTTTCTCATGCAGGCGGCGCTCGGCCTCACCAGTGATGGGGACGTTGGCGCCCTGAAGCACCAGCTTGGTCTCTAGCCGCTCGACATTGGCGGCGGTGATCACGTCCGGGCGCGCCGCCGGGATCCAAATATCGCAAGGGATGTCGATGACCGCCTCCACATCGCCTTGTTTCCCTCCAGCGAGATCGCGGACGCTCTTGCCGGCCGCCTTGAGGGCGCTCAGTGCGGCAAGATCAAGTCCCTCCGGATCGCTGATGGTCCCCCGGCTGTCGCTGGCACCGACCAGGACCGCGCCCTTTTCGGCCAGGAAGCGCGCGGCATGGCGGCCGACGGCGCCGAAGCCCTGGACCACCACCCGCGCGCCCGAAAGCGTCAGGTCGGCCCGCTCGCTCGCGACCTCGGCGGCATGAAGCAGGCCCCAGCCGGTGGCGCCGATCTCGTCCAGCGGGATGCCGCCGATCTCCCGGATGAGGCCCACCGAACGGCCGATCTCGTCATGGACCCAGCCCATGGCGACCTCGTCGGTGCCCATGTCCGGCCCGAAAATGTAGTCGGAAATGTCGCGCAAGGCCGCCGCGAAGCCGCGCACCAAACGCTCCTTGTCCGCCGGGGCCATCTTGGGGTCGCCGAAGAGCACCGACTTGCCACCGCCGTGACGCAAGCCCGCGGCCGCGTTCTTCAAGGTCATGGCGCGGGCCAGGCGGAAACACTCCTCGGCGGAGACATCCTCGGCCATGCGCAGACCGCCGATGGAGGGACCCGCGGCAACGTTGTCGACCACCAGGACACCCTTGAGGCCAATGGTCGGCTCTTGCACATGGATGACCTTGGCCGGTCCCAGATCGTCACCCAAAGCAAATGGATCGGTCATCTCGGCTCCTCGCAGGTCCTCGACCCGCCGGCTTCGCGCCCCGGCATTGATGATCTAGGATCAAGCTTAAGCAGGATCGCCGCCCGACACAATCTGCGCTACTTTGGCAGCCTGGTAATCTCAGGAGGCAAAAGGCGAGATGGGTGGAGCAGACGCTTGGGTTTCGAGCTCGGTCGCGGGGATGAGGCTCTCCGCGATCAAGGAGATGGCGATGCGCAGCGCCCGCGTAGAGGGCGCGGCCTCGCTCACCTGGGGGCTGCCCTCCTTCCGCACGCCCGCTTACATCCGCCAGGCGGTGGAGCGCGAGCTGGAGGCCGATCCGGACATCGGCAAGTACGCCCTGCCCGACGGCTTGCCGGAGCTGCGCCGGCTAGTGGCCNNCATCACCGCCGGCAACATGCAGGGCATGAACGCCATCTTGCATGTCCTGATCGACCCCGGCGACGAGATCATCGTCACCGATCCCGGCTTCGCCTCGCATTTCCAGCAGATCCAGCTTTGCGGCGGCAAGCCCGTCTACTGGCGATTGGACGAGGCGGCGGCCTGGCGGCTCGACCTGGAGGCGCTGCCAGGGCTGATCACCGAGAGGACCAAGGGGATCATCCTGGTCACGCCCTCCAATCCTACGGGTAAGATCTTCAGCGAGGCGGAGCTGCGACGCGTCGGCGAGGTGGCGCGCGATGCCGATATTCTGATCGTCCTCGACGACCCCTATCGGCATTTCCTCTACGAGAACCGCAAAGACTTCTTCGATCTCGCGACCGTCGCCGAGTTCGCCGATCACATCGCCTATCTCTTCACCTTCTCCAAGACCTACGCGATGAGCGGCTGGCGGCTCGGCTATGCGGTCGTGCCGGGATTCCTGAAGCACCAGATGCTCAAGGTCCACGATGCGACGCTGATCTGTACGCCGCGCATTTCCCAGGTCGCCGGGATCGCCGCGCTCTCGGGCGCGGCCGAGCACCTGGCCGAGTTCGAGCGTATCCTGGGGGAGCGGCGAAGGCTGATCTGCGAGCGGCTGGACGCGGTGCCCCACGTCTTCTCCTACAACCGGCCCGAGGGGGCCTACTACGTCTTTCCCCGCATCACCGCCGAGCACACGACCTCACAGGACTTCGCCATCCGCCTTCTCGAGGAGGCGGGCGTGACCGTCACCCCGGGCGCCGCCTTCGGGCCCTCCGGCGAGCATCACGTGCGCATGGCCTATTGCGTCGAGGAGGAGACGATCGAGCGGGCCTTCGACCGAATCGAGGCGCACTTCCCGCGATGAGGGCCTAGTCCTGGTCGCTCGTATCCTCGGCGCGTTCGAGCATACGCTCGATCACCGAAAGAAGATGCCGCCCGGCATCGCGGATCTTCTCCAGATCGGCGATCATATCGCCGCGGCCTCGATCCGCCGCCTGGTCGATGAGAAGCTCGCTATAGCCGATGATGGCGTTCAGCGGCGTGCGTAGCTCATGGCTCACGCTACTTAAGTTTTGCGCGCCCACGGCATGGGCGAGCGCCGAGGCCTCGGCTGTTAGGTCGCCACCTACGGTCGCAGCA
>JABAHS010110805.1_pt2 | contig 10170 bp, 12 predicted proteins | sample 7062111 | NCBI WGS metagenome assembly JABAHS01 (sample SAMN14534600, study PRJNA622989) | marine sediment metagenome | biome: marine biome [ENVO:00000428]; feature: marine pelagic biome [ENVO:01000023]; material: deep marine sediment [ENVO:00002113]; isolation source: pool of 4 deep marine... | reverse complement strand
GTGGGAAAAGGTGAGCCTGGAAGAAACAGCGGCAAACGTGGAGACCTGTACTTAAGAGTAAAAGTAGCCCCACATCCAATTTTCAAAAGAAATAATAACGATATATTTTTAGATTTACCGGTTACTATTTTTGAGGCGGCTCTCGGCGCTGAGGTTAGTGTTCCCACAGTAGATTCCACTGCTACTCTTAAAATTCCTGCAGGGGTTCAAAATGGCACAAAAATGAGACTTAAAGGCAAAGGAGTACTTAATCCCAAGACAAGAGAGCGTGGGGATCAGTATATAAATATTGTAGTGTCCATGCCTGATATGATGACTCAAACCGATAAAAAGAAATTTGAAGAACTTTCAGAAACCATAAAATATAATCCAAGAATAAACATCGAAAGATACACAGATTAATAGAGATAAATTTTGGAGGAATAAATGGCAGATCAAACGAGTAACCAATCAAAAATAGATTTTTCTAATTTCGTACTTTCACTCAACACTTCTGCGCTAATTCATCTGGGTGATATACCAGACCCTCAAACCCGTGAGAGAATATATGACATACAATCAGCCAAGCAAACAATTGATATACTTGAACTGCTAAAGACCAAGACCGATGGAAATCTGGACACTGAGGAATTTAAGCTGCTCGATGATGTTATATATGATCTGAGAATGAAGTATGTAAAAATAAGTCAGTCTGAAAAATAAGAAGTCTAATTCTTCATAATTATTTTTTCACTGTTCGATAAAATTTCAAGCACTTTTTTCCTTCCAACCAAGCCTTCAAGAACTTCCAACCCCGAGACCATATCCGGCGGTCTGGAGATTGCGGAATGCCCGTCAGAAGCAACACTAAATATTGCGTCCATCTGCGCAAACTCAGTGCTGCAGCTTTTTGCACTATCGCCCCAGTCTCCACACAGGCTTCCTGTAGTAATCTGAGCCAGGGCTCCCCTATCAAGTAGGTCTAAAATCCTCTCAGGGTTAGAGTGCATTTCCTTATTTCTTTCTGGGTGGGCCAGGACAGGTATGTAGCCAGCAGAAATTATCTCAAATACTGTTTCTTCAAGACCAAAGGGGAGTGAAATATATGGAATCTCGATAAGTACGTATTTACTGTTTGCAAGAGTCAGAACTTTTCCACTTGTTAGTAAATCAACCAGATTTTCACTTATTCCGATTTCCATTCCCGGAAGAATTTGCAAAGCTATCCCTTCTTTTTTTATTATCTCGTTTAATTGATCAATTTTTTCTATCACAGTGCCTGTAGAAGGCTGCCATGATGTACCCTGGATCCAGTGTGGAGTAGTAACAATAGTGCTAATGCCACCGTCTGCTGCGGCTTTTGCCATCTCTAAACTCTGCTGCCAGTCAGAAGGGCCATCATCGATCCCGGGCAGGACATGACAGTGAATATCAATGAGGTTTTTGTAACCAGAATCAGTTTGTCCCATCGGCTTGATTTTTACTTAAATTTGAACTTATTACAACTTAATTATATTATTAATTCGTGCAAACATCCAACATGATAAATGCAAATTCTAAAAAAATATTAGATAGCCTGAAAATTATTGTTGTCGGCGATTTGATGCTCGACAAATATATTTGTGGCTCGGTAAGCAGAACCTCTCCGGAGGCCCCCGTGCCTGTTGTAAATGTAAAANNGTTGAGCTTTTTGGAGTTATTGGAAATGACGATAGCGGAATTTTACTAAAAGAACTTCTAAAAGAATCAAAAATTCAAACAAGAGGAATTATTGTAGATAAACAAAGGAACACCACCACCAAATCCAGAATAATTGCAGACAACCAGCAGGTTGTAAGAATAGATAAAGAAAACACTCTAAAAATTGATTCACGTTTGCAGGACACTCTGATCTCTAAAATTAAATCATCCATTAATAAGGGCTCAGTTGATGCAGTCGTCTTTTCGGATTATAACAAGGGGGTTATTACAAAAAAATTAATTTCAGAGATTTCCAGGCTTACGAGACTTAAGAATATTCTTACCATAGCCGATCCTAAGGGTAACGATTTAATAAAATATACAGGCGTTAATGCGCTCACGCCAAACACAAGAGAAGCTTCTGATCTGTGTGGTTTTAATATCTCTGACGACAGATCACTCGGCAAAGCTGCCAGACATTTAACAGATAAGTGCAGGCTCGATGGAATTGTGATAACAAGGGGAAAAGAAGGGATTTCTTACAGGCTTAAAAACAAGCCACTGAAAACTGTGTCTTCAAATGCAAAAGAGGTATTTGATGTTACAGGTGCCGGAGATACCGTAATAAGCACCCTGCTCGTATCTTATCTTTTCTCAAATGACTGGGATCTTGCCGTACAAATAGCAAACAGCGCAGCGGGGATTATAGTGGGAAGGGTCGGCACATCAAGCCTGAGCCAGAACGAGCTTCTAAGTATAATAGAAAGCGGTGGAGATAAAGAAGACAAGATACTGGATATTGACTCACTTAAGAACCAGCTGTATGAACATAAGAAAAAAGGCCGGAAGATCATATTTACTAACGGGTGTTTTGATTTGCTTCACCCGGGCCATTTGATGATCCTTAAAGAGTCAAAGGCGCTTGGTGATATATTGGTAGTTGCTCTTAACAGTGACAGCTCTGTAAGAAGACTAAAGGGTAAATCCAGACCACTTATATCAGAGCATGAAAGAGCAAGCATCATCTCATCTCTTGACTGCGTGGATTATGTCACTATTTTCTCCGAAGATACTCCGCTAAATACTATTGAACAGCTAAGCCCAGATGTAATTGTAAAAGGCGGAGACTACTCAAAAGAACAAGTAGTCGGCAGGGAACATGTAGAAAAACTTGGCGGCGAAGTGGTAATAATTCCAATTCTGGAGAGTTTTTCTACTTCTTCACTTGTAGAAAAGATTAAAAAATCTTAATGCCAAGAACATAAGTAATTCTACTTCTTGGTTGTAGTTCTTTTGGTTCCAGCCGTAGCTTTTGNNGTCTACTAACCTTTTTTTCCAATTCACTCACACGTTTTTCAAGCTTTTGGAAATCCTTGGGAGTGGGCAGGTTAATACTACCAATCGCTTTTTTAAGATTGATATCAAATGAATCAAAAGCGGTTTTAAACTGCTTTTCAAAAAGTTCTTTAAATGTTTTGAATGAGTCTTTTGTTTTAGCCATATTGTTATTATACACCATCGCATGCAGACTTTCTGTAGTTTTTAGCCTTTCTTCCCCAGTCACTATTTGGCGCAATCTCTAAAACTCTCTTAAACGAGTTGCATGCCTTATATATTTCTTTTAGCTTCAAGAAGGTAATACCAAGATTATAGTGAGCTTCATCGTATAATTGATAACCGGCAATGGCTGTCTCAAATTCATCTATCGCATCGTGCAGTCTTCCCTGTGCTACATATAGCTTACCCATCTGGTTATGGGTGTATACAAGAGATGGATTAACCTTTAGTGATTTTTCATAGTATTTTTGTGCCATGTCCAGGTCACCCATATTAAAATACGCAACACCTATAGCAGTAAATGCTCTGTCCCTTGATTTATACAGTCTGTCATCAGCAGCTTTTTTACAGTGGGTTATTGCATCGTCATACCTTTCTAAATGCAGATATAACCCGCATATGTTAAAGTGTGCTTCGGAGTATTCGGGCTTGAATCCAATAGCTTTTTTGTAAGATTTTTCTGCTCCTTGCAGATCCTGAATTGCAAACAAAATTATTCCTCTTATGAGGTGAACCTCCGGGTCTTCAGGAGCAATTTCTTCAGCGACGGCAATTTCTTCTAAAGCCTGTTTATAAATTTTTCTCTTAAGCGATGATACAGCTAATTGTTTTTGATTAGCAAGATTTTTATCATCTTTGGGCTTATTTACAGAACCTCCGCCGCATGCTAAAAGTGTTGTTATCACAAATAGTACTGTAATTGATATAAGTATTTTTTTCATTTTTCTACTCTATGTTTGTTAAATTCATGAAGGCTCCATGCCTCTTGTTTAGTTCTTCATCTTTCAATGCAGCCAGTCTGTTTACACTAAAATCCTCTACGGTAAAAGAAGCCACTACACAGCCATAAACGACAGACCTCTTAAGATTTGTGGTCGTTATATCATATTCGTTAGTAAGATATCCCATAAATCCACCGGCAAAGGAGTCTCCAGCCCCAGTAGGATCAAGCACCTCTTCAAGAGGATAACTAGGCGCCCAGAATATTCCTTTTTTAGAAAGTTTAAGAGCACCGTACTCCCCTCGCTTTATTATCAATATCCTGGGTCCCATTTCCATAATATTTCTTGCGGCTTTGGTTATAAAAGAATCCTCACCAAGTTCCCTTGCTTCAGAATCATTTATCATAAGGATATCAACATTCTTAAGTACTTCTAAGAGCGCGTCCTTTTTGTTTTCGATCCAGAAATTCATCGTATCACAGGCAACAAGCCTGGGATTATCCACCTGATTTAACACATTTAACTGCAACTCTGGATCTATATTAGCTAAAAACACAAAGTCAGACTGTTTATAATCATCGGGTATACGGGGATCAAAATGCTCAAACACATTTAGGTATGTACCCAGGGTCTCAGGATCACCGAGGTCATACCCATACCTGCCCTGCCACCTGAAGGTATCGCCATCGGCTTTTTGTATACCGTTTATGTTCACCCCCTTTGAACTGAGCAGTTGTAAGTGCTGTTCGGGAAAATCCTGTCCAACCACGGCTACCACATTCACATCGGTAAACTGGCTTGCAGCTATAGAGAAATAAGAAGCCGACCCGCCAAGCACTGACTCTACTTTTCCAAAAGGGGTTTCAATATCATCAAGACCTAAAGAACCAACTACAAGTAAACTCATTTTATATATTTTCCTATAAGCAATTTGTATTTCTCCTTTGCTTCACTCTCTATTGCATCTGGTTGAGTGATTATAGCATCCCTAAGTGAATTATTACATTTACATTTTTTTTCTGCAGACTTAGCTAATACGAAGTTTTTTATCACTTCCTTTGCAAGCTCCGTATTTTGAAGCAGAATCTTTATTACATCTTCCACCGTCACGTTGTCATGACCATCGTGCCAGCAGTCATAGTCAGTAGACAGAGCGAGAGTAGAATAGCAAATTTCGGCCTCGCGTGCAAGCTTTGCTTCGGGCATGTTGGTCATTCCTATCACATCCACCCCCCAGTTTNNCCACCCCCCAGTTTCTAAATAATTCACTCTCAGCCTTAGAAGAAAACTGCGGACCCTCAATACATATATACGTGCCGCCCTTATGAACTTTTGCTTTCATGTCCTGCAGAACTTTGTGAAGTGAATCAGCAAGATGAGGACAAACAGGGTCAGCCATAGAAACATGAGCAACTACTCCGTCTCCAAAAAAGCTGGAATCTCTTTTCCTAGTAAAGTCTATAAACTGATCAGGTAGCACAACATCACCAGGTGGAATCTCCTCTTTCATGCTGCCAACAGCACTTACTGATACTATGCTGTCCACTGCAAGCGATTTCATTCCATAGATATTTGCCCGGTAGTTTATATCAGACGGCATGATTTTATGACCTCTGCCGTGTCTTGGCAAAAATACCATTTCAGTACCGTTTAGGGTTCCTGTGACAAAGCTGTCAGATGGTTTTCCCCATGGGGTATCAATATCCATATATTCAATCTTTTCCAGGCCTTCTATTTCATAGAGCCCGCTTCCACCTATAACGCCGATAGCTGCCATATATATTCAACTCCTCTTAAGTACTTACAAACCAGACAAACTCAATAAAGATAACAAGAAAAAATATATTGTAGAATTTTATGGGATATAATATTTACTCTATCTGGATTAAAAATAAAATTATTATTCTAATTTATTTAAGAAAATGCAGAGAATAGTTCTATGGGCCTTAATATTAGTGGCTGTTATAAGAACTGAAAGTTTTTCACAAAGCCTGGTTTTTAAACTAAACGGAAAACAAATCAATCAATATGATAAAAGCCAGCTTTCCAGAATAGTAAAACCTTCTGAAATTACAATTTATGAGCCGCACGAACACAAAAACAGAACATATACCGGATTTTCCGGCTATGAGCTGCTTAAAAGCATATACAAGCAAGACCTGCAATCAGATAAAGACCTTTACATCACATGCACCGATGGCTATAAACCATCCATACCGGTTACAAAATTTTTAACGTACGAGAGTTATTTTGCATTTAATACTCCCGGTCAAACAAAATTTAATCTGATCAATAAAAATCAGAGCAATGAACTGGTAGACCTAAAACCATTTTATTTAATATGGGATAATATTAAATATCCCGAACTTAAAAAACTTGGCGCTTATGATTTTCCATATCAAATAGAGTCAGTTGATCTTATAAGTTTTACACAGAAGTTTCCCAATATGTCTCCTCCTCAAAATAGCAGTGATCAGGTAAACAGGGGGTTCGTATCATACAGGAAATATTGTTCTACATGCCACACAATAAATGGTGAGGGCGGAAGCAAAGCTGTGGAGCTTAATTATCCGGTTAATGTGACAGAATATTTTAACAACAAGTGGCTTAGAAAATGGATCGATGATCCGGCCTCTATTCGCTACGGCACCAAAATGCCCAAATTAAATCCTGCGCTGGATAACAGGGATAATGTTATAGACGATATAATAAAATATTTAAGCACAATGAAAAACAAGAAGATAAATCCTGAGTTAAACTGATTTTTTAAATATTATATTAACTCTTTTTGCTCTGCAATGTGGCAGCTCAAACTCATCTATTTTTTCTATTTCCAAACCCAGACTATCCAACTCACCCGATACATCTTCTAGTTCATCCTTACCCTTTTCACCCCTCATAGCTATAATTTTGCCGGATTTTTTTGTATATGGTCTGCTCAGTTTTATTACTGTCAATAAATCAGATACGGCTCTTGTAACAACATAGTCATATAATTGCAGGTTTTGCTCACCTTTTCCTACCCTGCCAGAAATAGTCTTAACATTTTGAAGCCCGAGTTTACGTACAATATGAATTATAAACATTATTTTCTTTCCTACCGAATCACAGCAGGTTACAAAACAGTCTGGACTGCTAAGCGCCACCGGGACCCCGGGAAATCCCGCACCGGAGCCAATATCAAGAAGAGTAGAATCCGGGTTAATATATTTAACTATAGCAAGAGAGTCTAAAAAATGATTTGTAATTATTTCTTCATCTTTTTTAATAGCCGTAAGATTAATTTTTTTATTCCATAGTTTAAGCTCTTCTAAGTATATAGAAAATTTCTCTATATCACCTGCATGCAGAACTACGTCCATTTGCTCAGCGCCTTTTATAAAGATGTCACGATTAATCATAGCAGTTTTTTAAGTGTAATCGGGTGGCTTACTATTATTTGAGGCCTACCCTTATATTTTTTCACTCGTCCAATTACCTCTATAGGAAAACCCAGATAATCCGATTCAGGTGATATTCCAAAATGGTTAAAATTTTTCCAGCTGCCTGCAAAAATTACGACATCAAAATCCTCGTCCATCTTAAGCACAATTACCTTTTCTGATTTCCTCACATCTGTAATTTTCCCCTTAGTAACTACTCTCTGTCCAAGAAATCTCTGTGTACTTTGGGGTTTTACATAAAACTGCCTGTTTTCCTTTGGATATCTGAAATTGCCGGGTGCCGACCAAATTCCTCTTTTATTTTCCCTGGCTTGTTCTTCTGCTTTTAGAATACGGTCAAAATGCTTGGTGTTTGGCTTAATCTTAAGTGAAGTAGCAAGGCCGTTTCTTACCAACTGCTCATTTACGAAAATACCATCAGCATATACGTAGCCAAGCATCCTTCCGTAATGATCATACTTTTCCCTATCGAATTTTATTGTAACCTGTTTGCCCGCAAGGAGCTTTTCATTAAAACTCCTGGCCTGCTGAGAAAACGGTTCTCCGGGTGATTCATGAGTAAGAATTTCAGGGCTGTTAATACCTATATAACGAACAAGGGTTTGAGAGCTGTCATCAAGGATAATCGTGTCACCATCTATGACTTTTAAAACCTGAAAATCCGAAGAGCTTTGTTTATTTGTAAAAAAATAGGACGAGCCAAGAATTAAAAGAGTAAAGATTAAATAGCCTAATTGATTCTTCTTCATAGATATTTATTGCGCAATTATGGTCTAAAGCTGCTTATTCCTGTTTGTTTATCTTTCTTCCAAAGGTAAGAAACCCAGTGTGGCTAATCATTCTCTGTGATGGTCTTGTTTTACCCGCTCTAACTAAAATATTTCTTACTAATACCTCTACTGTTTCTAAATATGTAAATCCGTGTTCTTCTAAGTATTTGTAGTTTTCTTCAATCTGATTAAACGTAGGAGACAGGCTTGCTATGCGCCCTCCCCCTCTAAGGGCCTTTGCTGCAGCAGGCACGCCGTCCCATGGAGAAGGAAGGTCTATTAAGGTTACATCAACATCGGTTTCATTAAACCCATCCCTTGCGTCTCCCGCATTGAACTCCACGTATTCTGAAAGCCCTGCCATCTCTACATTTTTCATAGCATTTTCTCTGAACTGATCTCTTTTCTCATATGTATACACCTTACCACCGGGCTTTACGGTATTAGCAAGCGCAATTGTCATAGACCCCGAACCCGTGCCGCTTTCCACAACCCTCATTCCCTCTGAAAGACCTGTTTTTAATATAATGATCGAGGCGTCCTTTGGATAGATGATCTGGGTCTGCCTGCCTACTTTCATCATCTTGTCCCAGGTGGTTGGCTCTAGTAGATAAAACTCATTACCAAGCCCTGATACAATTTTATCACCGTAATTCTTGCCGATAATATCTTCAATATTAATCATCCCAAGATGGGTGCTAAGCTGTTTTTCTGCATTTACCTTTCTTAAGAATGTTTTATCGTCCGGAGCAAGTATAAGTACGTAGTCGCCTTCTTTTATCGTCATAAAATTATTCCCATTACCTGATTTTTTCTTCTCTATAATATAGTGTAAAAATAAAAAATGATATAAGAACCAAAAATGCCGAGGTTAGATACATTGCGTTGAAGCCAAAATTATTGGCTATTATCCCAAATGGAAATGCTAAGAAGTTTATGCCAAGGCTAAAGCAGGCATTATATGCCCCCATTGCTTTACCTCTCTCATCCGGCCCGGCTTTATCTATTACTAGTGCTGTTAGAACCGGATACAACATTCCGTAGCTGAAGCTGAACATTAATGAAACCACTACTGCCAATAGGCCTGAATTAATAAACACAATACATGCTATGGATATCGCAAATATTATTAAACTTGGTGAGGCAACTTTTTTCCTGCCGGATATATCGGACGTCCTTCCACCAAATATTCTTACAAATGTGACTGTAAGCGCATATACAATAAAAAAGTTGTAGGCTCCAAGCTCCTTTTCTTTTAAGAATGCGGAAATAAAATTAAGAACCGAACCAAGACCGCCTGCAAGAAGGAGGTTAGTTAGCAGTATTAGTGAATATCGTTTCGAGACAACGAGCCTGAAAAATCCAAGCCCGAACCTCTCAGCTGATTTTTGAAAGTCCGTCACTCTTGAAAACAGGATCAAAACGGCTGCAACGATACTAAAAGATGAAGCCAGTAAAAAGAAGTAATCAAAACCAAAGTTATTGAGGGTAAACTCTCCCAGAGTGGGGCCTACTGAGTAGGCAAGTATGGTAAATGCGCCGAATATGCCAAGGCCCTGCGCTCTTTTACCCATGGGCACTATGTCTGCAGCAGATGTGGTAGCGGAGGTAAAAAACAGGGCAAATCCTACTCCTTGGGATAACCTGAATACATATAGCAGGGGGCTTAGTTCGTTTACTGTTAAAAAGAGCAGGGATGAGAGCAGCATTATCACAGCCCCTGCAAACATAAAGAACTTTCTTCCATACTTATCTATGAGGAAAGTGACAAACGGAATTGCACCAAGAGAAGTGATGCCGAAAGAACCCATAATAAAACCTATATCGGCTTCTGTTCCGCCAAGCTCCTTGATATATAAGGGGAGCAGAAAGAACGTGGAAAAATTGCTAAAGAAAAAGAAGTTAGCAAGGGTGATGAGGCTAAAATTGATAAACCCTTTTTTATCGAGTCCCAGTGGCATATTATTTGTATATTATTAGAGATAAAAAGGGTTAGAATATATGATAATTTAGCCCTTT
>JABAHS010111064.1_pt1 | contig 10174 bp, 10 predicted proteins | sample 7062111 | NCBI WGS metagenome assembly JABAHS01 (sample SAMN14534600, study PRJNA622989) | marine sediment metagenome | biome: marine biome [ENVO:00000428]; feature: marine pelagic biome [ENVO:01000023]; material: deep marine sediment [ENVO:00002113]; isolation source: pool of 4 deep marine... | reverse complement strand
ATAAAAACTACTAAACGCAGCTTCGTCCCCTGCGGATATATCTGCCAGTAAACCTGCAAGGTCTTCCCTACCCCTGGGGATACTAGCCTTATCGTGTGTTTGAATCTGTGTCATATCGCCAATGTATAAATAGTTACTGTACGGATATACAATATATAATATTCCGCTGTATTTGGAAATACCTTCTGTCAATATTGATACGACGTAACTGTTCACATAAATATATACGTAAACTAGTATAGAATTGGATGAAAATGATAAAAATAATGATAATATTTATTCCAATACAGGCTCAACACCAATAATCCTGATGTTTTTTGCTATATAATCCATCGATCCAGCGCCTAGTGTGGTACCTCCTTTAACATATATATCAGTTGAATTTGCAGGCACAGTTATTGGAAGCACCCCGCTAGTACTGCTTAAATACCTGTTATATTTAGGGTAGTTTGAATAATAATCTACCTTAACCCTGATGTTCTTATAATCAATGCTTGCTGTGTTTTCTATCTCTACATGGTGAATTATAGCAACCCTTGCCGCAACATAGAACTGCCAGTCTGTAATTTTTAGATATTTTTGAGGATTTTCCACCATATCGTCCTTTGATGGTTCCGAAGCTGTAGCATCGTGTAATCCAGTAAGCAGCAGTATTGATACCAGTATTAAAGCATATGCTGTTTTGATCATTTTAGGTCCCCCGAAAGTTTCAATATAGATATTGTAGCAGAAAAATGATCAAATTGGGGCGAGCTTGGTAGTTTGGAGCTAAAAAAGTACTTTAAATATAAGAAAATATCAGTATAATCTATAGGCTCGGCTGAATACTCCCCGAGAACGGTGTTTCTTTAGGATTTATTTCCTGGGTAGAAATTGTAACACGTAGTAATAATAAATTTACTAAGGTATTCAGAATTATAATCTTTATAGGTGATTTGTTATATGAGTAGAGTTGGATATCCGAAAAAACAGGGTTTATACGATCCACAGTTTGAACACGATTCATGTGGTATTGGGTTTGTTGTAAATATTAAAGGTAAGAAATCCCACACTATCGTAAGGCAGGCAATAGAGGTGCTTGTAAACCTGCAGCACCGCGGTGCATGCGGTTGTGAGGCAAATACCGGAGATGGCGCAGGTATTTTGATCCAGATGCCCGATGAATTTATAAGAAAAGCGGCTGAAAGTGAAAATATAGACCTTCCAGATTATACAAATTATGGTGTAGCAATGATATTTATGCCTTCTGACAGCAAGCAAAGAGGCAAAATAGAAAAAGTATTTGAAAAGACTGTAGAGCAGGAAGGGCAGAAGTTTTTAGGCTGGAGAACCGTACCAACTGATAACTCTGATCTTGGAAATACGGCAAAATCATGCGAGCCGACTATAAGACAGGCTTTTATCGGCAGAAACCCTGATATTAAAGATGACATTGATTTTGAAAGAAAGTTGTACGTTATAAGAAAAAGATCTGACAATGATATTAGATACGCAGGTATGAAAGGTGGCGATCAGTACTATGTATGCAGCCTCTCTTATAAAACCATTGTTTATAAGGGAATGCTTACAACTGATCAGCTCGATCTATATTACCCAGATCTTTCAGATACCGATATGCAAAGCGCTATTGCGCTGGTGCATTCCAGGTTCAGCACCAACACATTTCCAAGCTGGGACAGGGCTCATCCATACAGGTATGTGATTCACAACGGAGAGATAAATACCCTGAGGGGCAATATAAACTGGATGAATGCCAGGCAGGCAATGCTGCAGACCGATCTTTATGGCGATGACATTACCAAGATATTCCCCATAATTAATCCCGAGGGCAGTGACTCGTCGGCGTTTGGAAACTGTCTTGAGTTTCTAACATTATCCGGAAGACCTATAGAACATGCAGTAATGATGATGATCCCGGAGCCCTGGTCAAGGCATGAAAGTATGTCTGAGCAAAATAAGGATTTCTATAAATATCACAGCTGTATGATGGAGCCATGGGACGGGCCGGCTTCCATAGGATTTACTGATGGAGAAAAAGTTGGGGCCGTGCTTGATAGAAACGGGCTCAGGCCTTCAAGATACTACGTAACAAAAGATGATCTTGTGATATTAGGCTCAGAGGTTGGTGTGTTAGATGTGCCTGCTGAAAATGTTAAATACAAAGGGCGGCTTCAGCCGGGAAGGATGTTGTTGATTGATACCAAACAGGGCAAAATCGTAGAAGATGAAGAGCTTAAAAACTCACTATGTTCTGAAAAACCTTATTCAAAATGGCTCGGTGAGTATATGGTAGGAATTGATGATATTGATGAGCCTGCAGAAAAAGAAGAAACAACTCATTATGAACACGCTGAACTTCTTACCCGTCAAAGAGTTTTTGGCTATACATTTGAAGAGCTAAGGGTACTTATTGGCCCTATGGCACAGAATGCGGTTGAGCCCGTTGGAGCCATGGGAGTTGATACTCCGATTGCAGTGTTGTCTGATAAACCAAAGCTGCTTTACAGCTATTTTAAACAGTTATTTGCGCAGGTTACAAACCCAGCAATAGATGCATACAGAGAAGAACTGATCACTGACACAAGGGCACATCTTGGCGCAGAAAAAGACCTTATTAATCCAGCACCCGATAGCTGCCGTAAGATAGAGCTTGATGATCCGTTTCTTACAAATAAAGCAATAAATAAGATAAAGCACATAGAAAGCGAACATTTTAAATCAGAGGTTTTTCCAATCCTGTTTGATCCCAAAAAAGTCGGAAAGGGTCTTGGCAAGGCGCTTGATAAGGTGTTTAAAGATGTAGACAAGGCTATATCAAATGGCATTAATATCGTGATTTTGTCCGACAGGGGATTTAATAAAAAGAAATGCCCAATTCCTGCACTTTTAGCAGTGGCAGGGTTAAACCACCATCTGATAAAAAACGGAAACAGGATGAAGGTTTCAATAGTACTCGAATCAGGTGAGCCAAGGGAAGTACATCATTTTGGTCTGCTAATCGGATACGGGGCAAATGCTATTAACCCTTATATGGCTTACGAAACACTAAACGGGATGATAAAGCAAAACCTTTATCTCGAAAATATGGATTTTGATAAAGCCGAAGTTAATTATAACAAGAGTCTTGTTAAGGGTGTGATTAAAATAATGTCCAAGATGGGAATTTCTACGGTGCAAAGCTATCACGGTGCCCAGATATTTGAGGCGCTTGGGCTAGACCAGGACTTTATAGATAAATATTTCACATGGACTCCTTCACGTATAAACGGAGCAGACATTGATGTAATTGCTGAAGAAGCTATACAGAGACATTCCAATGCTTTTCCGGATCGAGAAGTAAAAGAAGAAACGCTTGATGAAGGTGGTATCTATCAGTGGAGACACGATGGCGAGCGTCATATGTGGAACCCTAAAACAGTTCACAAACTACAGCATGCAACAAGAAGTAACAGCTATGAACTTTATAAAGAATTTGCCGAACTATCAAATAACGAAGAGAAAGAACATTTTACTCTTAGAGGACTTTTAGATTTTAAAACCGATAACGACCCCATTCCAATCGACGAAGTTGAATCAGTCGAAGAGATTTGCAAGAGGTTTAAAACAGGCGCCATGTCATACGGTGCTATCAGTAAAGAATCTCACGAGGGGCTTGCAATAGCAATGAACAGGCTTGGTGCCAAAAGCAACACAGGAGAGGGCGGGGAAGATACAGACAGGTTTACCCCCGATGATAATGGCGACCTTAGAAGAAGCGCAATTAAGCAGGTTGCATCGGGAAGGTTTGGTGTAACAAGCGAATACCTTGTAAACTCAGACGAGATACAGATCAAAATTGCCCAGGGAGCAAAACCCGGCGAAGGCGGTCAGCTTCCGGGAAGAAAAGTGTATCCATGGATTGCAAAGGTAAGGCTGTCGACCCCTGGAGTTGGACTAATTTCACCACCACCTCATCACGACATATATTCAATCGAAGATTTGGCAGAACTTATCTACGATCTTAAAAACTCTAATAAATACGCACGTATAAACGTAAAACTGGTCTCAGAAGTTGGAGTCGGCACAATTGCAGCAGGGGTTGCAAAGGGACACGCAGATGTGATCCTCATAAGCGGTACATCGGGCGGTACTGGTGCATCGCCTCAGAGCAGTATCCAGCATGCGGGCCTTCCATGGGAGCTTGGAATTGCCGAAACTCACCAGACACTTCTGCTCAATAACCTTAGAAGCAGGGTTNNCAGGGTTACGCTCGAAACAGACGGGCAGATGAAAACAGGTCGTGACATAGTTATTGCCGCACTCTTAGGTGCCGAAGAATTCGGACTGTCTACTGCCCCTCTTATAGTACTTGGATGTATAATGATGAGAGTATGTCATCTGGATACCTGTCCAGTGGGAGTGGCAACTCAAAATCCTGAACTTAGAAAAAAATATACAGGCGACCCCGGCCATGTGGTTAACTATATGAAATTTATTGCTGCTGAAATGAGAGAATACATGGCAAAGCTTGGGTTTAGAACCATAAACGAGATGGTAGGAAGAACAGATAGGCTTGAGATGACAAAGGCTCTCGATCACTGGAAAGCAAAGGGGCTTGATCTATCAAAGGTATTTACTAAACCTGATGTTCCCAAGGATTTTGGAACGTTCAAGCAGATGGAACAGGATCATGGCATTCAGGACTCTTTGGACGAAACGGTTCTAATAGACATATGCAAACCTACTATTGAAAAAGGTGAGCCTGTAGAAGCCATTGTTCCAATAAAAAATATTAACAGAACAGTGGGCACAATCGTAGGAAGTGAGCTTACAAGAAGATATGGTCTTGACGGTCTTGCTGAAAACACTCTCAAGCTGCATTTTAACGGCTCAGCCGGGCAGAGCTTTGGTGCGTTTGTACCAAAGAGTATGACACTAATACTAGAAGGCGATTCAAACGATTATATTGGTAAGGGGCTTTCAGGCGGGAAAATCATCGTTTATCCGCCAAAGAAATCCACATTTAAGGCTGAAGAAAATATAATTATTGGAAACGTAGCATTTTATGGCGCAACGGCAGGTGAGGCTTACATTAGAGGCATGGCAGGGGAGAGGTTTTGCGTAAGGAACAGCGGTGTGCATGCGGTGGTTGAATCTGTGGGGGATCATGGCTGTGAATACATGACAGGCGGAAGCGTAGTGATTCTTGGATCTGCCGGAAGGAACTTTGCAGCCGGCATGTCCGGAGGAATTGCATATATATTTGATAAAGATAATGACTTTGAAACAAAGCTAAATACCGAGATGGTGTCGCTTGAAACAATAAATGACGATGATCAGAACACTCTTAAGGACAGAATAGAAAAACACCTGGAGCACACGGGCAGTGCAGTTGCAAAAGAAATATTGAATACATGGTCTGAAAGTATTAAGAAATTTAAAAAAGTCGTGCCGAATGATTATAAGCGTATGATAGCACACATTAAAGCCGCTGAGCAGAAGGGTCTGGGAGGAGAGGATGCGCTTATGGCGGCATTTGAGGAAAACAAGAGAGACCTTGCCAGAGTAAGCGGGAATTAATTTAATATCAAGATGATTTTGGAGGTTTTGTTGTATGGGTAATCCCTCGGGATTTATGGAGCACAAAAGGGAGCTTGGCAAAGACAGGTCGCCCAAAAAAAGGATAAATGACTGGAATGAATTTCACGGACATTTGCCCGAAAACGGACTAAAAGAGCAAGGGGCAAGATGTATGGATTGCGGGGTGCCTTTTTGTCAGACTGGGCAGATAATCAGTGGAATGACATCGGGATGTCCGATTAATAATCTTATTCCTGAATGGAACGACCTTGTATACAGGGGGCAGTGGAGAGAGGCGCTCGAGAGGCTTCATAAGACAAATAATTTCCCGGAGTTTACCGGCAGAGTCTGTCCTGCTCCATGCGAGGGGGCATGTGTGCTTGCTATTAACGATCCTGCTGTAACTATAAAAAGTATTGAAGTTGCTATAATCGATAGAGGATTTGAAGAAGGGTGGGTTGTACCTGAGCCACCTAAGGTAAGAACCGGCAAGAAAGTAGCGGTAATAGGTTCAGGGCCAGCAGGGCTTGCCTGTGCGGCACAGTTAAACAAGGCAGGGCATCTTGTAACCGTGTTTGAGCGTCATGACAGAATTGGCGGCCTATTGATGTACGGCATTCCTAATCCTCATCTGGATAAAAAGATTGTACAGAGAAGAGTTGACCTTATGGCAGAAGAAGGGGTGATATTTAAGACAAACACCGAGATTGGCAAAGAACTTCCTGTCGAAGTATTAACCCAAGATTTTGATGCGGTTGTAATCTGTACAGGAGCTACAAAGCCAAGGGATCTGGATATTCCCGGTAGGGAACTAAAAGGAATTCACTATGCTATGGAGTTTCTGCATGCAAACACCAAGAGCCTTCTTGATAGCAACCTTGAAGATGGAAACTACATATCGGCAAAAGATAAGGACGTAATAGTTATAGGTGGCGGTGACACTGGAACTGACTGTGTTGCTACTGCTATGAGACATGGATGCAAGAGCTTGTTTCAGTTTGAAATACTCGAAAAGCCTCCGCTTGAGAGAGCTCCTGAAAACCCATGGCCGCAGTGGCCCCGTGTATATGTTCTTAGCTACGGACAGGAAGAGGCAAAGGCTATTTTCGGTGACGATCCAAGACACTATCAAATTTCTACGGTTAAGTTCGTTGGCGATGATAAAGGTAATGTAAAGGAGCTGCATACGGTTGATATTAAATGGGGTAAGAACGATAAAGGTCATCTGACTATGTTTGATATTCCCGGTACTGAAAAGATATGGCCAGCACAGCAGGTGTTTTTGGCTCTAGGATTTTTAGGTCCTGAACAGCCACTGCTTGAGCAGCTCAATGTGGATACAGGCCCAAGGTCAAACATAAGGGCAGAGTATGGCAAATATATGACCAATATTGAGGGAGTATTTGCCGCAGGTGATGCAAGAAGAGGTCAGAGCCTAATAGTCTGGGCAATAAACGAAGGCAGAGAAGCTGCAAGAGAATGCGACCGCTACCTTATGGGCAGCACGGATTTGCCGTGATAACTTGTTATCATATTTAACATGCTTCAAATTCTTTATTAACTGTTTAAAATAAATAGAAGTTAATGTAAAGTTTTATCTGTCTCTGACTTGTAGTATTTTATTCTTTTAAGAATTTCCCCTGCCCTTTTGTGACCCTTCCTTGCAGCTATTTTTAGATGAACACGAGATTTATCATATTTCCCCACTCGGCAATAATGCTTTCCAACATAAAACTGCACTTCATCATTAGTGGGCATGCGCGTAACAGCCATACTAAAATATTTCTCCGCTTTATCTAATCTTCTATTCTCTGATGATAGAAAATCGCCGTATAAAGCAAGAGTGAAAGGATCATTTGGTGAAATCCGAAGTGCTTCGTTATATTGTTCTTCCGCTTCTTTCAATTTGCGGAGCACATGGTTCGTGTGTGCTAGGTAGAGATGCGACCAGTAATAATCAGGCTCTAATCGAACAGATTTACTTAATATTCTACGAGCTTCTTTGTATTGTTTTTTATGTAAAAGCAATTGTCCTAATTCTGAGTATGCGAGAGCATATTTTATATCAATCTCAATAGCCATTCTGAAATGTGCCTCTGCTTTTTTCAATTTCTTATGTCTAGAATAGTATTCACCAAGATTCAAATGCACTTCTTCGTTTTTAGGCTCAAGCTTTAGAGCTAGTCTGAGAAAAACGACTCCTTCTTTCTCTCGATTTTGCAAAAATAATGCATGATTGAGGAATATGCAGGTTGATGCTTTGGGATCTAATTTTACTGACTTGCGAAGCGCTCGTTCTGCTAATTTGGGCTTATTGAGTTCTAATTGAGTTCGACCTATGTGAGCTTGTATATTTCCATTTTTAGGACTATAACGTTCTGCACGACGTAATATACGTAGGGCTTGAGAATGATTACCTAAATTCATGTCACAGAAAGCAACCATCATCCAAAAGCCCGCTATACGAGGTTTTTGTTCAACAACCCGCATAAACCAGCGCCGAGCAATTTTATGCTTTCCAGCATCACGCGCTTTAATAGCTTTTGAAAAATACTGTTCAATTTGTTGTCGATTCCTATTTTTCGTATATAAATTTCTTTACAAATCAAAAGCAAACACTATTGTATTTCTAAGCTACTGGCATATTTTCATTTTCTAGAAAATCTATGCTTGGTACAGAGGACTTGAGTTCAACAGGAGTTAAGTTCTTTGGCAACGTTTTAAGACCTGTAACTGACAAATAGTATTCAATAGCTTTCTTGTCTATATTAATTTTACCATTACCTGCCCAATGACGATCACCACCTTTTTTCTTTACTCCAGATATCCAGTATTCATCACCTGATTCACATTCATAGTAATTACCAGCAATCCCACTTCCTTTTAGACTCTTAAAAGCCAAACCATTAAAGTAAATTGTTGATCCTGATTTCGATGAATTTTTATAACCAATCCATGCTGGTCCGTTATCATTATATCCCGATTTTAGCTCGACATAAATCAACTCTCGTTTCATATTATTTATATTAAACTACCAAAATCGTCTTCTAAGTTTAATCACAAATCAAATGCAAACATCACGGCGTTTTTGATCTGTTCTTGTTTTGTATCTGAAAGGTTTGTAATGACTGATCCTATCTTATTTTTAGAAACCGTTTGAATATGGTCAAAATTTATTGCACAGTCATTTTTCAGGCCATCAGCTTTAGTAAGCAATATTTCTGTTGGTATGTCTCTTATAGTTGATGTGATAGGTGCTATTGTAACTTCATGAAGGTGATCGATGATGGAATTTCGAGTAAGAATTAAAACAGGTCTTTTTTTATCTGGTGGTTTGAATTTGTACCACCTTATTTCACCTTTTTTCACTCGTCACCCCATACCTGCTCATTTTCCCAAATCTCAAATTCATCTTTGCTGATAGGATGATTTTTATAACCCTTAGTATGTTTATCTTCAAGCTTGGAAATATTATATTTCCTTAGAGCTTCTCTTAGAGCATTTCTTGTGAATTCGGACCTGGTGGTATCAAGTTTTTTAACCAACTTATCTACTTTATTAACTAAGTCTTCATCAAGAGTCATTTGTACTGTTTTCATGTTAAGTGCCTCTAATGTGGATATNNAATGTGGATATATATAGCTATTATAATACACATAGGATGCAAAGTCTAGTGAACCCCTACTCCGCCATAGCCCCGCCGTCCATTGTGAAAACTGAACCAGTTATCCAGGCTGCATCGGGTGAGCAGAGGTAAGTTGCTGCTTTGGCAATTTCCTGCGGGGTGCCGTTCCTTCCGATGGGCTGGAAATTTTTCCATTGCTTTACTCGTTTTGGAATATCTTTTTTAGGAATACCGAGAGTTTCGAATATTTCTGTTTCAACCACTGCGGGGCAGATTCAGTTTACACAGATATTGTCCTCTGCAAGCTCGAGCGCAAGTGTTTTGGTGAAAAGTATCATTGCTGCTTTGGAAGAAGAGTACACGGAGTTTCTAACATTTCTTATTCCTTTTAGGCCTGATAGACTTGAGATATTAAGCACCTTGCTCCCTTTAGATTTCCTAAGTAGAGGAAGAGCATGTTTTGTAAGAAAATAAGCACCCTTCATATTAGTATCCATTACTTTGTCATACTCTCTTTCAGTGACATTTGTAATAGGATTTGGAATACAAACCCCTGCGTTATTAACGAGTATATCAATCTTGCCAAACACTTTTTTTGTTTGGTTAACTATATTCTTGGTATCACTAACTTTGGATACATCTGCCTGAATGATATAACAAATTCCCGAATTCTTTTCAATAATCTTTTTAACCTCATTTAATTTGCTTTTCCTTCTACCCGCAATGGCAATTTTTGCTCCCTGCTCGGCAAATTGAATCGCAATTTCCTTTCCTATTCCTGTTCCTGCTCCTGTTACGATAACGACTTTGTCCTTGAATTGCATTCTGACTCCTTTTCCAGCTTTTAGTTTTATTGAGTGATTATCTAAAATTTTTTGTTTACAGCACTATAATATCACATTAAAATTACATTTCGGATTTTTTGAATCTGCCTCGGTTATCAATCTTTGTAAGTCTTTAAACAATTATACTATTGGAGCGTTGATTTGG
>JABAHS010118508.1_pt1 | contig 10177 bp, 6 predicted proteins | sample 7062111 | NCBI WGS metagenome assembly JABAHS01 (sample SAMN14534600, study PRJNA622989) | marine sediment metagenome | biome: marine biome [ENVO:00000428]; feature: marine pelagic biome [ENVO:01000023]; material: deep marine sediment [ENVO:00002113]; isolation source: pool of 4 deep marine... | reverse complement strand
ATTTTCTCATTTAGCATATGTAGCAATAGATGAAAATGGCAGTCCGAAAAAAGTTGATAATAAAATTAATCCAGCAGATGATGATGAAAGGAAGATTTATAATGACGCTAAAAAAAGAAAAGCACAAAGGATTGAGAGACTTAAGGAAACTAAACCAGAATTAAAGGATATTAAATATCTTAAAAATTTTGAGTGGCAGATAGAGACTATAAGAGTCGTGCTTCCAGAAGATGCATTTTATGGAAATTATCTTTCTGTTGGAAAGCTCATGATGGATATTGATGAAACAGGAGCAATACTAGCAAGAAAATTTACCAGAGGTGTCGTGGTAACAGGTTCAGTGGATGATGTGCATTTTTATGAGCCTATAAAGGTTGGTGAAGTGATAACACTGCATGCCAGAATAAACTATATTGGCAGGTCATCAATGGATATAGAAGTAAATGTGCATACTGAAAACCTTACAACTGCTGTAAAAAAACATTCCTGTACAGCTTATCTGAACTTTGTGCATATTAGTAAGGAGGGAAGACCAAAAGCTATAGATAAGATAATTAATCCTTCAACAAAATTTCAAAAAAAATTGTGGAAACAATCAGAGGAGCGTAAAGCCAGAAGATTTGAAAGGGTAAAATGGATCAAGAATAATATGATTATGGCCTAATAGAGAGATTACATTTCCTACTGTATGTTAATCAATTATGATAGTAACCTACTTTTTTAAACTGCTCATCTGTCAGCTCTATGTTTATAGGATTTTCCAGCTCATAAAATAATTCCTCATTACTATTTTCCACTTTGCTAAATGCCCTTATCTTTATATTTTTTGATTTAATAAACTCAGAAGGAATGTTAACTACCCATCCAGCCAGGATTGAGCCTATATAATGGTATGACTTGTTGAAACTTAGACATGGTTTTATAGCTTTGATAATTTTACCATTAACAGATATGTAGGTGAGACTTGCTGGATTTAATTTTGGATCTACCGAGTATCCTCCAAGAGTAAGAATATAGTCTTGAGAATTTTCTGTTGGCAAGGTCTTTTCAATCTTTAAATATTCCAGCTTGCCGGATTTTTGACTCATTAGGGGAAGTAGTTCTGCATTTTTACCAATCCATTTAGATTTATAAACAGTGAGTTTATTAAATTTATGTTTTATTGTATTAAAATATTTTAATGGCTCGCTGATATTACCTTTCAAAAATGTTCCACTATCTGTTCTGTTTTTCCATTGATTGTCCTCATACATAATCTGATAAAATTCTAAGGGTGGTGAAATATCCTTCCAATTATCAGAGAGAAGGGATTGTCCGTTGATATCCCATGGAGGATCAAACTCTATTATTTCCATCAAAGTAGCACCAACGTCTATAGGTCTTACGATTCTATAGTCTGTTTTGGGCTGTTTTTGATGAGGATATTTTATCATAAGTAATGTANNTGTTATCCAGTACATCTTCACTATTTCTTAATTTATGGTTTGCCCTGCCAAAAGAAGGTCCTAAAAATCCCACACCATGGTCACTTACTGCGATAATCAGCGATTCATCAAATATTCCAAGTTCCTTAATCCTGGCAATTGTTTTGTTAAACATCTTCATTGCAAGCATTGATTGATTAATTCTTGCTCTTCTTATGTTGAAGGAAATTTCGTCACTAGTGCAGTTTGTTTGAGCATATTCTGACATCGCTACGGCATCGGGCAGATAATTCACTTTTTCATTATCATCCAATAAGGGTCTTATAGGATACACCACCTCAACTATTCCATCGGCGTCAAAGCAAAGAGGGGTATGAGTAAGACTGGTAAGAATACTGTTGATAAAATACCTTTGGGGATCAATTCTGTCAGTGAACAAATTAAACCTGATTATGGCTCTGTTTGCTTTTGTGGCACAAGCTAAAAAGCCATAAGATTGAGGAAGACCATCAACGATAGCACCCTTTGCATGATTTGAACTTGTTAGGTCTAAATAGGTATCAGCACCAAATATCTCTACCGACCAGCTGGAACTTTGTATTGATAATAAATATAAATCTATGATCTGCTTCAGGAAATTCTTTAAACTGTTATTTAATCCAGCTTTACTTAAAATTCTGAGTGTGCTTTTTTGAACCTTATATTTATCTATTGATGTCCATAAATCAATTTTATTAGTCTTTTGTTTTATACCATCTAGATTGCGTATATCTTTTGTAGGGTTTTTACCTTTAACGAGATTCCAGATAACAGTATGTCCACATAGTTCTTTGCTATCCCTGCAGTTTTTAAGCTCATCATGTCCTGAAAACATTGAACTTGTAGTTGTTAGAGTTTCGGATACCTGTGTGACCGCATTTGGGTACCACGTTGATATTTTCGCAAATTCATTTAACTCCGGAAATAAGGTTTTATTAATTTGTTTATTTTCATCCATTAATAGATATGAACTCAGTTCATCAAAAATTATAAAAAATACTGGAGTATTTTTGTTTCCGATCTTACTAAAATAATCTACTTTGTTTTTATTTATTATTGTTGACTTGTTTTCTTTAAGAAAATTATAGTATTGATAACTAAAATACAGAGTAAGCGGAGCGGATACTAATGTTAGAATTTGGAAAAAAGTGAATATATAACGATTGAAACGATGTATACCTAAGAATAGAATGATAAAAAAACAACCGATTATAAGGCTGGAGGGTGTATAAACGGAATTTAGTAAATAATTAGCCCTAAGAGAATATAGAGTAATACAGGCAGCGATGATAATACATAGATAAATAATGGATACTTTTTTATTTATAAAATTTAATATGACAAATAATAGAGTTAGTAAAATTGTTGGAATGATTAGTATAAGTGTTGGTAGTATAAGAGAATTAACAAGAGGATTTAAGAATGGCGGGTGGAACTCCTTAAAATCCGATGAAAATACCTGGAATATAGTTATTCCTATTCCAACATAGAAGCAGGAAAATAATATCGGTAACGCTGATAAAATATCTTTTGAAATGTATTTTTTTAGCTGAGACATTTTGTTTTGTTATAAATTGTCACAATGAATTTATAGTATTTACATAAAAAAAGTAAAGTACTATAATGATTAGTAAGATGTAAAATAATATAATCTTATTGGTGTTTATCAAAATTTTAAATATTCCAAACTTAATGTGAATAATGAAAAACTCAAACACTTTTGAAGCGCTTCTCAAAGAAGGCAGGACTTTTAATCCTAAGAAAGATTTTATAGAAAANNTTTTATAGAAAAGGCAAATTTAAACAATCGCTCTGTTTATCAAAAAGCGAAAAAAAATAATATACAATTCTGGGAAGGCTTTGCAAACGAGCTTCATTGGTTCAGAAAGTGGAGAAAAACACTAACTTGGAAACCGCCTTTTGCGCAGTGGTTTATAGGTGGTAAAACAAATGTAAGCTATAACTGTATTGACAGACACTTAGGAACATCCAGAAAAAATAAGGCAGCAATCATATGGGAAGGGGAGCCCGGGGATTCAAGAGTACTGACATATTGGGATCTGTATAGAGAAGTAAACAAATTTTCCAATGTACTTAAGGGTCTTGGGGTTAAAAAAGGAGATAGGGTTACAATCTATCTGCCTATGATCCCTGAGCTTGCAATTGCTATGCTAGCGTGCACAAGAATAGGGGCACCACACAGTATAGTATTTGGAGGTTTTAGTGCAGAGAGCCTTAGCGGAAGGATCAACGACAGTAAATCAAAAATATTAATCACAGCCGACGGTGGTTACAGAAGGGGTGGGCTAGTACCGCTCAAGGCAAACTCTGATGAGGCTCTTAAGACTGCAGCGTCTGTAAAAAAGGTAGTTGTAGTTAACAGAACCGATTCGAAAATAAGAATGAAAAAAGGCCGTGATTTTTGGTGGCACGATCTTATGGAAGATGCTAACAGTTCTTTTCCTGCCCAACATATGGACAGCGAAGACATGCTCTTCATTCTCTATACAAGTGGCACTACCGGAAAGCCTAAAGGAATTGTGCACACAACCGGTGGTTATTTAACCGGAGTATATGCAACAACAAAATGGGTGTTTGATATAAAGGAAGAAGATACATACTGGTGCACTGCAGATATCGGGTGGGTCACTGGACATAGTTACATAATCTATGGTCCTCTTTCAAACGGGGCTACAACCGTAATGTACGAAGGCACGCCGGATTACCCGCACAGGGGAAGATTTTGGGAGATTGTTGAAAAATACAGCGTAAATATCTTCTACACTGCACCTACTGCGATAAGGGCTTTTATGAAATGGGGTGAGTCTCACCCTGGTAAATTTGACCTAAATTCTTTAAGACTTCTTGGCAGTGTAGGGGAGCCGATTAATCCCGAGGCATGGATGTGGTATTACAATGTAATTGGTAATAAGAACTGTCCTATAGTTGATACGTGGTGGCAAACAGAGACTGGATGTATCTTAATTACTCCACTGCCTGGAATAACAAAATTAAAACCAGGTTCAGTTACCCATGCCTTTCCCGGAATAGAGGCCGATATTTATGATGAAGACGGCAATAGTATCAAAAGAGGAGCTGGTAATTTAGTATTAAAAAATCCCTGGCCTTCTATGCTTAGAACCATATATGGTGATAAGAACCGTTATATGAAGACATATTGGAGTAAGTATAAAGATGTGTACCTTACAGGAGACGGCGCCAAGAGGGATGAAGATGGATACCTATGGGTGCTGGGCAGGCTTGATGATGTGATAAATGTATCAGGACACAGAATCGGCACAATGGAAGTAGAAAGTGCGCTTGTTGATCATAAAGCCGTTGTAGAATCTGCCGTTATAGGAAAGCAGCATGAGCTTAAGGGTCAGGCAATATCTGCATTTGTGACGCTTAAGGAGGGGATAAAATATAATAATAGACTTATAGATGATCTAAAAAAACNNGATCTAAAAAAACATGTTGTTAAAAAAATTGGCGCTATTGCAAGGCCTGAAGATATTATTTTTACTGCAGAACTTCCAAAGACAAGAAGCGGTAAGATCATGAGAAGACTTCTAAGAGACATTGCCGAAGGTAGAGTGCTTGGAGATACTACAACCCTTGCAGACCCCTCTGTGGTAAATGCCCTAAAAGATAAATATGAGCATCAGGAGAGCTAATATCTGGATTTAATGACACGCTTCACTTTTGATTTAGTTTAATGTGTTTTTTGCGACTGTTCCAAAAGAATGTACAGCATATTGTCGGTAAATGCAGGATCTTTTGTCATTCCCAGATGATCGTTGAAAATAAACATCACATTTGACCACTTTATTGGGGATACGAGCCTAGGTGACCAGTTGCCCCCTGCCCTCTCATCCATAAGTGCACTTGCCCTAAGTACGGTGCCATCACCAGGGGCTGACTCTTTTATTACTAACTCTCCGTTTTTGTTAGAAACGCTCATAACTGAAGGAGTTTCTACTGCATCAGCTGCTATGAGATAGAGTCTAAGAGTATCTGGTGGGGCCTGTGGTATATCCAGAGATTTATGAAATAGCTTAGCTCTTATAAGAGATTTTTGTAAGTGGTCACTTGCTGTGTCCAACATGAGTTTATCATCAGTATCTTCTGGAAAAAGTTTTTGCAGTTCAGATATTCTCTCTTTATTTGCAAGCCCCCAGTTGTATTTTTCCCACGTATTCGAATCCATTATATCTACAGTATTTCCATTTTCATCTAATACTCTTTTGTGTCTTGTTCTAGGAAGAAGTTGGTATACAGAGGGCATTGTGCCAATTATAGTAGATGTATATGTAGGGAGGAACGGGCCTATTTTTTTCCCATTAATGAGTTGATCCAGGACATCTAAAGATCCTGCATTGGGAGTGCCGACAATTATTACATTTTCAACATAATTTGCACCCTTCCAGGTAACTTTAAGATCGTCTCCATTTTCAGGAAGCTCAGAATCTCCATATCTGAGAAAATATCTTGTAACAAGGCCTCCCATAGAATGAGCTACAATATCAAACTTGATATCATCTTTATCAACATTATATCTTTTATTATATTCATCCCTGATATATTGTCTTTTTTCTACTATAAAATTATGCAGTAGCTTGGCATTTTCCACATTATCTCTTCTCCAGTCATAGGCAAACTGAAAGCACGTGAAATGCTCATCACCATAGTCTACAAACCCAGATTTACCTAACTCTTCGTCTATGTAGCCACCAACTCCGAGTGAACTTAAAATGTTTACATATGCATTTAGCAGAAATGACAGGCCAAAAATTCTTACCCTTACTCTGTCGAGTGCACCGTTTGGGTAAACATTATCCTTAAGTTCAGCAAATGGTGTTCCTATTTTCATGGGATGTGCAATGAGCTTTGCTCCGTCTCTGTCTTTGGGATTGGCATAATCCTTTTCAAACGCACCCCATACCACTTGACCTGTTTTTTGATCTAATAGCTTTGAGCCAAGAATACCCGGAATAACAATTACCGGATTTCTGTTTAAATCGGATGACATTGCCGATTGTGAGTACAATGTGCCCAAATCAGGAGGTTTATATTCCACTCCACAGGAAATTATGAGTATAGATACAATAAATACTGAAAACCTGATTGTCTTCATATCCTAATTTTTTGGTAAATAATCTGGTGATGGTCTAACTATTTATGAATGATTATCTTATATTACAGATTCAAAATCAATTATATTGTTAGAACATTAAAAAAAAACATAAAAATTACATATAAAGACAACTTTTGGTAGAAACTGACGGTTATGAGTAGTCTTCTAAATCCTCAATCTATATAAATAACTAGTAACATTGATTATTGAACATAATTAGAGACTGGCACAAGTTTTGTCTAATAATAAATGCTATGAATTTGTTAAAACAAAGACTGAAACAGAAAAGAATTAAGATATTTAGAACAAAGCTATCACTAGAAGATATAATATTTATATCTATATTAACTAGTTTAATCTTTGCGGTTGCATTTATTGGATAATAATAATCAAGAAAATACTTGTATTGAATTGAGTCTATCTACATTTTTTATCTACAAGACTTCCATAAATTTTTTCTCTATATAACCTTTCTTTATCATAGTTGCCTGTGAGGTAATAAACATCTGATAGCTTTTCATATAAAGCTTTATCAGTTTTTATTTCATCTTTTTCACTAAGGATTCTTTCATAAAACTTTTTGGCTGTATTGTAGTCTTTCATATAAAAAGCAGCATCACCTCTTCTTTCAAGCCATATAGAAGCGGGTGCGGCAAGTAATTCCAGGCGTTCGATCATGCGGTCAGCAAATTTTGCGGCTTCCTCATTTTTTTCCTGCCATAGGAGTACATAAAAATACTGTTCTGCTATCATTGCCTGCTGATAATATCCAAGCCAGTCATCAGGCATATATTTTTTTGCTACAATGAATAATTCTTTATCTATCTCTCCCGACCAGATTCGCCTTATTATATTATTTACGATCTTGTCACCAAATTTATCCGGAATGGTTTGGGCAGGTTCTTCTAGCCACTTTTCTGCATTTTGAAGATCAGCGTTTAACATTCCTATAATCGCCTGAACCACGGATATTCTTTGATCATCTACTCCTTCAAAATACAGGTTTCTAAGCCCGTCATTTACCTCACCCCATCTGTTTAGTCTGGCAAGTGCCAATATCCTGGATAGTTCCACAACCGGAGCATACTGAAGTGTTTGCGCGGACGAATTTAACAGTTCCAGAGCTTTTGACGGCTTGTTTGATGCAAGCAACGAACATCCACGGCTCCATTTATACAGTGCGTTTAATATATCTGAATGATTGAGTGAAATATCTTTTGTTTTATCCGCGGGAATCTGTTTTCCACTTGCTGCATGGTTTATTAAGCTAAGAATACCCTGCTTTCCAAGCTCATTAATTTCATTATCATTTAGCCCGAAATCATAAGGGTGAATTGCTGGAAGACAGCCTGGTTTATCTCTTAATTTATATTGATATTCATCCCACATATCAACAAAATATTTTTTTCTTCCCGGAGCAACAAAACTGGTTTTTAGGATCTCTTCATCCAGCCCTATTATTACTTCTTCAATGTAATAGGTAAGATTCGATTTATCTGTAAATGGGTCTGTTACAAAAGAGAAAACATTAACTACTGATTTTGGATTGTTTGATGCGTTTTTTTGATTTTTAAGCTCTATAAGCGGAGTATAGTGATTTTCTTCTGTGATTTTGAGGTCGTATGTTCCTTTATCAATATCATATTCAACATCAACTGAGTACCATCTGAAGGCATGGAGAGCAAAGAGCTTTTTAGGCATGCTGTCTGATACATGATATAGATAGCCCTTTTGAGTTTTAAGCCAAAATCCTATGCCGTCTTTTGTTAAATTAAAGAACTTGGGACCTGCAAGCGCAATATTGAGAAAATCATTATGATCTGTTGTAAGAAAACTAAAGTGTATATATAACTTTCCGGTTTTCATCGTAGGGAAGAACCCCATAAGTTCAGGAAAGTCCTTGTCGCCTACTCCGTCACTAATTTGAACCGAGTTATATCCGCTAAATCGATATGAATCAGTAAGATCAACACAGCCCTTACCGGTTTCCCATATCTTAAAAGTATCAGGCCCTGTTTCTATATTGTCATCATCGAAACTGTAGCTTACAAGAATATCTGAATAGTTGCTTGCATTAGATACTATGGTGAAAAGGAATAGTAGTACTAAAGATTTGATTTGTATTCTTCTAACCACGCGTGTCATTTCCTCAAAGATTGCGATTGGTTACTTGCAGTACCATTTACAAGAAAACCTTTTGTCTGACCTGTGTGTATCTTAAGTGCCTTTATAGCAATACTACGAATCTGTCTGTTTGGACTTGAAAGTCCTTTTATCAGACCTTCATACAAATCGACTTTTTCATTCTCTGTTAAATGTATCTGGTCATAAGCAAGGGCGCATGCTGCTTTATCTCTAAAGTGTGCATTAGAGTCATTGTGCATATTATACAAAAGCGCATCCACTACATCTTCATCACTGCTCACTCTTCCAAGTGCGTACTGAACAGCCACTCTAAGATATTTGTCATTGGTTCTTACGTCCTGCATAAGCACGCTCTTAGCATTGTCGGATTCAAATCCAAGTTGATAAAATATATTGGCAATGACTCTTTTTTGTTTTGCATCAGAAACTATATACAGGTTTGAAAGTATCGGCATCACCCCTGGCCCTAGTTGTTTTAAAGCTGCAGTATTATATGATGAAACATATTTAATGACTTCATCTTTGTCTATTTGCTGGGTCTGGGTACAAACATTTATTCCAATGAAAAATAATAGAATAAATAAAACTGTATGTAGTCTGCTCATAACAATATTATAATACGAAAAAAAGTAATTTGGGTTTTTTTAATTAATTTTTTCAATTAATGGCTGAGAGTTTTTCTTTTCCCATACTATATGAGCGTTCCAGTTTTCGTTTTCATTGGGATATTTTTCTCTTATATGTGCCCCTCTGGATTCCTGTCTGCAAAGCGCAGATTTAGTAATAAGCATGCATACTGTGATTATATTTTGTAGCTGGATGGAATAAAAACTGCTAAGTTTACATAAACGTTCTCCATGTGATTCCAATTGCTTAAGTGCATCATGAAGTTCTTCTTCTTTTCTAATAATGCCTACATAATCGTTCATAATTTGAGATACCTTGTTCTTTATATCAAGATACAAGGTCTGCTGTTCTTGACTGGTTTGATACTTATACCTATTTAATTCTATTTCTTGTGACTTGGCAGTTCTGCTATTAAACGAATCTTTTGCGTGGTCGATAGCTCTTTTTGAAAAAACAAGACATTCCAATAGGGAGTTACTCGCTAGTCTGTTTGCCCCGTGAACCCCTGTAGATGCTACTTCGCCGCATGCATATAAACCATTTATATTAGTTTCTCCCATAAGACCAGTTTTAATTCCACCGATAAAATAATGAGCAGCGGGCGAAACTGGTATATCCTGCTTAGTTATATCCAGATTTTCACTGAGACAGAATTCATAAATATTTGTAAATTTTTCTTTTATAAGGTTGCTGTCCAGATGTTTTACTGATAAAAAAACAAATGGATTTTCTGATTTTCTTATTTCTCTAAAAATTGCACTTGCAACGACATCTCTTGGTGCAAGCTCAGCTCGCTCGTGTACCG
>JABAHS010003509.1_pt1 | contig 10178 bp, 13 predicted proteins | sample 7062111 | NCBI WGS metagenome assembly JABAHS01 (sample SAMN14534600, study PRJNA622989) | marine sediment metagenome | biome: marine biome [ENVO:00000428]; feature: marine pelagic biome [ENVO:01000023]; material: deep marine sediment [ENVO:00002113]; isolation source: pool of 4 deep marine... | reverse complement strand
AAACACATCCACTCCATAACAAAGAAGGATATAGCATGAGACGCACGACCTTCTTGCTTTTTCAGCTTTTCTTAGCCATTTTTGCTGCGTACGCAGTTATGCATAATGTTCCTAACGAGAACCTGTTAGTGCCGTTGACCTGCCTAGTAACCATGTTTTTACTTGGAAAGCACCCACAGGCTCGAACAGAGTTTATAATATGGTGGGAAGAATAGCTTCTGTCTTCATCACTGACACAAATCTAATAAAACAAGGGGTAGGACTGTCAATAACAAGCGCTCCTCAGTGAGCTACAGGACTCATACGGGCAATTCTGCAAATGCAAGAGTGTAGATTACATACTTTAATTCACACTTTACCTTCTGAAATCCCGCTACCATATCCTGGGTCAGCAATGGCCCCGTCTTCTGCTTTGTCATCACCTCACTTTATTACTATATTACATCTATTACAGGTGTAGTTTCCTGTGTTCGCTTCTTCTTCAGACAGTTTATCAGCGAATCCTCGCACAGCATTTATTGTTTCTTCATGTGACATACATTTTCGGCAGATTGTTTCATCCCCCTCTATAATACCGGAAAAACTTGAGAAATCTCCGCCTGGTGTTCCAATGTGACTCTCGCTACTCATTGAGTTCCCTCCTTACTATCATCTGTTGATTCATCTGTTTGACTATAGAAACAAGATGTTTGTGTTTCTCCCATTCGTCTTGATGCATAAAATCTCTGAGTTCCAGAGAAATTCATTGCATAGCCTTTTGCTGTATCATCAGCGACTTTCTCTCTAAATTCCTTTCAATTTTGTGCCCGTATTTTCCAAAAGACCAACCAACTATCAATCCTATTGCTGCCCAAAATATGTATACCTTCACATCATTCCCCTGTCAAATATATAGTACTTGTTCTTATCAGTTTTAGCTCTCACTCATTATCCTCAAGATTGTTTATCCTATCATCCAGTTCCCAATATCTCTCATGTAATTTTTCAGTTTCATTTTCTAGCTTATCTAATTCATTCTGTATGCCTGCAATCTTTTCATCATACTTTGCCTTCTTATTCTCGAAACTATGAATTACATACTTTAATCCACACTTTTGCATTTCAGAGATGCCCACTATATCTATGGGTCATATAAAAAGCGGTGTTCCACTAATTTCTCTAGTATGCCCCCAGCAGCTAAAGTGCGCCAGTTGTTGGGGATTTTCCTTTGTGGTAAAATAATTATGTGGGTAGGGCCATTTCTCGTCAGGTCTTAGTCCTACCCTTCTAGCCCCCATAGGCCGTCACTGGTCAGTGGGGGCTTTCTTTTTCTTATTCGTCACCAAACTGACACCATTACGTAATATGTCTGGTTTAGATTTACGCCGAGGTGAATGGATCATCACCCTCCAAATTGAACTGTAATAGAAATGTAACTAAAATTGGTACTTATTACCTATTTCCTTCTGCTCTGTGTCTGTTACATTTCGCCAACTTGAACCTCAAACCGAAAAAGCTGAGAAAACATGGAACCTATATCTCCTGATGCACTCATCTTTTTGTTACCCCTCCTTTTCTTGCTATTGACTTTAGGGAGTGGAGATCGCAAGAGCAAGAAGGATTAGTTGGACCCTTCCTCCCGCAATTATCCATCCCTCCATGCTGCCCACCTACTGGAGCAGGGAGATCCCCCATCGAGCCGGATGCGACCTAGGGCTGATTGACCTCTTCCAATCGCGCACCATTTTTTGAAAACCAGTGTAGTGCATGTAGGACATGATGGTCATGTAATGCTTCTTGGCAGATACAGATGCGAAAGACTTCCAGAAGAAACCCAAGGAATAGTTCGCCCCGAGTACATGCGAAATCTCCAAGTTTTTATGCATAGGCATTCATACGACTTTTTCATATCCCAGAATTAACATCGCTTGACAGCTTCACTTTCCTGTGACAATCCTACGTCCATAATTCAGGTCGTAAAGACAACCATTCCGTATGCTCTTGTCGGGAGGACTATGATGAATGAGGCTATAGATGTCATTAAGAAACGACGTAGTGTGCGAAAGTTCGAACCCAAACCGGTTCCCGAAGAAATCATCGAGGACATTTTGGATTGCGCGCGATTAGCACCTACGGCAATCAATATTCAGCCTTGGCTTTTTGGTGCAGTAACCGATCCTAATCTCAAACGAGAGATCGCAGATATTACGGACCACGGTAAGTTCATTAAGAATTGTGCTGTATGCTTCGCAGTGTTTGCCGATTCTACCCAGAAGTATTTTTTAGAAGATGGCTGTGCTGCGACTGAGAACATCTTGCTGGCCTGTGCAGCGCACGGAATTGGCAGCTGCTGGGTGGCAGGTCACAAGAAATCCTATGTGGATTCCATTAGGGAACTCCTGAATGTTCCCGAACCATACACGCTTATTGCCCTTATAGCCGCGGGATATTCTAAAGCACAACCTTCGCCCAAAAAGAAAACTCTTGATGAAGTGACCTTTTTCAACAAGGTCGCCAGATGAGTAAAAACAGGTGTGAATTTACACCTTCAGTTCGACTACGTCAAAAAATGGCAAGTTACCCAATAAGGATACGGTCAAGATGGGCGGAGAATTTGACAAAAAGACTGTCGCAGATAATCTTCACACACATGTCGAGCACCTCTCAGGAAGAATTGGTGATCGACATCTTTGGAAAGAACACTCTCTGGACGAGGCTGCCGAATATATCGAATCGACACTTACNNNAAGAAATCTGGGGATGGCGACGGAGTCGTTGTAATTGGCGCACACTACGATACGGTTCCAGGATCGCCGGGTGCAGACGATAATGCCTCTGCTGTGGCCGGAATGCTCGAGATCGCCAGATTAAGCAGAGAAATTGCCCACAAGAAGAACCTTATTTTTGCCGCCTTTGTAAATGAGGAGCCTCCGTGTTTCGGATCTCCAAATATGGGGAGCATGGTGTATGCAAAAAGCCTCAGACAGAGCAGTGTCCCCTTGGAGGTTATGATCTGTTTGGAGATGATTGGTTATTTTCGTAAAGATGAGCTTCAACAATACCCTTTTCCTGGGATGGAACTCTTCTATCCCAAGACCGCGGACTTCTTGGCGGTCGTTGGAAATTTCAATTCACTACGATATGTCTCTTCTCTAAAAAGGGGAATTAAGAGGAATGCTGCGATAAATGTCTGTTCTCTAGTCGCACCTGAACAAGTAGCAGGTATAAACCGCTCTGACCATTTCGCATTCTGGCATCACGGATTTAGGGCTGTTATGGTTACGGACACAGCATTTTTCAGAAACAAGAACTATCATCAAGAGACTGATACTGTTGATACATTGAACTTTAATGCCATGACCGAGGTAGTAAAAGGAATGTATTACGCGTTGCAGTTACTCTGACTTTGCCCAAATTTCTCACCGTGGACTCTTTTACCTACTTGGTCCACCTTGGTTCGGCTTTTCTTTTTCCCTCAACATCTTGTGCCGAGGCCCAGAAGCCGAGAGTGTGAATTAAGGGATGTAATATAACTTTTGCGATGGAGGGAGTTGAGGGGCAAAATGTGATCCTGCATTTCAGGATCCAGTGCCGAAGCGCTCCCTCATCCTTTGGCGACAAGGCATGCAGAACCTGTCTTCTTGTTCGCGTTCTTCAGGAGTAAGGGGTAGACCAAGGTCGGCACCCAAGTGTTTTAAAAGCCCCTCCTCTATGCCCAGGGGGCGCAGCCCTTCAACCTGGGAAGCCTTCCAAGAACTGGCGGATCTATCCAGCACTATGAAGAGAGTGTTGGAGTTGTCCTGGTCACCAAGCAGATAATTGCGGCGGCCCTGGTAGATAGCGGTTAACTTGACTTGTGCCACAGCCACAGCCCTGCTTCCTTTGATCTGAATAGCTGGGGGCTCAGCAAGCTCTATCTGGGGTTGGTCAAACTCCTCGTACGCTCGCTCTAGGAACTTTCTCATAAGGATGAAAGTAAATCCCACATTATCGTGATAGCTGGGCGAGATAAAGCGAACACTCTCGTCCAAATCCTCTGCCATTGCTGCTTCGATCCCCGCCAACAAGGTCAAGTGGACCAGTCGCTCATCGTCGACCCCTGCTGTGGGATCTACTGCCTGGCCTGGCTGGATCGGTCCGGGTTCAATTACCAGCAAGTCTCCCGCTTTGAGATCATCACTTCGAACCAGGATGCTATCACCGGTATAGTCCTTTATCTTTACAGGGAGCCGTTCTGTGCGGAGATGCTTGAGACGGAACACAAAAGACTCGGACTGGTCAACTTTTTCAATGAGTCCGTCTTTGGGAATGAGCCACAACCCGTTTTTCGCCTGCTGAATCTGAGCGACCTTTATCGGAATCTCGACAACCGGGTCACTGGCGGAGAAGAGCCAAGGCTTGAGACCCAGTAGTAATGTCCCAATCCCTAGCCCAGCAAAAGTCAGAAGACAGAATCTTTTAAACGTGGTGTTCAAGAAACCGTCCTTCGAGTAACCCACGATTCCGACTTGCGGGGGTCAGAGTTCAATGGCTTTACCGTTACAGGTGCGAGCTTTTTTGGAGTACTGGAGTATTGGAGTGTTGGTAAAACGAAAGTCCGAATTTAGCTTGAATTGGTACTATCATTACTCCATTATTCCACTGCTCCATCACTCCAGCAGACTGCCGCAAGGGGGAAAGAGTATGGAAGCCCCCTCAGGGGGTAGCTCAAAGCCGAGTCCTTTGCATCCGGATTCTTTACTCTGTTTTTCCAAACTGGAAGATTACATCTCCAGCTTTCTTGCCGGGACGCAGCTTTCCTTGATACTTCAGGCCGCCGAAAAGCTTGCCGTCAATTCTGCTTTCTCTGGTTTCCAAAAGCCACATGTGGCCCTCTTTGGTATCAAGGATAAATATGTTGTATTCGCTCTTTTTCCCGACGCTTATTTGCATGGCTTGGTAACGACCAGACTCCACAGCCACAGTGGACCCCACCGTCGTCAACAGGAATGCTAAGGTCAAAGCAAATACCAACCCATACCGTTTCTTCACCATCTGTCCTTCTCCTTCAAGGAATAAGTGATCCATGAAATATCCGGGCAATGAGCGCTTCAAGAAAATTATAAACGGGGAATGCGTACCATACCAGCTTAATCTTCGAGGTTAGAGGCGTAAAAGAGTAAAGCCGCCCAGCTGCCGGGCTCATTCTTGTGGTGCTGCTAAAGAATGCGATGTGTTTTCTTACCGACAGATGGTTTTATGGAAATACTTCTGATGGGATAATGTAACCCTAATGTTGCATACCAACACAGGTAAAAACCGCTACGCTCGCGCGATAGCACACCATCTGCGGCCGTGCTCGCCTCGGACAGGTCTTCACGTACGGTTATGTACGCCTCGACCTGTCCGAGTCTGTTCTCAGCCACATCTGAAGCACTCTAGCGCGTTTTTCCTCGACATTGGTATGCAACATTAGGGTTATGAAGAATTACTTTGCTCGGATTCTACCGGAGTTAGGTCTCTGCTTTTTTCTGAGGAGTAGGAAACGTGTATCTCGAAAGGTTCCTGATCAGTAGCAAGTCCGATCGCCCACCCTGAACCGTTTGGGGCGGCAACACCATTGCTCGTTATCTCGTCGCCAGCGCGGTTCATGATTCCAAATCTTAAATTCTGATGGGAAGCGCCACGGGCCTTTGGGACAAAGGTAAAGGTAATAGTATATTCACCCAATATTCCATGAGATTCAGTTTCAATGAATGGCACCAACTCGAAATACACTCTAACAAATGGACTGAATCTAATCTTAAGCGGTGCATTCCACGTTCCTCTGCCAATGAAGATCAGATTGCCGCTGCTGTCCAGCTTGCCCTTGGTGACCTTACCATCAAATTTTATTAATTTTTTTCTAAAGCCATCTGCCTCAGCCTCAACGCTAAACATTATGACACAGGAGAGAGCTACTAAAGCAGCCATGAGAATGAACACACAGCGCTTGCCGTTCACCTCTTCCCTCCCTTCTGGCTACTGAGGCTGAATGGCCGAATTATACTCCTGAAGAATGTGTCTAATCCTCGGCAACATCTGGATGTTGTCGATATGAAAACGAGAAAGAGCTTCAACAAAAATCCTAACCTGCTCATCCTCATCAAGATTCCTCTCAACAAAGAGCATGTACTTATCATATANNAGCTTCTCTGCCAGGGCCTCCAACTCCATCAGCATTTTGGTGCTGCGCATTTCCATTGTCGACTCCATGACTCCTCCTAGTCGTAGCAAAATTGAGGCCGGATAATTCGTTTAATGCTTCGATCAGCAACGAACATCACGCCAATAGATAATGATAGAGAAGGTTTCTCACTCCGCAGATAGGCAAGACAGAAAGGAGCAATGCAGGATCATTTAGTTGGATCAAGAGTGTAAAACTCAAAAAAACGCAGCACCTAGACTTTACCATAAACGAAAACGGACTTGTCAAGAGAATAAATACTATTTTTTTCTCACAGGTGGCCAACAAATAATGGGGATAAACAAAAGAAAACCCCCAGCGACTGCCATTGGGTGCCGCTGGGGGAGTGCACAGGAGGCCTAGGATGTCCTGCCCACACAACTACCTAAACAAATTATTAACAAGAAACATACCAATTAGGATATTTTTATATTTGTCTTTTATTTCTGGCAGTTAGCAGGTATTCTCTCTGAGGATTAGCTGAAGGGGCTGTAGGGGAATCTACACATGTGTTGGCTGAATGCAACGACTGGCAGGAGAAATCCCAAATCCCAAATCCAAAATATCAAACAAATCACAATGACCGAAATTTCAAATTCCAACCTGTTTTGGTCATTGAATATTGGAATTTGAGATTTGTTTGTAATTTGGTGCTTGTAGTTTGATATTTTCCAGTGTTCCACCCCTATGGGTGTAGCTCAAAGCCTGTTATGTAGCCTAATGTTGTATACCTATATCGGTAAAAATCGCTAAGCTCGCGCGATAGCACGCCATCTGCGGCTATGCTCGGAACAGGACTTCACGTACTTTCAAATACGCCTCGACCTGTCCAAACCTGCGCGCAACCACATCTGACGCACTCTTGCACGTTTTTCCTCGACATAGGTATGCAACATTAGGGTATATTTGGTCCATTGACAGCAGAGGGACAACCACTTTACCCTATAATTTCAAGATATCTATCAGAATGGCACAAAGCTTGCTGATTTCCAAGGATGACTAGCGTTTTGGATACTGTAGAAACATAAATTCCAAATCACAAATCACAAATATCAAACAAATCACAATGACCGAAATTCCAAATTCCAACCTGTTTTGGTCATTGAATATTGGAATTTGAGATTTGTTTGTAATTTGGTGCTTGTAATTTGATATTTTACAGTTTGTAAGGGTCCGTCATGTTTAAATTTCTTTTTAAAAAAGAGCGGCAAGTTCAAGAGTTGATTTTCAAGTACCTGGATAATCTAAAAAAGACTCAGGAACATTTTGAGAAAGCCATGGATTGCTACTTTGACTTCGGCTTAGGTGAGAACTGCGATTTTCTCATTGCCCAGACTCACAAGTTTGAATCCAGGGCTGATGACCTCCGCAACGACATCATAGAGATGATGTATTCCAAAGTTCTGATTCCCGAGTCTCGTGGTGACATATTCAGACTTCTCGAGTCACTTGACCTTATTCTTAATCATTTTGAAGCGGTTCTCTTCATGATCCAAGGTCAGAAGATAGAGATCCCTGATTTCATAGTGCCGGACCTGAGAGAGTTCATCCGGGTTTCTCTGGAATGCTGTGATCTGGTGAACAGGCAGGTTGAAGCCTACTTTAGAAAAACTGAGGATATCAAACCCCTGGTATCTACCATTGACAGCCACGAAAGTAGGTGTGACCACCTGGAGCGAGAAATAGTCAGCAAGATTTTTGACTCCGATATGGACCCTATTCAAAAAATGCAGTTAAAGGAACTCGTAGGCAAGATTGGCGAGATTTCGGATCAGGCTGATCGTGTATCCAGAAGTGTCTACATAATCAATATTAAGCGTCGGGTGTAATGACTTCTCTTCTCGGTGGAGTATTTCTAGGCTGGTCTCTGGGAGCCAATGATGCAGCCAACGTTTTTGGTACTGCTGTATCTTCCAGAATGATTAAATTCTGGACGGCTGCAATCTTAGCCTCTTGCTTTGTCCTCGCTGGTGCTCTCCTGGGGGGACAATCAGGGATAGAAACCCTGAAAGGCCTTACCCGCTTCACCTATAATCAGGCAATAATAGCCTCCATAGCGGCAGCCTGTACGGTAACAATTATGACCCTGTTTGGGCTGCCTGTCTCAACTTCCCAGGCAGTAGTGGGAGCCATTCTGGGAGTCGGAATTCTCAACCGCCAGCTCAATTTCGCGGGCCTCGGAAAGGTGGTGGTTTGTTGGCTAGGAACCCCTGTGGGAGGCATAGTCTTAGCCATTATTGTCTACAAACTTTTGGCTGCAATAGCCAACAGCATGAATCTGAATATCTTTCAGTCTGACATTCTCCTGCGGCTGTGTCTCATTATTGCTGGATCCTATGGAGCCTATGCCCTCGGCGCCAATAACGTAGCTAATGTGACTGCGGTTTTCGTGGGAGCTGGAATGTTGAGCGCTCCTGCGGCCACGTTGGTTGGTGGATTGAGTATTGGCTTGGGTATTCTCACTTTCAGCAGAAAGGTAATGGAGACCGTGGGGCAGAAACTGGTGAGATTGGACCCTTTCTCCGCCCTGGCGGTGGTGCTGGCTCAGGCTATAACCGTTCATATCTATGCTCTGGTGGGGGTTCCGGTCTCAACCTCGCAGGCGGTGATTGGGGCTGTACTGGGTGTGGGAATCATTAAAGGTGTCAATACCATCCAGCGGCGGACCCTTGTTCATATTTTTCTTGCCTGGTTTATCACTCCTTTTGTGGCCTCGGTCTTTGCTCTCGGCATCGACTTTGTCACACATTTGCGTTACATTCCGTGATAATTGAGGGATTTAGGGATTCGTCATTGCCAGAAGCTTTTGAGGATTGCTATCTCCTAGTTCTAAATCCGAAATCCGAAGCACGAAGCACGAAACAAATCCGAATTACCAAAATCTAAATGACCAAAACCAGGAAATCTAGATGTCAGTCCCTTTTTTTGTTTTGAACATTGAGACATTCGAAACTGGGGACCCGCCCGAAGGGTGGGGAGTCCGGAGGACCAATTTTGAATTTGTTTCGGATTTCGGATTTCGGATTTAGAATTTCGGATTTTGGTATGTGTGTAGTGGCGACCATGGAGCCGAATTCTTGGTAGGACCAATGGATGTGAACCAGAGAGACAAAGCTTCCTTCAATCCCTCGCTGGCGCTGATTAGTGGCGTTTTGGCGGTTTCCACCGGGGCCATCTTTGCGCGTCTGGCCGAGGCACCAGCCCTGGTAATCGCAGCATACCGGGTTGGCCTGGCTTCACTGATATTGGCTCCCATTGCTTGGTGGCAGGTTCGAGATGAACTCCTTGGTCTGGAGAAGAAGGAATGTCTTCTGGCCGGATTGGCTGGCCTTTTTCTCGCTTTACACTTCGGTACGTGGATCTCGTCTCTAAATTATACCTCCGTGGCCAATAGCGTGGTGCTGGTAAACACCAATCCGATCTGGGTTGGCGTGTTAACGCCTCTCATAAGCAAAGATCGTCTGGGCTGGATGACCAAGGTGGGAATCGTGGTCAGCGTCATAGGCGGCGTCATTATTGGTTTCGGGGACTTTGCCACTGGGGGACAGGCATTGTGGGGCGATTTTCTGGCCTTACTCGGCAGCATCTGTGCTGCAATGTATCTCTTACTGGGCCGTAATCTGAGGCAGAAGCTCTCGTTACTCGCCTATATAGTTCTCTGTTACGGTAGTGCGGCAATCATATTGTGGTCATTGGTTCTTGCCCTGCATCTCCCGGTTATAGGTTTCAGCCCGGGGACCTACTCAGCATTTGTCGGCATGGCCGTGATCTCACAAATCATTGGCCACAGCAGCTACAACTGGGCGCTCAAATGGTTCAGTGCCAGCCTCATCGCCGTAAGTCTCTTGGGTGAACCCATTGGCGCTACCATACTGGCGTACATCATATTTAAAGAAACGTTAACGTGGACGAAATTTGTAGGCGGCACGCTCATTCTCGCAGCCATCTACCTCGCGGCACGCGGCGAGAAGATGGCAGTGTAATCTCGTCTCAT
>JABAHS010152252.1_pt2 | contig 10182 bp, 9 predicted proteins | sample 7062111 | NCBI WGS metagenome assembly JABAHS01 (sample SAMN14534600, study PRJNA622989) | marine sediment metagenome | biome: marine biome [ENVO:00000428]; feature: marine pelagic biome [ENVO:01000023]; material: deep marine sediment [ENVO:00002113]; isolation source: pool of 4 deep marine... | reverse complement strand
CCTGAGCCTGGCACGCATGAGCGAGGGGCACGAGGTATCCGCTTTCGGCGCCTGTCACTACCTGCTAGTGACTAGGAATGCGCCCTTTGCGTTACCGACGGACCGGGGCGAGCATGGTGCAATAAAAAAGGGCCCGAAGGCCCTTCTTTTCACGGTGCGGCGCGCCTGCCTTACTTGACGGTCGTGCCCTCGATCTCATCGGCCTCCTCGACCGCCTTCATGCTCAGTCGGATCCGGCCCTGGTTGTCGATCTCCAGCACCTTGACGCGTACCGTGTCACCCTCCTTGAGATGATCGCTGACATTGCGCACGCGCTCATTGGAGATCTGCGAGATGTGGACCAGCCCGTCGCGATTCGGTCGTATCGTGACGAACGCGCCGAAGTCCAGCAGCTTCGCCACCTTGCCTTCGTAGACCTTGCCGACCTCGACCTCGGAGGTCAGCTCTTCGATGCGACGCTTCGCCAGCTCGCCGGCCCCTTTGTCCGTCGAGGCGATTCGCACCGTGCCGTCGTCGGAGATATCGATGACGGTGCCCGTCTCCTCGGTCAAGGCCTTGATCGTTACGCCGCCGCGACCGATGACGTCCCGGATCTTCTCCGGGTCGATCTTAAGCGTAATAATGCGGGGCGCGTACTCCGACATCTCGTCACGCGGCTTGGCCAGCACGGCGTTCATGTTTTCCAGCACATGCAGCCGCGCCTCCTTGGCCTGATCGAGCGCCGTGCGCATGATCGTCTCCGTGATCCCGTCGATCTTGATGTCCATCTGCAGCGCCGTGATCCCGTCCTGGGTCCCGGCGACCTTGAAGTCCATGTCACCGAGATGGTCCTCATCGCCGAGGATATCCGTCAGCACGGCGAAACCGTCCCGCTCCTTGATGAGACCCATGGCAATGCCGGCCACCGGCGCGTCGACCGGCACCCCGGCATCCATCAACGACAGGCTCGTGCCGCACACCGAGGCCATTGAGCTCGAGCCGTTGGACTCGGTGATCTCCGACACCACCCGGATGACATATGGAAACTCTTCCTCGCTCGGCATCACGGCCTTGATGCCGCGTTTGGCGAGTCGACCGTGGCCGATCTCCCGGCGCTTCGGCGAGCCGACGAAACCCGTCTCGCCGACGCAGTAGGGCGGGAAGTTATAGTGCAGTATGAAGGGCTCCTTGTATTCACCCTCGATCGCGTCAATGACCTGGGCGTCTTTGCCGGTGCCCAAGGTGGTCACCACAAGCGCCTGGGTCTCGCCGCGCGTGAACACGGCCGAGCCGTGCGTGCGCGGCAGGCTGCCGACGTGGATGTCCAGCGGGCGCACGGCGCGGGTGTCCCGACCGTCGATGCGCGGCTCGCCGGCGAGGATGCGCCCGCGGACGATCTTCTTCTCGAGCTTGCCGAGCGTCTCGCCAACTTCCTGCGCCGTCCAGGCGCCGTCCTCCCCCCCGGCGAGCGCCTCGACCGCTCGCTCTCGGATCTCACCCACGCGGGCCTGACGCTCCTGCTTGACCGTCATCCTGTACGCCTCGCCGAGCGGCCCCTCCGCCTCTCGCGCGACCGCTTCGACCAATGCCGCGTCGAGCTGCGGCGGCTGCCAGCCCCAGGGCTCGGCGCCCGCGGCCTCGGCCAGCTCGCGGCAGGCGCCGATCACCGCCTGCATCTGCCGGTGACCGTACATCACCGCGCCCAGCATCTGCTCTTCGCTCAAGCATTGCGCCTCGGACTCGACCATGAGCACCGCCGTCTCCGTGCCGGCGACGACGAGATCGAGCTTCGAGCCCTCGAGCTGGGTGTTGGTAGGATTAAGGATGTAGTTGCCGTCGTCGAAGCCGACGCGGCAAGCCCCGATGGGCCCGTTGAACGGGATGCCCGAGACCGTAAGCGCCGCCGAGGCCCCGATCATGGCCGGGATGTCGGGGTCGATCTCCTTGTTGACGGAGAGGACGGTGGCGATGATCTGGACTTCGTTCTTGAAGCCGTCGGGAAACAGGGGGCGGATGGGGCGATCGATAAGGCGGGAGGTCAGAGTCTCTTTCTCCGACGGTCGGCCTTCCCGCTTGAAGAACCCGCCGGGGATGCGGCCCGCCGCGTAGTTGCGTTCTTGGTAATGGACCGTCAACGGGAAGAACGACTGGCCTTCGGTCACCTCGCGCCGCCCGACCACGGTAACAAGGACGACGGTATCGTCCATGTTCACCGTAACCGCGCCGGTCGCCTGGCGCGCGATCTGGCCCGTCTCGAGGGTGACCGTACGGTCGCCGTACTGAAAAGTCTTACTGGTCGGCTTCACGAGTGCTTACCCTTCAGGGCGGGAACTTGGGATGAACCTTCAGCGACGCAGCCCGAGCCGCTCGATGAGCTGCCGGTAGCGCTCCTGGCCGCTACGCCGGAGGTAATCCAGCAGCTTGCGGCGCTGGTTGACCAGCCTCAACAGGCCCTGCCGGGAATGGTGGTCCTGCTTGTGGGCCGAAAAATGCTGCGTCAGATGCTCGATGCGGGCCGTGAGCAGCGCCACCTGGACCTCAGGCGAGCCCGTGTCGCCCGGCCCGCGCTGGTAGTCCTGCACGATCTGACTCTTCTGCTCTGCACTCAGGGACATCAGCCTCTCTCCTGCGATCTCCGGGGCGCCCTCGGATTCCGAGTCGCCTATTCTACCACGTGGCCCCACGTGGGCAATGCTAAGCCCCCAGCCGGACGGCAAAAAACGCCCGTCACGCCGCCCCGATCAACCGCCGCGGCGCCACGCGGCCGTCGGCCAGGATCTCCCCGACCCCGAGGAACCGGGAGCCCTCGGCGTAGAGACGCACCCACCCCTCGGTCGGCGCCTGGGGCACCAGGACGGGCTGACCCTGGCGCAGATAGAAGGCCAGGTCGGGCGAGAGCGCCACGGCAGGCCACTGCGCCAGGGCGCTCTCTGGCGGTCGCAGGACCCCCAGCAGGGCCCGCGGCCCCTCGGCGGCCAGCGCCTCCAAGCGCTCCAGGGCGACCATGTCCGCTTCCCCGAAGGGGCCCACCCCCAGCCGACGCAGACCCGAGACATGGGCCCCGCACTCGAGCGCCTCGCCGAGATCCTCGGCGAGGGTGCGCACATAGGTGCCCTTGGAGCAATGGACCTCGATCACCAGCCGCGCGCCCGCGAGCTCGACCAGGTCGAGCCGGTAGATGCGTACCCGGCGAGGCTTGCGCTCGACCACGACCCCCTGGCGAGCCAGGCGGTAGAGACGCTCGCCCCGGTGCTTGAGGGCGGAGTACATCGGCGGGATCTGCTCGATCTCGCCGAGGAACCGCGGCATCACGGCTTCCACCCGTGCCCGATTCACGTGCTCGATGGGCCGGCGCTCCAAGACCTCCCCCTCCACGTCGCCGGTGGCGGTCTTCGCCCCCAGCGTGCACTCCACGCGGTAGCGCTTGTCCGCGTCGAGGAGGAAGCCCGAGAACTTGGTCGCCTCGCCCAGACAGATCGGCAGCAGCCCGCTGGCGATGGGGTCCAGGCTGCCCGTATGACCCGCCTTACGTGCGTTGAACAGCCGCTTGACCTGCTGCAGCGCCGCGTTGGAAGTGATGCCCGGCGGCTTGTCCAGCAGGACGATCCCGGTGACGGTGCTGCGTTTATCTCGGCGACGACCCATTCGCTCGTCCGTCTCGTTCCCACGCGCAGTGTGGGCCGGCCTATCCGTCTTCTTCGTCCGCGGGGCCGTCACCGTGCGTACGCCGTTGCGCTCGTGCCCGGTCGTCGGCCACAGCCTCATCGATCAGGGTATCGAGGCGGAAGCCTTCCTCCACCGAGGCGTCGAAAAGAAACCGGAGCTCGGGCACCGTGCGCAGCCGCAGTCGTTGGCCGAGCCGGCGGCGCAGATATCCGGCGGCCTTGTTGAGCGCGCCGAGCGTCGCCTCCACATCACCCGGCTCCCCCAGGACCGTGACGTAGACTCGCGCATGGCGCAGGTCCCGAGAGACCTCGACGCCCGCAAGCGTCACCATCCCGATGTGCGGGTCGCCGATCTCCTTCGATATCAGCTCGGCGAGCTCACGCTGCAGCTGCTCGGCAACGCGACGGGTGCGCGGGTACTCCTTGGGCATTTCCGGGTGCCTGCTCGTAGCGCAAGAACGTTTCGCTCACGCGCGCCGACTAGAGGCTGCGTTCGACCTGAACGCGATCGTAGACCTCGATCTGATCGCCCGCCTTGACGTCGTTGTAGTTCTTCACTCCGATGCCGCAGTCGAGGCCCGCGCGCACCTCGTTCACGTCGTCCTTGAAGCGGCGCAGCGATTCCAGCTCGCCCTCGAAGATAACGACGTTGTCGCGCAGCACACGAATCGGCTTGTTGCGCTTGACGGTCCCCTCGATGACCCGGCATCCCGCGATCTGGCCGAACTTCGGTGCCCGGAATACCTCGCGGACCTCCGCAAGACCCACCAGCTCCTCGCGCATCTCGGGCTTGAGCTTGCCGCTGATCGCCTTCTTGACCTCGTCGATCGCATCGTAGATGACACTGTAATAGTGCACGTCGACGTCGTTTTCCTGGATCATCCTGCGTGCCGCCGCATCGGCACGCACGTTGAAGCCGATGATCACGGCGTTCGACGCCAGGGCCAGGTTGACGTCCGACTCGGTGATGCCGCCCACCCCCGAGGCGATGACTCGGACCCGCACCTCGTCGGTCGAGAGCTTGTCGAAAGCGTCCCGCAACGCCTCCACGCTGCCCTGGAAATCGGCCTTGATCACCAGGTTCACCTCCTCGACCTCGCCCTCCGCCATCTGGGCGAAGACGTTCTCGAGCTTGGCCGCCTGCTCGCGCGCGAGCTTCACATCACGGTATTTACCCTGACGGAACAGCGCGAGCTCGCGTGCCTTACGCTCGTCGGGCACGACGACCGCCTCGTCGCCGGCGTCGGGCGTGCCGGACAGCCCCAGAATCACCACCGGTGTGGAGGGACCCGCCTCGCCCACCCGTTGGCCGGCCTCGTCCTCCATCGCCCGGATTCGGCCCCATTCCTTGCCGGCGAGCACGACGTCGCCCTGGCCAAGCACACCGTGCTGGATCAGCAGCGTCGCCACCGGCCCGCGGCCCTTGTCGATGCTCGACTCGAGGACGATGCCCCGGGCCGGGCAATCCTTGACCGCCTTGAGCTCCATCACCTCGGCCTGCACGGCGAGCGACTCGAGCAGCTCATCGACGCCCTCGCCGGTCTTGGCCGAGACGTTGACGAACATCGTGTCGCCGCCCCAGGCCTCGGGGATCACCTCGTGATTGGCCAGCTCCTGCTTGACCCGGTCGGGATCGGCTTCCGGCTTGTCGATCTTGTTGACCGCCACGACCAGCGGGACCCCGGCGGCCTTGGCGTGCTGAACGGCCTCCACGGTCTGCGGCATGACGCCGTCGTCGGCGGCCACCACGAGCACGACGATGTCGGTGACCTGCGCGCCGCGGGCGCGCATCGCCGTGAACGCCTCGTGGCCCGGGGTATCGAGAAAGGTGATCGGGCCGCGGTCGCTCGGCACGCGGTAGGCGCCGATGTGCTGCGTGATGCCGCCGGCCTCGCCCGCGGCGACCTTCGTGCGGCGGATGTAGTCGAGCAGCGAGGTCTTGCCGTGATCGACGTGGCCCATCACGGTGACCACCGGCGGACGCGGCGCGCGCTCGCCTTCGATCTCCTCTCCGCCTGCAATCTCTTCCTCGAGCTCGTTCTCCCTGAGCAGGCGGGCTTTGTGGCCCATCTCCTCGACCACCAGGGTCGCGGTCTCCTGATCGAGCACCTGGTTGATGGTGGCCATGACGCCCATCTGCATGAGCGTCTTGACGACCTCGGTGCCCTTGACCGCCATCTTCTGTCCGAGATCGGCGACGCTGATGCTCTCGGGTATCGCCACCTCGCGCACGATGGGCTGGGTGGGCTTGGCGAAACCGTGCTCGCCTGTCGGCACCGCGCCCGGCTTGACGCGGCCCTTCTTCTTCTTACGCCGCCCGCTCTTGTCGGTGGCGACGTGGAGCTGCTCGCGGCGCGCCCGGCGCTCCTCGCCCTCCTCCTCGGGGGCCTCGCGCTCGCGCCGTCGCTTGCCTTTGCGTTCCTCGGCTTCCTCCTTGCCCTTCTTGCCCTTTCCCTTCTTGGCGGGCGCCTCCGCCGGGGGTGCTTCCGCCGCGGGCGCTTCCGCCGCGGGCGCTTCCGCCGCGGGCGCCTCCGCCGGGGGCACCTCCGCCGCGGGCGGCACCGGCTCGGGTGCCGGCGCAGGCTCGGGAACGGCCTCCTCGGCCGGGGTCTCTGCCGGCGCCTCGGGCGCGGCCTCCGCCTCACCGGCCTCGGGCGCCGGCGGCGCCTCCACGGGCGCCTGCGCCTCGGCCTCCTCGGCCGCGCGTCGGGCCGCCTCCGCCTGCTCCTCTTCGCGCCGTGCCTCGGCCTCGAGACGCTTGCGCTCCTCTTCCATGACCTCGCGGCGTTTGACGTAGGTCCGGCGCTTGCGCACTTCCACGTTGACCGTCTTCGAGGACGCACCACGCCCTTGGCCGGAGACGGTAAGCTCGCTCGTCGTGCGGCGGCGCAACGTGATCTTACGCGGCCCTTGCTCCTCGTCCTCGCTGTCTTGCCTGCCGTGCACCTGCCGCAAGTAAGTCAGCAACTGCATCTTGTCTTCGTCGCTGATCTTCTCTTCGGCATTCTTCACCGGCAGGCCCGCCTCCGACAGCTGTGACATCAGTCGGTCTACAGGGATGCCGACGTGATCGGCAAGTTGTTTGACAGTGACTTCCGACATGTACGCTCCTCTTGGACGCTCAGCGCTACTGCTCCTCGGCCTGGGCCTCCGCCTGTTCGGCGAACCACGGCGCCCGCGCGGTCATGATGAGCTCGGCGGCCCGTTCCTCGTCCATGCCTTCTATTTCCATCAGGTCGTCGACCGACTGCTCCGCCAGATCCTCCTGACTGACGATGCCCGCCGCCGCCAGCCTGTACGCAAGCTCTTCGTCCATCCCTTCCATCTCGAGCAGATCCTGCGCGGGCTTTGTCTCGCCTTGCTGCTCCTCCTGGACGATCGCGCGCATCAGCAGAGCATCGCGCGCACGGCCACGGAGCTCTTCGACCATCTTCTCATCGAACTCCTCGATGGCGGTGAGCTCCTGCAACGGGACATATGCGACTTCCTCGATGCTCGAGAAGCCCTCCTGAACCAGGATCGACGCCACCTCTTCGTCGACGTCGAGTTGCTGCATGAAGTGCTCCATCAGGCTGCGGGCCTCGGTCTCGCTCTTCTCCTCGGCCTGACCTTCCGTCATGACGTTGAGCTCCCAGCCCGTCAGCTCGCTCGCCAGCCTGACGTTCTGCCCATTTCGCCCGATAGCCTGCGAAAGCTTGTCTTCCGGCACGGCGATGTCCATGCTGTGCGCGTCCTCATCGACCACGACAGACACGACCTCGGCCGGGGACATCGCATTGATCACCGCCTGCACAGGGTTGTCGTTCCACAGAATGATATCGATCCGCTCTCCGGCCAACTCGTTGGAAACCGCCTGCACTCGCGTACCGCGCATCCCGACGCATGCGCCCACGGGATCGATGCGCGGATCGTTCGACCGCACCGCGATCTTGGCCCGCAGGCCCGGATCGCGGGCCGCGCCCATGATGTCGATCAGCCCCTGACCGACCTCCGGGACTTCGAGCTTGAAGAGCTCGATCAGCAGCTCGGGGGCAGTGCGGCTGACGAAGAGCTGTGGCCCACGCTGCTCGGAGCGCACGTCGTACAAGTAACCCCGGACTCTGTCACCCGGCCTCACCGACTCCCGCGGGATCATGTGCTCGCGCGGGATGACCGCCTCCGCGTTGCCGCCGAGGTCGAGATAGGCGCTGCCCCGCTCCACCCGCTTCACCAGACCCGTGACGAGCTCGCCCTTGCGACCCTCGAAGGCCTCCACCACCTGGGCCCGCTCGGCCTCGCGCACCTTCTGCACGATCACCTGCTTGGCGGTCTGCGCCGCGATGCGACCGAATGCCACCGATTCCATCGGCTGCTCCGCGTAACCGCCGACCTCCACGTCGGGGTCGAGCTCCCGCGCCTCCGACAGGCGCATCTGCCGGTCGGGGTGCTCGAGCTCCTCGGACTCGTCCTCGACGACCTCCCACCGGCGGAATGTCTCGTAATCACCGTTTTCACGGTCGATGGACACGCGCGCCTCGATATCGCCGGCGGCGCGTTTCTTGGTGGCCGATGCGAGCGCCGCCTCTACGGCCTCGAAGATGATCTCCTTATCGACGCCCTTCTCGTTGGAGACGGCGTCCACCACCATGAGCACCTCTTTGTTCATACCCCTCGCCCCTCGGCCTCCGAGATTCCACACCTACAGCTCCGGCACCAGCCGCGCTTCCTCGATGTCCGCGAGCGGCAGGCACACCTCCTGACCGTCCTGCTCGATCAATGCCTCCTCGCCGCGTAGCCCTTTGAGACGACCTTTGAACCTGCGGCGTCCCCCGAGCGGCTCGGCGAGGCGAATTTGCACCTCGTGCCCGGCGTAACGCTCGAAGTCGGCCGTCTTGAACAACGGTCGGTCCAGACCCGGCGAGGACACCTCCAAGGTATAGCTGCCGGGGATGGGGTCCTCCACGTCCAGCACGCCGCTCAGCTGGTGGCTGACCCGTTCACAATCCTCGACGGTGACGCCGTCGGTCCGGTCTATGTAGACCCGTACCAATCCGCCGCGACCCTGGGCTCGGTACTCCACGCCCACGGGCTCGTAGCCCATTGCCGTCACGACCGGCTCGACGATCGCGCGTAACCACTCCGGCGCCTGGCGCATAATCCTGAAACAAAAAGTGGGCCCGCGGGGCCCACTTCCAGCATTCCTCTTAGCCGTATGAGTGTAGCATGAGCTCCACATCGGCTGCCACCGCAGGCGGGCATCTCAGCTACGAAAAAGGCCCCGGAAGCGGGGCCTTATCGGCATCATTCATGGTAGCGGGGGTAGGATTTGAACCTACGACCTTCGGGTTATGAGCCCGACGAGCTACCAGACTGCTCCACCCCGCATCCGCCTTCGTGAGAATTCTACTGCAACCTCTGTGGGCCTGCAACCCCTTGTCCCGCGCCAAAAAAACGGGCGCCCGGAGGCGCCCGTCGCGTTAAACCCTACATTACATGTGGGTTTAAGGCTTCACGTACGTATAACCCATCTGCTGGAGGTGGGCGACCTGGGCCACCCCGGAAGGGACCACCTGGGCGTTGAGGTTGATCTTGTTCTTGGGGATCTTCTTGCCGCGGATGGTGTTGGCGCAGATCTGGAACTTCACCCCGCGGTTGGCGAGCTCCTGCACCTTGCCCGAGAACGTGTGGCCTTTGCTGTCCTTCGCCCCGTCGACCAGCGCAAAGGCCCCGCTGCTGTGGGTCACGACGATGATCTCGGCGTTCTCGTCGCCCACCGCGTTGAGGTGGTTGCGCACGTTACGCAGCCCGCCCCAGGCGCTGTCGATGTTGTTGATGTGATAGGCCACCTTCTGCTGGTAGTAGCCGTGCTTGGCGGGCTTGAGCTGCTGGCCGGCGCAGGCCGCCAGGCTCGCGCCTACCACGGCCAGGGACGTGATCATCAGAATCTTGCGTAGCATGCGACTCATCGCGCTCCTCCTTTGGCGGGTTATGGAAATGGCCCCTCCCTAGCTCGCGAGCAAAGACCGTTCCAGATCCCGATCTCAAATAATTATTTATATTTCATAGACTTATATATACACAGCCCTGCTGCCTCCCGCATCTGGTNNCCATATTTTGCAACCTATACCCGATCAGATCTCCCCACAGTACCGGCGCAGCTTTCGCCACAGCGTGGTCTTGTCGATGCCCAGCAGGCGGGCCGCCCGCGTTTTCTTTCCCCCGACCTGCCGGAGCACGTGGTTGATGTACTGCTGCTCGACCTCCTCCAGCGAGGGGAAGTCCTGCTCGGGAAAGACCATGCGTCTCTCCCTGACCCCGCCGTCCTCGGCACCGGTCGAGTCCGGCCACCGCAGCGTGGGCCCGTCCGCCAGCACGACGCATCGCTCCACGGCGTTGCGCAGCTCCCGCACGTTGCCCGACCACTCTGCCTCGCACAGGCGCTGCAACGAGGCCCCGTCGAAGGTCTCCACGTCCCGATTGTAGCGCTCGGCGAACTCCGCGACGAACGCGCGCACCAGCGCCGGGATGTCGTCGCGCCGCTCCCGCAACGGCGGCACCC
>JABAHS010092741.1_pt1 | contig 10186 bp, 8 predicted proteins | sample 7062111 | NCBI WGS metagenome assembly JABAHS01 (sample SAMN14534600, study PRJNA622989) | marine sediment metagenome | biome: marine biome [ENVO:00000428]; feature: marine pelagic biome [ENVO:01000023]; material: deep marine sediment [ENVO:00002113]; isolation source: pool of 4 deep marine... | reverse complement strand
GCCCTGCCCTCGGTCAGCGCCTTGACCGCCGCCTGCATGCGCTTGACGTAGCCGCCGTGATCGGCGCCCCAGACGTCGATCATCAGCCCGGCGCCGCGCCGGTACTTGTCCAGATGGTAGGCCATGTCGGAGGCGAAGTAGGTCCAGGTGCCGTCCGACTTCCTGAGCGGCCGGTCGACGTCGTCGCCGAACTCGGTGGCGCGGAACAGGGTCTGCGGCCGCGGCTCCCAGTCCTCGGGCGTCTTGCCCTTGGGCGGCTCGAGCACGCCGGCGTAGATCAGCCCGCGCGCCTCCAGGTCGTTCAGCACCTCGTCGATGCCGCCGGCCTCGATGAGCGCACGCTCCGAGGTGAAGACCTCCTGCCGGACGCCGAGCGCGGCCAGGTCGCCGCGGATCGAGTCCATCATGGCGTCGATGGCAAAGGCGCGGACCTCCGGCAGCCACTCCGCCTGCGGCCGGGCGAGCCACGTGTCGCCGTCGCGCGCGGCCAGCGCCGCGCCCACGTCCTTGAGGTACTCGCCGGGATAATAGCCGGCCGGGATCTCGCCGATGTCCTCGCCGAGCGCCTCGCGGTAGCGCAGGTAGGCGGAGCGGGCCAGCACGTCGACCTGGGCGCCGGCGTCGTTGATGTAGTACTCGCGCGTCACCGCGTAGCCGGCCTTCTCGAGCAGCGAGGCCAGCGCGTCGCCGACCACCGCGCCGCGCGCGTGCCCGACGGTGAGCGGCCCCGTCGGGTTGGTCGAGACATACTCGACGTTGATCGCCTCGCCGCGCCCCGTGTCCGAGGAGCCGTAGTCGGCTCCGGCGCGCAGGATCCCGGCCAGGCAGGCCTGCCAGAAGGCGGGCTCGAGACGCAGGTTGATGAACCCGGGTCCGGCCACCGCGACCTCGGCCACCGGATCGCGCGCGCCGAGCCGCCCGCCGAGGGCCTCGGCCAGGTCGCGCGGCTTCATGCCGGCCGCCTTGGCCAGCACCATGGCCGCATTGGTCGCGACATCGCCGTGCGCCGGATCGCGCGGCGGCTCGACCGTGACGCGGCCGTAATCGAGGCCCGCGGGCAGGGTTCCCTCGCGCACCAGCGCCTCGAGCTCCGCCGCCACGATGTCTTTCAGGTCCTTGAACGGGTTCATTCAGAGCGTACCGTCGGTTGCAAACANNCCCGGCGCGCCACTCCTCGGGCAGCTGCTCCGGCGCCTTCATGTAGCGCGCGAAGAGATCGCGCACCATCCTGCGCGCCTCGGAGGTCATGCGGTTGACCTTCTCGTGCCGGTACATGCGCCGGAACAGGAACGCCTTGAGCGCGCCGTCGTTCTGGCGCATCCGCTTGGAAAAGGCAACCACCGGGGCGTCGAGCGCGCGCAACTCGGCCGCGCTGGCCGGGGCCGCGACCACGAGCCGACGCCCGCTTTCCTCGAGCACGTCGGTGACCATGCGGTCGATCAGGCGGCGCACCGACTCGTGGATCAGCCGCGCCCCCTCGAGTCCGGGGTAGCGGGCGGCGACCTCGCGGAAGACCGGCCCGACGAGCGGCAGGTCGTCGAGGTCCGCGACCGTGAACAGGCCGGCGCGCAGGCCGTCGTCGATGTCGTGGTTGTTGTAGGCGATGTCGTCGGCGAGCGCGGCCACCTGCGCCTCGGCGCCGGGGAAGCTGCCGAGCTCCAGGTCCATCTCGCGGCAGAAGTCCGCCAGCGTGGGGCGAACCGTGGCGCCGCGCTGGCGCGCGGCCGGGCCGAGCAGCGGTCCGCCGCGCTTGGCGATGCCCTCCAGGGTCTCCCAGGTCAGGTTGAGGCCGTCGAACTCGGCGTAGCGGCGCTCCAGCCGGGTCAGGATGCGGAAGGTCTGCTCGTTGTGGTCGAAGCCGCCATAGGGCGCCATCACGGCGCCGAGCGCGTCCTCGCCGGCGTGGCCGAAGGGCGTGTGCCCCAGGTCGTGGGCCAGCGCCAGCGCCTCGGCCAGGTCCTCGTTCAGGCCGAGGGCGCGGCTGATGGTGCGCGCGATCTGGGCCACCTCGAGCGAGTGGGTCAGCCGCGTGCGGTAGTGGTCGCCCTCGTGGTAGACGAAGACCTGGGTCTTGTACTTGAGCCGGCGGAAGGCGCGGGAGTGGATGATGCGGTCGCGGTCGCGCTGGTAGCACGAGCGGGTCGGGCTCTCCGGCTCCGGGTGGAGCCGGCCGCGGCTGTCCTCCGGGCGGCAGGCGTAGGGTGCAAGCTGCGGCATTGGGCTCATGGCTGCGCGGGGACCGGCCAGGGTTTCCGCGGGATTGGGCGCACCTTGCCCGCTCTGCGGCCGGGGCTTGGCGGCGCCGGGACCGGGGCATGGGGCGTTGATCCGGGCGCAGCCATGCTTAAATACACCTTGTCGGCGGGAGACATGGTATTCATCCTCTCCCGGCGCGGGAGCCTGAGAAAGCAGGGGCGATTCGATGGATGCTGTCGAGGAACGCACCGTGAACCTGAGCCCGAGCGCGGTCAAGCGGGTGGCTTGGCTGCTCGAGCAGGAGGCGCAGCCCGGGCTGATGCTGCGGGTCGCGGTGGCCGGCGGCGGCTGCTCCGGCTTCCAGTACGGCTTCTCCTTCGACGACACGGTCAACCCGGACGACCACACCTTCGTGCACGACGGGGTGGTGACCGTGATCGACGAGGTCTCGCTCGACCTCCTGGCCGGCGCGGAGATCGACTTCGTCGAGGACCTGATCGGCGCCTCGTTCCAGATCAAGAACCCCAACGCCGCCTCGTCCTGCGGCTGCGGCGCATCGTTTTCGATCTGAAGCCGGCCGGCAAACCTGCTACAACTTAAGGCCCGCCCGGCAAGCGGGTCTTATGCCGCGTCTCGACAAAACGTCTGCACCTCCCATGCCCAAGGTCGCGTCCTGGAACGTCAACTCGATCAAGGCGCGGCTGCCCAACGTCCTGGCCTGGCTGCAGGAGACCGCGCCCGACGTCCTGCTCATGCAGGAGCTGAAGACGGTCGAGGACAGCTTCCCGCGCCTCGAGTTCGAGGCGGCGGGCTATCACACCGCGGTGGTCGGGCAGAAGAGCTACAACGGCGTCGCCATCGCCTCGCGCGGCCCGCTCGACGATCTGGTCGAGCGGCTGCCCGGCGAGCCGGACGACGAGCAGGCGCGCTACCTCGAGGGCACCACCTTCGGCCTGCGCGTCGCCTCGATCTACCTGCCCAACGGCAACCCGGTGGACTCCGAGAAGTACGCCTACAAGCTGGCTTGGATGGCGCGCCTGGGCGAGCGTGCGGCGGCGCTGCTCGCCGGCGAGCAGGCGGTGGTGCTGGGCGGCGACTACAATGTCATCCCGGCGCCCGAGGACGTCTACGACCCGGCGGGCTGGGCGGACGACGCGCTGTACACGCTGGACAGCCGGCGCGCCTACCGCACGATCCTGAACCTGGGCTTTACCGACGCGTTCCGCGCCCTGCACCCGGAGCCCGGCGCCTACACCTACTGGGACTACAAGGGCGGGGCCTGGAGCGCCGACCACGGCCTGCGCATCGACCACCTGCTGCTCTCGCCGCAGGCCGCCGACCGGCTCGACGCCTGCGAGATCGACCGGGGCCCGCGCGGCAAGCAGAAGGCCTCCGACCACACGCCGATCTGGTGCGAGCTGGAGACGTGACATGAGCGACGTTGCGGAGCGAGCGGGCGAGGCGCACGACGGCGGCTGCCAGTGCGGCGCAATCCGCTACCGGGTCAGCGGCCCGATCGAGTCGGTGGCCCATTGCCACTGCGGCATGTGCCGGCGCGCCAGCGGCGCGCTGGCGCTCACCTNNGCTGGCGCTCACCTGGTTCACCGTGCCCAAGGACCGCTTCACGGTGAGCAAAGGCGCACTCGCCCGGTGGAACTCCTCGGCGAACGCGGAGCGGACCTTCTGCCCCTCGTGCGGCGCGCAGATCACCTTCTGGTCGACGCGCAGCCCGGACGAGCTGGACGTGACGCTCGGCACCCTCGATCATCCGCAGCGCCATCCGGCGCACCGCCACGTCTGGACCGACAGCAAGGTGGCCTGGCTGCACCTGGACGAGCACCTGCCGGACTACCCGGCGACCACGCCCGAGGGCTCCTGAGCCGGGCCGGGCTCAGCCCGCTCCCGGGTGGGCCCGGCCGCGGCGCAGCGCCTGGAGGCCGTGGCCGGAGAGGGCGAGCAGGATGATCACGCCGCCGGCCAGGGTCAGCCCGCTCGGCACCTCGCCGACGCCGAGCCAGACCCACAGCGGCGCCAGCACGAGCGTCAGGCGCCCGACGAGCGCCACCTCGGCGGCGGGCACGTGGCGGATCGCGGCGGTCACCAGCATGTACTGGAAGCCCAGTTGCACCACGCCGAGCGAGGCGGCGAGGCCGAAGTCCCGGCCGCTGACCGCCAGGCCCGCCGGCGCCATCGTCGCGGCGACCAGTGCCGCCAGCAGGCCGGCCAGGCAGACCGCCGGGATCATGTCGACCGTCCGCCCCTTGCGCATGGCGACGAGCGCGGCCGAGTAGCCCAGCGAGCAGCCGAGCGCCAGGGCGTTGCCCTTGAGCGTGCCGGCGACCAAGCCGTCGCCGAACATGAGCCCGATGCCGATGAGCGCCACCAGCATCGCCACCCAGGTGCCGGCTGAGAGCGCCTCGCGCAGCGCCAGCCAGGCGAACAGCGCCGCGAAGAAGGGCGCCAGGCCCACGGTGAAGACCACGTTGGCCACGGTGGTCTCGAACAGCGCGAAGATGAACAGCGAAAAGGCGGTCGCCAGGCAGAGCGCGGCCACGAGCCCCGCCCGTCCGACCGCGTGGAAGGCGCGGCCCGTCGCGCCACGGTAGCGCCACAGGCTGAACAGCGCCAGCGTCACGACGAGCCCGGCCGAGCGGTAGAACAGCACCTGCCAGCCGCCCGCTTCTTCGACCAGGCGGAGCACGATGCCCGCAAGGCTGGTGAACAGGGCGGCGGTGAACAGGTAGGCAAGGCCCAGGCGATAGGCGGCGGGCTCGGCCGCCCCGCCGCTCTCGCTCACGGCCGGGCGCGGGCCCGGCCTGCCCCTGCCCGCGCCTCAGATATCCGCATACACGTGGCTCTCGGCGCGCGCGCCCGGGTGGGTCACCGCCCCCTTGCAGGCCGGCCCCACGGTCTGCGCATAGCGCCACAGCGCGCCGGACCCGAAGTCGGTCTGGCGCGGGCTCCAGGCCGTGCGCCGGGCCTCGAGCTCCGCCTGCGACCGCTCCACCTCGAGCGTGCCGGCGACGGCGTCGATGGCCACGATGTCGCCGTCCTCGAGCAGCCCGATGGGCCCGCCGACCGCCGCCTCCGGCCCGATGTGGCCGACGCAGAGGCCGCGCGTGCCGCCGGAGAAGCGGCCGTCGGTGATGAGCGCCACGCCGTCCAGGCCGAGGCCGGTAATCGCCGCGGTGGTCGACAGCATCTCGCGCATGCCGGGGCCGCCCTTCGGCCCCTCGTAGCGGATGACGACGCAGTCGCCGCTCTTGATGCGGCCGCCGACCACGGCCTCGAAGGCGTCCTCCTCGCGGTCGAAGACGCGCGCCGGCCCGCGGAAGCGTTGCGCCTCCTCGGACATGTGGGCGACCTTCACGATGGCGCCCTCGGGCGCCAGGCTGCCCCTCAGGCCCACGACCCCGCCGGTGGGCGCGAGCGGCGCGGCGGCGCGCGCGACCACGTCCTGGCCCTCGGGGAAGAGCACGTCGGCGTGGTTCTCGGCCAGCGTCTCGCCGGTCACGGTGAGCGCGTCGCCGTGCAGCAGGCCGGCGTCCAGCAGCTCCTTGATGACCACCTGCACGCCGCCCACCTCGTAGAGGTCCTTGGCGACGTACCTGCCGTTCGGCTTGAGGTCGGCGATGAGCGGGGTGCGCTTGAAGATCTCGGCGACCGCGTGCAGGTCGAAGTCGATGCCCGCCTCGTTGGCGATCGCCGGCAGGTGCAGCGCGGCGTTGGTCGAGCCGCCGGTCGCCGCCACCACCATGGCGGCGTTCTCCAGCGCTTGCCGCGTGACGATGTCGCGCGGCCGGATGCCGGACTCCACTAGCTTCATCACCGCCTGGCCCGAGGCCTCGGCGTACTGGTCGCGCGACTCGTAGGGCGCCGGCGCGCCGGCCGAGCCGGGCAGCGCCAGGCCGATCGCCTCGGAGACGCAGGCCATGGTGTTGGCGGTGAACTGGCCGCCGCAGGAGCCGGCCGAGGGACAGGCGGCCAACTCCAGGGTGTGCAGGTCCTCGTCGCTCATCGTGCCCGCGGCGTGCCGGCCCACGCCCTCGAACACGTCGACGATGGTCACGTCCTTGTTCTGGAAGCGGCCCGGCAGGATCGAGCCGCCGTACATGAAGACCGACGGCACGTTGAGCCGGACCATGGCCATCATCAGCCCGGGCAGCGACTTGTCGCAGCCGGCCAGGCCGACGAGCGCGTCGTAGCAGTGGCCGCGCATGGTGAGCTCGACCGAATCGGCGATGACCTCGCGGCTGACCAGCGACGACTTCATGCCGGCGTGGCCCATGGCGATGCCGTCGGTCACCGTGATGGTGGTGAACTCGCGCGGCGTGCCGCCGGCCGCGCGCACGCCCTGCTTGGCCGCCTGCGCCTGGCGCGCCAGCGCGATGTTGCACGGCGCGGCCTCGTTCCAAGTGGTCGCCACGCCGACGAGCGGCTGATAGACCTCCTCCTCGGTCACCCCCATGGCGTAGAGGAAGGCGCGGTGCGGCGCGCGCTCCGCTCCGAGCGTGGTGTGGCGGCTGGGCAACCTGGACTTGTCGAACCTGCCTTTGCCCTTGCTCTCGAACGACATCCGCGTGGTCCCTTCCCTGCTTGTCCGCGCCGTTTGCGGGCGCAGGATAACGGGGCGCCGGCCCGGCTGCCAGCCTCTTTGCCGGACGCCTGCGGCGCTTGACCGGGCACGGCCGGCGCCGACGGCTCCCCCTGCCTGAGGCGAGCGTTGGTCAGGGGCCGGGAACGATCGGCGAACGGCCGGAGGCCGACCCGCTAACCCGAGAGGCGGCCGAGCGCGGCGGCCAGCCTGTCGCGCAGCTGGACGGTCTCGGCGCGGCGCTCGCGCTGCTCCTCCACCACCTCGGGCGGCGCCTTGGCCAGGAACTGGTCATTGGCGAGCTTCACGTCGAACCTGGCGATCTCTGTCTCGGCCTTGCTCATCTCGCGCTTCAGCCGCTCCAGCTCCTTCTCCACGTCGATGACCTCGGCGAGCGGCAGCACGGCGGTCGCCTCGTCGAGCACGACCTGCACCGCGCCCCTGGGCACGGCGCCCTCGAGCAGCCCGACAGAGTCGAGCCAGGCCAGGCGCGCGACGATGTCGCGGTGGGACTCGAGCCGGGCCGCGCTCTCGGGGCTGGCGTCGCGCACCAGGAGCGGCACCTTCGCACCCGGCGGCACGTGCATCTCGGCGCGCACGGCGCGCACCTCGGAGACGAGGCGCATGACCCAGTCCATCTCCGCCGCCGCCACCGGGTCGATCAGCGCCTCGTCGTAGACCGGCCAGGCCGCGGTGATCAGGCGGCCCTGCGCGGCGCCGCCCAGGTGCTCCCAGAGCTCCTCGGTGATGAACGGCATGAACGGATGCAGCAGGTGCAGCAGCTGAGCGAGCAGCGCCCAACTCATGACCGCGCGCGTCTCCCCGGCCGCGGTCGCGTCCTCCTCGGCCAGGACCGGCTTGCTCGCCTCGATGTACCAGTCGCAGAAGGTGTGCCAGGTGAAGTGGTAGAGCGCGCCCGCCGCGTCGTTGAAGCGGTAGGCCTCGACCGCGGCATCGACCTCGCGCCCGGTGCGGACCACACGGCCGACGATCCAACGGTTGAGTGCGAGCCTACAGTTACTCGGATCGAAGCCGGGATCGAGCGCGGCGCCGTTCATCAGGCAGAAGCGCGCCGCGTTCCACAGCTTGGTGGCGAAGTTGCGGTAGCCCTCGACCCGCGATTCGGAGAGCTTGATGTCGCGGCCCTGCGCGGCCAGGGCGGTCAGCGTGAAGCGCAGCGCATCGGCGCCGTACTGGTCGATCAGCTCCAGCGGGTCGATGATGTTGCCCTTGGACTTGGACATCTTCTGGCCGTGCTCGTCGCGCACCAGGGCGTGGATGTAGACCGTGCGGAACGGCACCTCGCCCATGAAGTGCAGGCCCATCATCATCATCCGCGCGACCCAGAAGAAGATGATGTCGAAGCCGGTGACCAGCACGTCGGTCGGGTAGTAGCGCTCGAGCTCCGGCGTCTCGTCCGGCCAGCCGAGCGTCGAGAACGGCCACAGCGCCGAGGAGAACCAGGTGTCGAGCACGTCCTCGTCGCGGGTCAGCTCCACCGCCTCGCCGTAGTGCGCGTGCGCCGCGGCCGCGGCCTCGGCCTCGGTCTCCTCGACGAAGATCGTGCCGTCCGGCCCGTACCAGGCCGGGATCTGGTGGCCCCACCAGAGCTGGCGCGAGATGCACCAGGGCTGGATGTTGCGCATCCACTCGTAATAGGTCTTGGTCCAGGTCTCCGGCACGAAGCGCGTCCGGCCCTGCTCCACCGCCTCGATCGCCGGCTTGGCCAGGGTCTCGGCGTCGACGTACCACTGGTCGGTCAGCCAGGGCTCGATCGGCACGCCGCAGCGGTCGCCGTAGGGCACCACGTGCAGGTGGTCCTCGACCTTCTCCACCAGCCCCTCGGCCTCCATGTCCGCCAGCACGCGCTGGCGCGCCTCGAAGCGCTCGAGGCCGCGGTAGGCCTGCGGCACGTTGTCGTTGAGGTGCGCGGTGGCGTCGAAGATGTTGACCATCTCGAGGCCGTGGCGCCGGCCGACCTCGAAGTCGTTGAAGTCGTGCGCCGGCGTGATCTTCACCGCGCCCGAGCCCTGCTCCGGATCGGCGTGCTCGTCGGCGACGATGGGCATGCGGCGGCCGACCAGCGGCAGCACCGCATGCCGGCCGACCAGATCCCGGTAACGCGCGTCCTCCGGGTGCACCGCCACCCCGGTGTCGCCCAGCATGGTCTCGGGCCGGGTCGTGGCGACCGCGATGAAGGCGCCCTCCTCGCCCTCGATGGGGTACTTGAAGTGCCAGAGATGCCCCTGCACCTCGCGCTGCTCCACCTCGAGGTCCGAGATCGCGGTCTGCAGCTTGGGGTCCCAGTTGACCAGCCGCTTGTCCTTGTAGATGAGGCCCTGCTTGTAGAGCGCGACGAAGACCTTGAGCACCGCGCGCGACAGGCCCTCGTCCATGGTGAAGCGCTCGCGGCTCCAGTCGCAGGACGCGCCCAGCCGGCGCAGCTGGCGGGTGATGGTGCCGCCCGACTCGGCCTTCCACTGCCAGACCTTTTCGAGGAACTCGTCGCGCCCGAGCTCGCGCCGCGAGATGCCCTGCTCCTCGAGCTGGCGCTCGACCACCATCTGGGTGGCGATGCCGGCGTGGTCGGTGCCCGGCTGCCACAGCACGTCGTTGCCGCGCATGCGCTCGCAGCGGATCAGCACGTCCTGCAGCGTGTTGTTGAGGGCGTGGCCCATGTGCAGGCTGCCGGTCACGTTGGGCGGCGGGATGACGATGCAGTAGGTCTGCGCTTGCGGGCGCCGCCCGGCCGCGAAATCGCCGGCGCTCTCCCACAGCGCGTGATGCTTGGCTTCGACCTCCTGTGGCCGATAGGTCTTGTCCAGCATTGCTGGCTTGTCCTCTCCTCGGGCGGATCGAACGGCGTCCCGGATGAGACGTTTCTAGCGCGGCCTTGAATTGAGGATTTTGTCCGCCCCGTCAAGCCCGTCGGGCGGCGCGGTGCAGGCGCGCCGGGTCAGCGGTCCTCGGAGCGCTGCAGCATCTTCTTGATCTCGTCGCGCACGATCTGCTCGACGAGCGGCGAGAGGTTGGTCTCCAGCCAAGCCTTGACCTCGGGGACCAGCGCCTGGCGCACGATCTCCTCGAGCGTCCGCCCGCCGCCGAGCGCGGCCGCGAGCGCGCTGTCGCCCGCCATGGCCTCGGGCCCTTGGGCCGAGGCGGCCGGCTCGGCTTCCTCGGCGAGCGCCGTGTCCGGCTCGCTCGCCGGCTCAGGCCCGGCCGCGAGATCGACCAGCGTGCCGTCGTCAGCCACCTTCCGGGTCAGCTCCAGGACCTCCTCCTCGGGCTCGGGTTCGGGCTCCGGCTCGGGCTCCGGCTCCGGTTCCGGCTCGGGCTCTGGCTCCGGCTCGGGCTCGGGTTCCGGCTCGGGCTCGGGCTCGGGCTCCGGCTCAGGTT
>JABAHS010067657.1_pt1 | contig 10186 bp, 11 predicted proteins | sample 7062111 | NCBI WGS metagenome assembly JABAHS01 (sample SAMN14534600, study PRJNA622989) | marine sediment metagenome | biome: marine biome [ENVO:00000428]; feature: marine pelagic biome [ENVO:01000023]; material: deep marine sediment [ENVO:00002113]; isolation source: pool of 4 deep marine... | reverse complement strand
CATACACTGTGTTTATTGACCTATTAGAGTACACAAACGCTTTCTCTAAACTTCTAAACATACCTCATAAGAAGCTTGTTGGCCGCAAGATTTTACTAGAATTTGACCCTACTTCTGAATATGAGAAGATTATCGATAGTTTGGCAAAGGAAGCCATAGCCAACGTTTATCCCGTATTTGTCTTTACGTCACCCACAAGCATCCTCCATGCGTCCCTAGCCAAACAGCCAGCAGTTAATTTCTTCCTGTTGTCAACCTCCACCCCGACGCCAGAGTCGAAAGCTGAAAACGAAGTAATTCTGCCAGCCAAAAACATGACTTTACTTACGGACACCTTGAACAAAGTTTTAGATGAATACGCTCTCACAAACGTTTTTATGGTCTTTGATAAACTATCCGAACTCATAAACCTAGTGGGCTTTGATAAAACATACAAGTTTCTGCTTGATGTAACAGAAATGCTCCACCAAACCAAAACGACTGCCATCTTCCTCCTCAACAAAAGCGCCCACGACCCCAAAGTAGTTTCTCGAATAAGAGAGTTATTCCACAACCTGCTAACCTCCGATAAAGACGGATTAAAAGTCGTAAAGCTTCAATAGGCGCGCGCAAATAAGCCTACGCGAAGTTTGATTAATGCATGCATAACTGACGAGCCTAATTCCCTATAATACTAGTATTTAAAACCTTCACTGTAACATTTCTCTATAAAATTATTCACTCTAAATACAAAAATGAGCCAAGCTAAATAGGAATCTAACATACCCGGCCTAAAGCAAGATCAAGCTAACTAAACAAAAAGAGGAAAAAATGGCTGCTGCTACTCTTCCATACCTTCATCAAGCGGCGGCGCCTTATACTCCTTAGGCCTCGTCGCCGCAATCACATCGTCAATCCTCAGAATCATAGACGCCACCTCAGTCGCCGACTTCACCGCCTGCTCCTTAACACGCAAAGGCTCAATCACACCTCTTCCATGCATATCAACAATCTTACCAGTGAAAACATCAACCCCCATCAAACGCCCCCTCGACTTTTCATGAGCCGACCTCAACGCCACAAGTATATCAATGGACTCAAGACCAGCATTCTCAGCCAGCGTCTTCGGCACAATCTCCACAGAATCAGCGAACGCCTCAACAGCAAGTTGCTCCCTCCCACCAACCTTTGTCGCGTACCCACGAAGCCCCTTAGCGATCTCCGACTCAACGGCTCCTCCGCCCGCAACGATCTTATTGTGTTCAACCACATCCGCAACAACCGAAAGCGCGTCATGCATGGCCCTCTCCGCCTCATCCACCATTCTCCCGAGACCAGCTCGAATCAAAACCGCGACCGAACGGGGATTCTTGCATCCCTCCACGAAAACCATTTTGTCTTCACCGATCTTTCGCTCCTCAACCAGCCCCGCCTTCCCCAAGTCTTGACGCTTCAAGTCGTCTAGGTTTGTGATAACCCTTCCTCCGGTAGCCCTAGCGAGCTTCTCCATGTTGTACTTTTGAACCCTTCGAGCAGCCACGATCCCCTCCTTAGCCAAAAAGTGCTGAGCCAAGTCGTCGATGCCCTTCTGGCAAAACACGACATTGGCGCCCGAAGCCTTGATCTTTCCAACCATCTCCTTGAACATGCTGGTTTCTTTGTCCAAGAACGCCTTCATCTGCGTGGGATCCTTTATCCTGATCGCCGCGTCGAACTCTCCCTTCTCCACCTCCAGCGGACAGTCGATCAAAGCTATCCTCGCGTTTTCAGCCCGCTTGAGCATCCCAGGATGCACAACCTCCTTGTCGATGATTATGCCCCTGACCAACTGGGTGTCGAAGAGACTCTTCCCTTCCTTCTTAACAATCTGAATGTTGTCGATGTCCGCGACTCTCCTCTCACCCCTCTGCTCGACGATGTGTTTCACAGCGTCAACAGCGATATCCGCCAAGTGAACTCGCGCAACACCCACAGCCTTACTAGCCATAGCGGTCATAGCAACCTTTTTCAGGGTCTCACGATCTTCGACATCAACCAGTATCCCGGTCTTATTCAGAATGCCCATTCCCTTTTCCGAAGCCTTTCTATACCCGCTCACAATAACGGTTGGATGAATGTTTTGATTAAGCAGTTCCTCAGCCCTACGCAGCAACTCTCCGGCCAGTATCACCGCGGTGGTGGTTCCGTCGCCAACCATGTCGTCTTGCGTTTCGGCAACGTCCACCATCATCTTCGCGGCTGGATGTTTAATCTCAATCTTCTTTAGAATCGCTGCCCCATCGTTGGTTATGGTTATGCCCCCGACGCTGCCAATCAACATCTTGTCCATGCCACGAGGACCCAGCGTTGTCCTCAAAACTTCAGAGATTATTCTAGCCGCCATAATGTTGTTTCTCTGAGCATCCCTGCCCCGTCTGCGCGCGGTCCCTTCCTTAAGAATGAGGACAGGCTGTCCAGCTTGTCTAGTCAAATACGCCATACACAATCCCTCTGAAGGACAAACCTCTAACCTACAGCAATCTTCCTCCCAATATAAATTTTCCTGGTATTCCGAAAGCAGATGCACTTCTATCTCAAAATCATTGTTTCTCTGCTTCTTCACGTTTTTTCTCGAAGCGACGCGCTATCAGGATGCTCGCTTCCATCAAGACAATAATGGGAACAATACATGTTGCCTCTGTTATAAGACTTGGTTCAGGATCTATGAGAGCAATCAAAACCACGGCGCCAACGTACATGTATTTTCTGCTCTTTTTAATCTGCTCTGTGGTTATGACTCCAGCTTGAACGAGCAGGATCACATAGATTGGGAATGTGAATATGAAGCTGGATAGCAACAAGGTCATCATTACTACAGAGAAAAAATCTGCGAATCCGTATGTCGGGGTGAGACCAAGCATCCTTGTGAACATAACCATAGCTCTTATCGTCGCAGGTATGATCACCAGATATCCTAGGGTGAACCCGAAAACAAACAAGCCTGTGAAGGCAATTACGAAGGGATAAACAAGTTTTCTTTCATGCTGATGCAGCGCTGGATTGACAAATTTGTAGAGCTCATACATTATCGCTGGCGAGCTTATTACAACTCCAAGCATGATGGAGACGTAAAGGTAAACCTCTAACGGAGCAAACCAACTTATAGGTAGAAGCTCGATGTCATCGGGAAGAAAGTCCGTCTGCAGTTTTCTAATTACAAACGACGAGATCGTTTGATACCAAGGATTGGAAGCGGAAAAACTGGACAAGTCGAGCGAGACCGGAACCACCATCACAACAATTGTAGAAATGATTAGAGCGTAAGCGATGGTGCGGAGGCGAGAAAGTAGCTCCGTCACGTGCTCAAGGAAGGTTAGTTCTTTTTTCTCCTCATCAGGCATTCAAGTCACTTACTTTTGTGCATAATCAGAGTATTAAGTATAGAGGGTTGCGTTTCTCAGTCCTTCTTGGCAGCCCTCTTGTTCATATCGCTTAGTATTTGTTCTACGCTTTTTCCTTCGGTGTCTATTCCCATTTTTCTTGCAGCCTCGATGATAGCCTCGTCCTCCTCTTCCTTCCTTGATTTTGGAGATTCAGAGGTTGCTTTTTTGAATTCCCGTATGCTTTCACCTAAAGCCTTCGCCAAACCTTTTAGTCGAGTTGCTCCGAAAAGGAAAATGAGTATCACTAGGATAAGAATCAATTCTTGCCAGCCTATCAAAGGCATACTTTTCACCTCTTTTCAGTCTTCGTATTGGAGGCTTTATCTCGCTTTTCAATTTTCGCAATTATCTCTTGGGTTATCTGCTCTTCCGTCTTTCCTTCGGTGGTTACATTTAGTTTTTCGGCGATGTCTGAAAGAGCTTTGTCTCTCTTCCTTCTAGCTACACTCCTCGATGGAGACTCGGAAAACCTGGTTGAAGCAGAGCGAACGGTTTTCGTGAGACCCGAACTCGTCTTTTCAAATTCTTCCCTAAGACCCGAAGCTGCATTATTGAATTCTCGCATCGCCTTTCCCAACTCCCTCGCGATTTTCGGCAACTGCGTGGGACCAAAGACGAACAAAAGCATTGCAAAGATCAGGACGACTTCTTGCCATCCAAGCACTAGACTGATGCCTCCAAAAACAGTAATTAGTCTTTCCTTAAAAATATAGCGATAGAGTGAATGTCATGCACTTTATTTAACATTCCTAACTATCATAACCACAGTGGGTGTTACGTACACGGTATCCTACTGTTTCACGTTAACGTTGCCTATGAGGTTGAATTCTTTCAGTTCCTTTGTTGGGCAACCTTCTTTGTCCCATCCTCTCAGTCTGTAGTATCCGTCAAGCATTCCATGGCAAAGGCAAATACATGCTATGCTCCGCCTCTAAACGAGACTTGAGAAGCCATGGTTTTGGCCGCGGGAACAGCTTAATTCATTATAAATCTTTTATCCAAAACCTTACGCGAATATGATCGTCAATATTTTGGAAACGTATCCAATGAGGTTTGCTGTAAACAACACTTTTTCCAGGAGGAATATTAATTTTGAAAATCAGTTTATTCTCCTCTAAAATTTCGCTGCTTTGTTGAACTCTTTTAATGGGAATTCCCAGTTTTTTTGAAATATCTTCCAGTGAATCTTTTCCGTTTATGGCCAGAAAGACTCTAGCTAGTTCTTTTGACTCTCCTATCACCTCGTCAACATGTGCAGTGGTGCAGAGGTCTTCATATTCTTCGGACATTAACAGCCCCTCGATAATAGTTAACCTAGACAATATTAGTCTAGCTTTTTTCCTTTTTAACCTATCGCAAAAGAATGATGAACGCAACAGCCAACTTTTCATACGCGCGCAAAAAGGCTACGTATTAAGTTTACGATGTATTGGTAAAGCCAGTCTCTCTTTCTTCTCTAGACCCATCTATAACTCCCCTCCCTTTTAGCACAAGCCGATTTTCCGAAAAATATCGACAACAGACTTGTAAATTAACGTTTGTGGGATTCTTCTCCTTTCTGATCAGTATCCTGCGCACAATTAGTACATAGTATGCAGACCCATAACTTCTTGCACTCCATCTTAATGGTAATTTACTCTACCCGTACTTGTCCACATCTGTTCCTTGTTCTCGAAGGGCATCTAAGCACATAGGTCTGACTATTCTTGGCACTTTTTCTTTTGCAGCTTTAACTAAGTCTACTTCTTCTACAATGCTTGAATTTCTTTTCTTCGCATTTTCTTCGCTTTCTTTAATGATTTTTTCTAAGGCTCTTTTCCTAATGAAAATAGGCATGGAAGTTACAGCTCTTTTCAGAGCTTCCCAAACGCGCTCACTCCATTCCATAGTCTTCAGTTTGATCACCTTTCGCATTCATGTTGAAAGAAGCACATTTTTCCAGTCACGTCTGGGTGGCACAAAGGAATTCTGCAAAAAGTACAAGGAACAAAATGGCTTTTACAAAGCATAGCTTCACAAAAATCACAGACTGCTATCGCTTTCTTACCACAATAGTTGCATTCTACGGGTGAAACAGCTAAACCGTATTTTCGTAAAATAGTCTCTAACTCCAAGTAGAGATCAGTTGGTGAAGCTAACTGTAACTTCTTTGGCTTAAACTCTGTGTCAAAATAATCCTTTAATCCAAATGAAACCAGTATGATTTTTTCCCTTTTCCCCTTATCCTTTAAGATATGCTTAAGTGCATTTGGTGCGAAAAAACCCATCGCTATAAGGATAACTTGATCTGAAGGCAGGATATCCTTTAACCATAAGTTCAGACTTCTTTCAAAAATAGGTCCCGTTGCATCTCTTCCGTCTATCAGGCAACGCTTTCCTTCTTTTTCGGCAGCTAGTAAAAAGCGACTTTCTTTTACTTTCCAACCCAATCTTTTACAGGCATCTAAAAGCTCGGGCTTAAGATCATTGATTCTATTAATCACGTTCTCCGTCAAGTTATTTCCCTCTCGGAGAACCAACAAGCAGGATCTTCAGCTAAGTAATCGCCAGTTTTTTCATACGCTTTACATCGAGCCCCTCCACACACAAGCCTATATCGACATCTTCCACATTTTCCTTTCAAAAGATCCCTATTCCTAAGTTCATTTAAGACTTGAGATTTATACCATATATCCTTAAAGCTTTGTTCTCTTACATTACCAGTTTTTACTTGAAGAACCATGCAGGGATAGACCGTTCCTTCGTAAAGGATGCAAGCGTATCTCAGTCCTGCGCCACAACAAGACCGAACAAACTTAAGGAGAACTTCTTCCTCTGGCACGGTCTTTTCAACCATTACCCAAAATTGAGGCAATGCTATCACTCTATAACTTAACTCTTCATCTTTTCGTTGCATTTCAACTATCTGTTCTGTCACTTTTTTCCGAGTTTCTGTGTCAAGCTCATATCTGAGATGGTCTCTGCCTCTACCAGTAATTACATAATCGAAAATTTCAATTGCACTCGCTCCAAGTTTTCTAGCTAGCTCTATAATTTGGGGAAGTTCGGTCCAATTGTATCTAGTAAGACAAGGGGCTATTTGAAATGGGATTCCAATTTCCACACAATTTCTAATGCCATTTATGGTATCTTGCCATGTTCCTCTAACACCTCTAAATGCGTCGTGTGTTTCTGATTTTGCTCCATCAAGGCTTATAGCTAGCTGCTTAATGCCTGCCTCTTTTAGCTTTGTTGCATATTTTTTCGTGATAAAGGTAGCATTTGTACCAAGAAGAGGTCTTAAGCCAACGTCACGAGTATGCTTTATGAGGTCGAAGAGGTCTTCGCGCATCGTTGGCTCTCCACCATCGAAAATAAGCATTCTTGCACCTGTCTCAGCTACTTCGCTGATTAATTGCTTAGCTTCTTCAGTTGTTAATTCATTAGGATGAGGAGTCTCGACAGAAGTGCTATAGCAATGCGGACATTTTAGATTGCACCTCCTTGTAATGGCAAAACTCACAAGGACTGGTGGCAAACCCTTAAACAATGACTCTTCCTCCAAAAGGAGTAAGCTTATAAGATTATAACTTTTTAGCTCCGCGCTATATTTTACGAAAGTTTTTATTCTAAACGTCGACAAAAAATAGTTGAAATTGCGTCGTGCAAATTGGTGGTCTTAACTTGGGTAAAACGCACGCGCATTTCTCTGTTTACAACATGCACGCATGGTAGATGAAAAACAAGGCTACACAGAATCAACGATCGAATTGCACTAAATAGTCTTGAAAGTTACGCCTGAAAAGGGTAGCAACCCACGGGTGTTGAAAGTTTCGCAAAAGCTCATAGCCATGCTTAACGCCCTACCCAAAAACAGCGAGAAAATCTTTGGAAACGGATTGCTCAAAGTGCATCGAAACAGTTTCATAACGCAAAGGAAAAGACTGGCAAAGAAACTTAACAACCCCAAGGCTTCTGCAAATAAAAGTTTCACACACCCTCCGACACTGGAAAGCAACGATGGAATATCACAAAACAAGGAGCATCCTTCACGCTATGAAGATGCTTGGACACAGAAACATCCAGAACACACTGATCTGCACACATCTCGTCCAGTTTGAAAGCGACGAATACAATTCAGCCGTCGCAAAAACAGTTGAGGAATCCAGAAAACTGCTGGAGGCAGGGTTTGAATACGTCTGCACGACGCCTGAACAGGTGATGTTGTTTAGAAAACGGAAATAGATCCCAAAAATTACGTGGTAGAATTAAAAATGACCTGAGTAAAACACATTACCAAGTCGTTTATATAACTGCTCTCCAACAGAGGAGTGAACAAAATTGGCGGCCTTCAAGATGAAAGACGTGGAAGAGTCAACTATCACCAGAGCGATCATCCGGAAAGCAACCGAGGACTGGATTAACCTAGCAAGAACAGACGTGATTGTGGTGGGGGCTGGTCCCTCCGGCCTAACCGCCGCCATGTACCTAGCCAAGGCAGGCCTGAAAACCGTGGTGTTTGAGAGGAAGCTGTCCTTCGGAGGAGGAATCGGCGGAGGTGGAATGCAGTTCCACAAGCTGGTGATACAGGCACCGGCTGACAAAATTCTAAGAGAGGTGGGTTGCGAGCTAGAACCATTGAAGAAAGACTTGTATGTCGCAGACACGACAGCCATGATTGCAAAACTAGCTTCAGCAACCGTTGACGCTGGCGCCAAGATAATCCTTGGCGTCATTGTGGATGATCTGATATATAGAGACTCTCCGCCAAGAATCACTGGCGCAGTCGTTCAGTGGACTTCTGTTATCATGTCGGGAATCCATGTGGATCCGTTAGGTGTCAAAGCGAAGACTGTTATCGATTGTACAGGCCACGACGCCGAAGTTCTTGCCGTTGCCTCCAGAAAGATTCCCGAACTTAAACTCGTCGTTCCCGGAGAAAAGTCTATGTGGGTTTCCCAAGCCGAGAAGCTAACAGTTGAAAATACTGGAGAGGTTTGTTCAGGGTTATACGTCGCTGGAATGGCTGTTGCCGCGTTATATCAGACGCCAAGAATGGGTCCCATATTTGGAGGAATGCTTTTGAGTGGAGCGAAGGTGGCTCAACTGGTTGCTGCAAAGATTCTGGGTGAAAAAGCAAGTAAAGTCATACCGATAGATATCGGTTAAAGCTTTAAAGCCTCAAATCGGCGGGAATTAGTTGAAAGGCTGCAGCGTGTGCGGCGAAAGAGTAGCCAGTAGCGTTTGCAGAAGGTGTGGACGCCCCATCTGCACGTATTGTCACTTTCATCATGGACTGTGTAAATCGTGTGCAAGGACTCTGGGAAAAATTAAGTGAAATAATTATTTAGGACCTCTGAAGCGTAACAACTTCTGCGCTCTCCAAGTCCTGTTTAACCATGTCTTCAACTGGGAGGTTTTGTTCGGCCTTAATCGCCTCTTCTAGTTTGGCTTTAGTTCTAGGGCGTTTTGGTGGAGCGCTACAGCACAGAGCAGGTCTCGCGGATATCTCGAAGGTTCCAACTTTTCTTGCCAAGCTTTCAACTTCTAGTTTGTTCATTCCTATCAATGGACGTAACACTGGAAGCGCTTTCAAGGATCCATTTTCCACGCGAAGGTTTCTTAACGTTTGACTGGCATGTTCACCTATAATCTCTCCAGTTACAATGGCCTCAGCGCCTTCAAGAAACGCTATCTTCTCAGCTACTCTATACATCATGCGTCGGCAGAGCACACATGTCAAGTTGCGCGGGCAATCTCTCAAAATATCGGCAAGGTTTTCGCCGTGAGGAACTACATAAACCTTGACTGAATGTTTCAGCGTACGTTCACTTACCCTGCCTATCACGTCTAAGGCTTTTTTCTTCGTGGCTTCACCTGTGAATGGATAGTTGTCATAAAAAATGAATATTGGAACAAATCCCTTCTTAATGATGAGCCAAGCCGCAACTGGTGAGTCTATCCCGCCAGAGACGAGACATATAACTTTGCCTTGTGAGGACATTTAAGACCCCCTAGAACAAACGTTTACGTAATTTTATAACGGTGTTATAAACTATATGCTTTGCGGCTGTATCTTAGAAGAAAGCCGTGAGAAATGTTATTTATTCTTTTTAGAATAAAAATTGCAAAAAAATATTAATTTAGGAATCATCATGTGATTTAAAAGCCGTTACAGGAGGTATTAAGGCTGGAACATATTAAAGCACTCAAATGCAGAGAATGTGGCAGAGAATACACTCCAAAAAAGATTTACGTCTGTGAAGACTGCTTCGGACCGCTGGGCGTTATTTACAACTACGATTCTACAAACATTGACAAGCGGGCGCTTCAAAACAAGCCGAGAACAGTTTGGCGATATCTAGAACTCCTACCGATAAACAATCCATCAAACATTGTGGACCTAGGCGCTGGATACACGATTCTGCATAGAGCCAACACACTGGCAAGAACTCTGGGATTAAAAGAAGTTTATGTGAAAAACGACACAGTTAACCCAACCTATTCATTCAAAGACAGACCGGCAACGGTTGCAGTCTCCAAGGCCTTAGAGTTCGGTTCAAAAGCTGTTGGATGCGTTTCCACAGGCAACTTGGCTGCGGCGACAGCTGCACACGCTGCGAAAGCTGGATTGCCTTGCTACATTTTCATTCCACTTGGCATCGAGTTAAACAAAATTGTGCAAGCGACAGCTTACGGAGCAAACATAATTACTGTGAAGGGAACCTATGACGACGCCAATAGACTTGCGGCTCAAGCCGCTGAGATCTATGACTGGGCGTTCTTGAACATCAACATCCGCCCCT
>JABAHS010009121.1_pt1 | contig 10186 bp, 5 predicted proteins | sample 7062111 | NCBI WGS metagenome assembly JABAHS01 (sample SAMN14534600, study PRJNA622989) | marine sediment metagenome | biome: marine biome [ENVO:00000428]; feature: marine pelagic biome [ENVO:01000023]; material: deep marine sediment [ENVO:00002113]; isolation source: pool of 4 deep marine... | reverse complement strand
GTAGCGGCCAATGGAGCTCTCATTCGGTTCCGGCGGGTTGGGGCCGAAAGGCTGGTCTGCGTCTCTTCCCGCGAGGCTGACGGCGATCGTGAACTGCGTGCCATCGAGATACGTCGGTGCGCCGGGCAGGGGATTCAGAAGGCCGCCGTCCACCAGCGTCTTGCCGTCGATTTCTTTCGGCGTCATGAGGCCCGGTATCGCCATGGACGCACGGATGGCGTCGAACAGGTCTCCGCGGTTAAGCCAGACTTCCTTGTGGTCGATCAGGTTGGTGGCAACCGCGGCGAATGAAATCGGCAGGTCCTCGATGCTCCGGTCGCCGACGAGCTCGCGCAGGGTATCCGTGAGCAAATCGCCCTTCATGATGCCGTTCTTGGAAAACAGCGAGAAGTCCATGAAACGCACGACGTCCCACTCGCTCAGGCTGCACACCCATTCCTCGAACTTGTCGAGCTTGCCCGCGCAGTAGCAGCCGCCGACCATTGCGCCGACGGAGCAACCGATGACCGAATTGATCTTGTAGCCGCGCCTCTCGATCTCGCGGATAGCGCCGATGTGCGCGAGGCCGCGGGCGCCGCCGCTGCCTAACACCAGCCGAATGGATTTACTCATCGCTCTCCGGATTCCAGCCGCCACCAAGGGCCTTGTAAAGCTCGATTATGGCATTGATATAAAGCCGGAGCGTCTGCGATTCGGCCAGTTCGGCGTTGAACAATGAGCGTTCGATATCGAGTACTTCCAGGTAGCTCGTAACACCACCGTCGTAGCGGGCACGCGACAAGGTCGCCGCGCTGCGTGCGGCCGCGACCTGCCGCCGGCGGGCTTCGTGCTCGCTGCGGTAAGTCCTGACGGCGACGAGCGCATCTTCGACCTCGCGGAACGCGCGTTGCACGGTCTGCTCGTAAGCGAGTAGTGCCTGTTCGGTGCGCGCTTCCTCGATTTCAACCCGGCTCTTGTTGCGGCCCGCGTTGAATAGAGGCTGGACGATGCCCAGGCCGGCGCTCCAGAAATCGGAGCCGCTGTCGGTGAGCGTCGACAGGTCGTCGCTTTCGAACCCGAGGGCGCCCGTCAGCGACAGCGACGGCCAGCGCGCGGCCTGCGCAACGCCGATGCGTGCGGTCTGCGCAGCGAGTTCGGCCTCGGACGCAAGCACGTCCGGGCGCCGTTGCAGGAGTTCCGAAGGCAGGCCGGACGGGATGCCTGGCGGCAGCGTCTGTTGCTCGAGCGTCTGTCCGCGCGGGACTGCGCCCGGATTTCGGCCGAGCAGAACGGCGAGGGCATTCTCCGTCTGCGTTACGGTACGCTCGGCCGCGGCCACTGCGGCCTGCGCAACGGCAAGCTCGATCTCCGCCTGGTTGACGTCCAGCCTGGGCACGGTGCCCTTGTCGAAGCGGGCCTGGATGATGCCGAGGCTGTCTGTGCGGGTGTCTTGCGTACGCCGGGCGATCTCAAGCTGGGCATCGAGGTCGCGCAGCAGCATGTAGCTGCTCGCGACGCTGGCAACGAGGCTGATCGTGATGCTGCGCTGCGCCTCCTCGGTGGCGAGCAGCTGGGCGCGCGCAGCTTCGGTCGAACGCCGCAGCCGCCCGAACAGGTCCAGTTCCCAGAATACGTCCGCGCTCAGCCGGTAGTTCTCGACCTTTTCGCTGCCTATGGCGGGGATGTTCCCTGGGAACACGTTGTCGCTGCCCTCGGTCTGCGCGCCGGTCGCCGTGATGTCCACGGTCGGGAACTGATCGGCGCGGGTTACGCCCAGGACGGCGCGAAACTCCTCGACCCGCGCCGCCGCGATGCCGAGGTCCTGGTTCTCCTCGAGCGCGATGCGAATCAGCGCCTGCAGCTGCTCGTCCTGGAACAGCTCCCACCATGGCGCGTTCGCGAAGCTCTCGCCCTGCTCGACCGGCTGGATGTAGTTCTCCGGCACATCGAGCTCGGGACGCTCGTAATCAGGGCCGGCCGCGCAGCCGCCGAGCATCAGCAGCAACACCGGTGGGATGAGCCTACGCCACGGCATCAGCCGTCTGCTCCCTGGCCGGTTGCAGTAGCCGGCTTGCGCTTGCTGATGTATTTCTCGACGAACACGAACATCGCCGGTACCACGAGCACGCCGATGATGGTCGCCGCCAGCATGCCGCTGAACACGGTCATGCCCATGACCTTACGTGCTTCGGCGCCGGCGCCGGATGCGATCAGCAGAGGCACCACGCCAAGGATGAAGGAGAACGCCGTCATGAGGATCGGCCGGAATCGCGATTTCGCAGCATCCATCGCCGCCTGCACGGCATCCTTGCCGGCCTGCATTTCCTGGCTCGCGAATTCGACGATCAGGATCGCGTTCTTCGCGGCCATGCCGATGAGCATGACGAGACCGATCTGGGCGAAGACGTTGTTCACGTAGCTCTCGCTGAACAGGCGCGCGATCCACAAGCCGCCGATGGCGCCGAACACGGCGATCGGCGTGCCGAGCATGACGCTCAGGGGCAGCGACCAGCTCTCATACTGCGCCGCGAGGATCAGGAACACGAACACGAGCGCCATGACGAACACCACGCTGCCCGTGCCTTCGGCGGCTTTTTCCTGGTAGGACATGTTGGCCCAGGCATAGCCCATATCCGCGGGCAGCGTCTGGTCCGCGACCTCCTCGAGTGCCGCCAGCGCCTGCGCGGAACTGTAACCGGCCGCTGGCTGGCCGGTCAGCTCCGCAGACCGGAACAGGTTGAAGCGGTTAGTGAATTCTGCTCCCTGCGTGCGCTCCGTCGTTACCAGCGTCGATAGCGGCACCATGCCGCCCTCGCTGTTACGCACATGGAACATTCGAATACCATCCTCGCTGTCCCGGTACTCGGGTTCAGCCTGCACGTAGACTTTGTAGAGCCGGCCGAAGCGATTGAAGTCGTTGACGTAGGCACCACCCAGGAACGCGCCAATCGACGTATTGATGTCCGACAGCTGGACGCCCAGTTTCAGCGCCTTGGGCTTGTCGATGTCCACGTACACCTGCGGGACACTCGAGCGAAACAGCGTACCGGTGCTGGCTATCTCCCGGCGCTCGGTCGCCGCCGCGATGAATTTTTGCGCCTGCTCGGCCAGGTACTCGGGAGGATTGCCGCCGAGGTCCTGCAGCATCATCGTGAATCCGGAGCCCGTGCCGAGACCGGGGATTGCAGGTGGCCCGAAAGCGAAAGCAACGCCCTCGGTAATACGCGTCGCAAAATTGTAGTTGAGGCGTCGGACAATATTCTTCGCGTGATCGCGGAGGTGGGTTCGCTCGTCCCAGTCCCTGAGCTGCAGGAAAATGAATCCCGCATTGGACTGGGTCGTCCCGGTCAGCATGCTGTAGCCGCTGACGGTCGTATAGCTTTCAACCGCATCGAAATCCGCGATGATGTCTTCGACGCTGGCCATAACGGCCTCGGTCCGCTGCAGCGATGCGGCATCCGGGAGCTGCAATGCCGCAAGGACGTAGCCCTGGTCCTCTTCGGGCACGAAGCCGCCGGGAACAGCACGGAACAGCAGCACCAGGCCCACGACGAGGATCGCAACCAGTACGCCGGCACGCAGCAGCTTGTTCGTGAAGTAGCCCGTGAAGATCATGAACTTCGCCGTTGCTCGCTCGAAGCGCTCGTTGAAGGCGCGGAAAAAACGATCGAAGGTGCTGGTCGCTTCGCCGGGTGGTTTGAGCAGCGTCGCGGCCAGGGCAGGGCTCAGTGTCAGCGCGTTGATCGACGAAATCGCCACCGAAATGGCAATCGTGATTGCGAACTGCTGGTAAAGGCGTCCGGTGATTCCGCCCATCGTAGCGACCGGCACGAAGACCGCAATCAAAGACAATGAAGTCGCCACGATCGGTGCCGAGACTTCCCGCATCGCTTCGATCGTTGCTTCCTTCGCCGACATGCCGCGCTCCATTTTCTGCGCGACGGCCTCGACGACGACAATGGCATCGTCGACAACAATGCCGATTGCGAGCACCAGGCCGAGCAACGAAAGGGTGTTGATCGAGAACCCGAGCAATGGGAATACCGCAAAGGTACCGATCAGGGATACCGGCACGGCAAGCGTCGGGATCAGCGTCGAACGCGTATTCTGCAGGAAGATGTAGACGACCAGGATGACCAGGGCCATGGCCTGGAACAGCGTGATCACGATCTCGCGAATGCCCGCTTCGATCGGGCGCGTGGTATCGAGGGATATAACGTATTCGAGGTCGTCCGGAAAGCGTTGCTTGAGGCGCTCCATCTGTTCGAAGATCTTGCCGGCGACTTCCAGGCCATTGGCATCGGGCAGCTGGTAGATCGACAGGGCGGCCGACGGTGCCTGGTTCAGGTTCGTGCTGACGACGTAGTTCTGAGTGCCAAGCTCGATGCGTGCCACGTCACGCAGGAATACCTGCGAGCCGTCGGGATTCGAGCGGACAACGACCTCGCCGAATTCCTCGGCGGTGACGAGGCGGCCGGGCGTCTGCACGGTGTAGGTGAATTCCGTACCGGGCGGCGCAGGTGGCCCGCCGATCTGGCCCGCAGGGATCAATACGTTCTGCTGACGAATGGCGTTGGTGATGTCGGGCACGGTCAGCCCGAGCTTTGCCAGTTGGTCCGGCTTGATCCAGACGCGCATCGCGTACTCGAACACGGAGCCGCCGATAACCGTGGCCTGGCCGACACCGCGGATGCGGGCGAGTTCGTCGAGAATATTGATCGTGGCGTAGTTGGTCAGGAACTCGGCATCGTAGGTGCCGTTTGGCGAGATCAGCGAGATCAGCAGCAGCGGGAAGGACAGCTGCTTCTTGACCGTTACGCCGAGCCGTTTGACTTCTTCCGGCAACAGCGCCTGCGCTTCGGATACGCGGTTCTGCGTCAGCACGTTCGCCATATCGAGTTCGGTGCCGACCTCGAAGGACACTTGCAGCTGCATCGCGCCGCTGCTGGCATTCGTGGACTTCATGTAGATCATGTTTTCCACGCCGTTGACCTTTTGCTCGATCGGCGTGGCCACGGACTCTTCAACCGCCACGGCATTTGCGCCCGTGTAGTTGGCGGTGACAGAGACCATCGGCGGCGTGATCTCGGGATATTGAGCGATGGGCAGGGCGGAAAGAGCGACGAGACCCACGATCACGGTGATGATTGCAATCACCATGGCGACGATGGGTCGACGTACGAAAAACTCAGCCATGCCCTAGCTCCGCGGCGCCGCCTCGCCGGCCTTCGGAACGACGGTCATCCCGGGGCGCAGCCGCTGCAGCCCTTCGAGCGCGATCCGCTCGCCGTCCCGCAGCCCGGATTCCACGATCCACTCGTCTTCGACGCGCGGCCCCATCTCGACGCGGCGCAGATCGACGGTATTGTCTTCGCCGACCACCACGATTTGGAACAGGCCCTGGGTCTCGATGACCGCGCGCTGCGGCACCGCGATGGCGTCGGTGCGCTCTTCGATCGTTCCGCGGACCCGCGCGAACTGCCCTGGCAGCACGATGCGTTCCGGGTTGGGGAAGTCTGCCTCCAGCGTCAGCGTTCCCGTGGCGGGATCGATGGCGGCGTCGAAACTGATGATCTCGCCGAGGTGATCGTGCATCGAGCCGTCCGACAGTATCAGTGTCAAGCCGCCGCCGTTCTTTTCCTGCCGTGTCCTGGCGTCGCGTACTTCATGCGAGAATTTCCGGCTGAAGCGGAGATATTCGCGCTCGTTGATCGAAAAACGCACCCGGATCGGGTCGGTCTGTGACACGACGTTCAGGACGACAGGGTTCGGCGAGCGACCGACATATTCACCTACCTTCGCCTTGGTAATACCGATCAGGCCGTCCACAGGGGCGGTAATGCGCGTATAGCTCAGCTGGATGCGGGCTTGCTCGAGCTGTGCCTCGGCCGCTTTCAGTCCACCTTCGGCGGCCTCGAACTGCGCCACGGCGGCGTCGAGGTCCTGCTTGCTGACGGCGTCCATTTCGGCCAGCGGGCGGATCCGCTGCAGGTCGCTNNACCTTGGATTCAAAAGGCCGCGGGTCGATAACGTACAGCAGCTGGTCCTTCTCGACCTCACGTCCTTCGAGGAAGTGGATTTCCTCGAGGACACCGTCGACGCGCGCACGGATCGGGATATCCACCGAGCCGAGCGTCTGGCCGATCATATCCAGGTGAATCGGGATGTCGCGAGCTTCAACCTCCATCACGGCAACTTCCATTGGCGGCAGTGTCGGTGGCTCCGGCTTGCCGCAGGCCGCAATGAAAGCGGCCGCTGCGATGAAAACCACGCTTCGCGTGATCGCGGGCGTCGGGAAACAAAATCGTGCCATGGGTTAAGTCCTGCGGTGCGCTGCCGGGAGAGCGGGGGCATCTTGTTGGAGTTATTGAAAACCGCCGGCCATTGGGCGGCCCCGAGACCAAAATCATGCATCCCCGGCGGCCTGACTTCAACCGCCAGTATCCGCGGGCCCTCATTCTGTTATAACGTTGTGCCATGTTTACCAAGCATTCGAGCCGCCACGGCGCCGCTTTCCTGCTCGTCGCGGCATCAATCTCTCTTCATGCCTGCACAAAAACGATCGTAACCGGTTCGTTCAACCGGGTGCCGAACACGGCGGTCGAGTATGCGTACATCAACGAACAGGCCGATTTCAGCCAGTACACGAAGCTCATGAGCGGCGGCCTCGAGATCTACTATCCCGAAAGCGAGGAGTCTCCGGACCCGGCCGATATCGAGCGCATCCGCGGCTATTTCCGCGACGCGTTCGCCACGGCGATAGGCGACGACTACGAAGTCGTCTCGGAACCGGGGCCGGCCGTCCTCAAGGTCAGCGGCCAGGTCATCGACATGAAAATGACCAGCGGCGGGGCCACGTTCGACCCCAGCGGGCGCCTGCGCGACGTCGTCGCCCATGGCGAACTCACGTTCCTGATGGAGATGAGCGACTCCGTCTCCGGGCAGGTGCTGGCGCGCGCGGGCGACAAGTCCACCGACATCTCCGCCGAAAAGGATGACGCGACTTGGGATGACGTGCGGCGTGCGGCAGAATACTGGGCCGGCCTGTTTCGTAACTGGCTGGATAATTCCCTGGGGAATGGCGAGTGATCAGAGGAGCCACCTTGTACTCCAACAGACGCGCCGGGATTGCGGCGATATTGATGATTGCAGCGACGGTCGTGGCGTGTGCCGGCAAGACCTCGCAGACTTACGTGGATCGGGTTGCGCGGGCGAAGGAGCTGCCGAACGCACCTTATAAGAGAGTGCTTATCGTGGCTACCGCCGCCAGGGCAAGTTCGGCCAGGGAATTCGAAGAGGTGCTGGCGAAAGACCTCACCAACAAGCACACCTATGCATTCGGCTATCACCGTGCGGCATCGCGGGCCGACGTCAAGGAAGAGGTCGTTCGCTCCCTCGTCGAACTGCAGAACGCAGACGCTGTCCTCGTGGTTACGGCCAGACTGGTCAATGCGGAGCGGGAAGTGACGAAGGAGCGAACCGACGTGCAGGCCGAGGTGAAAGGTGGCGGCCTGGTCGATTTCTTCCGCTACGACTACCAGGAGTACACTTCGCCGCCGTCGGCCGACTACCGGGTCAACGTCCAGGTCCAGACGGATATGTTCGACGTGGCCAGTGACCAACGGATCTACACTGTCGAATCGCGGACCGAATTTGCGGAGACGAGCTCGGAAATCATCCTTGCCGAAGCCCGGGAGCTCGCGAGTCGGATGCGCAAGGACAAGCTCGTTCGCTGAGCCCGGCCGCGATGCGGTAAAACCACCATGTCGCGGCATTTACGGCCTGTGATATCGTTCCCGCTGGTCAGAATCGACAGACTGGTTTTTCCCGTTGAGCGCAGCAATGCACGAACACGATACGCAGTCGATCGCGGCATTGATTGCGGCGCAGAAACCGGGATATGCCCTCGACCAGCGCTTCTACACCGATCCCGGTATTTACGAGCTCGAACTCGACAAGGTCATTGCGCGTAACTGGTTTCTTGCCGGGCATATCTCCGAGCTGGCCGAACCGGGCGATTTCAAGGTTCTGAACATTGCGCGAGAGTCGGCGATTATCGTGCGCGGCACTGACGGATCGATAAGAGCCTTTGCCAACGTCTGCCGCCATCGCGGTTCGCTCGTGTGCCTGGAGCGCAAGGGCAATACACGCAAGTTCTCGTGCCCGTACCACGGCTGGACATACGACACGGACGGCAAGCTCATCGCCGCGCGCAGCATGCCGGATGATTTCGACAAGTCCGGGTATTCATTACGGCCGGTTTCCTACGGTGAAGTCCATGGCCTGATGTTCATCTGTTTCTGCGACGAGCCGCCGTCACTCGAAGGCGCGATTCGTGACCTCGCGGAACCGATGGCCCTGTTCGATTTCCCCAACCTGAAGGTCGCTGCGAACCAGGCCTACGACATACCCGCCAACTGGAAGCTGTGCATCGAGAATTACCAGGAGTGCTACCACTGCGCGACGGCGCATCCCGAGTATGCGCGCATGCACACGCTGATGCTGGATCCGTCGAAGAGGGAGCGCGTGCAGCAATCCATGCTCGAAAAGATGGAAGCCTGCGGCCTGAAGGAGATCTTCATCGATTTCCTCGACACCAAGGCGCGCCCGGGCGAGATCGGCTACGGTTACAACCGAACCGCGCTGTTCGACGGCTACCTCACCGGTAGTCGCGACGGTGGGCCGGTGGCGCCCTTACTCGGCAAACTCACGGACTACGACGGCGGCGCGTCCGATTTCTCCTTCGGCGCGTTTTCGTTCCTGCTGGCCTACAGCGATCACGTGGTCTGCTACGTGTTTACGCCGGTAGACCACCGGAATTCGCGCTGCGAGATCTACTGGCTGGTGCGAAACGACGCGGAGGAAGGCAGGGACTACGACGTCGACGAACTCACCTGGCTATGGGACGTGACCACGCAGGCGGACAAGACGATCATCGTCAACAACTGGAAAGGCGTGCGCTCGCGGTACTACAGTCCCGGGCCCTTTTCGGACATGGAGCGCGCGGAACGCATTTACGTGGAGTGGATCCTGCGGGAGCTGGCAAGACCGTAAGGTCGGAAAAGACAAGACGCATGAAAACCTATGATGCAATCGTCGTCGGCGCCGGGCACAACGGACTGACCACCGCCGCATTCCTGGCCAAGGCGGGCCTCGATGTCGTTTGCGTCGAGAAGAACGACTACATCGGCGGCGCGGCAGTCAGCCGCAACCTCCACGAAGACTGGATCTACTCGAATTGTTCCTACGTCTGCAGCCTGCTGCGCCCGGAAATATACCGCGCGCTGGAACTGCACCGGCACGGCCTGCAGGTCACGCCATTCGGCGGCTCGCTGACGTTCATGGAGAACGGCGATTACTACGGTTCCTATCACGATCCCGAGGTGGCGTACCGGGAGCGCGCCCGGTTCTCGCGTCGCGACGCCGACGCGTACGAGCGCTACCGGTCCGACACGATGCGCCAGTGCCGCATCATCCGCGATTTCCTGCTGTCGACGCCGCCCGACCCGACGTCGTTCCGGCCGAAGGACCTCCTCGGTCTCATGCAGATCGGCAGGAAGTTCCTGGAGGTCGGCGAGGACCGCATCTACGAGACGATCCGCTTCTGGACGATGAGCGTTGCCGAGTATCTCGACGAGTACTTCGAGACCGACGTGATCAAGGCCGCCATGTCCGGTTCCGGCATCATCGGCACGGCGCTCGGCATCCATTCCCCGGGCACGGCTTACGTGCTTCTGCATCACTACATGGGCGACGTGGACGGCAACGTCGGCAGCTGGGGATTCGCGCGTGGCGGCATGGGCGCCGTCTCGGGTGCGATTGCCGGCGCCTTCCAGTCTTACGGCGGCGAACTCCGTACCGAAGCGGGCGTCGACAAGATCATCGTCAGGAACGGCAAGGCGCGGGGTGTCGGGCTGGAGAATGGCGACGAGATTGCGGCGAACATCGTCGTGTCGGCTATGGACGTGAAGCGCACGTTCCTGAACTGCATGGACAGGAGCGATGTGGACGAGGATTTTTACGAGCGGGTCGAGAACTTCAAGATCCGCGGCTCGTCCGGGAAGCTGAACATCGCGCTCGACGGCCTGCCGACTTTTCCGGCGCTGCCAGAAGGCAACAGCCTGCACATCAGCGACATGCATTTCATCGACTCGATGGAGCGCATGGAGCGCGCCTATGACGACTGGAAAGCGGGCACCTGGTCGAA
>JABAHS010064099.1_pt1 | contig 10194 bp, 10 predicted proteins | sample 7062111 | NCBI WGS metagenome assembly JABAHS01 (sample SAMN14534600, study PRJNA622989) | marine sediment metagenome | biome: marine biome [ENVO:00000428]; feature: marine pelagic biome [ENVO:01000023]; material: deep marine sediment [ENVO:00002113]; isolation source: pool of 4 deep marine... | reverse complement strand
AGCTCTGCAGGTCTTGGGACAACCATATTCACCGAATCACTCATCAGCTGTCCGAAGACGGCACACACCTTCGGGCGGTGTACTCAAACTTCATTGATGGTGAATACACGACGGACACGATTTTTCATTTTGACAGGAAGTAGTCGCTGATTCTTTGTCGGCTAATTGCTGAAATGGACGCGCGGCTCGGTCTCGCCTGATGCAATAAGCGCGACCGCGAAAAGTGTAAGCGAGGGTCAACTTGACCAAGACGGCTTCCATGGCTTGCGCGCGGTTCAGCAGTTCGATCTCATCGAGTTATCAATGACGTCTAAACCGAACCCACAATGGACACGACATCTCGAGCGCATCGCCGATGAATTGCTCCACCTTGCAGTTGCCTGCGACGTTCGGCTTCGAGACCCGGGCGTTATCGAACGCATCATCCGTAACGATATGTCGGTCTGTGGGCGAAAAAACGAGGTTGGATTTCAGAAACTGCGAAGATTACTCATAGCAACGTACGACTCGCTCGGCAAAGCGATCGATCGCATCGGGGCGGAAGAGACAAAGGCTATTGTTGACGCGATTACCGAGCACCTCGAAAAGCGCAGGGACTCGGCCGGAAGCCGTGATATCGAATCCCGGGGTGAATAGCGGATACTTCGTCTGACCGAAGTCTGCACCGAGAAAAAAGAAATGGCGCCCTTGATGGGCGCCACTTTTCCTGTGCGGGCAGGTAATGCGGCTGAATCGAGTTAAAAAAACCCGGTTCGGGTGATGTGGGGCTACCTCAGTTGGGAAGCCCGTCTCAGCCTTGCGTCATAGACACGCGAAACGTCGCAGTCGATCTGATCGCCTAACAGCTCCAATCTCTTGCGCCACAGCTCGCCATTGGCCAGGCGCTCGAGATCGGCGCCGAGTGAGGCGTGGTTGCGATGCACGTTGAGCAGTTTGAAGTCATACGGCGTCGCGCCGCCGCCGAACACGGGCCACCACTGATAAATTGCGACCTCTGATCCTGACTCGGTCAGTATGTTTGCCCAGGCGGACATTGCTTCGGCGATGGAGTCGTAGCTCGCGCCGTCCCGAACCGTGCAATCGGTGAACGTGATGGCGGCCGTGCTTGGCGTGTCCTCGTCGTAGTCGGACGGCAATTTGAAGGCCCGAGAGACGAAACCGACGTGTGCGCTGCACTCGTTAACGCTCGCAAATTCGGCCATGATCTCGCCGCCAGTGGCGTGGTAATTGTCGCGACCCTCTCCCATCGCGTTGCCATCATTCCAGGCGCCGAGCCATAGGACTTCGAAGTCCTGCTCATCCGTATAGTATTGGGGGGTCAGCGTCCAGGCGGTATAGGTATCAGCGCCCTGTTGATCCATGTAAGCGGTCCATTTGCCGACAACGGCATCCAGGTCGCTCGGTCCCTTGCCGTCTCGATAGTTGCATGCCCACAGTTCAGTCGGGACAAATTTTTTCAATCGGTCGTCATCCTGAGCTTTGACACAGCTCGCACTGACCAGCGTAACAATGCTGGCTGACAGTATGATGATAAAGAACTTGTTCATATTGATTATCCTTGTTCTTGGCGTTTGGTTTGCCTTCGCTAGCACTTCTGCGAAGGGTCTTGCACTCAGTATAGTTGAGGCGAACAGACTTGCTTTTTGAAACGACCAACGACCCGGACCAGAAGGCCTGAGTCGCATTGGTTCCTAGAGTGCAAACTGATTGAGTCTACCGCGCAGTCAATCTCGCATTGATCTTCTTCGTGATCTCATAGATGCTGGTTTGCAATCGCAGCCAGTCGCCGTGGGTGTCAACCGCGTCGAACACTTTGTTTCTCAGATTTCGATCGGCAGCTAGCGCAGCGAAGTCGAACCGTACACCCATGCCGGTTTCATCCATCTGCTCGGTGGTGTAATAGAAATCGACGTACTGATCGAGCGCATCCGTCGTACCGTTGATACCGTCCCGCCAATACCCTACGACTGCCTGTGCAGCCTCGTACTCGGCACTCTGATCGCCCAGCAGGTCGATCAGCACAGGATCGTCGAGCTGGCGCAGGCGCCCCGTTGCGACCAACTCGTTATAACCCGCGAATATCAGTGGATAGCTCGGAATCACGTCAATGTAAGCCATTGCGAATTCGATCTGCGCCAGGTCTTCGCCCGCCGTGGTTCCTGCCTCCAGCGCCCTAAATAGCGCTTTGACGTCGATCAGAACTTTTTCCATCAGGGGCAGGGTCTCCTCGAACATCGCCAGGTTACGTGCCGAGTCGGACCTGAGCCGATCTACGATCCGGGAGGTCTCAATGGCGTCCAGTCGATCCTGGTTCCAGCGATCTGCGCCGAGTGCCAGCAAAATGCCTACGATCAGCACGAACATTTCCAATAGTAGTGCGCCGTAGTCGGCCTTGCGAAATGAGGTCATGAGTCGATTGATAATCATTTTTCCCGCTACCTCGAGGATTTTCACGAGCACAATTATCGGAGTATAGAACCTCCGCATCGAAGATCTTCCCGATAAGGGGATATCCGATGGCGATCCGATGGTTATTGCTGGTCATGATCTGCCAGTCAAAATCGCTTATTCGGGGGCAGCTCGACGCCGGCAAACCAGGCCAGCTGGTCTTTCGTGTTAATCCGGGTGGCTACTTCATTGGGTAATGCCGACCGTGGATCGCCGAAGCCGACTCGATCCGCGAGCGGCCGGAAACATGCCCCCCGGCTCGATCACTGATCCCCAAGATTGCGATGGATTCCCATGGGTAGACAAGCGGGACCCGATGGTGGGCTTCCGGGAGATCGTCAGGACTCGGATCTCGGTCGGGTGCCGACGATATCGAACATTAATCCGGCCAGGGCATTGACGCGCGTCACCCGGAATATCACGTTTGAAAACGATATCGGTCGGACCCGACGGACCTCCCGGATTCGCGGCAGCAAAAGGAGCAGCACGACCGTTCTCGCGAGAGCAGAGACCGCAAATACGCCGAGTAAGGGGCTGAGCCAGGCCCACGTGAAGCCAGCAACATCGACTCGCGCCGGCAGCGTTATCGCAAGATAGCCGCCAATGAGGGCACCGAGGAAAATACCCGTACTCGCGAGAATATTGTGTATTGCCAGGTAGGTTACCCGCTTCTCCCGCGCGATCAGGTCGTAAAGGAAGTTGCTCGCGCTCAGTGTAAACCCGGCCCAGGCGAGTCCGCTGAGCGCCTGCACGACGAGCAGATACCCGAAACGCGGTGACACCATCCACAGTAGCGGCATTAGCGGCAGCAGCATGCCGGTCGTCGACAAAATGCGGCGGTTGCCAAAGATATCGCTTATGCGACCCCAGCGGTTCAGCGTCAGGAACTGGACCAGGACTGACATGCCCGAATTCATCATGAACTGCGCGTAGCTGAACTCGAGATCGCGCAGCATGTAGACGGAGAAATATGGCGACGATATCGCAACCGAGAATTGCATCAGCGCGAAGAACAGAGAGAAACGGACGAAATTCGATCCGATGAGGCGCTCCAGAGAGCCCCTGCCGAGCGGCACCTCCAGCGCCGCAACATGGCCTGGCGGATCATGCATCCTGCCGAGGTGGTACACGGAGATGATACGACCGAGCATCGCAGCGCCAAAGATCACAATGAAGCCAGTCAGCGCACGCCCGCGTTCATCAAAAACATGCAGCACCGTCCCGGCAAGTGCGAGCGACACGAAGGTAACCATGGAAACGATCCGGGTGCGTAATGCGAAGAACCTACCGCGTCGCCGCTCGGCAACGATGTCGCCCATCAGGCTGCCCCATTGCGGCGTCGCCAGGTGGGCACCGCACTGATACAAGACTACCGCGCCGATGAGCAGCGGCACGGCGGCCGCGGGGAAGAAGAGCGGCAAGAGCACGATCGGCAGCCAGGCGAGCGCCTGCAAGCCGGCGCCGCCCAGGATGATACCTTTGCGCCTGCCGGTTCGTCGGCCCAGCCACGCGGACAGCAATTGCACAAACGAAGCCAGCAGGGTCGGTAGTGATACCAGCAGACCGATCTGCGGCGGGGTGGCTTTGAGAAATAGCGCAAATGCCGAAAGGTAGGTCTCGCCGGCGCCGAACATCGTCGCGTAGGCGGCGGCATCCTTCAGTGAATGGCGCAGCGAACGCTCTGTCAGAGGGTCGGATTTCCGGACTGGCGCAGGCATCCCGCCCGAGGTGATGCTTGTCAGGCCGCCCTGGACTGCTCGGCAGCAGTCTTATGCGCGGCTATTCGCTCGTCACAGGCCTTCAGAATCTCCCCCAACATGTCCGCGTACGACAGGTCTGCGATCGCCGCCATTCTGGCCAGGTGCCCGTCCCAGCACCAGCCGGGATTCGGGTTGACCTCGAGCAGACGCGGCGTGCCGTTGGCGTCGAGGCGCCAGTCGAAGCGGGCGTAGTCCCGGCAGCCGAGCCGCTGGAACAGCTTGATGCAGCTTGCGCGCAGGAACTCGGCGGTCGCTAGCGGCAACTCTGCGGGAATCGAAGTCACAGCATTGAAGTAGACAGAATCGGCATCCCACTTTGCCTCGTAGCCACAGATCTTCGGCAGGTCGGCAGGCAGCCGGGAATAGTCCTCTTCGATGATCGGCAAGGCGGTGTAACTGTCCGGGGGGTTGCCGATGATCCCGACGCTTATGTCCTTGCCCGACAGGAACTCTTCGACCAGCACTGGGCTTGAGAAACCGCAACGTTCCCGGACTCTAGCGACGGCCTGTTCCAGCTGGCTGATGTCGTGGCAAACGCTTTCGACCGTGATGCCAACGCTCGAATCACCGAAATTAGGCTTCACGATGACGGGAAATTGCAGGGGAAACGCTATGAATGTCACTTCCTCCGGGGCGACCGAGAAGGCCATCGGCACCGGGATGTCCATTTCACCGGCAATACCGCGCACCAGCGACTTGTCGTAGCAATAGGCCAGGCACTGAGGGTTTCCGCCCGAATAAGGGACGTTCAGGGCTTCGAGCAGAGCCGGAATGTGCAGCTCCCTCGTGGGATCGTTATTGAAACCCTCGTCACACAGGTTCAGAACGAAGTCAGCGTTTCTTGACCGTGTCCGCAGCTCGTCGATCAGCGTGTCATGGTTGTCGATATACGTGAAACGGAATCCCGGGATCTCTTTGAGCGCTTTTTTGAGCTCGGCGATCGTAAGGTAATCGTCGCTATCGAAAGTGCTGCCGGGCTTGACCGTATCCGACTTTCGATGATCGCCCATCAACACGATGACTTTGCGGACGGGCGGCTTCGCAGGTCGTGCGCCGCGTTCCGTTTTTCGGGATTTCGCCGTTATGACGATGCGTTGCGCCATCATCCCGAGGTCCTGGTTGCGCTTGGATACGGTCGCGAGCGGACGCGTATCGAGCACCTCGAAACCGTTTTCCTGCAGAAGTGCCCTGAGTTCTACGGCATTGTAGAGGCGTTCCGCATAGAATTGGTCGGCGACGACGCCTTTCTTCGCATGCGTGATGACCTCGCGCGAGATGAGTCGGCCGCCGTCCTTGGACAGGGCCCGCTCGCGACAGACGAAATAATTCCGGTCTATCCATTCCCAGCTACGCGCATCGTAGTGTTCGCGCAGAAAGTCGCCGTCGGTGAAGTCGAGCAACAGTTGGCCGCGCGGCGCAAGGATGCGCCGGATCTCGGCGAGCACGGCGACGTCGTCCTCGGCCGACTCGAAGTACCCGAAGCTGTTGCCCGCGACGTAGACGAATCCGAAACGATCGTCCGGGAAACGGAGCTTGCGGGCATCACCCTCGCGGAATGTGACGGCGAGGCCGCGTTCACTGGCGAGCCGCTTCGCTCGCGAGATCAGGTAGTGCGACCGGTCGACGCCGCAGAGCTCGGTGTAGCCCCTGCGGGCAAGCTCCAGCACGTGCCTTCCCTGGCCGCAACAAAGGTCCAGGGTGGGTGTGTCTTTGTGTACTGCGACCAGCTCGAGGAACGCGTCGATCTCGGACTCCGTGATTTCGGGGTCTTCGACGACGTCGCCGTCCGTGCGCAGGTAATTGGCATTGAAAATGTCGCGCCACCAGTCCGCCTTGACGTAGCTTTCGAGATCTTCGACGGGACCGATGGAGGTGCGCAGCACGGCATGCCGACGCTTTGCATTGCGAGGGGCGTTCGAGGATGAAGTGGACGCGACCATGACAGGACTCCGGATGGCAGAATGGCCTCGATTTTCGCGAATTGGGCTCCTGACCGGACTCGATGTCAAGCAGTATTTTTCCCGTATCCTGGTCCGCCCGAGATAGCGCTTGGCAAAGCAAACCGCACCGCCGCTGGCCACTAAATCTTCGGCTTAATCCGAGGGCACCTCTGCCCCGAGGGCCTCGTCGAGCAGCTCGACCAGCTGCTCTCGGCTGTAGCTGTACGGACCCCATGCATTGAGCGCTGCAAGCTCATTGATCGTGCTGCGAATGGTAATCGACTGCTCTTCTTGGTTCGGGACCACCGTGTAACGACGCAGTGGATTGTCATCGAACAGGGCATGCATGAAGGCCTGGGAAACCTCGTGGGGTTCTTTTTAAATGTCGCCATTTGTGCCGCGCTGAAAAAGCATCATGGGCATTCTGCTAGAGTCCGCATTCAATTCTTTACCTTCTTTAGAAGCCCGGCGCGGAGTAAGGTAAGCACCTGTGGTTTTGTTGTTAAGGGGACGGGTCCGTGCAGGTACAAAAGCAGGCCAATCGTATCAACCCGGTGGGAACGATCCTGCCGTGACTGATCTTCGCGAAATCTGAGATGGGCAAGTATCGAGCTGCAAATCCGGTGTGCCTTATCGCGGCCTTCTTCTGCCTGGTAAGGGCAGGCGATGCCGATGCCGAGGAATGCCTGTCGCTCGACGCCGTAGATTGGGTTCTCGGAGACTGGACGGCTACTCCGAGCCGGGTCGTTATCCGAGAATCCTGGCACAGGGTCAGCGAAGCGACATTCGAAGGCGAAAGCACGACACTGGCGGTGGCTGATGGCGAACTTGTCAATTACGAGACGCTTCGCCTCGTCACGATGTCGGATGGTGTCTTTTATATTGCCAAAGTGTCGGATAACGACCTTCCCGTACCTTTTCGACTCACGCAATGTGCCGCTGGAGTTGCTGTCTTTGAAAACGTGGGCCACGACGCACCGCAGCGTTTGATATACAGGCCGATGGGTGACCCGGTCCCGGGCTCCGTTAACGAGATGGAAGTCAGGCTCGAAGGTGACGGCATGCAGGATTTCTCGCTGTATTTTCGGCGACCGTGAGGGAGGATGTCGCACGCAGCGCGTTTGCAGGTGCTGGCCGGGAGACGCTGGTGACAAAGATTGAATTATTCGACGAGTGGACCACTTATGAAAAGCTCGTCGCCAACGACTACATGCATCATCGGGGTTTCTTTGCAGCACTTGCAAAAGAGGTTGACGCCCGATTGAGCGAGCCGCTTCGCGTTGTCGATCTTGGTTGCGGCGACTGCGCACCCGCCGTCCGTTTGCTAAAGAATTTCGATATCGAAAGCTACGTCGGCATTGATCAGTCCGAGAGTGCCCTGTCGAGGGCGCGAGCGAATCTCGCAAGCACGGGCGTGCCTTTCGACCTTCGTTGCGGCAGCATGTTTGAAGAATTAAGCGGTCTCGAGTGCAGTGCGAGCCTGATCATATCGAGTTACTCGCTGCATCACCTCGAACGGCCCGAAAAGCAGGACATTCTCGGGGAATGCCGGCGTCTACTCGAGCCGGGCGGGCTGCTTGCCATCATCGACGTGTTTCTCGAAGACAGCGAATCTCGCCAGGCCTATCTGAAGCGCTGGGAGAGTAATGCGCGGCAGAAGTTTTCGGCGCTGGCCGCGCAGGAAGTGGAAGACCTGCTGGCTCACGTCCATGCAGAAGATCGTCCCGAAACCCTGGCGACCTATCGACAGATCGGGGAAGCGGAAGGCTTTGCCAACTTCGAGGCGCTTGGCCGCGATGCAGAGCGTCTGAATGGTTTCGTTATCCTGTATTGATACCAGCGAATGAGTCGTCTGGTCGGGAGTGCGTGTGTAAGGAACAATTCCGAATCAGGGTGAGCAGTGTTTATATTGGTCAAGTGCATGTGGCGGATTCCGGCAGGCTTTACGGGCGTGCGTAGCTTCTGACGGACCAGCTTCTGTGACAGCTTTAACTTTCGAGGCAATAAGTAATGAGCGATGAAATTTCAGAAATCGAAGCCAAGTTGTTTGAGCTGACAAAGCGACTCAACGAACTTCGCAGGGCAAATACCCACGGAGAAGTCGACAATTACGTTTTCTCAACATTGGATGGGGAGGCGAGCTTGCTCGATCTCTTCGGGGACAAGGATCGCTTGCTGGCTATTCACAACATGGGCCAGGGTTGCCGGTATTGCACGCTCTGGGCCGACGGATTCAACGGCTTTCTACCCCATCTCGAGACGGTGATGTCGGTCGTGCTTGTCTCGAAAGATACGCCCAGCGTTCAGCGCTGCTTCGCGAACTCGCGTAACTGGCGTTTCCGGCTGGCGTCTCACGGCGGCGGCTCGTACATAAAAGAGCAAACCGTGATGCCAGGAGAGGGCAACATGCCGGGTGCTGTCGTGTACGAGCGCGAAGGCAATCGCATAATTCGTAAGAACAGTGTGGTCTTTGGGCCCGGCGATTTGTTCTGCTCTTTCTGGAATTTGCTGGCAATGGCGGGGCGCAGCGATGCTGACTGGACGCCGCAATTTCATTACTGGCAACGCCCGCAGCAAATGGACGACGGCGGGGCCAACCTCGTTGATTGATGCGGTGCGACGGGTAATGGTCCCGTCAAGAGATTCTCGAATCTGCCGTACCGAAACAGAGCGGATGCTTAGCGGCAGAAAACGGCTGACGTCTTGCGAGTGGGGCGCTTTCATTTTCGCATCTTCTGCTTCGATAAAGACCAACGTTTACCGAAAAACCTGAGGAGTGACCATGGAACTCAAATTCTCAACCTGGCAGGAGGTCGAGACATACCTGAAAGAGAGCAGGACGATCGTTCTGCCCATTGGCTCCACGGAGCAACACGGGCCCAATGGTTTGATCGGCACGGACACCCTGTGTCCGGAGTCGCTCGCCGTCGCGATGGGGGAGAAGATTGGTGCACTGGTTGCGCCGAGCATTGCTGTCGGCATGGCGCAGCATCATCTGGGCTTTCCGGGGTCGATTTCGCTCAGGCCCTCTACGCTGATCGCGGTGATCCAAGATACCTTGAACTCACTCGTTCGGCATGGCTTCGAGCGGTTCTTTTTCCTGAACGGCCATGGCGGCAACATCGCGACCGTGCACGCGGCGTTCGCCGAGTTTTATGCCCAGGCGAGCCTGGGCACAACGTCCGTTGACCTTTCCCGCGTGCGCTGCAAGCTGCATAACTGGTGGCAGGCGCAGGGTGTCGTGGAGCTGTGCGGAGAACTGTTCGGCGATGCGGACGGCAGCCATGCGACCTGTGGTGAGGTATCGCTCACTCAATATGCTTTTCCTGACAGCATCAAGAAAGCCGTGATGAGCCCGCCGATCGCACCGACGGGACCGATATACGATGCTGCCGATTTCCGCGAACGCTTCCCCGATGGGCGCATCGGCTCGAACCCATCACTGGCCAGTCCCGAGGCCGGCGAGAAAATTTTCCGGCAGGCGCTGGCCGGGATCGAGAAGGACTACCTGAAGTTTGCGGCATGACATGAAAGCGCTGCAGTTGCCGCCTCGAGGCAGCAATTTTGCGTAAACACGAAGCGCTTGAGCAGTAATTCGTCCGAAGGGTAGCCCGAGATTGTCTGCGCGCATCGAGGCATGCCGAAGCCGAGTAAGGGTTCGGTGACAGCGGCCTGTTAGTCGGCGCCGGATTTTGATTGCCGCGTCAGGCCGAACTCTGCTGCGATTGCCTCGATTTCATCGAGTTCTTCGCTCGAGGTGATGCCGTCAGCCTGCGCGATCGCATGCAGTGACTCGAGAAAGTGCTTAGCACGCTCGTTATCGAATGCCGGGGACATGTCGCCAGAGCCGCTGCCTGATGTGGCGCGTTTCTGCATCATCGACAGCTCCATGATGAAATCAATTTCGGCGGGCTCCAGATTGGCGACTTCGCGAAGGATCCGGCGCATTTCATCTCGTTCGCTGTCGCTCACGGCGTTATCGGCAAAGGCAACCCGGGCAAGGGCGAAAGAAAAAGTGGCCAGGTAGTTTGCAGATTGCGGGTCAT
>JABAHS010108411.1_pt1 | contig 10204 bp, 11 predicted proteins | sample 7062111 | NCBI WGS metagenome assembly JABAHS01 (sample SAMN14534600, study PRJNA622989) | marine sediment metagenome | biome: marine biome [ENVO:00000428]; feature: marine pelagic biome [ENVO:01000023]; material: deep marine sediment [ENVO:00002113]; isolation source: pool of 4 deep marine... | reverse complement strand
TGGTACAGGAGTTTTTACTGAAAAGATATGTGAAAAGAAAAATGACAATGCCGAATTCTTTGTGATCGAGTTGAATCCTCTGTTTGTGCAGCAGACCAAAAAGCGCTGTCCTTCGGTAAACGTGTATGAAGACTCTGCTGCAAATATTAATGTGTATTTAAAGAAACAGGGGTATGGCAGCTGTGAATGTATAATTTCGGGTCTGCCCTGGGCTTCTTTTGACAATGAGCTTCAGGACAGCATATTAGATGGTCTGTATGAGTCGATGGTTCCGGGGGCGGTGTTTTTGACGTTTTCTTATCTGCCGAGCCTTGTTATGCCATCGGGAAGAAGGTTTAGAAAAAAACTAAAAGACAGGTTCGGAACACTTCATAAAACAAAAATAGTATGGAAAAATATCCCTCCGGCATTTGTTTATTCAGTCTATAAGCCCGGTTCTTAACCGTCGTAGTTTAAGCATTAGCAAATAACATTATATGTCTACGCCAAATGAAGGAAAGAAGGTAATAATCATAGGAGGCGGCCCTGCGGGTCTTACGGCAGCCTATGAGCTTAACAAGCAGGGGATTAAATCCGAAGTCTTTGAAAAGGACGATATTGTAGGAGGAATTTCGCGCACCGTAAATTATAAAGGGTACAGATTTGACATTGGCGGGCACAGGTTTTTTACTAAAGTAAAAGTAGTACAGGATATGTGGAATGAAGTGCTCGAGAGCGAATTTTTACTAAGAGACCGTCTTTCCAGAATATATTATAAAAAGAAATTTTTCAGCTATCCGTTCGAAGTCAAAAACGCCGTATTCGGCCTTGGCATATTCAACAGCATCGTTATCGTGCTTAGCTACCTAAAAGCTCAGCTTATGCCAATAAAGCCTGAAAACACCTTTGAGCACTGGATTACAAACAGGTTCGGTTACAGGCTTTACAAAATATTTTTTAAAACTTATACGGAGAAGGTATGGGGGATTCCGTGCTCACAGATAAGCTCAGAGTGGGCAGCGCAGAGGATTAGGGGATTGTCTCTGTTTTCTGCACTAAAAAACGCGCTGCTAAAAAAACCCGCAGCCAAAAAGGATGTTATTAAGACCCTTATAAATTCATTCCATTATCCAAAGATGGGCCCGGGTATGATGTGGGAAAAAGTAAAAGACCTGGTAGAAGAGGGTTTAAGTACTGTGCATATGAACAGTGGCGTTACTAAAATATACTGGGAAGGCAGCAAAATACTATCAATTTCTTCCGGAGGTGGAAAGGCAGTATCAGGAACGGATTTTATAAGCAGCATGCCCATAAGAGAGCTTATAGCAAAGCTTGATCCTGCGCCCCCTGCCGAGATTACTGCTGCCGCCGGCAGGCTTAATTATAGAGATTTTATCACGGTTGCCCTTATAATTGATAAAGAAACAATATTCAGTGATAACTGGATATACATACACGACCCCGCCGTAAATGTTGGAAGGATACAAAACTTCAAGAACTGGAGTCCGTTTATGGTGCCTGACCCCAGTATGACTTGCCTGGGGCTTGAATACTTCTGTTTTGAAGACGACAAATTCTGGTCTATGAGCGATGAAAAACTCATTGAACTTGCAAAAGAGGAGCTGGAAAAACTAGGATTTGCTAAAAAGTCTGAAATCACTGACGGAACTGTAGTAAGAATGCCCAAGGCGTATCCTGTATATGATGATGAATACAAGGCTGCCTTAAATACTGTTAGAGGCTTTTTGGCAAACATATCAAATCTGCAGCTTGTAGGAAGAAACGGAATGCACAAATACAATAACCAGGATCATTCCATGCTTACTTCGATTTTGGCTGTAAGGAATATTTTAGGCGCACGATATGATCTGTGGAAAATAAATGCCGACAAGGACTATCATGAAGAAATAAAGGACCAGGAAGGTGTCTCAAGCGAGCTTTCTCAAATATCTTATACCCAGCCCCTCACGCCTTCAGAATTTGCTGTACCTAGGACAGAGGAGAATCTTGTTGAAAAAGCAATAATCAGGGTATTTTCCAGGCTCGATAAATTTGCTTTTGCTACAGCAGTTGGTGTGGCCAGTTTTCTATTTATCTTTTTAGCTACCTTATATTTGACCTTTAAGGGCAGCCCTGAGATAGTTAACAGTATGCTTCTTCTTAATAACTATTTTATTGGATATGATATATCTATAAAGGGAGCTTTTATCGGAGGGGGCTACAGTTTTATGTGGGGGTTTATATTTGGGTGGCTTTTTGCCTATATAAGAAATCTCTCACTTGGACTTGTTATTTATAATGAAAAGAGGAAACTTGAAAATCAGTCTTTAAAAGACTTACTAGATTATATTTAGGTAGGGTTAAATCACTTTGAATGAATACAACAACGAAGATGAAGAAAAGCGCCTGTTGCAAGAAGCTGTAAAACTCGATGCAACGGTATTTGGGCTCATATTCGGTCTTATTACAGGGCTTATAGTCTTTCTTGCTACAAACTGGTTAATACTCGCAGGTGGTCATTTAAGCCCGGATGGTAAGGTTATTATCGGCCCCCATCTGGAGCTTCTGGGACAGTTTTTTATTGGTTACAAAGTAACTTTTTTCGGAAGCATTATCGGATTTATATATGGTTTTGCCACAGGATCAATCTTTGGCACATTAATTTCTTGGTTATATAATAAGATCATATATATTCGTAATAAAAAACGTGAATTTCTGTAAACTTGAATACTAAATACGCCCCTCATATCTCAGTAGTAATAACCCCAAAGAAAATTAAGCTGATTGGGTATTATTTATAAGCACTCAAACTTTTTGTTATTACTTAAGAAATATTCTTTTATACTATATAGGTTAAAATATTTTATCTCTTAATAGATAACAAAGATCAATGAATAAATATATATTCATATTATTAGTTAGTGCGACTTACATTTATTCACCAGATCTAGCAAGCAGTGAGGATATTGAATATAGAACCCTCGGACTCAGACTGGGAACTTCAAACTTTAATGAGAGGGATTTTAGATCCCTTGAGCTCTATACAAATATAGGACTTCCTCTTACATATAAAGTTTATAGCAGTCCTAACCTTTATATAAAACCTAAATTAAATCTTTCGGCCGGCGGTCTTAAACAGAACCGGGACACAGGATACTTTTTTACTCTTTCCGGAGGGCTTGCGCTTTTTGCCGTTGATAACAGGCTCATTTTTGATCTTGCAGGCGGTGGAGCGCTTGTCACAGAAGACGATATCGGTGAGCACAATTTTGGCGGCCCTTTTCAGTTTGCAGCGCACGGGGGTCTGGCATATAAACTTACTGACAAATTTCTTGTGGGATACAGATTTTACCACCTGTCCGATGCTGGAATATTCGACGGCAAGGGTCTTAACCGGCATCTTCTGGAGTTGGCTTTTTATTTTTGAATTGAGTTTAAGTCAATCAGAAATTCTCTATATCTTCCATTTCTACATCATAACCCGCATCCTTAATGGTTTTTATTATTTCTTCTAAATGATCGCTGCCAAGTGTCTGTATTACAAATTCCACCACTGCGGATTTAATAGATTGATTAGTAAAGGCTCTTTGATGTCTCACTTCAATTATATTGGCATTGGAGTTTCCAAGAAGCTCGGTAATGTCAGACAGGGAACCAGGCACATCGGGAATGATTATTTTGATCCTTGCAAGCCTGTGAGTCCTTGCAAGCCCCCTCTGTATGATTGATGAGAGTGCAAGGAGGTCTATGTTTCCACCTGAAACAATGAGGCCGGTTTTTTTGCCTTTAAAAAAGTCTTTATTCTTTAACATTGCTGCAAGCCCTACTGCACCGGCGCCCTCTACTACGCTCTTTTCTATCTCTAAAAATAATAGTACAGCCTGTTCAATTTCATCTTCGCTTACAAGCACAACATCATCCACATACTCTTTTATGACCTGAAGAGCAAGTTCTCCAGGGGTTTTTACGGCAATGCCGTCAGCAAGACTACTGGATTTACTGACTATATCTTCTCCCCGCACCGCCTTATACATCGACGGATAGTTTTCGGTCTGTACCCCTATAACCTCAATATCTTTGTTGATTCCCTTTGCGGCAATTGCATTACCTGAAATCAGGCCCCCGCCTCCAATAGGTACTACAAGCACATCCAAATCCGGATAATCCTCCAGCATCTCAAGCGCTACTGTCCCTTGGCCGCAAATAATCTTTTCATCATTGTATGGGTGGATAAGAGTCAGGTTTCTTTCAGCCTCTAATTTTTTTGTATGCTGTCCGGCCTCATATAAATCTTTTCCATGCAGTACAACATCTGCGCCAAACGAACGGGTTTTTCTCACCTTTACGTTTGGAGTATGTACTGGCATCACAATAGTTGCCGGTATACCCAGCTTCTGGCTGTGATAAGCTACGGCCTGTGCGTGATTACCGGCAGACATTGCTATCACTCCCCTCTTCTTGCTCTCTTCATCCAGGGAGAGGAGTTTAACAAGCGCCCCCCTGTCTTTGAATGAACCAGTGAATTGTTTGTTTTCAAACTTAAGGACAGTTTGAGTTGCGGTGAGTTCAGAGAGCGCCAAAGATAAGCTGCATGGTGTGTTTAGAACCCTGTTCTGTATCAGTTCTCTTGCTCTCTTTATGTCTTCTAGGTTAATACTCATATTCTATTTTCTTTCTTGCAGACTTTATTAATTAAATATTATATAGTTATTAATATAATATTATTAGCAAAGATAGAAATATATTTATTGAAATATTCCAATGGCCGAAGATTTTGAGACTGAAATAAGAAACAGGGTATCAAAAATATTTCATGAAAACGTAGCTCCTTTAATAGAAGAGCTTATCACCGAATTTAATGGACTTGATGGCATAGAAGCTAAAACCGTGTCTGATATTCCAGTTATCATGGGTATAAAAGAATTCAGCTCAATTTTGTTTAAACTTCCAACCGGAGTGGAGCATGTGGTCTGTGTTTACTGGATTGATGGAGAGCAGCAAATAGTGGCTGAAAATATAAGGATGGTGACTGTAAACAGATCGTTTGATATTTTTGATCTCAATACAGATGAGCTAAAGAAAACAATAAAAGTGCTGGCTGGGCTTGGCAGATACGAATGAGTCAATATCTAATCATAGTTCTTGTTATCATACCCATCTAGTTTATAGCATGCATATTCCATAGAAAATCACGCAAATCATTACTCACAAATCTCAGGATACTGGCCCTAGAAAAGAGCGGGATAATAAAAAGTGGTGTTCTATTTTCATTGCCAAAACTTTGTTTTACCTATGATGGAAAAGAGGTCGAAGTTTCTTCTGCCTCAACGGGAAGTTCTGCAGAGTCTCAGCAATATACATATGTTTTAATTAGCGTGCTGGATTTTAAAGGGTTTGAATTCAGAATATTTCCTAAGTCGTTACAAACTATGATTAATGATAAAATTGGAATAAAAAAACAAATTTCTACCGGAGACACTTTATTCGATAGATATTTCTCGGTTTATTCCAGCGATAAAGATCAGATACTTAAGATTCTCAGCAGCGATATAAAATCCGATTTACTAAAATGGGCAGAGAAAGAGCCGGTCAATAATATTAGTGATATAAGAAACTATGACAACAAATTTATATTTTGCGTAATTGGAGAAATTAAGAATCAGTATGAGTTCAATGAGCTTATAAAGCGTCCCCGGAGGTCCCTTTTCGGCATTTGCCACGGTACTTGGCATGCAGTGGCTTGCAGTTGCGCTATATGGTGATGCAATTCTCTCCCCCCCCTCAGGAACAGGTCTTGCCCACGTTGGAAGTACGGCGTGTATCAACTACGCTATGTCAAAAAACGCTCAGGTCCCAAGAATATTTGAAAAGCTCAATCGTTTCAATGTACCGGTATGGAGTTTACTGTTCAACTTTGTTGTTGGAATGATTATGTTCCTTCCTTTTCCGGGCTGGTCTGAGCTTGTGGGTTTTATAAGCTCGGCTGTTATCCTGTCGCTTGCCTTCGGTCCTGTTTCTCTTGCGGCGCTGCGGTATCAGGTTGCTGATCTCAAAAGGCCGTTTAGACTGCCATTTGGGATTTCTTTTTCTGCGATCTCTTTTGTCTTTGTTGGATACGTTGTTTACTGGACAGGCTGGCAAACCAACTGGAAGGTACTTCTCACAGTGCCGATTGGTCTTATTGTTTTGACTCTTGCACGTATTACAAGCAGCGAAACTCCGCCGCCGCTTAATTTAAGAGAATCTATATTGTTGTGGCCCTACATCGCGGGTCTGGGAGCAGTCTCTTACCTGGGAAGCTATGGAAAAGGGCTTGGACTTTTAAGCGAGGGGGTTGCTATGACTGTTATAACTATTTTTTCACTGGCTATCTTTGCGCTTGCCATAAAGCTTCGTCTGCCCGATGAGCAGGCAAGAAACTTTGTGAATAATGAATAAAAGTGAGTCTATTCTAGGTTTAGATGGTGTTTGTGCCTAAGTACAAAAAGATTATTTTTATAAATCCGGATTAGTTATAAGAACTCCTAAACTCAAGGTGCTCTTCAAAGGGAAAGCGGGTGAATTCTTCCTTGCCGTCAAGCTCTTCCACGCTCTGCGCTCCAAACTCCATAAGACGGATAATCACCTCCTGAACTACGGTTTCAGGAGTAGATGCGCCCGAGCTTAGCCCAACCGTCATATCTTCTGTAAACATATCTCTGTCCAGATTTTCACTGCCTTCTATTAAATATGACTTTTCCACGCCGCATGATTTTGCTACTTCTACAAGTCTGTTGGAGTTGGAGCTCTCAGGGGAGCCCATAATAAATATAAGATCAGAATGCTTTGCAAGCTGCTTTACGGCATCCTGCCTGTTCTGCGTAGCGTAGCATATATCGAGCTTAGATGGGGCTACGATCTTAGGAAATCTTTCTTTTAATTTTTCAACAATATCTCTTGTATCATCAACGCTCAGTGTGGTCTGAGTAACATAGGCAACTTTGTCAGGGTCGGGTAGATGCAAGCTTTCTGCCTCCTGCACCGACTCTACTACTATTACCTTATCAGGCGCCTCTCCGCTTGTGCCGATTACCTCTACGTGATTTCTGTGCCCTATTAAAACTATTGAGTAGCCTTTATCCGCATAATGCTTAACCTCACTGTGCACCTTGGTTACAAGCGGACAAACAGCATCTACCGACTGAAGACTTCTTTGCTTGGCTTCAGTCCATACTGCGGGGCTTACCCCATGAGCGCTGAATATCACCCTTGCGTCTTTTTCCTTTATCTCTTCTAATTCTTCGACAAATACTACGCCTTTTGCCTTTAACTTTTCTACTACGCGCTTATTATGCACAATTGCATGGCGCACGTATATCGGCGAGCCGTACATCTCAAGCGCCCGCTCGACAATCTCTATCGCCCTCTCTACCCCGGCGCAAAAACCCCTTGGTTTAGCTACTATTACTTTCATTAAATTCCTTATACCCTCTGTTTATTGATATTTTAAAATGATACTCTAAAGTTAAGCCTTTTAAAAATCAATTTTATATTTATAAATATTTTAGCTAATAAAACATTATGGACAAACTAGATAGAATACTGGAGCAGATTAGAGACCAGTTTGATGAGGAGGGATGGTACTGCGTGCTTGCAGACAGCCACAGCTTTAATCAAAATCCCGATTTATATACGGACTTTGATAAGGGTTTTGATTATAAAGACGTAAAGGCGCTGTCTATTATTGATCTAGAAAACAGGCTTGTTATGAACTCTTATTTTTATATTCTTGACGACGATTCCTTTTGTCTCATGGGAGACACAACTCATAATGAAAATCCGGTTACTTATAAATTAGACGGTATTAGCAAGGAAAATCTTATAGAAGATGTTAAAAGGGTGATAAATTATTATTAGCTAAAACGGCGTATCCGGCTGAAATGCGTTTTTAAATATTTTTATGACATCGGCGTCCAGGTCCAAGGATATAACATTGAATCTATAGTTCTCTATCTCTGGAGAATTTTTATCAATATATATATAGAAGCTGTTTTCTTTTTGTAACAAACTGCTCGGCGCTTCCATATTCACTGCTCGATCTTGCTTTGACTTCAATAAAGCAGAGAGTGTCATCTTCTATGCCTATTAGATCAATCTCTCCGAATTTGGTCCTGAAATTTTTCTCTATTACTTTGTAGCCGTTTTTTTTAATATATTCGCATGCCCTTTTCTCACCATAATTACCCGCAGACCTTTTATCATTCTTATCAAATTTTTCTTTAAAGAGACCAGAAATTCCGTTTAAGAGCTTCATATATTAACTAGAATCTATTCTCCGAGTTTTTCCTTGAGCTCTGCGATTTTTGTAAGCGCCTGCATTGGGGTCATATTGTCAGTATCTATGGCGGCAATTTCTGCTGCAAGCTCGTCTTCTGTTTTATCCTGCTCTTTATTAAAGAGAGTAAGCTGGTCTTCAGAGATGCTGCTTTTAATATCAGACTGCGTTTTTTTCAGGTTATAAAGAACCTTCTTTGCAGAGCTTATCACTTCCCCCGGTATGCCTGCAAGCCTGGCAACCTCTATGCCGTAGCTGTGGCTTGCTGCACCCTCTACAAGCTTTCTTAAAAAAACGATTTTATCGCCTGATTCCCTTACGCATACATTAAAGTTTTTGATCCGGTCCTTATCCTTGCTAAGCTCGGCAAGTTCATGGTAATGAGTCGCAAAGAGGGTCTTGCATCCGAGGTCGTGAAGAAACTCTGCCACAGACCATGCAATGCTCATACCGTCAAAGGTGCTTGTGCCCCTGCCTATTTCATCAAGTATTACTAAACTCTTTTCAGTTGCATTTCTTAATATATAGGCGGTTTCCACCATCTCCACCATAAAGGTGGACTGACCCTTTGAAAGATTATCCGAAGCCCCTACGCGCGTAAATATTTTATCCACTACACCAATTGATGCGCTCTTTGCAGGAACAAACGATCCGATCTGCGCTAACAGCACACAAAGAGCTGCTTGTCTAATAAGAGTAGACTTGCCGGCCATGTTCGGACCCGTTATGAGGAGAAGCTGATTTTCTGAGTTATCAATATAAATATCGTTTGGCACAAACCTCTCATCGGTAACGACGGATTCAATGACCGGGTGTCTTGACTCTTCCAACCTGATTGCCCCACCGTTACCTATCTCAGGCTTAACGTAGATGTTTCTTTCGGCGGCTTCAGCAAGGCTGCACAGCACATCTATCTCTGCTATCACGTCTGAGCTGTTTCTTATCCTTGCAGACTGCTGCTGCACTTTTATTCTGATCTCTTCAAAAAGCCGCCTCTCAAGCTCAAAAATCTTTTCCTCTGCTCCTACTATCTTTTCTTCCTGCTCTTTTAGGTCGGGAGTGATGAACCGCTCGGCATTTACAAGCGTCTGCTTTCTTATGTAGCTTTCCGGTACAAGGTGGATATTTGCCTTTGTAACCTCTATGTAGTAGCCAAAAACCTTGTTATATCCTATCTTAAGGAAGTTAATGCCGGTGGCTTCTTTTTCCTTTGCCTCAAGCTCTGCTATCCATTTCTTGCTGTTCCTGGTTAAATCTCTAAGATCGTCAAGCTCTTTGTTAAATCCCTCTTTTATCACCGGAGGCGTTCTTAAGGAGTTTGGAGGCTCGTTTACTATGGACTCTTTTATGATCTCATAAACATCATCAAGGCTGTCTAATTTCCCTTCTAACTCTGCAAACCCGGTTGAATTAAGTTTGCTTAGCAATTCTTTTATCTCTTTTATAAAGACAACAGCGTCTCTTATTGCGCCAAGGTCTCTTGGCTTTGCGGAGTTTGTGGAAATGCGCGTTATTATCCTCTCAATATCGGCTATTTCTTTGAGGTTTGACCGCAGAGCTTTTTTAAGCCCCGCATCTTTTACGAGAAGCTCTACTCTATCTAATCTTTTATTTATTTTTGCAGCATCTATAAGGGGGTAGTTTATCCACTGCTTTAGAAGCCTGCCGCCCATGGCGCTTAGAGTCATATCAATAACCGACAGGAGCGCTCCTGATTTCGTATCCCCTTTTATGGTCTTTAGTATTTCGAGGTTGGACATTGTTGTCTCATCAATCTGTAAGAAATCCTGCCTGTCATAGAACACAGGGTTTTTAAGAGGAGGCATATCGTCTATCTGCGTTGCTAACATATAGTTTAGGAGCACACCCAGAGCGATCTCTGATTCCGGTCTATTCTCTAGCCCGAAAGAC
>JABAHS010148792.1_pt1 | contig 10211 bp, 9 predicted proteins | sample 7062111 | NCBI WGS metagenome assembly JABAHS01 (sample SAMN14534600, study PRJNA622989) | marine sediment metagenome | biome: marine biome [ENVO:00000428]; feature: marine pelagic biome [ENVO:01000023]; material: deep marine sediment [ENVO:00002113]; isolation source: pool of 4 deep marine... | reverse complement strand
TAGAACTCTCTGAGTTGTTTTTAGAATCTTTGCCCATTGTGCAGCATTTTATTGTCAAGGGACTAAATCTTTGTCAACTATCTATTTTTATCTCTTTTACAAAAAACTCAAACTGCTTCTGTGGAAAAAACTTTGGGATTTCTCTAAAAATACAATATATTAATTCATAGATGTCTGACCGAAAACTCGACCGAGCATCTCATTCCGGCATGGTGTTGAGGGGAATCTTTTTGAATTAGCCAGGAGATTCCCGACTAAAGCATTTGAGAATGACCGCCTTATGCCGTTTTCGGTCAGACATAGATACGCAATGAGTGCATGGATGAAAACCAAAGTAAACTGACCGGGAACTCGTTCAAGCAAAAGAGTCGTCATGCCTGTAAACCCAGAAACCTTGCGGAGCGCCATGAGTCGGTTTGCCACCGGCGTCACCGTCGTCACGTTAAAGAGCGGCGATGCGATCCACGGCTTAACCGTCAACGCGTTCACCTCGGTATCCCTTGAACCACCACTGGTTCTAATCTGCATTCAAAACGAAGGCGTGAGTTATGCGCACATTTCCGAGACCGATTTTTTTGTGGTCAACATCCTCAGTGAACATCAAGCTGAGCTTGCTGCGCGGTTTGCAAATCCAGCACTGAGCAGTGAAGAGCGTTTTGAAAATGTTCCTCGTAACGTGACAGAAAGCGGCGTCCCGATTTTGGAGGGTACCCTAGGTCATCTGGAATGTCAAATCGTGAACGAGTTTGAAAGAGGAGATCACACGATATTTTTAGGTGAAGTCAAGAATGCAGAGGTAACTGAGGAATTGAGGCCGTTGTTGTTTTATGACAGTCAATTTTACTGTCTCTAAGTCAGGACAATAGAAAATACACCCCCCGACTATTGTTACTAAGAATGAGTCAATGAGGTCTTTTAAAACGCATTCGTAGTCTGGAACAACAAGTAAGGTTTTACGAACAAAAAATCCAGGAAGAAAGGCAAAACCCAATTCCTGATAAGGGGTTGATTATACATTGGCAAAGAGAAATCGAAGCTTTTAAGAATAGCATTAACAGAGCTAAGAAAAGATTGAGGAAAGGTAATTGAGTGCTACTTTGCAAGAAACGTCTGTCATAAGTAGAAAGCTGGCTGTGTTGCTGGAAGAACTAAACGAGGAATGTACATACGTTCAAAGTTTGATCGCACACCTGAAGCTGAGTAATTTAACGGCTGGGCAAGTGGAGGAGATTCTTGCTGAGCTAAATGCGGCAGTGGTGCATTTGAGTACCCACACCACCAATTTAGATGACGTGATTGCGGAAGAAATAGACAAGCTTTAATTAAATTTAATTGATCCAGATATAAGAAAAGCGCAAGCACTTAAGAAGTGCCTCGCTCTCACTTATGACGAAAGAAAAAGATAGCGTTCGTCAAAAAATCTGGGATTTGCTGAACAAGGAGAATGCTGCCCGGTTTCCGTTTCCTATTGAGGGCCGCATTCCCAATTTCAAAGGTGCCAAAGCGGCGGCCGAAAAACTTGACGAATTGGAGATCTGGCAAAGGGCCAAAGTGTTGAAATGCAATCCGGACAGTCCGCAGGCGCCGGTGAGAAAAAAGGCGCTTCTGCAAGGCAAGAAAATCTACATGGCGGTACCCAAACTTCGGGAGGTAAAGTGCTTTGTGGAACTGGACCCAAACCGGCTGGACTCTGATGCAAAATCCAAAGCATCGTCTATTAAAGGTGCCTTCAAATATGGCCGGCAAGTGTCTTTGGATGAGATGGACAAGATCGATCTCGTGGTGGCCGGGAGTGTGGCCGTGACCCGAGACGGCGCCAGAGTGGGCAAAGGCGGCGGTTACTCCGATCTCGAGTTCGCTCTGGGACGAGAAAACTGCCTCATCTCTGAGGAAACAGCCGTCATTACCACCGTCCATCCGCTGCAATTCACCTCGGACAACTGGGAAATCACGCTCCACGACATCCCGGTGGATTTCATAGTCACCCCGGAGGAGATTATCCAAACCGGCCACGCGTATCCCAAACCGAAGGGGATTTATTGGGATATTTTGAAGGAGGAGATAAGGGAGAAAATTCCGATTTTAAGACAGGGTATGAATTGACGGCAGAACCGCGTCCATTTAATCGCTTAAAGGTCTTCTTGCCGTTGCCTGTAGATATAGTTGTTGAATTCGTCAACCGATTCTTCTTCAGGCCAAGAATGGCTTTTTAATCAGATATGTCTTTGACAGCTAAAACTTGTTTTTCGTCCACAAGCTGTTCCAGGCTTCTGGGGTTGCAGAAATTATTGTCTCCAAGTAACTGTCGATAACGGTCTTGAAAGCACTTGAGAAATGGCGACTAATGGGTCTGTTTTTTCACTTGGTGTTAATTCCTTTGCCTCATTTATTGTCTTATAAAACACCCATCTTTTCAAGAGTGGGTTGTTATGCCTAATCTTCCAAAACCACTTCTTCAGCCGCAGACAACTGTATGGCGTTAAACAGAAACTTGTATGTCCCGGGAGTTTGCGCCCGATGTTGCGCCCGGAAACCAATCAGCACCACGCATCCCTTCTTCACGGGGATGTCCAGCACGGCGGCCAACCCCTGAATTTTGTCCTCGCCCAGAATCCATCCGCTCAGGAGAGGATTGTAGTCAGGATAATAGGCCGGCACCCCGGTTCGTTGGCTCCAGTAAATCGGCTGAAACGCCGGACTTTTCACAAACATGGCCGCAGCGTTTGAGGGCATGCCGTAGGCAATGGGTTCGCTATTATCTACCAAGATTTCCAACAATGAGCCGGGACAAAAGAAGTCGGATTCGGGTACTTCTTTCACGATATTCTTTGCAGGCAAACCGAACTGCTCGATGGCGAAATCGCAGGCGCTGTCCAGCGCGATCAGGGTCCCGCCTTTTTCGACGAACTCCATGAGATGCTGAACGCCCTCCTTGGTGATGCCATCTTCATAAGGCTCGGGGATTTTCGGAGAGTACATGTCCGGGCGATCTTTTTTTCGGCCGTGAATGATTTCCTGTGCCGTCATATCGGGCAGAATGATGACATCGTAGTCTCCGTCCAAACTGCTGTTTCTGATTTTAGCGTTGTAGATGGTTTTGTACGGAAATTCAAATTGCTCCAAAATAAATCGCGTCCATCCCTCTTCCATGTTTGCGGTAAAAGGCTGATAAAGTCCCACTTCAAATTCATTGATTCGATACGCCGGTTGACCAATGAGTTTCCGGTTCGTTCGTACAATCTCCAGAGACAACTTTCTGGCTAAGAATTCGATTTCCTTTGGCTCAATTTCGTTGTCAGGAACATAAATTGCGCCAGGTTGCAAGATTGTTCCGTCCGCCTCCACCTCGTTTCGCAGCCAGAACACCTCTCTGTCTTTGTTGAGTAAATGGTTTATCAGGGCAAAACTGCGATTTGTCCTGTGACTGATGAGGTACCCGCGTTCTCCGTCGTTCACCAGTTTACCAGGAGGGGTTTCCAACGACTGCAAACGAGTCAAGTCAGCGTCAAAGGGTGATTCAATCTCCACGGTTTCCACACCCATCATGAGCGGGAGTGTCCAGCCCGTCACGTCATAGGGGCGAATCGGTGGGCCAGCGGGAGAATCGTGCAAATCGGGATAGGACTGCCGCTCCAGCATGTCTTTGACATAGGGTCGAAACGGCTGAGAAAGCGAAATCACATACGAGCCTTTTTTGAACTTGTAACTATCTGCGATGAAGTCTGCTTCAGCCAGATGGACCTCAACGCCACCTTGCATCAAAATGTCGATCATGTCTGCCGCTGTGACGGGATCATGCTGCGTCGTGGGTACCACATAAGCAAAAGGCGGTTCGGTTTTGCCTCTCTCCACAGCATCTTTGTTCATCTTGCAAAAATTGTAAATAATGGACTCCTTTTCCCGAGCAGCCAGATCCAGAAGTGCAAACGTGATCGCCAATTCATAATTGATGATATCCCGCAGCCGCCACCAACCGCCGAGCCAGGGATCCAGAAAATTCATGCGCGCTCTGTACTCAGGCAGCCCTCTTCGGCCACCTTGCAGACTGCCTTTCGGGAAATACAAAGGCGTGGCAATTTGCACGCTCGCCACTTCCGAGAGGATGCCCATCATGTTGTGCCACCAGGGCGTCATCACGGACGTGCCTTCCCACCAGGCCGTGTAAAACGCATCGGTGACAATGCCTCGAAATTCTTGTGCCTGTAACTCGCTGACAATGTGCTTGCCAAATTTATTCATCTGCGCCAAAAGCAGCGGATGCAAATTGGGATTAACCGGATCTGTGTATGGCGGCAAGAACAGTCGGGCGCTCTCAGAACGCATTTGATGCTGATCGTAGACAATCTCCGGAAACCATTCGTGATAATACTGCTTGGAAACCAATTTTGTCTCGGCGAGATTCATCATAAACCAATCGCGGTTGTTGTCGTGGCCGGCGTAGGGATGGTAAAGATAGGGCAGAGGGGCACCTTCGGACGGTGTGTCCAGATACTGCTGATACCAATCCACTACACGCTGCATGCCGTCCGGATTCATAGATGGGATAAGCAAAATGATGACGTTGTCGAGAATGCGTTTGGTTCCGGCCGAATGATCCGTCACCAAACGATAAGCCAATTCGATGGATTCCTGACTTGAGGCGATTTCAGTTGAATGAATATTGAGCGTGATCATGACCACGACTTTGCCTTCTTTAGCCAACAATCGCATATCGTCGCCAGCAAGATGGCGGGGGTTGGCAGCCTGTTTTTGTAAATTCTTGTACTTTGCCAGATTCAATAAATTATGGGGAGAGGAAATGATGGCCATCAGGAAAGGTTTGCCGAGGGTCGTCTCTCCCAATTCTTGCACGGTTATTTTTTCCGAAGCAGAGTCCAGGATGTAAAAGTAATCCACCACCGTTTGCCATCCAAAGAGCTTTCGATCTTCCCCCACTCGAAAGCCAACGAATGTCTCCGGCGACTGAACCTGGGCATTGAGGTTGGCGGGTAGGATAAATCCAGCCTGAATGGCCAACATTGCCAGGTAAAGATTGAGCACGTTTGATCTCATTGAGTTGGTTTGATGAGGCCAGGTTAAATATTGGTCATTTTGATCTTGCTCTTCTTCGATGGATAGATTCTGACGTCCTCTGCACGTGGCTTCAGAGAAAGAATTGCGACAATCAACAGAGCCACGTTGAAAACAACTCCGACTGAAATCACCAACCAACCCGGGAGGATGTGGTACACTGCTGCGCGTTCGAAAATTTCCGAAAAATGAGTAACCGGAGTTGGATGAATGGACACTTTTGTTATCCAGCAGAATGCCAGGACAACGAATATCCAACTGTAGTTTCTGCGCAAGCGACGGCCAAATGCTTCGGTAAAGGACATCTTGAACCGCGGATGTTGCAAATCGTTGCTGAGCAGTTCCCGCCAATTTTCGTAAAATGGTCTTTTCTTTGGCGAAAACACCATGGCAAAAAAATTCTCACTCACGAGTGCAACCCGCCACCGCCAGAGATCAAAGTATTTGTAACGCCTGGCTTCGATGATCAAGAAAAATAAAACAAAGATAGTTGCCAAAATGATGACGAAATGCGGTATCTCCTTGCTTCCAAAACCAAACGACAGAAATGCGGCCGTCGTGATGATGGCCCAATTCGTTGTCACATCCAATCGGGTGCGCCAAACGTTGGCCCTGTTCATCTCACCCCGGTAAAAATGGGTCACCGCCGTCACAAATTCAGATTTCGAAAAATCAAGTTTGGGTTCAACTTCCTCGCTCACTGTTGTCCTCCTTTTTGCTTAATACATCCGCAGCAACGTACAAAATCCGATGGTTTTGGCAAGGAATTCGTGAAAGCAAACGAAAAGAAAGATATGTGGAAATGAGAGCCTTCGTGAAGTTGTCGGAAATAGGCAAATCCTGTTTGTCACCATTGTATTCTCACTTCGGAGCGCTATCAGCATTTGCCAAATACAGTGCAGTTCTTAACGCGAATTGAGCAACCTGAACCGTTCCCAGCAGGCTCCAAGATGGATCGTATTCGTCATAAACGGTGTGAAAGGTTGTTTCGAAGTAATCTCGGAAACGGGAACTCACCTGGCTGTCTGTCTTTTTTCCGAAGGGATTTCCAGAGTCGATGAGTATTGCCAGCACGCCGACTTCGGCAAAACTCGCTTGATCGGACCGAAACAGGGCGTGCTGCTCCGACGCGTGTTGCCGAGAAATCGAAATACTTAACTCCTTTGCAGCCCGTTCGATCACACTCTCAAGTCGGGAATCCAACGTACCAACTACAGCCAGTTCTCGCTTCCTCTCCCAAACCGACACGCCATCCAGGTTGATATTCGCCATTGTTTTAACCAAAGGGTAAAGTGGATTGGCGATGTAATGTTCCGAACCCAGTCGACCGCCTTCTTTTGCAGTGGTCGCCATAAAAAGAATGGTTCTCCTGGGTTTAAAAGGAATCTTGGCAAACGCCTGGGCAATTTCGATCAGCGTGGCGACGCCTGAAGCGTTGTCAATGGCGCCATTGAATATACCATCATTTAGATTCGATGCACGGGTCCCCAAATGATCGTAATGAGCCGTAAGAATGATGCATTCTTTGCGCAATTCGGCATCACGGCCTTCGAGTTTTGCGATCACATTTGGTGAGTCCAAACGCCGCAATTCGTTTGTCGCGAAAGCCGAGGCTCTCAGCGAGAGTTCGGTGCCATCGAAATCGCCAGTGCCTGCACGCCGAATCATCTCGTCCCAGTCATTGCCGGTTGCCGCAAAAAGTTCTCTCGCGACTTGCTCGTTAATCAGCGCTTCAAAGGCTGCAAAAGTGGTATCCTGTGGATTTTGGAGCAAGAAAGACTCCTGACCAAGGGTATTCTGAATGGTGCGCCAAGGCAATGGAGTCAGTCGAGGGCTGTGTATAGCAACTATGGCAACGGCTCCCTTCCTTGCGGCCTCCTTAATTTTATACTCCAGAGTTCCGTAAGGCGTTAAAGCATCGCCGGCAAAAAAAGTGGAGTCTTGCGAAGGAGGCTCATTCAACAGTGTGAACACCATCTTTCCGGTGACGTCCGCGTTGGCATAATCATTCCAGTTAAATTTCGGCGCATCGATTCCGTACCCCACAAACACGACTTCCAGATTTCTGAGTGCAATGTTTGGCTGGTCACTGTGGAACCGGCCAAGAAACTCCGTGCCCTGCGCAAGACGCCAGAACCTTCCCGCGCCGCGCAGGGTGAAAGCGAGGGTCGGCTTCACGCCAATCAATCCCACGGTTTGGAAATAACTCGAATTTCCGACAGCCGGCATCAGCCCGGCTTCCTCGAATTGCGAAGCGATATATTTTGCCGCTAACTCACCGCCCTTGCTGTCCGGCAAGCGACCTTCCATGACATCGTCAGAGAGGATTTTCAAGTGGGCCCGAATTTGTCGAGAATCGATTGCGCCGTCCAGCTTACCGACGGCTTCAGGGGAGGTACAGAAAAATTGGGAGAACGAAATTAGTGCAAATAATAATGTCGTTAGGGAGTACCGAATCTGCGTTGAATTCATTAATTTCTGCTCTGACGGAGATTGTCTCGCTTCTTCTACGACAGCAATCGGGCTGTGTCATGNNAATCCGTCACTCCGGTAAAGTTTTGAGCCGGAATCTTCCTGGTTTTAAGCACCGGACGCTACGAGTTAACCGGTTCTTCCAGATCCTCCCATCTTCCGGGAATCTCAGTGTGGCATTTGTAACACTTGCCCTTTTCAATCTTATTCTCGATGATGTGAAACCCAAACCGTTTGATCAAAGCGGTATGACAGTTTGGACAATAGGTGTGTTCGTATTTACCGACTCTGCCGGGAAGATTGCCTGCGTAAACAAAATTCAAGCCGGCTTCGTAGCCGATTTCTGCGGCCCGAATCAAGGTTTCCACAGGTGTGTTGTCCGGATCGCGCATCTTATAGTCCTGGTGAAACGCGGTCACATGCCACGGAATGTTGGGCGAAATATCCATCAAGAATTTTGCCATTGATTTTAGTTCTCCATCGGAGTCGTTGAATCCGGGAACGAGCAAAGAAACGACCTCCGTCCAAAATCCTCGTTCATAAACCATACCGATTGTGTCCAGAACATGTTGCAACACGCCACCCAATTTGCGGTAGTTCTTATCGTTGAATGATTTCAGATCTATTTTGTATAGGTCCGTATGCGGCCGAATGTAATCGAGAACTTCGGGAGTGGCGTTGCCATTTGATACGTATCCGGTCACAAATCCTTCCTTCTTGGCTTCCCGGAAAATCTTCATGGCCCACTCACTGGTAATGAGCGGCTCATTGTAACTGCTCACGATGAGTTTTGCATTGTGCTTTTTACCTAAGATAATCAGATCCAGCGGACGCACTTCTTGCGGCGGAACCACTGCCTTCGGATCGCGCAGGGCCTGGGATGTGACCCAATTCTGGCAGTAGGAACAGTGGTAGTCGCACCCCAACATGCCAAATGTCACCGCCAAACTTCCCGGATATGCATGAAAAAACGGCTTCTTCTCGGTCGGATCGCATTGAATGCCGCCGGCGTAATTTGCAGGCACATAGAGCTTTCCGCCTTCATTAAAGCGGACGCGACAAATTCCGTCTCGACCATCTCGAATCAGACAGCGATGGCCGCAGGCAAAGCAGGTAAGGCTATTATCCTCATGCACTTTATGAAGATCACCTTCCATGGTGTAAGTTTTTAGAACTTCCTTGAGTGTCACGGTTTCTGACATAATTAATTCACCTCGTGTCGAATTTAACTCTGTGGTTTTTAATGCAGTAGATGTGGAAAAGTTTCGAGCGACGAGTCTAACATGTAAGAAAACGCCTCACTTACGACCCATTTCCAAAAGGAAGAAATTGTTCGCCAACGAACAGCAGAGCTATTTGGAGTGATATGGATGAATTTGCCTCTCTACGAATAAAAATAGCACCTATTTTAGGTTAGTGAACGGCGCGTCTTATTTCACGTTTTGGTGTGGCATATCTAGCCTCGATCAATTGCCTCAAACCGCGTCGAATTCTTTCAGGACTTATGGATATGATTTCGCAGCACTTTTCGAAGGAAAAAATATAATCAGAGTTCCTCTCTTCATAAAGCCAAAATCGAGCACTCTTACAATTCTTTTCGAGTTGGGTCAACTCATGGTCCAACCCCTTGGCCTTCAACTGGCCAATTTTATTGGGATTGTGACCATCAATATAGTCCTTGACCGCGCGTAATACTACAGATACAACTAACTTGCGTTCTGTAATATTCTCTTTTGCTTTCATCTTTTCCCTCATAATTGATAGTAACACTCCTTAGTGATAGTGGCAAATATAGGGTGGGCTGGAAAGTATTGGCACATATATTACAGAAGTGGTGACGAAAACCTCATGACCTTCATAATCAATTAATTACGAAGTAGCAATATAGTAAAAATTTCACTATAAAGCAAGAAAAACTTGACTTTTAACCTTTCGCTTTTGAGAGACTTATACAAGGTTGCCATGTGCTCTCGACGGGCTGAAGTTGGCTTATTTGATCAGCCTGGTAACCTCTTTAAATTCAGGTGTGCCCGCCTCTTCGAGTAATTCAAAAAGAACGCTTTCGAGGGTGGTCAAAACCACTCCCGCCCTGGACATACGCTCCAAAGCGGTTTGGTAGTCAAGCTGCTTTCGCGAAGAAGTCGCTTCCTGTGGGACATGTACCTGAAAATCCTGGGCCAGCAAGTCCAGGGCGGTCTGTTGAACGCAGACATGGGCTTCGATACCTGTCACGATGATTTGCTTGATGTTTTGCTCCTTGAGCCGGCTCATCAGTTGTTCGGAACCGCAGCAACTAAAACTCATCTTTTGAATGGGTTGCATTCCTTGCAGCGCTTCGAGAATTTTCGGGTCGGAAGGGCCCAATCCCTTTGGATATTGTTCGGTCATAAAAATTGGCAGGTTTAACGTGTTGGCTGCCTTAATGAGCTTGACAGTGCTCTCAACAACCGTCTCTCCATCAAGCATGACAGCGTTGATTTTGGTTTGAACGTCCACGATGAGCAGAGCTGTTTGGTTGCGATTCAGGATTTGTGGGTGACGCATAAAAAAAGCTCCAATTTAGATTAATGTGAGACGCAACTCTTTGTCAATCTAACCCGGTAAACCGGAATTCCAAATATCGAATCTCGAAACATGTTCCTGACGAGGTTCAGGAATCCGAAACAATG